>Ga0214474_1001137_pt1 | contig 12415 bp, 13 predicted proteins | sample RVTome_2_FD_187335 | JGI IMG/M metagenome (GOLD analysis project Ga0214474, IMG submission 187335) | Soil microbial communities from uranium-contaminated site in the Upper Colorado River Basin, Wyoming, United States - RVT95D214 HiSeq ...
CGACGATTGACGAAGCTCGCATGAATGTCTACGTATCCCAGCTTCGCTGACGCAGTTGCCACGGAAGTGGTCGTACTATACAATGCGGATTAAACATCAGCCCGCGCCCGCCCTAAGTAATTATCCAAGGAGGTTTATTAAAAGATGAACGTACCTGCTATGGACTACATCGGTTGTGGTTTTAACTGGCTATTTGTGCTGCTCTGTCTGGGTGGATATTTCTACATCCTGAGCCAGACAGGTAGAAAATGGGTTTTCCTGCTTACATTCGCCTCAGCCTGGTTTGTTTCCGCCGTATCATACATATTCCTTATCGTTGGCGTAGTCGCGGGTGAATGGTATATCACACTCCTCAGGACAATCACCTATGTGTTGTTTCTAGCCACGATCTTGACCGCAATCGCCGAGCTGGTAAAGCTAGGAAAAAAGAAATAAATTCCGTAAGATTAGGAATACTAAGTACTATCGGTGATTTTACGCGGCGCCGAGTTCATCGTCGGAAGTCAATAACATCATGACGAACGATTGCGTTTTGAATTGGTTCCTGTTATATTTGTTATGAAGGTCATTAAGACCGGACGAGGTGCGCTATGAAGAAGTGGATTCCTATTATTACATTTGTACTCCTCACCATGGTTATTATACCGTCAACCGCCTGCACATCAAGAGCTATAGCAACAGAGGTTGCCCAGTCTCTAGTACAAATGAATACGGGAGGCATAGAGAATATCGATTCTGAGATCACCGGTATTGACCAACAACTGTATGAGACTCGGGTACACATATTGAAACTGGAACAGGTGCTTAGCCCCGCCTTAGAGTGGGTCGACTACCAAAAAACAGAAGTCGAACCCGGCATATGGAATATTCAGGTTGACCCCAGCGGATTAACAAAACTTCAAAATGACCAGTACCAGGTAACGTCATTAGAAGTCCTAAGCACCAAGGATACCGGCACAGAAACGCAATTTTCCTACATCATCAAGATACGCGATTTGGCGACGTTGCAGATCGATGATTGGAATACCTTACAGGACAATCTCGCCGATTCGAAGAATCTCTTGGAGGAACGAAGACAGACAATGCTCGATGCCAGAGATTTATCGGTGTCAACTATGAATAATATCCTGAAATACGTCAATGACTGGAAAATAAAGAGGGTCAGTGGTACAACCTATAGTGTTTCTGGTCCCGGGCTAGGTTGGTTGGAGAACTTAACTACTGGTGCCTGGGAGTATGATCAAGACCAAGGCACGTTGGTACCATCTGATAAGCAAGCTGACGACCTGAATACTATAATTCTGGTAAAATTAACGCCCCAATAGATGCCGGACTATCTACCACCTCCGCCTCCACCTCCCATTCCACTAAGGTCAAGCGGTGCCCTATCATATGTGCTGATATCTAATCTGGTAACATCTACTTCTAGCGGAGGAAGTGGTGTCGGTGACGGCGATGGCGGTGGTGCAGACCGCGGAGTATAGGATACTGGTACGCTCGGCTCGCCACACCCGGAACATCCGGAAAATCCTGAACATCCGAATGGTTGCCTAGCTGATATATTGTCCCCTGATATATTGTCCCCGGCAAAATACGGCACATCATCATCGCCGCAGGCAGCGGGAAGTATCAATATCGTCGCCACCAGGATACCCAATAACACCAGCCTTGCCATCGGCTTTTTCACCATCACATACACCTCACCTTTGTCTCAGGAAAACTTTCCAGCAGATGATGCTGTAATTATTTAGCATACATGCTTCATTATCGGTTGTCAATCGCTTCTTTTCGAACCGCGGTTTTAAAGAGCAAAATAAGGAAGTACGCCGCAGCGACTATTATCATCAAATCCGTAATCTGAGATAGCGACAGGCCGAATACAGGCGGTTCGTTTCCCCTGTAAAACCTGGTGACAAAATCACCCAGAAAATAGAGTATCCAGGCAACGAGGCCAAGTTCTCCTGGAGCTTTAAAACTCTTTCTGAGCAGCCAAACCATTGCTAAAACTATAACGTTCCATATCAAATGATAAAGCTGGGTGGGATGAATGGGCGTTCCCAACGGAGCCAGCGAGTTAGGGTTACTATATATAACTGCCCAGGGCTGGTCGCAGGGAAGTCCGTAGCAGCAACCGACCAGCACACAGCCGATTCTGTAAACAGCCATATATAAAATGAGACAGGGGGCTCCGATATCCGCTAATTGCCAGAAGGAAAGTTTGGTAATCCTGGCATAAATCAATGTTGATATGGTGACTGCTATAGGTAAGCCGTCGGCACGTAAGCCGAAATTGATAGCGCCGGTAGCATGGAAGACAATCAAATTCTCGATGATAGAAAAAAGGAGGGCGCCGATATATCCAAAAACAACAGTAAGAAAACATAGCCAGAAAATATGAACCTTTTGAAGTCTGAAACGTCTGGCTAAAGCCACGAAAAGCAGCAGAGCTACTATGCCGGCAGCTACCGCCATAATAATGCCCCAACCAATTTTGAAGGAACCTATTGTAAGAACAACCGGATTAATGTTGATCTCTATCATTTCTCAGCGCTTTTAAACACACCAGGTATGGCTAAGGCAGCCTCTGCCCCGAATATTCACCAAACAGGTGGCATTGAGGCGGTATACAGGTCTAAGAATAATAAGAACTTCAGTGGGGGACTAGGAATTCACCAAGGCCAAAAATCAGAATTTCAAATCCGATAAAGATGGCCAGATAAACAAGTATAGCGCGCTCCTTGCTTTGTATGATGCCGACAAGTCCGGTAACAAAGGCAGCCACACCACAGGTCCCCGCCAGAAGCATCGGGACTGTAAGCAGAAGGTTACTGAAGAATGTTTCGCCGCCCCGCTGTCCGGAAAGGACCAGACTCAGGAACACCGCGAAAAACAGAATTAAAGCCAGAGTCAAGCCTACTGACCATTTACCCCAGTAGGTTTTTGGTGAAACATCGATTTTCACAATACTATCCTAGAACGCAAATTGATTAAAGTCAACATGTCAGTCGGAGTGGACCGGCGCCAGTCTTGCTTAAGAAGTACGAATAGCCTGCTTTGGCTGTCTGCGGGCCAGGACTATGCTGCCGATTATTCCTGCCAGAAAAGCTAGTAGAACAACGTAAAAGATAATATTAGCCAGCGTTTCCGGAACGGCCTCAAGAAATACAAAACCGATAGGGATAGCAATAGGAGCCGCTCCTGTCATTATCAAGAAGGTCTTGAGCAAACCTGCCGCCATTCCTTTCAAAGTCAAAACCAGCAGCGCTATCCCGAGGAAGAGGAACAAGGCAAAAACCACAAGTGGTAAAAAAGCCATATAAGTAAGAGACCATTGTCCCACGGCTGGAATGAAATTCAGTGCCAGAACTGCAAAATCCCCAACCAACGCCCAGAATACCGGCCAAATTGCCTTCTTCATCCTCTCACCTGCTTTTTGCTGCGGTTTCACATATTCGTACCTGAGTTTAGCTATGTCTTCAGCCGCTGTCAATGCCCCCAAAATGTGATGAACCGCCTGTGCTTCATTAGCGGCGGCAGCATCGAATTAAAGCTACCTGTAACATTGCCTATTTCCTTGAAGGCGTGTGGAATAAGGTAGCTATTATAACACTAGGTCAACAGACATACTGATTTTCTGTCTATTATTTCAGTAAAATTATCATATTATGATTATTCTAACTGAACCTTTATCTTAATAGATGCTAAGCACATTTTACTTATTTGATGATATAATTGAATAAGAAATCAATATTGGGTAGATTGGGGGAACAAATGGAAATAAATAAAATTAGTGTGTCGAATCTTTTCGAATTATTTAATCATACTATTCCACTGAATTTACGCCAACATATTACCATAATGTATGGTCTGAATGGTATCGGCAAGACAATCATATTGAGAATGCTGAATGGACTTTTTAATAGTGACTTTAGTCTATTTCGTACAATCCCATTTCAAGATTTTACGGTTGAGTTCACCGATGGCCGAAGTTTAAAATTAACACATTATACGGATCAATCCGCTAAACACAATTCTTATCCAAAGATTGAATATATAGATGCTAAAGGTGCAGTCGCAAATTCTTGGGAACTAAAAAAACTTAAATATCCCAGTAGATTAGTTTATGATCTTGCAGATGAAATACCGGAAATAATCAGAGTAGGTCCTACAACTTGGCGTAGTGTGCCAACAGGCGAAATGCTTAATCCTAATCAGATCATGGATAGATATGAGGATATAATGCCATCAAGCGTTCGAGTAACACGGGAACCGGAATGGCTAATGAAAATACAGAAGTCGATTAATGTCCGCTTCTTAGATGTTGAGCGTCTTCTCGGTGTAGCAAAAGGCAGACGTCCCTGGGAAGAACAGCCACGACGAAAACCGTCCGTCAATGTATATTCTGATGAATTAGCTAGCAATATACAAAAAACATACACAGAATATGCCTCATTATCACAATCGTTAGACAGAAGTTTCCCGCATAGGCTCCTTGAAGATAATAGACCCATAAAAACTACAAGTAAAGAATTACGCCATAAATTAGATGAGCTTGAAAAAAAGCGAATGCATCTTGTTGATGCTGGCGTTCTAGACAAAGAGACCATAGAAGAACCAATAAGTATTCAGATAAGAGCACAAGACAAGAATGTCTTATCCGTATATCTTTCTGACACTGAAAAAAAACTTAGGCAGTTCGATGAGTTGGCAAGGAAAATTGATATTTTGAGGACAATTATTAATAGTCGATTTAAGAATAAAGCAATGACTGTAGACAGAAAAAAAGGGTTTACTTTCACATCATCCAACGGTAAATCTATTCGTCCTAGTGACTTATCATCAGGAGAACAACATGAAATAGTTATGCTTTATGAACTTCTTTTCAAAGTCAAAAGTGGTACCTTATTTCTTATCGATGAGCCCGAATTATCTCTGCACGTAGGTTGGCAAATGCAACTTGTTTCTGATTTGCAAGAAATTGCCGAATTAGGCGCTTTTCATGTATTGATGGCGACACACTCACCGCAAATAATAAATAAGCGCTGGGACCTAACTGTGGAGCTAAAAGGGCCAAAAGAATGAAAGAATTTATTACTGGAGATGTAGTCGCAAATTGGGTACGTATGACACGACAAGGTCAAGGTGGCGCCGTTGTAGTAGTTGAAGGCGGTGCTGATGCTATATTATTCTCGCAAGTTCTGGATAATTCTTCTTGCAATATGATAAATGCTTTCACTAAAAAAAATGTAATAGACTCTTTGATAATACTAGACGCAGAAAAAATCGAAGGTGTTCTAGGCATTATTGACGCCGATTTTCATAGATTGTTAAATATACAGCTACCAAGTAATAATTTATTGTTGACTGATACCCATGATCTCGAAACTATGTTAATTGTCTCCCCAGCTCTTGAGCTGGTTCTTTCTCAGCATGGCTCATATGCCAAATTAAACCATCTAGACAAGGCTATTCGTCAAATCATAATTGATAGCGCTTTACCTTATGGTTTTCTTAGGATGATTTCAGAAAAAGAAACCCTTTATCTTGATTTCGAAGGTATAAAATACCATAGATATACTGATAAGAAAACATTAGAAACCGATATCTCAAAATTAATTATCGCGATACTCAGTCGATCAAGAAAAAGTAAAATTGACCCAGAGAGATTGCTACGCCGTATTAGGCAGTTACAAAAAGAAAATAACGATCATTGGCAAATCTGTTGCGGCCCTGATATGATACAAATCATATCAATAGGATTACGCGCTAAATTCGGCACAAATAATGCGCAGCAAGTTCATCCAGAAATAATAGATAAAGCGCTGCGCATTGGATATACGCCAGCTTATTTCTCTTCAACCAAACTTTATAAATTAATAAAAGTATGGCAGAAGAGTAATAATAAATTCCAAGTATGTCTGGGTTGATTTTTACTTTGCCTTTATATAGTTAAAATTCTATTAATAAGCACCTCTATACCTAGATATACGTGTTCCTTCGAAAACTATATGATTACCTTAATGTTCATTATGTTGACATTACTTTGTTTGCCTCACACGAGTCGTACTGCTATACTAACCAATCGTGGATTACGAGATTGTTATCGGGCTGGAGGTGCATGCCCAGCTGCTGACCAAGAGCAAGATGTACTGCTCCTGCAGCGCCGATTATGCCAATGCGCCGCCTAATACACACGTCTGCCCCATCTGTCTGGGTATGCCGGGAGTGCTGCCGACTATCAACCAAAAAGCCATCGAATATACGGTGATGACCGCCTTAGCCCTCAACTGCACCATCGCCGAACATGCCAAGTTCGACCGCAAAAATTACCCTTACCCGGATTTGATGAAGGGCTATCAAATTTCACAGTACGACGCGCCTATGAGCAATAAGGGCTGGCTGAATATCGACCTCGACGGCACCAAAAAGAAAATCGGCATTACCCGCGTTCACCTGGAAGAGGACGTGGCCAAGCTGACTCACTGCACCTCGCCGGAGGGAGAGACCTACAGCCTGGTGGACGTCAACCGCTCCGGCGTGCCGCTGATGGAAATCGTGAGCGAGCCGGATATGAGCTCGCCGGAGGAAGCCAGGCAGTACCTGATGAAGCTGCGCACCATTCTCCAGTACCTGGGCGTGTCGACAGGTAATATGGAGGAGGGCAGCTTCAGGTGCGATGCCAATATCAGCATACGCCCCAGAGGCACCAAGGAGTACCTGTCCAAGGTAGAGGTCAAGAACATGAACAGCTTCAAAGCCGTCTACCGGGCGCTGGACTACGAAGCTAAACGCCAGCACGAGGTGCTGGAAAAGGGCGGCAAACTTACCCAGGAGACGCGGGGCTGGGTGGAGCCGAAAGGGGTAACCGTGAGCCAGAGAAGCAAGGAATATGCCCACGACTACCGCTACTTTCCGGAGCCCGACTTGCCGCCGCTGGTCTTCAGTAAGAAATGGGTCGAGGAAATCAGGTCCCGGCTGCCCGAGCTGCCCGATGCCAGGCGGGACCGCTTCATGTCCCAGTACGGCCTGCCGCTTTACGACGCCAACCTGCTGGTAGATTCCAAAGCTATGGCTAACTACTTCGAGGACTGCGTTAAACTGCTGGGCGCTTCCAACGGAGCCGACCTGCCCAAGAAGGCGAAGACGGTGAGCAACTGGCTGCTGGGCGACTTTCTCAGGATGCTAAATGCCACCAGCACCGGCATCGAAAATACAAAGGTTAGCCCCAAGCATCTGGCGGAGATGCTGCATTTAACAGAAAAAGGAACTCTCAGCGGGCCGGCGGCTAAGGCTGTCTTCGAAGAGATGTTCCTCAGCGGCAAAAAAGCCAGCGACATCGTAGCCGAGAAGGGGCTGAGCCAGATAAGCAGCTCGGAGGAAATAGAGAAAATAGTGGCCGAGGTGATAGCCGGCAACAGCCAGGCGGTCTCCGACTACGCGTCAGGGAAGCCGCAGGCGCTGGCATTTCTAATCGGCCAGGTGATGAAAGCCACCAAGGGGCGGGCCAATCCCGCCACAGCCAGGGAAATCCTGTTACATAAGCTCGGAGGGAAATAGAAAATGACTACTTATTTACTAATCGCCCAGATTGTGGTCGCTGTAGCCATGATTGCAGTAATCACGATGCAGGTGCGCGGCGGCGGGCTGGGAGGTATTTTCGGCCAGCCGGAGAGTGTCTACCGGACGCGAAGGGGCGTGGAGAAGAGCCTGTTCCAGTTCACCATCGGCCTGACCATTGTGTTTGTCATACTCTGCATCTGGGTGGTGGCGATACAGTAAGTTAAAAGTTAAATACCAAAAGCCAAAAATAGGGATACGCTTTCAGGTCTAGCCGCCGCTAAAAAATAGTATTTGCATTTTTATATGTCATTTTGGTTTTTTATTTTTAATCTTTGATTTTAGTCCGAACAGGACGACAAGACATGGCTCCAGTCATCACTTTGACCACAGACTTCGGCACCGGCGATGCCTACGTGGCCAGTATGAAAGGGGTGATACTGGGCCTGAACCCGAAGGCGGTCATCGTCGATATCTGCCATACCATCGAGCCACAGAACGTACTGCAGGCAGCCTTCATATTCGGCACCGCCTACCAGTATTTCCCAAAAGGGACGATACATTTAGCCGTAGTCGACCCGGGCGTCGGCAGCCAGCGTAAAGCCCTCATACTGAAAACGCCGGCAGCCATCTTCGTGGCGCCGGATAACGGCCTATTGAGCTACGTAATTGATGAATATGATAAGACGCCAGCCAAGCCGGCCCGCAATTTACCTGCTATGCCTCAACAGCGAAAATTACCGCGCGGGCTGGAGGCGGTCAATATAACCAACGCCGAATACTGGCGTCACCCGGTAAGCACTACCTTTCACGGCCGGGATATTCTGGCGCCCGTTGCCGCACATCTGTCGCTGGGCGTTCCGCTGCGTAAGTTCGGAGACAGTCTGGACCAGGTCCAGGCATTTACCATACCACGGCCCTACAATGATTTACGCGGCAACTTAACAGGCTGTGTGCTGCATGTAGACGGCTTCGGCAACCTGATTACCAACGTCAGGAGCAGCGATTTGCCGGCAGGAAAAGTTACCGTAGCCGTCGGCAAGCACCGGATAAACGGCATAAGCCGGTTCTACGCCGAGTCAAAAGGTCTGGCAGCCATTATAGGCAGCAGCGACTATCTGGAGATATCGCTGAAGGATGGTAATGCCGCCGAATTTCTGGGAGCAAAGGTAGGACACGAGGTCAGGGTGGGGAAAAATCCCCCTTAGTCCCCCTTTTTCTAAGGGGGAAACAGTAAACCTCCCCTTTGGTAAAGGAAATAACGTGCCTCTCCCTTTGATAAAGGGAGATTGAGAGGGATTTATTTTCCCTGAAATCTTTTTTAATCGCCGTAATCGAAAAATCTACGGGGTTATATGCACCTTGTAATACTTGTCTGAAGAATTGAGCGGCTCGTCGGGATGGGCATAGGAGAGCTTTATGGTGGTATCACCCACCTTGAGAGCCTCAAAAACAAACTGCTGCGAGCCGGTGGCGCCCATCTGGGGCACAGTATATGGCTGGTATTCACTGCTCACCAGGCTGACGAAAGCGGGGTCATAATAATCCAGCTCCCACTGGAAGCCTGTCGACGGGCTGGCATCAAGGTTGATGGTGAACTGTCCGCCTGTGGCTACCTGCAGCGCAATCTGAGGAGCAACTAATTCCGCCGGCATCGATGAGGTGACTTGCTCCATCACCACCACGCTGGTGGAAGCGCCGACTTCTCCCGATTCATTGATTGCCGTGAGCGTGTAATTGGTCGTCCCGGCAGGTATCACGCCCTTGCGGTCCTGAGCTTCCACGTCACCAATGCCCTGGTCGATGCTCACCGAAGAGGCGCCGGCAACATCCCACACCAGGGTGGCAATGCCGCCAGGTATGACCGAGTTAGGAGTCGATTCAAAAAGGTTGATTACAGGCATATCCACTGCCGCCGGTGTGGCATAAACCGTCACCGCAGTGTCCGCGGAAGTAGCCAGCGAACCAGTATTGGCTGTCAATTCATAGACCACGGTGGCATCCGGAGTCACGGTACGGCTGCCGCTGACAGGCACCACGCCCAGGCCGGGCTCAATGGTTACCATCTCGGCACCGGTCACCGTCCAGTTAAGAGTGCAGGAATCTCCCTGGGATATGCTTACCGGACTGGCATAGAAATAATTTATGGTGGGAGGAGCGGCCTGGGGCGCCTGGCAGGCGCCGACAACCAATAGTAAAGACAGGGCCAGTAATGCACAAGATATTTTCATTATTACCTCCTTTTTGTAGACAGGCGTATTTATCGGCTTCGCTTCCAGACGGTACCTTCAGTTTTATCTTCGAGAGCTATGCCCAGCCCGGTGAGGCGCTGCCGCACCGTATCTGCCAGCTGCCATTGTTTGGCTTTACGCAGCTTTTCACGGGTCTCAATCAGTAGCTGAATAAGCTGCTCGGCATTCATCTCAGGGTTGTGTTTTGGCGTCTGATTAAACTCCTTGCTAAGCTCTTTCAGGAGGGTAATAAAAGGTCCTGACTCGAGCGGCGGTTTTTTGGGCTCCCCGAGCGTGAAGCCGAGCACCCCGGTTAATTCTTTCAAGGTATTCTGAGCCGCGGCTACATCGCATTTCTCCTCACGACCGCGGTTTATCTCCCGGGCCAGTTCGAAAATCGCTGCCAGTGCCTGCGCGGTGTTGAAGTCGTCATCCATACTGCCGGTAAACCGGCTTTTGTACGGCTCGGCATCAAGAGCGCTGCCGTCAGCTTTGCCGCCGTCTCTGGCAGCCTGTCGCAGCCTTTCCATGCCGGATTCGGCAGCCTTCAGTGCCTCTTCGCTGTATGTCAGCGGGCTACGGTAATGCGAACTTAATATGAACAGTCGAATAGCGTCGGAGCTGTAGCGCTCCAGCGCCTGTTTAACCGTTATCAGGTTGCCCAGCGACTTGCTCATCTTATTCTCACCCAGCTGCAGCAGGCCGTTATGCAGCCAGTGCCGGACAAAGGGCGCCACCCCGGTAAAGCTTTCCGACTGGGTTATCTCGTTCTCATGGTGCGGAAATATAAGGTCCTGCCCGCCGCCGTGTATATCAAGAGTTTTGCCCAGGTATTTCAAGGCCATGGCGCTGCATTCTATGTGCCACCCCGGCCTGCCCTGGCCCCAGGGACTGGGCCAGAAAGGCTCTCCCGGCTTGGCCGCCTTCCATAAGGCGAAGTCCAGCGGGAATTCCTTATCGCCCTCTTCAGCGGAACCGCGGGAAATCATGTCGTCCAAAGCCTGACGCGACAGCTTGCCGTAGCCGGGGAAATTTTTCACCCGGAAATAGACGCTGCCGCCGGATTCATAGGCAAATCCTTTATCTATCAGTCCCTGTATGACCTCGACTATCTTTGGTATTTCCTCGGTCGCCCTGGGATAAACGTGGGCGCGCTTTATGTTCAAGGCATCCATGTCCTTGAAATATTCGTTTATATACTTTTCAGACAGCTCCGATGACGAAATCCCCAGCTGGTTGGCCCGGTTTATTATCTTGTCGTCAATGTCGGTGAAGTTCTGGACATGCTTCACCTTATAACCTCTGAACTCGAGATAGCGCCGGACGGCATCGAATATCACGTAGCTCATGGCATGCCCGATGTGGCATTCGTCATAAACGGTAACGCCGCAAACATATATATTTACCGTTTTTCCCTGTGGCTTTAATTCTGTTTTCTGCCCGGACAGCGTATCGAATACTTTCACCTATTTTCTCCGAGGTAAACGTTTAGTCGTCCGCTTCTTTTCAGGCTTCGTGTGCTTTAATTCCGCCTCCAGCTCAGCAACTCTCCGTTCCAATGCCTCGAGCTTTTCCCAGACTGGGTCGGGCAATTTCTCCACGGTCTCGGTATCGGGATTACGCACTTCAACCACGCGACCGGGGACGCCGACAACGGTGGTATGGGGCGGCACCGGTGTTACCACCACAGAGCCGGCGCCGACTTTGGCGCCTTCGCCGATGGTGATAGCGCCAATAATTTCCGACCCGGCGCCGACAACTACGTTGTTGCCCAGCGTGGGATGTCGCTTCTTTTTCAGCAGGCTGGTGCCACCCAGTGTAACTCCCTGGTACAGGGCAACGTTGTCACCTATTTCAGACGTCTCGCCGATTACCACTCCCATGCCGTGGTCGATGAAAAATCCCTCGCCGATTTTAGCCCCGGGGTGTATTTCAATGCCGGTGAAAAAGCGACCCAGATGAGAAATAAAACGCGGGAAAAAAGGCCAATGCCAGTTCCACAAAGTGTGGGACAGGCGATGGAACTGTCGGGCATGAAACCCGGGGTAGGCAAAGAAGATTTCCCAGGCATTTTTAGCCGCCGGGTCGTGCTCGTAGACCGCCTGGAAGTCCCTGCGAATACTTTTGAATAAATTCATTAAATTTTCCTGTTCACCAGCCTGTTAGAGCGAGGAAGAAAATCCCCCTTAATCCCCCTTTTTCAAAGGGGGAACAGTAAATTTCTCCCTTTCCTGAAGGAAATAACCCGCCTCTCCCTTTCGCAAAGGGAGATTGAGAGGGATTTCTCTCACGTTTCACCCTCACCATGCCCTATCCCGTTCCCCGTATCCCAACGGGAATAAATCCTCGCTGGATGCCTGCCCACCCTTCCCCCTTAAAGGGAGAGGGAATAGATTAATATTCACCTCGCAATGACAGTTCTGCAATGACTTATCTTTCCTCAACAAGGGCCACGGCGTAAGCAGCCATGCCCTCTCCGCTGCCCCCAAAACCCAGCCCGTCGGTGGTTGTTGCCTTGACCATCACCTGTTCCGAATTGATGCCCAGCCTCCGGCTGATGAGGCGGCGCATGTCGTCAATGAATGGCAACATTTTAGGCTGCTGGGCGACGATAACGGCGTCTATAT
>Ga0214474_1001138_pt1 | contig 12414 bp, 22 predicted proteins | sample RVTome_2_FD_187335 | JGI IMG/M metagenome (GOLD analysis project Ga0214474, IMG submission 187335) | Soil microbial communities from uranium-contaminated site in the Upper Colorado River Basin, Wyoming, United States - RVT95D214 HiSeq ...
GAAGTCATCTGGGGGAGGCGAGAAATGGCGGTTCAGGGACTCTTTCTCGATACTCCCGACCTCCCTGAAAGCCCTGACAAAATCTTTCAATGTCGAGCATCAGAAAATAGACGAGGATTCCGTCAAGGGCATGATAGCCAATTACGACTACAACCGCAACGATTGCATGGGGCTTTATGAGGTCCTCGTCAAGTTCTTCGGATTGCTCGGGGGAAAGGTCGGGATGACCATCTCGCAGACATCGCTCATCAACTTTCGGGAGAAGTTCCAGATAAGGGACATCAGTTCCGTCTTCAAGTATGAAAAGCAGATTCGGGATGCCTACTACGGGGGCAGGACGGAGATATTCCGTTTCAACGATGACATGGAAAAGAAATTCTATTACTTCGACATCAACTCCCTTTATCCCTACTGCCTGTCCGAGTTCGAGTATCCTTTCGGGAGGTTCGGATTCACATTCCCCGACATCGACAAGTTCGGGTTCTCCTTGGCCAAGGTCGATGACGACCTATATTACCCGCTCCTGCCCGAGAGGGTCGATGACAAGATGCTGTTTCGCAGGGGCATCAAGACGGGATGGTATAGCAATCAGGAACTCAAAAGGATGGAGAACCTCGGATGCGATGTCGATGTGATGGCTACCTTGGCCACAGACGACCATGGCCCTGTATTCGAGGGGTTCATCAAGAATTGGTATGAGAAAAGGCTGAAAGCCAAGTCGGACAACAACGATGCTTTGCAGTTCGTCTGCAAACTCATGATGAACTCCTTTTACGGGAAGTTCGCACAGGACCGAATCAAGTTCATGACCATCATCCATCCCGACAGGATTTGCGAGGGGATGAACGCTGTAAAGGTCGGCAACCATGTCCTATATCAGACGAGGCAGTTCTCAAAGGCCTCTTTCATCATCCCGTCCATCTCGGCCATGACGACCTCCTATGCGAGGTTGCTGATGCATGAGCGGTTCATCAAGGCGGGAAACCATCTTTTCTATACGGATACCGACTCATGCATCCTCGACAGGAATCTGTTCGAGCATTGCAGGGACATGGGCGGGATGAAATTGGAGGAGGAGATAACGGGCCTCAACATAGTCCTGCCGAAAGTCTATTTCTATAAGGACATTGACGGGGGATTCCATGTCAAGGCCAAGGGCATCCCGCTCTCTCCGAACCTCCCCGCAACGGAGAGGAAAAGGATTCTCATGTCGTTCCTGAACAAGGAGCAGATAAGCAACAATGCGGGGCTTTGGAGTTTCAAGAAAAGCCTCGTAAAGTCCCGCACAACGGGCCTCTCGACTATCCTGTTCCGAAAGGAGATGACGAGAACTCTGCAATCCTACTACGACAAGAGGAGAATCGAGGACGACCTCTCATGCTCCCCTTTCGGCATAGGGGACGACAGGAGCGTTAATCAGGGAAAATTCGCTGAAATCCTCGAAATGGCCAAGAAATCGCTGGATGCGTTCTGAAAAATAATATCACCGCTATCGAAAAATCGACATGCCGAGAGGCCTATGGATGCGAATAAGAGAAATGACAGCAATGCGATTGAGAGATGTTTCATCATGAGAGAACCCCCGCCAATATCGTGATGAATATCAGGGCTATGAGGGCGATTGCAAACAGGGAAACCATGCCCTCCATGTCATACCCTTTCGCCATGGCCAATCCGACAAGGACGACAAGGAATGCGAGTCCGAGGATTATCGGGGACATGCCCACGAGGGATTTGGCGATTGACGGGCATTCCCAACCCTGACATTGCTCTGCTACCCAAACCTGCGATTGGCTGTAATAGTAGTCCATGGCGGAGAAATTTGTAAGATTCCAATTCAATCCCTCGTCTTTCTCCCAAAAGAACAGGCGGAAAGCCGAGATATTCCCGTTGTATTGCAATGAGGCAAATTCTCCCCATCCCGAAAACTTTTTCCATCCCCCTGTCAAGTTGGTGATGGTCATGTTGGTCGATGAATTAATCGCAAAGACGGGATAAAAGTTGATGTTCTCTGTCGCAGAGTTTTCCATGATTGATATCTCGTTGAAATCCCTGCAATAGTCCCCCGAAGAATTGTCGGAAATGAATGCCGACATGTAAAGAGTCCCTCCCCCGTATTGGAACATGAACTCTATTAGTTGTTTTCGGGATTCGTTGAGTTGAAAATGCGGGGTGATAAAAGCGGTTGTCGCATCTCCTCTCCAATCGATAGTCGCATTGTTTATATTGACTATCTTCGTGGTATTGCTGTAAGAACCGAAAGTCCAATCGTCATTGACAGAAACATCGGCATTCCAGCAATCACCGCCTATGTCAGGATTAGTCCCTGACGCATAATCAGGATACCCGTCATGGTCCGAATCGTTGAGAGTCGGGTTCAGGAATTGATTTTCCGTCAGATTCCAACCCGATGTATTTACCCATCCCGAGAACCCGATGGATGCGAACAGCAGGATAGGCAGGATGAGCATCAATAGTCTTCGCATAATCACCACTTCGGCTTCGGGTTCAGCATCATGTCTTTCCAAGTCGTGATTGTCCCGCAATCCTTGCAGTAATAGGACGACTCATCGACCTTTTTGACCCTCGCTGAATAGCAGTTCGGGCATTCCTCGATGTCCGACATCGGTTCTCTGATTCTCTTTACATGCAGGACGGGCTTTCCCTCCGCATTCGGATACAATCTCAATGCGTTCTTTCTCATGATTGCCCCTCCAACTTGTCCAAGTCTTTTTCTGTCCAAGGGGCATATTTCGGATTGGGTTCAGACCACATGGACGAATATGTTGAGCGGTATTTCTTTTTCTTGACCGCCTCTGCGATGTCCTTTCTGAAATGCTTTTTGGCTTTGCCCTCCGCCCACATATAGTTTCGGGTTGATTTGGACATCTTCCTCTCGGAGATTATTTTCCCGTTCCTGTCCGTCTTGACCCAATAAAAACCATCGGGCCTCTCTTTCAAGTCGTAATAGTAGGTAGGATTCCCCTTTGTCTGATGGAGCATGGCGAAACCCCTGCTCGACTCGCTACTCGGATGCAATCCCAACGCAGATTTTCTCATTTCAATTACCTCCAATTAAAACCAAAATGATTTTTTCCTTTGCTTATAGAAAGGATGCCTCGCTGTTTCCTCAATGGCCATTCCCATCTTGACATCTTCCATCGAGAAATACTTTACTTTTGGATGTTTTTTCCTGCCCTCGGAACTCGGATGTAAATTCAATGTGTTCTTTCTCATGATTTTTCATCTCCTATTTCTTTGATGAAACTTTCTTTTTAAAGAAAGTTTCCTTGATGTCTTCGGATGCTCCCTTTTCAGATGCGGGAGCAGATAGGATGCTGTCTTCTTGGGCATCCTGACCAATACGAACTCGTCAGATTGGTATTTGCGATGCTTTCTGTGTCTGCGATGCTTTTTCCTTTTCTTCCCGACCTTGGCGACCCTCGGGGCGACAGACGGGCCGAACATAGTCCCAGACCTTGACATGAAGTCGGACTTGGCCTCCTTTGACGGGCCTGAAAATACCCCAGACTTCTCGAACATAGTCCCCTTGGAGGAGAAATAATCGCTCTTTCCCTCTTTCTTCGCCTCCCCGAAAAAGGCCTCCTTGACCTCCTTTACCTCGCCCTTGATTTCCTTAAACTCTTTCTTGGCCTCACCGAAGACCTCCTTGGCCTTTGCGATGTCTTTCTTCGCCTCTCGGGAAAATCCGAACAACTTTTTGGACAGCGATTTGGTAGGAGCGTAATACTGCTTTTCCTTTTCAGGATAGAACTCGGGAGTCCTCTCGGCCTGTTCGGGGGTTCTCCCCGCTTTCCAACCCTCTGTGGCGGATTTCAGGCCCGTCTTGGCTTTCTCGAAAAAACGCTTGGCCTTTCTCGGGAGTCCATGCTCTTTCTTGGCCTCCTCGGCCTCTTTCAGCAACGACTCTTTCTCATGCTCCTGCTGAATTGTTTTGGACTCCTCTTTCAGGGACTCCAACTCCTCCTTGGAGAGTTCCCCTCCCCCGTAATCCATAGGTAATTCCTTGGCCATAATATCCATCTCCTTGTTGCTAATGAATGTTTATAAGCGATACTCCATCATTTTGATACATTCTCAATCTTTTCATCGACTATTTCAACCGATGCCCCCTGTGCCTCCTCCAAGAGCATCCCCATCAGGATGACATGGAGCATGTTCCTCCCTGTTTCGTTGCGGTTAAGGAAGAATGCGGGGCGGGAATTGACCTCCAAGATGATGACATCCCCTTTCTTCTCGTATTTTGCGTTGATGATGAATCTGCTTTTCAACTGCGACTTGATTTTGCCGACAAGTTCTTTGCAGACCCATTCGGCCCTTTCGGGATTCCCCTCAATCCTGAACTTCATTGGCGATACCTCCCTATGAATATCAGGACAACGATGATTATCAATGCGAAGAAAAGGATGATGAGCGGTTCAAACGGGATGTCCCAGAACCCCCTTTCGATGACGATGGCTTTATGGGCGAAACTATTCCCGCAGAGGATTTCCAGCATGATGCTCTGCTCCGAGTCGGGGGCATTAAAGGAATATGCGAATGTCCCCGTCCCGTTGATGAGTCCGCTATTGTAAAACTCGCTCCCGTTGAGCAGGATGATTTTCAGCCTTGACGGGGCAGAACCCGAGAAATATGTCAGGCGGACAGCCTCATTCGGGAGGTATCCGTCCTTGTCCGTCATTATGGAACATGCCTCGAAGACCCCCTCCGAACCCGAAACATGGATTTCCCCGCTACCTTTCAAATCCACCATGTCGGTTGTGTTGGTCGAGGCGACAATCCCGAACCAATCCATCCACCATGAGAACCCCGTCCCCGAACTCATGTAGGCCATGACTTTCACAGAGCCGTCATTATTGACATGGCCCGAAAGGTTGAGTCTGGCCGAGAAATAATCCTCGACCCCTGTCGTGGCTGTGGTCGATGCCTTTCCCGATGTGATGACATTTCCGAGCATGTCCCACAGGAGCGTATCCCAATTATAGGCATAGAAATACAAGGTCTGCGGGTTGTATGTTTCGCCCATGTAATAGAACGAGAGCGTTTGCGTATTGGTCTTGTTGATTTTGCAACCCGCCTGTGTCGCATTGAAGTTCAATGTGTCGTTGATGACCTTTGCCCCTCCCCCTGTCGGGGATGCCTGATAGACATAGGCCCAATCCATGAGGTTGTTGAGTTGTATCGGGCTACCCACGGGAGTCTGCCCAGAACTGACGGAGATGTTTATCTCGTTAGAACCGCATGAAGTCGCCTCAAAGGGATTCCATCCCCCTGCTGTCAGGGTATAGTAATGCCTGATGTATTGGCTGTAAGAGCATTTTGCGGATACCATGTAAAGCCCCGTTGATGCGGGGAGGTTGTAGTCGAGGAAATAAAGCCCGTCTGAATATGCGAGATAGAGCATCGGGGCATCGCTGTAAAGTTGTGTCTTGTTCGGGGCGAAGATGTCGAGATAGCATGACCCGTTGATGATGGGGTTGTTGTTCGCATCTTTCAACTGCAAAAAGATTGTGGCGACCTCCCCCGCCTTATACTCCGTCCCATGGATGGCGAGTTGCCCGACCTCTTGGACTCCCGTCAGGATGTCTTTGAGGGAGTCTGCGGAGATATTGACTTTCGCAACTGCTGTCAAGTCCCCTCCCCCTGTCAGGGCTGAAAGGGCTGTATTTGGGCAGATTAGGCCGACCAACACAATCAAAAGAGGCAAAAGAATGGCCGATTTTTGCATGTCATCCGCCTCCTCCCCTCAACAGGGCGACAACAGCCCATCCGAGGGAGAAGATGAGGCCCATCAGGATTATCCCGTTGAACAAGGCGAACTCCGATGAGATGGACATCAGGGCGAGGAAAGCGGAGAGATAATTCCATGCACATCCCAACAGCCCGTCAATGATGATGATTCCGAGGGAGCATGATGGCTGTGTAAAACTCGTAGGACTATTCCTCAACCATCCCGAATTGGACGAGGCCATCGATACGGATACGAATGTCAGAGTCGTGAAAAACAATACGATGGACAGGATGAAAGGCAGGTTTGTCGCTATCTGCCCCTTGTTGTTGAGCATCATGATTACCCGAGAATTCCCTGTTTGATGAGCATCGCTGTCGCAAAGGCGGTCAATACTGCGATTACGAACCCAATCCAAATCGGGAACAGCCCGTATCCCGTTGCGATGACGATGCTACCTATGAAACCGCCTATGCCGAGCAATGGCCCTGCGACCCATCCGATACCCGCCCCGACCACCAACGAGGCGAACATCCCGAGGAAAGCGGGGGTCGAGAACATGCCCACGATGCCCCCTCCCTGTTCGGGATTGAAGACATCGTCAATGCCTCCCCTCTGTGCGGGGGTTTCATTCGTCCCGTAGCATAGTTGCGGGTATTGGATGCAGTAATCTATCGGAGTCCCGTTCCCTGCGGGGACATCGACCTTGAAATGGGTCGAACCATTGTAGCATGAAAAGTTCTGCATCCAATCGCATGTTTCATTGGTATCAGGATTGACTCCGACAGAGAGATTGTAAAGCAGATATCCCGCCAGATGGTTCGGCATCGGGACTACGCAGTTGTTCTTGTCGGAATATTCAATGTAAATCGAGAGGTTGGCGGGGGAGGAGCAGATGAACTCCGTTGTCTGATAGTAGTATCTCCCGCCTGTGTCGAGGAATCGGTAGGCATCGCTCCATGCACTCGCCCCAATCAAGTCATGGGTTATAGGCACATCGTAGGTTGTCCGATTCTGCTCTATGATTTCTGGGCTGTTGAACATGCAGTAATCTTTCCCTATAAGCCCGTATCCGAGGCAGAACAGACTCCCCAACGGAGTCCCCGCATAGGTCGTTATGTATCTGTTGTAATCGCTGTAAGAGATTCTCCTGATGCACTTGTTCATCGATGCATCGTCAGCGACTCGGACCATGACATTCGGGTTTCCCGTTTCGATATTGTCGTAGTAGTTATACTCGTTGTCCAGCCTGACGGGGCAGATGGCCTCCGTTGTCGGGTTCATCAGCCCTGCGGGGGTCGAGAAAGAGAACCTCGTTATGAAAGGCATATTGACAGCGACCCAATTCGCTATCGTATCATTGATTGTTTCAATCAGGGTAATGTTATTCAACTGATTGTTCGGATAAGAAACAACGGAAAAATTCTGCCCTGTCAGTTCCGTTGTGTAGGTCGTATTCCAAAACCTCAAATCGTCTATGTAAAGGTTTTCAGAACCACCGCCATATCCCGACACAATCCTCCAACCGAAGAACAGAGTCCCGTTATTCAGGAAATTCCCCGAATCGGTGATGGTGAATCTTTTAATGTCGTAAGGGCTTGAAACGGGAGTCCAATACACATCAACGGAGTAATTCCTGACAGCGACTTTTACCTTTACATCCTCCGTCCATGTCATCGTCCCCATCTGCGGATAGATGGGATAACCGCCTTGGCTACCCGAATATGAAAAACCCGTATTGTTCGTCATGTTCATATAGGCGGGGGCTGTGAGTTCCGTTGCACATGACAATTTATGGCTTGTCGATTGGACTCCCCCTGTCGAGGCGAGGCATCTGTATCCCCTCCATTGAACTGCTGTCGTATTGGGGTTGTAATATATCCCCGCCTGTGTAAAAGTCCCCTCGATGAGATAGCCCTCCGTAGCGTTCCCGAACCCCGAATTGTTCGAATAGTTTTGGTTGTTCAGGACGAGAAAATAGAAATTCTCCTCGCCATTATGCATCATCGAACTCCCGTCCTTGATTGTGTATTCAAAAGTATAGGGGCTTGATTGGTTCAGGATGCTCGGCATGATTTTATATCCATGATAGTTCTGCATGAATTGGCTACCCCCTTGTAGTCGCAACGCTGTCGAGTCGTAGTTGGGGGTTGTCGCAATCGTCTGCGATGGCTGTGAAAAGAGGTTTCCATCGGGATTGATGTATTGGTATTTCGATGTGAATCCCGTATCATTCGGGGTAGCATAGAATTGGAATGTGTCATAAAAATTGGGGGATGACAATGCCGAAGATACCGAAAACAGCATGAAAGCCATGCAGAGCATCAATGCCTTATTGAGAACCTTTGACATATACTCCCATTCCCGCAACAGCAGACACGATTGACATCAGGAACAAGGCCAACCTCTCGTTGTTCGAGAAATTGTAGGCGAGAGCGATGTCGATGAAGATAAATGCGACAATCAGCAACATCCCGCTCAACAGCAGTTGTCCCTTGGCCATGATAGTCGTTGGTATCCTGTGTTTATAAAGATTGCTCTATAAAAAGGGTTTGGCCATGGCTTTTCAGGGCCATGGCTGATATGTCTTGTTTTCAAACGATGTCTTATTCCAGCATCGATTTGACTCCAAGGACGAGAACGGATACTGCGAATATGACGGGTATAAGCGTCAAAATCGTCAGGGTTGTTCCGCTCACATTGGCCGAATTTGCGGTGGTATAGACTATTGGAGTCAGCACGATTCCAATCAGCACACCGATAAAGGCCTCAATCATTCCGTAAAATTTGCCCATTGTGGTTTCCTCCGTTTTTCTTTACTTATTGTGTTGGACACAATAGCGATTGATTGTCCCTCCGATACGCTTATAAACCCCATTCGTCTAACACAATACAGATTGAACAATATGCTGACAAAGACGGAGCAACTGCTCATTATAGAACTCCATGATGCGAAAAAGAACAAACAGGAACTATCCTCATTCTATTCCAACGAAAGGAGTCTTTACCGCTCCGCATTGAAACTGAAATTGCTCGATTTGCTCAAATACGATAGCGGGGAGTTCAACCTGACCTTTCGGGGATGGTTTCTCTCCCATATACTCGTTGATATCAAAAGGATGGAGGATGTATTGAATGAGAACAAGGGATGACGCTCCATCGGAAAAGTTGAAAGAGATGCAGAGGGTTTCCAAGGCGAGGTCCGAATGGCTTTTCAATGAACTGAAACGGGTCAGAGGCCTCAACGACCCCGACTTTCTTCGGGAGGCATTGGACTATCTTGGGCGAAAGGAGATTTTTTATTCCATCAAAAAAGCGGTAAAGGAGAAATCAAACAAATTGGAGGTATGAAAATGGATGAACTGACGACATTGCTGATATTCATGCTCTTTTCTGGGGCTGTATTTTTCGCAATCGTCCTCTTTTGGTTTCAGAAAGACAAGGACAAAATCAAGGTCCTCTATTTCGAAACCCCGTTCCAATCGAAGATACTGACGAGAGTCGTGGATGAAACGGGGCTTGTCAAGATAGGTAAAAAGGCATTCTCCGTCATAGCATCGGGGACGGAGAACCTCAAACCCGTGATGTTGAGGACGATATTCGGATGGAAACCATTTTATCGGGCCAATTACGACTCCGATGTCCTGATACCTTTCCATAAGGGGGAGAAAAGCGAGATTTCGCCACAGGCAATAAAGGTCCTCGGGGAACTGACGACCTTGGAGAAGATAGCGACCCAAATCAGGACTCCGTTCTGGATTTGGTTGGCTGTAATAGGTTGCGGGGTTGCGATAGGGATAATGATACTTTATGTCCTTGTCATGACGGGGGCTATAACCATAACAGCCCCATCGTCAGCCCCGTATCTCCCCCCGATACCGACAGGATGATTGACATGACAGCATTGGATTACTTCATTACCTACGGATGGGCAATCATTGTCATTGTTGTCGTCCTCGCTGTCCTGTTTCATTACGGGATATTCGACAAGGAGAAATGGTATGATGAATATACGAAATGCGAAGACATAACGGGAAAATACGACATCGCCTATTGCGATGACCTCTCATTCCCGAGGCTGAACTGCATGTTGCCCGACAACAGGACGATATGCAGATGCGAGATAGGCCCGTTGGGGAAATTGGACCTCTCGGAATGCGTAATCGTATTGAACCCCCTGAACGGGAGTTGATGCTATGGCCAAGAAAAAGGACATCGATGACATAGAGGATGCGAAAGCGGAGGATGCATTGCAGGATGCCGAGATGCTGTCGGATGTATCGACAACGGAGGAGGCGATGGGAAAAATCATCGCCCTACTCGCCAACGAGGACAAGTATAAACTGATAACCGATGTCGAGCAGAACGAGATATCGAACATTGCGGGGCTGTTGGCCATAGCGGATACATACGACATCACATTGCTGAAAAACTACCTCAAGAACTATCTCCTGCTCCGAATCTCCAAGAAAAGATTGGGGAGGAAAGAGATTGTCGAGATGGGCATAGCCAAGATGCAATCGGCCTCACAGGCGGGTCTGCTCAACAGGGTCAAGTCCGTCTTGGGGACTCGATTGATATGACGGACTATGACAGGCGGAACAGGTATTTCATGGCCTCTCTCGGGTTCGCTGTCGGAGTCCTGCTCATCATCCTGATATATCTGATTTGTTTCGGGCATATCCCGATTACATCGGAGGCAATACCATGAAAGAGAAATGGAAGAAATTTGGTTGGGCGATGCTGACTTGGATGGCCCTGTTTTATTTTTTCATCGGGCTGTTCGGGATGTTCGCATCCCTGCTGTCGGGATGCAACCAATGCCTCATGATTTATCAGGGGGCGTTCCTTGTCCTGATAGGGGTCTGCATGATGAACGCAATCGCTGTTGCGAAGATAAATGAAAGGTTGAGGGGATTGGATAAACACAATCGCAAAGATAAAGCCATGTGAGGTCTGCGGAAGAAAGGCGGAGCATGTCCATATCATCCTCGACATCATCCCTAACTTCGGGACGAATATGCAATGGACATTCCTCTGCAAACAATGTGCGGACAATGCGAGAAACATAGACAAGGAGTTGATTGACTAATGCTCATCGCCATATTAGGCCCTCTCGGATGCGGAAAGACCTTGGGCATGACCTACCTCGGCCTGAAAAGTTATTTCGCCTACAAGAGGAGGGTCAAACTATACTCGAACTACCATCTTTACGGAGTCCCGTTCTTCTTCGTCAGGAATCCAGATGACATAGAGGAGATGCATGAGGGCATATTCCTCGGGGACGAACTATGGCTTTGGCTCGATTCGAGGGCATCGTCATCGAGGAAGAACAAGATGATTGCGAAAATCTTGGCCAAGTCGAGAAAGAGGGGCATCGAGATTTTCTATACAACGCAGGATTTCTCGCAGATAGACAAGAGAATCAGGAAGATAACGGATTATTTCTGCGTCCCGATGCTCAATAAGTCGGAGTCCGTCTGCACATTGCTGATATACAACAAGTATATGGAGATGAAACGATGCCTCAAATTCAGGACGGAGAAGATTTTCGATTGCTATGACACAACGGAGGAGATAGGGGACTTGGAGGACGACAAGGATGACGGAAAATGAGATGACATTCAAGGCATACTATTTCAACAACCACCGCATCAAGGGGAAATACCTCGGGACGAAGACATTGATAGCCATGTTCGCAGACAGGCGGGGGGCGAGGATATTTGCCCGAGAGATGAAGAAAGTGATAAGGCGGGGCGACAAAATAATCATCGAGGACATGAAAAGCGGAAAGGAGTCCAACTATGACTACCCCGAATTGTGATAAGCATGGGAATAAAACACATTTTGAGCGAACTGCCGATAACCCAAAGGAACAGGAGAATCATCGGGGTTTCTTGGGACATCTTCGAGATGGCTGTCATCCTGTATCTCCTTTACGCATCCGTCTTTTACATGGGGCAGGTCCATGTCTGCAACGACATCTTCAAGGCGGATTTCGGATGGATGTTCGGGTTCAACGAAAGTTTTATCAATGTGATGAACTATACCCCCAACATCTCGGAGATATGGGAACATGCCCCTCTTGTCGGCACATAGCCCAATCAGAATCAGGACTCTCATCTATCTGTTTCTCATAGCGACATTCTTCGACATGACATCGACCTACATCGGGACGGATGCAGGGGTCGCAGAGGAGGCGAACCCCGTCATGGCCCTGTTCCTCGGCCAAGGGTTGGGCCTGTTTGTCCTCGGAGGGTTGGCCATCGGGCTGTTTTCCATCGGGATGATGTGGGTGGGGTTCAGGATGATAAGGAAAGAACTGCGGGAGAAAGCCATGCGGTTCGCCCTATGGTTCGGGTTCATGATGCATCTCTGGGCCACAGCGATATGGATTCTCCTCTTGGCCAGAATCATATAAAATCAGATGGAGGAAAAAATAAACCCTCCATAATCAACCTATTTCCTCATCACCCATCGCAGGATGATATCCCTATCCATCGGGTTTCTATACTCATAGAACCGATAAGCGGAGTCCAAATATCCCCGCAGATAATCCCTGCTTTCCCTCTTTGATGCGTCTTTAAGCAAATTAAAAAGGGCAAACCCTCCGATGGTTAAACCTTTTAAAGGCCTCATTAGTTCCACCTCCATAACAATTTATG
>Ga0214474_1001140_pt1 | contig 12402 bp, 13 predicted proteins | sample RVTome_2_FD_187335 | JGI IMG/M metagenome (GOLD analysis project Ga0214474, IMG submission 187335) | Soil microbial communities from uranium-contaminated site in the Upper Colorado River Basin, Wyoming, United States - RVT95D214 HiSeq ...
GGTCGGGTTGGGAGGAAGACTCGATTCGACCAATGTGGTTGACCCGCTGCTCTCCATTATTACCAACATTTCCAGAGACCATGAAGAATATTTGGGAAGAAGTATTTTAAAAATTGCAGGAGAGAAAGCAGGCATCATCAAGAGGGGTCGTCCCCTAATCACCTCTACGACACAACCCCAGGTGCTCCGTCTCTTTTCGAAGATCTGCCGGGAAAAGGGATCCCCTTACTTCCGGGTGGGTAAGGAAATCCGATATGTGTCAATGGAGGATGGGAATTTCAATTACGAAGGCCTCCATCGGAAGCTGTGGGATATCCATCTCAACCTGATAGGATTTCATCAAATTGTCAACGCCACGACTGCCCTTGGAGCGACAGAGGTATTAGAAGACCTGGGATATCCCGTATCAATCGATGCAATGGTAGAAGGTCTGAGGGAAGCGAAATGGCCAGGGAGGTTGGAGAGGGTTTCCTCCTCACCTCAGATCATCCTTGACGGGGCTCATAACCCGGCAGGAGCCCTTGCCTTGAAGGAGTCTCTGGAAAAAGAATTCAAATACAATCATCTCATTCTTCTCATCGGTGTGATGAAGGACAAAGATATCAAGTCCATTCTTCATCTCTTGACTCCCTTGGCAGACCACATCATCCTCACCCGACCGCACAATGACCGCGCAGCCCCCCCTGCGCTGCTCAAGGAGGCGTTGGGCCAGAATGGAAAGAGAGCAGAGATCATCGAGGATCTCAAAGAGGCCATTAAGAGAGGTTGCTCTATGGCCGAGGGAGAAGACCTCCTCTGCATCACCGGTTCCCTCTACACGGTGGGAGAGGCGAGAGCCTATTTCTATCCCAAGGGGGAAGCGTGAGATCTCCTCAGTTCACCCCATTAGAAAGCCCCGCCATTCATGGTGGGGATAATATTAATGGGAGTTCCCTCCCGGCCAAAAGGCCCTTTGGGCTGCCGGCAATCCCTCGAAGAAAGGAAGGGAACAAAGCCCCGTCCTTCCTCATAGGGTTCGCTCTAAGTTCCTTATTTATCCTCTTCCTCGCCTACCATCCTTGTGCCACCCATGCGAAGGTGACTGACGTGAAAGTGATGAAGGAGCAAGGACCTGTCGATATCGGGGCTGATCATCTCATCTACGATCGGGATGAGGAACTCTACCAGGCCCATGGCAATGTAGAGGTGGTAAGGGGAGATTTCTCCCTCAAGGCAGATCATGCTCAACTGAAGATGACAACCAAAGAGATGGTGGCCTGGGGAAATGTCTTGTTAAGAGAGGGGGAAAATGTGGTCGAGTGTGAACGCCTCGAGGTCAACCTGGATACCCGATTGGGTAAGATTTATCAGGCTAAACTCTTTTTAAAGGATCAGAATTTTCATGTCACCGGCAAAGAGGCAGAGAAATTGGGGGAGAACCAATATCGAATTCGAGAAGGATCCTTTACTACTTGCGATGCCAAACGCCCTCCATGGAAATTTACAGTGAAGGAATTGGAGGTGACCCTCACAGGGGAAGGGATTGCGAAAGGGCCTGTGTTCTACCTTGAGAACGTTCCGGTCCTCTACCTTCCTGTTGCCATCTTTCCTATCAATCGGGAGAGAGAAACCGGTTTCCTTCTTCCGGAGGTAGGATATTCTAATAGGTATGGCTTTGAATTCAAGGATGCATTTTTTTGGGCCATCTCGAAGAACATGGATGCGACTCTCTACTTTGGTAGGCATGGAGATAGGGGGTTTACAGAAGGCTTGGAGTACCGGTATGCGTTTACCAAAGAGACAAAAGGACAAGCCAATTTCTATTTCATCGATGATCAAGTCTACAAAGGTAATCGTTATGCCTTCTTCATTCAACACGAACAAAAGCTCCCTTATCATTTTTACCTCAAATGGGATATCAATCATGTGAGTGACAGGTTCTACCCGAGCGATTTTGATGAAGATCTTCCAGATAAAGCGAAGATTGATTCGTGGAGTCTCAAACAGTTGAGGTCCGTTCTCTTCGGGGGAAAGAACTGGGATCAATTCAGTTTCTTAGCAGAAGGCGTTGTTTTCAATGATCTGACCAAGGAAGGCAACGATGAGACCGTTCAGAAGATCCCGCAGATCAGTTTCTATGCCCATCCCCAATCCCTTTTAAGAACTCCTTTATTCTACGACATCACTTCATCCTATACGAACTTCTGGCGCGAAACAGGGGTCGAAGCACATCGGGGAGATCTCTTTCCGAGGATCTCCTATCCATTTAGGTTATTTAATGTGCTCAAGCTGGAATCGAATGTTGGGCTGAGGGAGACCATCTACCAGCTTCATGATGATCCGAACCATTCATTCGAAGGATGGAAGTCAAGGGAGACGTTGGAAGCAGGAGCAGAGATGTCCGTGGACCTGTATCGAGTGTATGAAGCGGTACAGTTCCCCAAGGTATCTCGTCTCTTTAATATAGCTAAATGGATGCACACGATCGAACCCACTATCGGTTACCTTTACAGCCCTCAGGTGAATCAAGATCATCTTCCTCAATTTGATCCGATAGACAGGATTCCTTTTACCAGCCAGATGACTTATGGCATTACCCAGCGTCTTGTCGGAAAGCCAGAGAAAGAAGGGGTTGAATCCGGTCCGTATGAATATGCAAAGTTGAAGATCTTTCAGAGCTATAGCCTTGGAGATCCTTTTGTGAGAAATAAAGAAGAAGAAAGATTCTCGAATATCCGGGCAGAATTATGGTGGAATTTCAATCCTTATATGCTCGCTCGATGGGACACAGAGTTTAACACCTATCGAGGGAATTTTGAAACATTAAATGCCCTTATTAGGGTGAGAGACCAAAGGGATGATGCCATTTTGGCTCAATATCGGTTCTCAAGGGACAATTTCAAAGGGGTCAATCTTCTTGCCCGTGTGAGAACGATCAAACCTCTTTACGTTTACGGAGCAAGTTACTATAATTTATTGGAAAAGATAAGGATTGAGAATATCTATGGAGCAGAATATCGGGCCCAATGTTGGACGTTGGGTGTGGCCCTGGAAGATAAGAATCGATCTCCAGATGGTGCCCAAAAGAAGGAGCTGAAGTTCCAGGTCTATTTCAACCTCTTGGGTATCGGTTCGATAGGGCACAAATCGAGTTTTATGCGCCTATAGCCAAAGCCCTCCCTGTCAAAACTTAGGGGGAAGAGAGTGCACATAAATGTTGCTTAGGAAATAAACCGACTACCCCCTCTCCCATAGGAGACTGTGTCGTAAGTCCGTTCGTGGTTCGACAAGCTCACCACGAACGGACCACGGCACATTAAAAATCAATCACTTAGCCGTTCGTCCTGAGCGTGTCGAAGGGCGAACGGTGAATTGTGACACAGTCTCTAGTGGGAGAGGGCGGGGGTGAGGGGAGCCCTACTAGGTCCACCCCCACCTCAATCCTCCCCCCTGCCTTCGCCGAAGCGGCTACGCGCAGGCAGGCGTCAAGGGGGAGGATAATACTTGGTAACTTTCATCGTTCGCGGGTGACGAATCCGTCATGAAGGGTTGCATTGAAAAGGCAGGAAGGAGGAGAGGAGGAGGATGAAAGGGGTTATTCTGGCGGGAGGATTAGGAACCCGCCTTTATCCGCTGACGAAGGTGACCAATAAACACCTTCTTCCTGTGTATGATAAACCGATGATTTATTATCCTATCCAGACCTTGATCAATGCGGGCATCGATGACATCCTGATCGTTACGGGAGGGAATAATGCCGGAGACTTTTTGAGGTTGTTAGGGAATGGGAAAGAGTTTGGGCTCAAGCACATCAACTACACGTACCAAGAGGGAGAGGGTGGCATTGCTGAAGCCTTAGGTTTAGCAGAGTTCTTTGCTGCAAGGGAAAAGATCTGTGTTGTGTTGGGGGACAACCTCATTGAGAAAAATATCCGGAAGGCCGTCGAGGCTTTTCGAATGCAGAAGGAGGGGGCAAAGATCCTGCTAAAAGAGGTCCCCGATCCTCAACGATTCGGGGTTCCGGAATTGAAGGGAGATCAAGTTGTCCGAATCGAAGAGAAGCCAAAGGAGCCAAAATCGAGATATGCGGTGATTGGAATCTATCTCTATGACGCGACGGTTTTCGACATGATCAAAGGCCTCAAACCTTCTCAGAGGGGGGAGTTGGAGATTACCGATGTGAACAATCGATATATCGAAAAGGGAACGATGACGTGGGATATCTTGGAAGGGTGGTGGACCGATGCAGGGACTTTTGAATCTTTGCTTTATGCAAATGATTTGGTTTCTCAGACAGGGGCCAACAAATTATGATAATAACCAAATTCCAAGCACCAATAACCCAATAATGATCAAATTTTAACCGAAATACTAAATAAAATAAAACCAAATGAGGTGTTTGGAAATTTGGATATTGGGTAATTGGAAATTATTTGGAATTTGGGATTTACCTTACTATGTTGCGATTGATTTTCAGTGTTTATGGGCATGGGACTCTTTGCAGGGAATTGAGAGGGGGGACTGATGATTGACGGAGTAAAGACCAAATCATTGCGGGTGATTCCGGATGAACGGGGAAGGGTGATGGAGATCCTCCGGGCCGATGATGACCTCTTTCTAAAGTTCGGTCAGGTCTATATCACCACGACCTATCCTCAGGCCGTGAAGGCCTGGCACCTTCACAAGGCCCAGTTCGATCATATCGCTGCCGTTAAAGGAATGATCAAACTGGTCCTTTATGATCCGAGAGAGGATTCTCCGACAAAGGGCGAGATCCACGAATTCTTCATCGGAATCCACAACCCTTTGCTGGTTCAAGTGCCTAATGGGATTTATCATGGATGGAAATGCATCAGCGAGGAAGAGGCGATCATTATCAACATCCCGACCGAAGTTTATGCCTACAAAGCCCCAGATGAATACCGCCTCCCCCCTCACGGAAGCCAAATTCCCTACGATTGGTCGAGGAAGGATGGATGAGACAGGAGAAATTGCAGATAGCAGATAGTAGATAGCAGATTGAAATATCCGAAATCTAAAATTTGAAATCTGATATTGAAAAGAGCTTCAGTTCTATCAGGTATATTGGAGTGAGGAGCAGATGAAGATTTTAGTGACAGGGGGTTGTGGTTTCATCGGGAGTAACTTCATTCGTTATCTATTAGAATCCTATCCAAGTTACTTAGTGATCAATGTCGATAAATTGACCTATGCCGGAAATTTGGAGAACCTCTCAGAACTCTCTCATTCCCCTCGTTATGATTTCATCCGGGCGGACATTACGGAGGCATCCCAAATAGAAGAATTGATCGGCAAGGGCGTGGATGCCATCGTCAACTTTGCTGCTGAATCCCATGTAGATCGATCCATTGAAGATCCCAGCGCCTTTATGAAGACCAATGTCTTCGGAACCTTTGTCCTTCTGGAAGCGGTACGAAAGGCCCTTCCCAGACAGCGAATCCGTTTCGTCCACATCTCAACTGACGAAGTCTACGGCTCCTTAGGAGAGACTGGAGCCTTTACCGAGGAAACACCTCTTGCGCCCAACAGCCCCTATTCAGCAAGCAAGGCAGCAGCGGATATACTGGTCAGGGCCTATCATCGAACTTATGGGCTTCCAGGCCTCGTCATACGATGTTCCAACAATTTCGGGCCCTATCAATTTCCCGAGAAATTGATTCCCTTGATGATCTCAAATGCGATCGAAGACAAAGAACTTCCTATTTACGGGGATGGGATGCATGTACGGGATTGGATCTATGTCGAGGATCACTGTCGGGCTTTGGATATTGTCCTTCACCACGGCAAGGAAGGGGGAGTTTACAATATCGGGGGGCAAAGTGAAATGCCGAACCTTACAGTGGCGCAGACCATTTTGGATCGGTTAGGAAAACCGCATTCTCTGCTCCGATTCGTCACAGATCGCCTGGGCCACGATCGGCGGTATGCCATTGATTTCTCAAAGATCGAGAAAGAACTGGGATGGCGCCCCTCCGTCTCTTTTGAAGAAGGGATCAGCCGAACCGTTGAATGGTACCTGACCCATCAGGAATGGTGGAAGAAGATTAAGACAGGGGAGTATCTGGACTATTACGATCGATTGTACAAAAACCGTTGAAGTGGAATTCCGAATTGCAAATTTAGGGATTGAGGAATTGGAGAATTGGAAATCTATACATGACGACATAAGTCTTATACAGTTTGTCATTCCGGGCTTGACCCGGAATCCAGTGTTTTTCTGGAATGACACCCTTTGCTGTGATTAATGTCGCTGTGTATAATTCATAAATTCCAGAATTCCTTAATTCCTAAATTCCTTAGTCTTTAAATCAAGGCAAGAATGATGAGACGGCTGTTGGTGATTGGCGCCAAAGGCATGTTGGGTAGGGACCTTGTCAACACCCTTCGTTTTTCTTTTCGCCCTGACCAGGACTGGGAGATACTAGGATGGGATATCGATGAAATCGATATCCAAGAAGAAAATACCACAGTTACAAAGATCGAGAGAATCCAGCCGCAGATCGTGATTAATATAGCTGCTTACACCGATGTGGATGGGTGCGAGTCAAATGAGGAGAAAGCCTTTGCTGTCAACGCAGAAGGGATGAAACATGTAGCTCTGGGAGCCCTAAGATGTAGTGCAAAGGTGGTCTACCTCAGCACCGATTATGTCTTCGATGGAGAGAAGAAGGAACCCTACGAGGAAGAGGATCCCCCTCATCCACTTAATGTTTACGGGCGATCCAAATTGAAGGGGGAGCAGTATGTGCAAGAGCTGATGGAGGACAGCCTGATCATTCGCAGCCAATGGCTCTATGGAAGACATGGTAAAAATTTCGTCAGTTCCATTCTCCGTGAGGCGAGAGAAAAAAGGGTTGTTTCGATCGTTGATGACCAAACCGGTTTGCCCACTTATACCGTCGATCTTGCCACTGCGATTTCCGCCTTGATCCAGCGTAGAGCCCGCGGGATTTTTCATGTGGCCAATAGTGACCCATGCACCTGGTTTACCTTTGGTCAGGCGATATTGAAGCTTTCAGGGATGATGGAAGTCAAAGTCATTCCCATCTCCACAAAGGAGTTGGGCCGGCCGGCCGCCCGACCCCTTTACTCCGTTTTGAGCACACAGAAACTGAGACGGGAGATCAGCATGACATTGAGGCCATGGTCTCAGGCTTTAAGAGAGTATGTCAAATCTCTATTTTCTGTTTATTAAGTTTGGTGATCTCGTAAAAACTCAAAAAACCGTCACTCCGGCGAAAGCCGGAGTCCAGACGACGTCCCTGCGAAAGCAGGGAACCATTTAAAAACACTGGATTCCCGTTTTCACGCCTGCGCGCTGAAGCGCTACGGCGCGCAAGCACGGGAATGACGATGATGGGGCAAATCGGACTTTTTACGAATCCATTAAGTTTGAATTTCTAAGAAAAAGGAGTTTGCGATGAATATCTGTGTGATCGGAACAGGCTATGTAGGGTTGGTGACCGGGGTTTGCCTGGCGGAGTTTGGAATGAACCTAATCTGTGTGGATAATGATCGTCAGAAGATCGATCTCCTCCAGCAAGGGAAGGTTTCCATCCATGAGCCAGGCCTTGAAGACCTTATCACAAGGAACATGAAAGAGGGAAGGCTCAGTTTTTCGACAAGCATTCAAGATGGAGTGGCATCGAGTTTGGTGATCTTCATCGCTGTGGGAACGCCTTCTAATGACGACGGTTCTGCTGACCTTCGATCGGTAGAAGAGGTGGCCAAAGAGATTGCGCGATGTATGGATGGCTATAAGGTCGTCGTGGTCAAATCCACGGTTCCTGTGGGGACCTGCCGCCGCTTGAAGCAGTTGATCCAAGAGCATCAACTTCGACCTACCCCCTTTGACATCGTCTCCAATCCTGAATTCCAACGCGAGGGATCTGCCATTGAGGATTTTATGCGTCCAGATCGCGTGACCATTGGTGCAGAGAGTGAGCAGGCGATCGCCATTATGAAAGACATTTACAGCGCCCTCTACCTTATTGAGACGCCCTTTGTCATCACCTCTTTAGAGACTGCCGAGATGATCAAATATGCAGCGAATGCCTTTTTAGCCACGAAGATCACCTTTATCAACGAGATTGCCAATCTTTGTGAAGTGACCAATGCCGATGTCCATCACGTCGCCAGAGCGATGGGGTTGGATGGAAGGATCGGCAAAAAATTTCTCCATCCAGGCCCAGGTTACGGGGGCTCTTGCTTTCCGAAAGATACCCGGGCCCTTGCGAGAATGGCTCACGAGAGAGGATACGCGTTTAAGCTCCTGGATTCTGTCATCAAGGTGAACGAAGAACAGAAACAGAGAATGGTGGATAAGATCAGGGAAAAGGTAGGAGATCTGCGGGGTAAGAATATCGGGCTTCTGGGTCTTTCTTTCAAACCCAATACGAACGATATCCGGGAGTCCTCTTCCATTACAATCGCTCAAGGCCTTCTTGCGCAGGGAGCAAAGGTGAAGACCTTTGATCCAGCGGCAATGGAGGAGGCCAAGAAGGTTCTTCCAGAATTGGTGTATGGAGAGGATGCCTATGATGTGGCCAAGGGGTGCGATGCATTGGTCCTGGCGACAGAGTGGAATCAATTTCGACGATTGGATCTTCAACGCATCAAGGGTCTGCTGAAAAGCCCGATCTTCATCGATTTGCGAAATGTCTACGATCCAGATCAGATGAAGCGACTTGGGTTCAATTATTGCGGCGTGGGAAGGTGAGTCTTTGAGATTGGCCCCATCCAAAGAAGACTGGATCTTTGTCTCCGACGCGCATCTGACCGGAAAAGAGCCTGAAGAGATAGAAACCTTTCTCAAATTCTTAAATTCGGAAAAAGAGCGGATGGGCCATTTGGTTATTTTGGGCGACCTTTTCGAGTTTTTCTTCGGTTTTAAGAGGATTCTTCCAACAGAAAAGCCATTTGCCTTTGCCGATTACCTTCCGGTTTTGGAAGAGCTTCAAAGTCTGAATCGGCAGGGCTTACGAATCAAGTATTTCGAGGGGAATCATGATTTCTTTCTCAATTCCCTATTTACAGAAGAATTCGGCATGGACGTAGAGGTTTATCCTGACGGGGGCGAGGAGAAGTTAGGGGGGAAGCGGGCGTTCCTCGCTCATGGAGATTTATCAAATCCGAAACAGTGGGGATATCGGGCCTTCCGAAGAATCCTCAAGAATCGATGGACCTATCACATCATTCAACTCGCAGGTCCGCACCTCTCCCGGCGAGTGGCACTCAGGCTGAGCAACATGAGTTACCAAAAATATCATCAAAACAATTCCCCAAGCCAACCCCCCTCTTTTAGGACCTTTGCCCATCAGAAGTTTTTAGAAGGATTTGAGATTGTCATCCTCAGCCACTCACATTTCCCAGAGAAGGTCGAGGAGTGGATCGATGGGAGGAGGTGCCTCTATTTCAATGTGGGGGACTGGCTCGTCCACCGATCCTTTTTGCGGTTTACTCCTCCTGAGCATTTTGAGCTAAGTCGATTTGTGGAAGGATAGTTTTTTTTAGGTTAGGGTTGCGTTTACGAAGCCCGTTTAAGTGTATAGCAACGTATTAAAGTATTTTGGTTATGGGTGACGACGCTGGTATCGATGCAAGAAGGTCGAGCAAAAGGAAGCTCGAATATCCAGTATCAGTAGACGAGCCTCGATACGAGATTCGATAACGACAGACATTGGTTCCCTTGAAAGTTTTAAAAACCCAACAACGTAACCGAATGTCGAAAAGACCAGACCATGGGACGAAACGGGCATCTTTACCATTACCGTAAGACCAACCCCCTATTTTCCAGGTAATTTGATTATGTCGCACAGAGCAGTATTTCTTGATCGAGACGGGACACTTAACGAAGAAATGGGGTATGTGAACCACCTTGAACGCTTCACCCTCCTTCCCCGAGTGGGACAGGCCATTCGTTTATTGAATCAGCATGAGATCAAGGCAGTGGTCGTCACAAATCAATCAGGTGTGGCGAGAGGGTATTTCCCCGAATCGTTAATCCACTTGGTTCACCAGAAGATGCAGGATCTCTTAAATAAGGAAGGGGCCTACCTCGATGGGATCTATTACTGCCCTCATCATCCTGAGGTAGGGGATCCCCCATATCGTCAGAAATGCCGATGTAGAAAACCGGCAACGGGATTGGTGGAGGAGGCAGTGAAGGGGTTGGATCTGAACTGTTCTCAAAGTTATGCGATCGGGGACCGAGGCATCGATATCGAATTTGGCCATCAGATCGGAGCAAAAGGGATCTTGGTCCTTACCGGTTATGGGAAGGGAGAATGGGAATATTTCAGAGATCGGTGGAGAGTAAAGCCTGATCATGTAGCCCCTGATCTCTACGAGGCGGTTCAATGGATTCTTCAACAGGAAGGTGAAAGGTCAAAGGGTATAGATTATAGGTAAAGCTTCGCTTTTTAAAGGAGGGTTAAAATGCCACTTAGTAAGGAACTGTTGGATATTTTGGCGTGTCCGAAGTGTAAGGGAGATATTTTTCTTAACAAGGCAGGGGATGGATTAATCTGCAAAGCGTGCCGTTTGGTCTACCAGATAAAAGATGATATTCCGGTGATGCTGATCGATGAGGCCCTCCCTTATAAGGGAGAAGAATAAATTCTAACGACAACCTCTCACACCTAACCCTTTACGAATGAGTCCCGACTTGGCAGGATTCGATATTCGCTTGCCTGCCGCAGGCAGGGATTTCAAATTTGAAATACACCACTAAGGGAGGGGGAGCAATTTTGCAAAAAATATTAAATAACAAGAACAATTGCGAATGGCTTGATACAGTAGTCATTGCGAGGAACGAAGTGACGTGGCAATCTCATGAGATTGCTTCACTCCGTTCGCAATGACACCATTTATGGAGTTAACTATAAAGAAAGAGAAGACCCATTGAATAACTTGCCCCAGAAGAGAACAGGGTGCCCCTCAACAGTGAAGCCGGGTAGTGAGCACCATACCTACCTTCGTGTCGGTGATAAGGTTTTTCACAAGAACTTTAAATCCTGGGGGGGTGGGATCGTGACCGAGACATGGACCTCTGATTTGCCCGGTGGATTCTGTTATGTTCGAATTCTATTCCAGGACGGAAAGCAGAGGGTTTTCGACAACAACTTCGATAGTACTTGTTGTTGCTATTATACGGGTATTACCCTCCTCAGCCGCATTGAATTATAACCTTCCCAACCACGCTTATTCTATATTGGCCTTTGATCTTAGCTGACTTTCCATGCAAGATTTTACATGACGGCATAAGTCTTACACGGTTTGTCATTCCGGGCTTGACCCGGAATCCAGTATTTTTCTGGATTCCTGCTGGAGTTTACCCCGTACTTGATACGGGGCAGGAATGACGACCTTTGCTATAATTAATGTCGTTGTGTATATCTAAGGATCAGGGAGCGATCAGAACCTGGTCACTGAAACGTTCAGTTAATACAGCCGATAGTTCCTCGGCAGCTTTCTGGTCAACAAGCTCCACCATCAGCTCACCTTCTTCTCCCACTATCAGCCTGCCGTACTTTTTGACCACCTCGGCTACCTCAACAGGCTCCGCTGTCCACCAACCACGGGTGCGCATGAGCAATTCCTCACCCTTCAGCCGTTGGGGTGTCACCAGTTCTATACTACGAAACCAGGCTTTCCACCCAACCTGAGCAGGGGCTCGTAGGACAGGGCTCACTGGGTCGTGGTAGATGCGGCATCGGCCGAACAAGCGCAGGCGGATCATGGGAACCTCTCGTTTAGAAACCTGAGAATCTTCTCATCTATGGGAAGTGCTTCATTTGGGACTTCAACGCCGCTCAAACGCAGTACCCGGGCCAGACAGTGCAAATAGAGAGAGGCAGCATCATCCTCGCTTCCTGTAATCCCCCTTCTCGATGCAAGCGGCCAGGTCTGTTCGAACAATACTTGAGCCTCTTCACGCCAGCGCCGAAGCCTGGTGTCAAGAGGCGAAATTTTCAAACGTCCTAAAAGTTTCCTCTGGGTCTTCTCCATGTACGCGAATATCCGTCGCATACTCTGTACCGATGGGTCATGGCCCCAATCATCCTGAATCGTCATAATACCCTTATTATAAAATCTGATTCTTCTCCTGGAAAGCTGTTAACAAGGTTCAAGGATTCGAGGGGTCAGGGGTCCAATCCTGCTAAGGGCGGGATTGGACCCATAGAACCCTTTGAATAAGATTTTTCCCAGACCTTTAATTCTTTGTAATTTTACATGGCGGCTTCATCACCCTCAAACGATGAAAACAACAGGAACCCCTCCCCCTTGAGAAACTGTGTCGTAAGTCCGTTCATGGTTCGACAGGCTCACCACGAACGGACCACGACACATTAAAAAACAATTACTTAGCCGTTCGTCCTGAGCGTGTCGAAGGGCGAACGG
>Ga0214474_1001141_pt1 | contig 12401 bp, 8 predicted proteins | sample RVTome_2_FD_187335 | JGI IMG/M metagenome (GOLD analysis project Ga0214474, IMG submission 187335) | Soil microbial communities from uranium-contaminated site in the Upper Colorado River Basin, Wyoming, United States - RVT95D214 HiSeq ...
CAGGATCCGCGCTCAATTCCTTCGCCTTCTCCCTTGTCGTAATAATAAAACCGCAATTACCATCAGCAGGATGAGTCTGCGCCCCGTAGGTCAGTATGCCATTTGGTTCTACAGATTTGAGAGCGGCAAGTCCTTCCTTTGTGCAGGGGGTTACGCCTTCATCCTCTTCTATCATGAGGACCTTCTTTTTTGATATCCTGACCTCTGCAGGAAACATATATCTCTTTTGAAATGCCCTGTCATTGGCAAGGGCGTCCAGATATTGTTCGTATCGCCTTAAGGCGACCGCATCGCATTCCTCCCTTGTAATGCCGGCATCCCTGGCCACCGCTTCAGCGGTCTGGATCATTTTCATGCCGCCCCATGGGTCGTTATTGAAATTTTCCATGTTCCAGTTTTCAGATATCACCTCGCCTCCCGGTCCCATAGGATTGGGCCAGATAAGGTGAGGACCGTTTGAACATCGGTCTGTCATAAGGGCAAAGGCGGTTTCAAATGTGCCAGCTTCTATATTTACTGCCGCAAGGTGTATGCAGGTAGCAGAGGTAGTACAGGCCTGATGCACGAACAGCCCTGGAAGATTCTTTCTGCCGTCCATTATTATGGCGCCGGCCCAATTGTGACTGTAAAACATCCGGTTCTGGGCAATTGTCATTCCAAAGTAAAGGTATTCCAATTCAGTAGGGTCCAGATCACGGCTCGCGAACCATCTTTTTGCTGTATTAGCGCCCAACACAATAGCGTTCTCATTGGCCATTTGCCCCTGCCATCGGCAAAAAGGAGTCGAGTAGTAGCCCTTATAGGGTATGTACGCCTTAGTTAATATGTTATTAACCCTCCGCGAATATTTTTTAAAAAAATTATAATATGGTAGGCACGAAGGGATTTGAACCCTTGACCCCTACCGTGTCAGGGTAGTGCTCTCCCCCTGAGCTACGTGCCTACAGGTATTGACTGAGTACCAATTCAACCTGCTCATGTCAAGCGATTATTGAAGTTCAATAATCAATCCATCTCCCTCTTTTTGATTGATACCGCTAATAAAAGGAAATCCCTTATGATCTTTTACCCTGTCAAAAAATGTGTCCTCGTCTCCTGAAAATTCTATCGTAAGATCTATCGAATTGGCCTTTATCCTTTTCTCCACGACTGCTTTGACCCCATCAATATCCTTCTTGAGAAAATTCGAGAAATCCATTAACTGATTAAGACTCTTTATGCCCCTGAGATCAACATCAATCATAATGACCTCATCTGTTTTCTCAAAAGAACTAATTATTTCTGGACTCAATCGGGTGACAACAGTATTTATGGCCCTGGCCAACGTATCCGTTACCTGCTCTTTTTCATTACCATATTGATTGATCCGCTCCTTCTGAAAATCCTCGTTTATAATAATCCTTTTCTTTACATCAATAGTTTTAAGGCTGAGAGACACCATTTCGTTATCGATAATCTCACTCTTTCCCACAATAACCACATCCGAAGAGTAGAGTCTGCCCCATTCAATGGCATCCTCATCTGTCAGATCAAGTTTCCTCATCTCATCGGAATATCTATCTTCCGGAGCGTTCGATAACCTGTTGACGGGATTGAAACCGCATTCCTGAAATACCCTGTGGAGTACTTGCTCCGTTGATGTCAGGGGACTATTTCTATTAGGATCATTCCACCAATAGATCACATCCTTATTTTGAGAATCCATTTGAGAGACCAGGAACAGGAATTTGACGGGAGGTACATCTCTATAAATAATCCCGTTCTGATTTAATTTTTCCTCCATCAAACCTTCATTTACCTTCATTCGGACAAAGATCTTATAAAGTTTATCGCCTTTTTCCTCAGCAAGGATATTAAAATTTACTATCTCATCTTTCGCACTTGGTATAACATCATTGATAAGCCTGGGGAAATTGTTGATTATTATTTGACTTCCCAGATATCTCGTCAGATATTCCTCCACTCCTTTCAGAAGTGCATCGGAGATAGCGTCCTTCCTGGCAGCGGCTATATTTCCATCAATTATTCTTCCGCTGCCAATAACCAGGATATCTATCTTATTTGCCTTCTCCGAGCACTCCACATACGGGACGCGCGAGATTAAAACTAAAAGCAAGATGAATTTGAAAATGAAAAGGAAATTGATACGCATGATTTTTCCCCTATATCCATGAATATTCTTATATTACTCCTTCTGATCTTAATTAATGAATATTTTATCAGTTAAATAAATTTCTCTATCTCTCTATTGATAAAATCCATGTCCTCCGGCTTGGCCCAAATCATTTCAGGATCTGCCCTGAACCAGGTCAACTGTCTCTTCGCGTATCTTCTTGTATCTTTCTGGAGCTGCAGGATGGTCTCTTCAAGGCCCCATTCATCCTTAATGTATTTAACTGCGTGCCTGTAGCCCATGGCATTCATGGACCGAAGTTCACTGGAATATCCCTTTTTCAATAGTATTTGAGTCTCTTCAAAAAGGCCTGATTTAATCATTGAAACACAACGTTCATTTATCCGTTTATATAACAGATTCCTGTCCATATATATGCATATTTTGAGTGACTGGAACGGTCTATCCTTAAAATCATGTTGCAGGATCAGGGATGAAAAAGCCCTATTGGCAAGATGAACAACCTCCATGGCACGGATTACCCTTGCCCTGTCATTGGGATGTATCTTCAGCGCAGATACAGGGTCAAGCACCTTTAGCTTTTCGTGGAGGAATGGCGAACCCTTCTCCTCACATTCATGAATCAGCTCATCTCTGAATCTTGGATTGACAGGCGGGCATTTTAATAGACCGCCAAGTAACACCTTGATGTAAAGGCCTGTCCCTCCAACTACGAAGCATAACTTTTTTCTTCGGATGATATCCTTGACCATAGGTTCCGCCATGCTACGGTATAAAGCGGCATTAAAATCCTCATCAGGATCAACCACGTCAATCATATGATGGGCAACACCCTTTTTCTCCTCGATTGATAATTTTGCGGTGCCAACATCCATACCTCTATATACCTGCATGGAATCCGAATTAATTATCTCTCCCCCGAAATAAAGGGCAAGGTTAACGGCAAGGGAACTCTTACCGGATGCCGTGGGACCTGTGATAATAATAATCTTTGGCCTGTCTTCTTGCATTCAGACGACCCTTTTAAACATTTTTTCAATTTCATAATAGCTGAACTTTCTAAAAACAGGCCTTCCATGAGGACAATTTGTTGGGAGGGCCATCTCATCCAGCTGTTCCATAAGCATATTCATCTCTCTGTGAGACATCTTTTGCCCTGCCTTGATCGCGCCATGACAGGCCATAACTGTCAGAAGCCTGTCCATTACCTTGTCATTTACAAGCAGTTTCTCCTCCTCTAATATTGGAATGAGATCCAGCAGAAAGGCCTGCCATTCCACATTGACAAGGATGGCAGGGACCGATCTTATTAAAAATGTGTTACCCCCGAAATGTTCCAGCTCAAAACCAAGGGCGGCCATCTGGTCTATCTTTTCTAACAGAACTCTTCCCTCCTTCAGGGATAACTCCAGCCTTATGGGGATTAAAAAGCGCTGACTTTCCACTCTTGAAGTTAGGTAGTCCTTCTTTAGTTTTTCATAGAGAATTCTTTCATGCGCTGCGTGCTGATCAACCAACAGAAGCCCATCCCTGCTCTGAAAAAGCAGATAAGTATCTTTTAACTGGCCAATGATTTCGGTGGTCTGCTTTAAGAGGGGGCCTTGTGTGATCTCAATCTCCTTACCTTTGACATCTCCTTTTTCCTCTCCATGGTATTCCCATATCGGTTCAGCCATCCTGACCTGATTGACGTGTTTAGTTATCGTTACTTCCGATACCTGACGTCCTAGATACGAATGGGAACTGAACTGATCTCTAAGCGCCTTTTCTATCGTGGATGAAAGTGCCTTATATACTATATGGCCCTGGTGAAAGCGGACCTCCTGCTTTGCCGGATGCACATTAACATCGACCATGGATGGATCGATCTCCAGAAAGACAACAACCTGAGGATAGCGACCTTTCATCAGCCGCTGACCATAAGCCTCCATAATAGCCCGGATAGCCAATTTGTCCCTGACATTCCTATTATTTATGTATATATAGATCCTGTCCCCCCTATTCCTGCTCAAATCCGGAGATGCCATATATGCCCTGATCTTGATTCCCTCAACTTCCCGGCGCGTATCCGCCAATGACACAGCAACATCGCGTCCAAAAAGCACTGAAAGCCTGTTCAGTTCATTCTCCGAGGCCGGGAGATTTAACAGGGTCTTTTCCGAATCATCAACCCTCACGTGTATATGTGTGAAAGGTAATATTATCCGTGACAGCGTATCAATTATTTGGCCGGTTTCTGTTCTCTCAGACTTTAAAAATTTGCGTCTCGCGGGTGTATTGAAGTAGAGGTCTCGAACCTCAACTATAGTACCAACTGGCGCACCGGTCTCATCAATGGATTCCACTACGCCTCCTGAGGCCTTAACCCGATATCCGATTAACTGGTCTGCTGGTCTGGATATAATCTCAACACGTGAAACAGAGCAGATACTAGGAAGAGCCTCTCCACGAAATCCCAGGGTTCTAATTGAAAACAGTTCTGAAAAAGTGGTGATCTTGCTTGTGGCATGTCTTTCCAGCGCCAGAAGCATATCTTCTTTATCCATCCCGGACCCATTATCTCTCAATCTGATAAGCCGCTTGCCGCCTTCTTCTATTTTTAAGTCTATCCTGTCCGCGCCTGAGTCAATACTGTTATCAAGCAACTCCCTGACGACTGAAGCCGGTCTATCAATCACCTCTCCTGCCGCTATCTGGTTTGCCACCTGCTCGGATAGTATCCTGATCTTGCCCATAATCCCTTTTTATCCAGAATAAAACATCGAAAGTTATTTTTTAACTTTTACTGAAAGACATTGGATTGTGTTAAGAATTAATATAACAAAGATACGGATCTTAAACCAAGGATTATTTTTATCATGTTTCATTGCAGCGTTGACCGCTGACTACTAAAATGATATATCTATCAATAACATGGGAAAAGAACTCATAGAAAAAAGAGGAAAAGGACATCGTCAGCGTCTGCGGGGAAAATACCTCGAAGGCGGTCTTGATAGATTTTCCGATGAAGAGGTTATCGAATTTCTACTCACACTTGGCACCCCGCAAAAAGACGTAAAGATCCCTGCCAGACAGGCCCTTAAAAAGTTCGGAGGGCTTTCCGCTACCCTGTCAGCGCCTATAAATAAATTAACAGAGATAGATGGAATAGGCCCTAAAAATGCCCTTTACCTTAACCTGGTCCACCAGGTTGCCGGAAGATATCTTCGAGACAGGGCGAAGGGCAAAGCCTTCTTCGGTTCATCTAAGGCTGTCTTTGACTTTCTTTTCCACTCCATGCGAGACCTGAAGAGAGAGGTATTTAAGGTCCTGTTCCTGAGCAGAAAAAATGAATTGATTATGGATCAGGACGTATTCCTGGGGAGTCTTGCCGGCAGTGCCGTATACCCGAGGGAGATCATGACGCTTGCCCTTGAAAACAGGGCATCGGCCCTTGTGTTTGTTCATAATCACCCTTCGGGTGATCCCACCCCTTCCGAAGAGGATCGCAGACTCACAAGGGATCTGGTATGGTCTTCACGGCTTCTTATGATCCAAGTCCTAGACCATATTATCATAGGAAACAACAGTTATTACAGTTTTGCGGACGAAGGCCTTATCAAGACCTTTATCAAAGAGTATGAACTGAAACTCGTGCCTTCTATTACCCCTTGACACTTTTTATAAAATAATGACAATAGATTTAATGTGCGAGAGTGGCGGAACTGGTAGACGCGCTGGATTTAGGATCCAGTAGCATTTGCTGTAGGGGTTCAAGTCCCCTCTCTCGCACCATAAAAATTTTAATCTATGCCAGGATATGAGGAGAGATCTGATGAATAGACTTTTATTATCATTTATTATCATAATGATGAGCGTCTTAACGCTTTTTACCTTCCATCCAAGGCGCACAACAGCTCAGGACGATGAAATTCTGATACTTCAAAAAAAGATTTCTGAATTAGAGGACAGGATCAAGGAATTGGAAAGTATCCTTATGACATATAAGGAACCGGAAAAAATCTTGTCCGAAACAGGCCAAGGATGGAAAAATAAGAAGAATTGGCGTAGCCTTAAGACCGGCATGACCGAAGAAGAAGTGAGTGCCATTCTGGGGGAACCTATAAAAAGGATCGATGGTATCAGAACCCTATGGTATTATCCAAATATCTTTTCAAGTTATGTCTCCTTTGATGAGAAAGGGCGCTTAACCATATGGAATGAACCATAGCCGTATAGCGTCTGAATCTGGATATCTCTCATTTTTCAGCAAATCCCTTATTCATAAGAATGGATCTCCATGAGCACAATGAAAACAGAATATCTAATGGAACACCCGGATGAGGCCTTGCGTCTTGATCTAAAGACAAATCCTGATGTAGTAAAAAAACAAGCCCTCTGGTGCGGATTAAGGCCCGGCATGAGGGTGCTTGACGCCGGCTGCGGACCTGGAAAGGTGACTTCTATTCTTAATGAGATCATCCAGCCGGGGGGTGAAATCGTTGGAGTGGATTACTCTGAGGAAAGGATAAACTACGCAAAAAAACATTACTCGAACGATGCCGGCATTAATTATGACGTACATGACCTTCGGTCTGATTTAAAGGATTTAGGTCAGTTTGACCTTGTCTGGGCCCGTTTTGTCCTGGAATATAACCTCACAGAATGCGCTAAGATCGTAAAATGTCTCTCAGACTGTCTGAAACCCGGCGGATACCTTTGCCTGATAGACCTCGACTACAACTGTCTCACTCACTATAAATTGCCTGATAAAATGGAAAATATCCTGTTTAAGATTATGAAAAGACTCGAGATTGAGCACAATTTTGATCCTTACGCCGGCCGAAAACTGTATTCTCACCTATATGACCTTGGTTATCAGGATATAAGATTAGACCTTTCTGCACATCATCTCCTGTATGGAGATTTAAATGATAGGGAAATGTTCAATTGGTTGAAAAAAATAGAAGTTGTCTCCCTAAAGGCTGGAGAATTATTTGAAAACTACCCGGGGGGGAAGGACTCCTTTTTTAATGATTTTAAAAACTTCTTTCTGAGTCCCAGACGTTTCACCTATACGCCGCTGATTATCTGCATGGGAACCAAACCACCATCATAATATTCCCTTAAATCAAAGGAGGAATAATCCTCGGGATTGTTAAATCCAAATATTTCCAATGTATCCCTTTTCCCGCGTATCATCCTCATGCCCAGATTGCTTATGCCCTTATGACGGGTATGGGCGGGATCGATTCCATCCCTTACATCCCTGCTCATTATTAATGGGAATTCCCTGAACTGTTTTGTCAGTTCCTGAAGGCGGGCAGCAGTATTAATTGTGTCGCCTATGGCGGTATACTCCATCTTTGTTTTGGAACCCAGGTTTCCGAGTATAGCCTTACCTGTGTGGAGGCCAATACCTATCTGAATGGGTTTGTTGTCCATTATCATCCCTTTGGATAGATCAAGTATCCTGCAGGCCGCGTTAAAGCCCATAGTTATATGATTATTCAAGGGTTCAGGCGCACCAAAGATGGCCAAAAAGCCGTCTCCGGTATATTTGTTAATATGCCCATGCTCTTCACTGATTATTGCGGAACATCTATCGTAATAATCATTCAGGAATGAGACAACATTCACTACGTTCATCTTTTCAGTGCTTGCGGTAAAATCCCTGATATCAAGAAAAAGAGCCGTAATAAATGCCTCTTCTCCTTTAAAAAGGTCTGTTCCTGAAACATACCTGTGGATGACGGACGGCGGCACGTATCTTTCGAATAACTTCCTGAGATTGCTCTCGCGCTCCTTGCTTTCCTTGAGTTTCTGGTAGGACATCGCGTTATTAATGCTTATTGAAATCTGTCTTGATATCCCTGTCAGTAGAGATATATCCGTCTGACTGAGTGTTCTTTTGGATCTGATGTTGTCCACCAAGATTATGCCGAATGACCTCCTTTCGTATACAAGAGGAACGCAGACGAAAGAGCGTGTGCCAATTATTTTGATGAATTCAATGCTTCTGCTGGTAAGATCATCCTCTATCTCCGAGATATCGTTTACCAGAAATGCCCTTTGTTTTTTAAAGGCCTCTACGGCCACTCCCCTGGAATTATGATTATCGAGGTGAAAACAGGATTTCTTCAATATATGGTGTATATCGGGTTCATATCCATAACCAGCCCTGTAGGCCAGACGTGTGTTATCAGAGTTGACGAGCCATATCCCTCCTCTGTCAAAATCAAGGAGTCTTTTCATTGACTCTATGACAGAGTTTAGGAGGTCGTCAATATTAAGCAGCTTTGAGGTAGTCTGTCCTATCTCCTTGACAAGCAGGGTGTCATTATGCCGCCGGTTGATCTCATCTAGAAGCAACTCCGCGGCATTACTCTGCTCCTTGACATTCTGCACAAGCTCCTCCCTCTGGGCATTTTCAGCATAGATGACGATACCCATTAATAAAATTGCTGATAGGAAAATAAGGCTCGCATAATGTATTGGAGTAATTAAAAAATAGAGCGCAGCCAATGAAAGCATTGAAAGAGATATAAGATATAATCTGAAATGGCTCCACAGGAAGAAGCCTGTCTCTTCCCAGTTGATGATGTAGCGACATACATCTCCGCCCTTATGGATGCATGTGGGATGATCAATAGTCGCATATTTATCGGTGAAAACCTTCGCTATAGCTTCAAACTGACCGCGCCTGTTTTCACACTGATAACGTTTTTCTATGACTCCGGATTTCGGTCTTACCAATACCTCTAATTTATTCGGGCTTATTTTTTTTGTTTCAAGCGTAAACGCCCTTGATAGATGGGGGACAATCTTCTCCAGGACCCAGTAGGCGGCAGAAGGTGTCATAAATCCCATAATATACTGTTTGAAGGGACCGTTCAGCACACTTGAGGAAGCCATGTAACGCCCCACCTCCCTTGGCAGGTTCGGATTTTTTGTCTCTCTGGATAGCGCCTCATGAAAACGATCTACCTGCCATTGGCTGAACCAGTGCCCCTGATCATCAAGTTCATACTTGTTTATATAGGCATGATTGAGAATGGGATCGATTTTTATTTCTGGATAAAACTCTTTCATATATACTACATAGCTCTTTATCAGCCTGCTGTTATAGAGGGGATTATCGATCATATTAAAATAAGAAGTATTATCCATACGATTCCTCATAAGATTTATATTATTTTTCTAGTTATAGCTCATCCTAAATCTTTTCCTCATATATTCCATGAATTCATCCGCGTAATCTACATTTATAATCCAAAGCTGATAGCTTTTTTCATATGGGATCTTATTATCTATTACATAACTGAATGGATAGAACATGACAGGAATCCTTTCAATCTTATATCCCCCGACCAGATTTGATACGGCGATTGATAAAACATCCCTGGATAGTTCTTCGGGTTTGGTCACAATGATCTTTATGCAATTAAGGAGTTCAGACAAGTTTATCCCCAGATTGGATTGGTTAACAATTATAACCGCGTATTGCTCTCCTTTATAGACGAGTGAATATACTTGCCATCTCCTCAAAAGGCCCAACCGTCCGTATATATCTTCCAGGTGTTCTCCATCTGTGTCGTTCTGTTCAAACCCCATGGCATCCAGGATAAGACCGTTTGAAGATTTTTCATAAAAACGTTTAAGATTCCATATATCCAATGAGGAACTGCTTCTCAAAGACCATCCCTCGGGAAGGCTATTGCCCAGAGATAGGCCTGTATGAGATAGGTATGCAAAAAGATCCATGGAACAGCCACGACGGTTTTCCAGCTCCCTGGCAAAGCCGCCAAATACCCTGTCAGGGAATCTATTCTCAGGACGGAAATAGCATATAAAATAGTCCGCCTTCGCTGATGGCAGACGATGCATGTCATTCAGGTAGTACATAAGCTGCTTCAATACAATAAAGCCTATCATTCTATTTTCGTGCGCGCGTGCAGCATGATGATGCAACATCCACGCCCGTTCGTATGCCCTTATCATGGATATATGACCATATATCCTGCCGTTCTTCTGATAAATAAAATGCTTGGCTATCTCAGGATTCTCCTGATAAAGTTTTCGATAGGTCTCCTTGAATGCTTCCCTGTGTGATTGAATAATTCGATACTTTTTGGGATATAAAAAATCCGTGTCAAAAAAGAATTCCCATAGTGCATCCATATCAACTTCAGTGGAAAGATATGAATGTGGCTCAAGGACATTAGTCAAAATCTGTGTGAGACGGCTGTACGAATTAATATCCATGTCAAGAATCGCTAATCCATATCGGCTTCCTCTGCCTTCCTCTTCGAGGTGATATATAACTTGCGCGGTACAGCTAATATTTAAGATTCCTGAAAAGTTTATGTTCAATCCGGGTATTATCATCCCGGGCATGAGTACCCTTCCGCCCTCTTCCTCATAAATGGAAAACCCCGATGTGGATATATCATGGACATCAAGTTGAATCCTCTTTTTAAGAAGTGGATGATTAAATACCAGCGAAGGTGAAGGTACCAGCCGTTGACGGATATTGCGCGCTTGTTTCTTCCTAAATCGCATTATTCCTTCGCTTACAGGGGACAGAACAATTTCCATACCCTGCTGTTTGCTGACATGACGAATGATCCTGCAGACCCCTGAATAGATAGTCTGCCGATTATCCATGAGATTTACATGAATTGACTCATCAAGATTTAACCATCGAAATGAGGAGGAAGGCCCCGGTGTTATGTTTACTCGGAATCCGATCGGATTAAAATCAACCAATTCACCAAAGGCCTGAAAACCATTTTGTATCAATTCCGATGAAATCCCATTGCATGGATAACGTCTCTCCTGCCTATATCCAACAATATAGCTTTTTTCTGGTATTTGAATTGTAAATGATTTCTTATCCATTGACTGTGGTTGGGCAGGTATCAATATTAATGACTTGCCATCATCAATAAGGATGTTTAGAAATTGATAATGCTCAAGGGTAATACCTGAAATTTTTCCTTCATCCCATCTGCAGGTAAATTCCTTGCCAAGGCAAGGTTCCGGACAGGCCTTCAAAAGAATGCTCTCTCCGTATCTGACATGAAGCAGATGCACATAGATACAACGATCCATAAAATGGATGAAATTGAGTATATTGATAAGATCTTTTTGATCGATCGTTGGTGAGGATTCAAGTGCCTCTTCCAGGGCATGGCGTTTAAATAACCATGGAGGAATTCCTGATAAACCTCTATCTATCTCGTTTAATGCATCACTCTCATCTTGTGCAATCCCGGGAGATCTTTGTAAATCCATATATCCCTCCATTAATTGCATTTATCCCATTAAAAACATCATTGGTATTAAGCTGTAAGGTTTGTTTGATGTGGTAAGCCATCAATATCCATATATGCATAGAGTTTAGGTCATTTTTATTCTTTATATACAGTACTCTTCAAACTTCATGCCAAATGGATAGAGTTCATTCATAATACGACGAAGAGATTTAATATACCTGTATTTTAAGGGTATCAGGTTGTCTTATCTGTTGTTGGTATTGGTATATTGAGAAAAATGGGCAGGTATAAAAAGTAAAAATGCACACATTTAAATGCATCTTTGCACATTTTAATGTGCATTTGCGTAGCGAAAAACCTTTAAGAGTTTATATTTAATATTCTTAAAATCTTTTTCTCTTAATACGTTATCCTTATGAAAAAATCATACTACTTACCTATTGTTTTTTATAGCTTATGCAATTAAATTGTAGTCCTAAAACCAATAGTAAACAAAAATGGATTATTAACTAAAAAAGGAGACATTAGATGAAGACAAAGATTATTATATTCATAACAAGCGTCATGATGTTATTATCTGTTCCTTTTGTGAATGCTGCTGGTTGGAAGTTGCAGGATATGGGTGTAGGCATCTTTGTTTATGATCCGGCCAAGTACGATAAGGAATTGCAGATTGTGGAAAAGAGGAACTCATGGTCATTGAAGGAGCTGCAGGAAAGAAATGCATTTAGCCAAGCTAGCGGAAAGCTCTTCGGTGCGTGGCTGGTTGGTCCTCCAATCGATAGTTACCTGAATGAAAACGGCATCCCAGAATATGGATATAAGTATCGTCTGACCGATCCAAAAGGAAGTTCGATGGATTTCGGTGTATATAGTTTTTATGTGCCGGGATTCGCAACAACCAGTATCAACGCCTGGACTATCGGGAAATGGAAAATCGAATTTATGCTCTGGCATCGAAGCACGCAACAGGTCACGCCGATCGGTTCAATCGAGTTCACCGTTACAGA
>Ga0214474_1001144_pt1 | contig 12383 bp, 15 predicted proteins | sample RVTome_2_FD_187335 | JGI IMG/M metagenome (GOLD analysis project Ga0214474, IMG submission 187335) | Soil microbial communities from uranium-contaminated site in the Upper Colorado River Basin, Wyoming, United States - RVT95D214 HiSeq ...
CTATCGTTATGAAAAAAAACAAGAGCGTCTATTTGGGCCTCTAACGTATGGTGTAGAATGACCGAAGAACCAGCTATATATTTTGAAATATGTCTAACAAAACAAGGTCAGAACAAACTGATACAGGATGAGATGATTGCCCTTATGCAGTTGCTGAGGATCATAAACACTCTAAGATTTCAGATGGCTCTGTTACTTCATACAAAGGACGAAACTGAGAGGCTTTTTCAGATAAGGTCACAGTTGGAAATATATACAATCTTGGCAAGCTCTTTCAAAGAAGCAGCCAAGGAATTTTACAATAATTTATTCAAAATATTAGGGCCGCTTTCGGATAAAAAAGAATTGAAAGATGCATTGACCAAATACGATATCAAAACAAAAAACTACAAGGATGATGAAGTACTCCATATAATCGATTACATAAGGAATAATTTCAGTTTCCATATAAAATCCAACCTCTTTGACAACTACATCATTGAAGGTGATGCAAAGGAAGACATGCTGATAGGAATCGCAAAATCTGAGAAGATCATTGACCAATGTTTCCTGAAAGCATATGATGCACTTATCTTTCAATTGACCAAAATGGCAAAAAGCCTCACAGATAAAAGCAAAATCCTCGATTGGCTATTTGATAACATAGGGCAGGAAGTTGACTATTTTTGCGATTTACTGGAGAAGCTTGCCGGGTCTATTGTGAAGAAATACGGCGGTAAAAGACTCGCAAAGAACGACACCCTTTGAGTACTCATAACAAATTGGTCCATCGAACGTGACAAAACGGCGTCGCCGGGTGACCATCACGTTATCTGTATAGAAATCTAGAAATGGAAAATAGTTCTGTATCATACATTATTAAAAATCCATAATAATAGGTATAGAATATGGATTTTTTATCATGGCTATTTGGAAAAGGTATTGCAGGCGCCATATCTTCAGACTTAGTTAAAAAATATTTTGGAATTAAATCACAGCACCCGAATGAAGAAGAAAGAGAAATTCTTGAACGCGTTTGGAACTTCTGGTTGACATTGAATGCCGACAAGATTCAGACAGAGGATGGTAAAGACAAAATTGTAAGATTAAGCATTATTAAAGAAAACAATGATAAAAAAACGGCTTTTGATTCAAAGAGTTTATTTAACTTATACCAAGATATACTTTATATAGAAACAGAGATTACGACCTTAGATGGAAAGATATGGGATAGTTCAATGAAAGTATTCATTAAAGAATCAAAAAAATATGGTCTTTATTTTAGCCAAGAATACGAATCGTTTAAGAGAATAAGGGATGTTGTTATATAAACAGTTATTTCGGAGACAAATAACAAGTCGGTTCACCAAATCGCCGATAAACCCGGCTCCTGGTGACCTTTGTGTTAGTTGCCAAAATAAAATTGAAAGAGTCATAAAGTGCCAATAATATTTATCCTTTGGGAAACCATAATGAAGGGAATTCCGGAGGAGTTTACTTAATTATCTGGTTTTATCTAAACTTTCCTTAATCAACCCTATTCTCAATCCCCTTGACATATGCCCCAAATTTGGTACAATAGGTTCTGAATGGTTAATATTTCATTTGTTATTAACGTCTTATTTTATCGCTCTGAGTCTGGGAATGAGCCAGTCAGGGAATGGCTGAAAGAACTTCCAAGACAGGATAGGCGACAGATAGGCGAAGACATTAAAACCGTGCAAATAGGCTGGCCGTTGGGAATGCCACTGATAAGAAAGATTGACAAGGAACTATGGGAGGTTCGTACTACATTGGAAAGTGGTATTGCGAGAGTATTTTTCACGGTAGACGGAGATTACATGATCTTGCTGCATGGGTTCATAAAGAAATCTCAGAAGACACCTCAAAACGAACTCAAGACGGCACTGGCTCGTCTTGGAAATTATAAGAGAGGCAAGAAATGAAAAATAAACATTTAGGTTCCAGTTTCGATGATTTCCTTGAGGAAGAAGGTCTGCGGGCGGAAACGGAAGCCACAGCAATTAAGAGAGTCATTGCTTATCAGATTGAAATGGAGATGAAAAGGGCAAAACTGACAAAATCTGCTATGGCAGAGAAAATGCGTACCAGCCGTTCTGCCTTAGACAGGCTGCTTGATCCTGCCAATGTCTCCATTACGTTGCAAACGCTCGAAAGAGCGGCTCTTGCCTTAGGGAAGAACCTCAAAATTAAATTAGCCTAACAAGACGCTCAAGAGAGACGTGGCAAAAATACCGCCGCGTTAAGTGAGAACAAATAAAATGAAAAAATCATTTTTATCAAAATACCATGTAAATGAAGTTCCTCTGATTCTTAAACCAATATTCTACCTGTACGGATATGGAATACCATTTTTCGGCTTTATCTACCTATTAATTGTCCGATTTACGAGTAAAATTGTATTTATCGGAAGGGAGCAGCTTAACGAAAGGTCAAATTTTATTTTCTGCTTTTGGCACACATCTATATTCCTTTACTTCACTGTCTTTTTGCGCAGCCGGCTTCAAGTATGGATGCAACATCCGACATGGTATCTAAAACCAAGTCATGTAATGCTCCGTTTTACTGGTGTTAAAAAAATCATCCTGGGGTCCTCCGGCTATTCAGGCAAAGAGGCTGCGGATCAACTGGTGGAATGCCTGAAAAGAGGGTATTCCACTGTTCTTTTACCAGATGGTCCCAGTGGTCCTCCATTTCAAATGAAGAAAGGTGTCCTTCATATTTCCATGCAAAGCAATATCCCGATCGCCCCAATGCGGTTCAAGACCTCACATTCGTTTGAAATTCCAAATTGGGATCGACGAAAGTGGCCTCTGCCGTTTTCTACTATCACAGTGGAATATAGAGAACCTATTCAAGTAACCAAAGATAACTTCGAAATGGCCTATGATTTAATTTCAAAATCTTTGGAATGAGATAGAACACCTAACACTGATAATGCCTTAGGTGTCTATAGGGAAAAAAATTCGAAAAGAAGAGAGAGATAAAGGAGGATACTCATGGCAAATAAGGCACCAAAAGGATGGTATGATATTTCAGTTCCCTTGAAACAGGGCATGGTTTATTTCCCTACGGACCCCGCCCCGCCGAAAATTTACCGCATCATGGATGTCGAAAAAGGCGACGTGGTTACCATGTCCATGCTTGAGATTATCTCCCACACTGGTACCCACATCGATACCCCGCTCCACTTCATCCCCGGCGGCTCTACCGTAACAGATATGCCGCTGGACGCTACCATCGGCCCGGCCCGCGTTATTGAGATTAAAAACCAGGAGAAGATTAAAGTCCAGGAACTCGAGCATCACGATATTAAACCCGGCGAGCGCCTCCTCTTCAAGACACGTAATTCTCCGGTTACATACACATCGGATAAATTCGTCGAGGACTATGTCTATCTCGATGCGGCAGCCGCCCTCTACCTTGCCGAAAAAAAGGTTCGACTCGTCGGCCTGGACAATATCACTATCGGCCACTTTAAGGAAGAGGATAATCTTAGACAAACACATCGTACCTTGCTTGAAGCGGGAATCTATATCCTGGAAAACTGCGCTCTGGCCAATGTCCCCCCTGGAGAGTACGAGCTTCTCTGCCTGCCGTTGCTCCTTTACCATGGCGATGCAGGGCCTGCCCGCGCTATCCTGAGACCATTATCCAGGTAGGCTGGTTTTTGTGTTTGATAAGAATCCTCTTTTTTGTGTAAGGCCATTATGAGTATAAGGGAAAAAGGGACGGTCATTTTCCACCACAAGGAGTCAATGTTAACTAAAACAAATCACTCTATTTTCATAGGCTTGCTGAAGACCGGTATCTTCATACTGGTCTTAGTAGCTTTATTTTTCCTTTGTGCGGGCCGCTTGAATCTGGTAATGGCATGGGTCTATATCGCTATGGTATTGATTAATACGAGTATCACTTCGCTGATAATGAATCCGGAGTTAATTGCAGAACGTTCAGAGATCAAAAAAGGCACCAAAAGCTGGGACATCGTTCCTGCCATTGTAATAGGACGGGTTGGTCCACTGGTCATTCTGATTGTGGCTGGGTTGGATATTAGGTTTGGATGGTCATCACAGATTTCACTTACTCTCCAGATCGTAGCCTTAGGCATCGCGATACTGGGACTCCTTCTGACTGACTGGGCAGTGGTTTCGAATAAATTCTTTTCAGGAGTGGTCCGGATCCAAAAGGACAGGGGCCACACCGTAGTCACGACTGGCCCATACCAGTATGTCCGCCATCCGGGTTATGTCGGGGCAATCCTTCACAATATAGCAGTGCCGGTGATTCTCAGCTCGCTTTGGACGTTCATTCCCGTGGGGTTCGTAGTATGCATTACGATCATCCGCACTAAGTTTGAGGATCAGACATTGCAGAAGGAACTCGACGGCTATAAGGCTTATGCAAGTCGAGTGCGCTACCGCCTACTGCCGAACATCTGGTAATTTATATAGAATCTTCAATTTGGAGATAACAGCATGTTCAAATTAATTGCGTTCGTTGTGCTATCAGCCTGCCTCATCTACATCTCCTGGGGATCACTCCGTAAGCCGCGCTCACATGGTTTCTATCGTTTCTTTGCGTGGGAGATTATTGTGGCCCTGTTCCTGCTCAACATGGATTCCTGGTTTCGCAATCCGTTTTCCTGGCATCAAGTGGTCTCATGGTGTCTGCTTATTGTCTGTATCATCCCGCTTGCATTCGGTGTTCGCTCTTTAGCCAGTCAAGGAAGGTCAGCAAAACACCGAGAGGCTGAACCGCAACTGATGGCCTTCGAAAAGACCACGAACTTGATCACCACAGGTATTTACCATTACATTCGCCATCCTCTTTACAGTTCCCTGCTATTCTTGGTGTGGGGGATATTCTTCAAAATTCCAACTTGGTTCAGCGCGACGCTGGCAATAGCAACGACTTTGTTTCTGGTCGCTACAGCCAAAACGGATGAGGCTGAATGCATTCGTTTTTTTGGCCCACCCTATGAAGCATACATGAAGAAAACGAAGATGTTTGTGCCTTTCTTAATCTGATGAGTTGGGAGGTGCTAATGATTAATGGAAATTCAATCGGGTGACAAAACAAGACTAAACTCTTTAATGATCCTTTAAACCTTTTCGCCAAGTACCTAAGAGAAAAGGAGGTGAATTGACCTTGACTTCAAAGAGGGCTATGAATATGGATAAAGACATGGATAGTATACTGATAGAGAAACTAAAATCCCTCTCCGATCCAAGAGCCTTAGCGGGAATGGCACGGTTCGGAATTAATCCAAAGAACACTTATGGGGTATCTATTCCCGTGCTGAGAAAAATGGCTAAACAAACAGGCCAAAACCATCCACTTGCTCTAAAACTATGGAATTCAGGTATTCATGAAGCCCGGATTCTTGCCGGCATGATTGATGTTCCTGAAGAAGTGAATGAGAGGCAGATGGAGAAGTGGGTTAAGGATTTTGACTCCTGGGATGTGTGTGATCAGGTGTGTAGCAATCTCTTTGATCAAACGAAGTTTGCTTATAAAAAGGCCATGGATTGGAGCCAAAGGGGAGAAGAGTTTGTCAAAAGAGCAGGGTTTGTCTTGATGGCAGCATTGGCCGTTCATGATAAGGATGCGAGTGATAAAGAATTCATAAAATTCCTTCCCATCATTAAAAGGGAAGCCCTTGATGAGAGGAATTTTGTTAAAAAGGCTGTAAACTGGGCACTCAGACAGATTGGGAAAAGAAGCCTTCCTTTGAATCAGATGGCTGTTAAGACGGCAAAGGAGATTCAAAGGATCAATTCAAAATCTGCCAAATGGATTGCCTCGGATGCTATTCGGGAACTGACTTCCGAAGCGGTCCAAAAAAGATTATAGCGTGGATAAATCATTTTTTAAGTTTAATGAAGAGGAGAAAAAGTATTCCGCTGCTGATTTTGATCATCCCCATCATGAAGCAGGATTCCTTCAAGCCCAGAATAGGCAATAACAGAATACCTCCTAAAAGCCCTCCCATAAAGCCTCCTAAAAGGTCTGCTCCATAAAGTAGACCAGCCGTATGGCCAAACGCCCTTTCCTTTGAAGGTGCAGCCAAAAAGATTTTTGTCGCAAGTGGAAATTGGAGCCCAATCCATGCACCAGAGAGAAAGGACATGATAAAAAATACTGCATAAATAAGAAGGAAGAAAATTGTTTTTTCGAGATATCGGGATGGGATGGCGAAAATAAAGGGAAAAAGAAAAGAGAAAAAGATAATAGCTATTTCTGTTTTTAAAAGTAAAAGAGAATCCCTTTTTATTTTTTCCAGACGCTGGGTCATGTAGAGACTGCTGAGCGCAACGCCGAACATAAAGATGGCGATGAGGAGGCCGATTTGGTGGTAGAGATAGCCAAAAAAGGTTTGAAAAGTGAAGATGATTGCTAAATTGAATATCATTCCCACTAATCCGGTAGTGAAGATGACATAAGGAATGGATTGCTTTGTAAGATGATGCCTCTTTATAAAGATCATTACCATCAAGAAAGTAAAGAGGATCATGATGGCAATCGATATTTGAAGACTAAATCCTTTAAACCATTTAAAGATGCCGGTAAGATAAGGGGAGAAGAGAGCATTCCAGTAAGTTAAACTAAGAAAGACACCAATTGGGCGAAAATCGGAATTGATTTGAATCCCTTTCCTTTCCATGGATTGCAAAAACCATTTCCTCCATCTTTCGTGAAGCCGGAATTCCAAATAGTTCTTAGTAAAGATGCTTGTTTTGATCTTTCTTCCCTCAAAACGTTTCACCATTTCTCCAATAGTGACCTTTTCAAGTTCATCGGAATTAGATGCAAGATATAGATTGACATCACCGGGGATGATCCTCACGGATTGAAAAACATTTTTCAAGGTGTCTAATAGACACCCATTCAAATCTTTTAACTCTGGGCTAATATAGGTCAACGATCCTGGAAGGGTTAAAGCAATGATCCCATCGGAGTTCATCTTTTCCTTAGCAATAGAGAAAAATTCAGAGGAAAAAAGTCTGTTAGTCTGTAGTTCCTGAGGAGCAGGGAGTCCGATGAAGATGAGATCATATTGATCTTGAGTCATATTCAAAAAGAACCTACCATCCGTATAATGGACCTTTACCCTCGGGTCTGAAAGCTCGGATTGGGTAATGGGTGTTGGGAATTTTTGAATTAATTTCAATAGAAGGGGGTCTAGCTCAACATAATTTACATGAGTTAAAGGATATTTCAAAATCTCATGGATCATTCCTCCTGCTCCACCACTCAGGATCAAGACCGATTCAGGTTTTTTATGGAATAGCATGGGAAAATGAACAAAATCTTCAATGGAAGCAATATCAGGAACAGGAGTGGTGATGGATGGAACACCGTTGATAAAGAAGGTGTTTTGTTCACCTCTTTTTATGATAGCAATATTTCCATAGATGGAGTTTTCATTGTGGATGAGATTTAGATTTCTCCATTGCGAATGGATGGAGGCTTGGTGAATTGCGGTTGAAGTTTGAGGCAAGAGGCTGTAAGCAAAGAGAAAAGAGAGAAGAATTGAGAGAATCATGAGAGCTTTTTGAAAGAATGTCTTTAATGATTTTGACTTTGGCCGGAGGAGAAATATTGAAATTAAGCTATTGGCCAGGGAGATGATAAAGACGATCTGAAATGAATTGAGATACTGAATCAGAAGAAAGGTCATGAGTAACCCGCCAATGATGGCCCCGATGCTTTCGAAGACATAGACCTTGCCAATGGATGAGGCATCCTTTCCGGTGTATTGGGAATAGAGTTTACATCCATAAGTAAAGCGTGCTCCATGAAGAAGTGCGACAGGGAGGAGGATCAGAAAAGAGGAGTAAAAAATAGGGACAAATCCAAGTCCTTCTCCAGGAGTCGCCAAAATGAAGTTTTTGAATATTCGAGAGAGATAGATGGCGAAAGGAAGGGCTGCAGAAAAAGAAAGTTGGAACAAAACAAAAACCTCCATCTTTCTCTTTACTTTTTCAACCGATCTGCCAATCACATAAGAGCCAATTGCCACGAGAAGGAGCCAATTGGCAAGAATGATCCCCCAAGAAAGTTCGTTGCCGAGGAAAGAAATTAAAAGTTCTCTCAACAGGAGGATCTGCCCGACGATACCGCTTACCCCCATGATGAGAAGAGAAAGAGTAAAAGATTTATATTTCATATTTAGAGAATAGTTATTGCAATTGTCATTATTCTGTTAATTAATTTATCAAAAAGGCTGGTAATTTGAAAGAGAAATGGAGATGATATTTTATTAGAAGGAGATGCTGAAACGATACTGAATCAAGTTCAGCACAAGGTTTATGACATAAGGGTTTGGTTCTTGTCTTTTTGTCATCCCAAACCAGGTCCTGAACCTTGCTCTGAAACAAGTTCAGGGTCTATCGAATTCGATCTACGATTTCGGGATCTTAGCATTGGTTCTGGATTTATCGGGTTTTCTATTTCTTCTTCGGAAGCCATTTAAGTGAGGGTTTATAGGTGGCTCGTCTTCCAAGTTCCCCTTCAATGCGAAGGAGTTGATTGTATTTTGCCACCCGGTCTGTTCTGGAGGGGGCGCCCGTCTTGATCTGACCGGCATGAGTGCCTACGGCTAAATCTGAAATGGTTGTATCTTCTGTCTCACCAGACCGATGAGAGATGATGGTCCGGTACCCCGCTCTTTTGGCTATCTCAATCACTTCGAGGGTTTCGGTTAATGTCCCGATCTGGTTGAGTTTAATGAGGATGGCATTTCCAACCCCCTCTCGAATTCCTTTCATCAGCCGGTTCGAATTGGTGACGAAGAGATCGTCTCCAACTAATTGAATACGTTTCCCAAGCCGAGCGGTCATTATTTTCCATCCCTTCCAATCATCTTCAGCAAGGCCATCTTCAATAGAGACGATAGGATACTTCTTGATCAATGCCTCAAAGTAGTCAATCATCTCAATCGAAGTCCTTTTAGGCTTCTTTTCTGCTTTGAGAAAATAGACTCCATTCCGGTAGAACTCAGTAGCTGCCGCATCAATGCCAAGGGCTATTCCTTTTCCAGGTTGATATCCTGATTTATTGATGGCCTCCAGAATCAAAGAGAAAGCTTCCTCATTGGAACGAAGTTCTGGCGCAAATCCCCCTTCATCCCCCACAGAGGTAATATAGCCTTTTCCCTTCAGAATAGTCTTGAGATGATGAAAAACCTCCGCGCCCATTCTGAGGGCCTCTTTAAAACTTTTGGCTCCCACGGGGATGATCATACATTCTTGAAGGTCCAAGTTATTATCAGCATGGACGCCGCCGTTAAGAATGTTCATCATGGGAAGAGGAAGCTGGGTGGCTGAAAGGCCTCCAAGATGCTGGTAGAGTGGAATCCCCAAATGATCAGCGGCTGCCTTAGCACAGGCCAGGGAGACACCCAGGATAGCATTGGCGCCCAATCGATTCTTATTAGAAGTTCCATCTAATTGAAGCATGGCCGTATCGATTGCCTTTTGATCTAAAACATCCTTCCCTAAGAGTTTAGGAGCCATGATACGTTGGATGTTTTGAACCGCTTTCTGGACTCCTTTACCCAGATAGCGTTTGGAATCTTTATCCCTTAATTCCAATGCCTCATGCTTTCCTGTGGAAGCTCCGGAGGGAACAGAAGCTCTTCCATGATGACCATTTTCTAAAAAGACCTCTACTTCCACGGTGGGGTTCCCTCTGGAATCGAGGATCTCTCTTCCAGTAACCTCATTGATGATTGCCATATTCAGTCCTCCCTTCAGTGAGGGATACTTACTTTTTTAGATTTAAGATTCGAGTGCCCACATAGATGTAATGAGATCCTGAGAGAATAGTTATTACAGCAGTTCCATAAATAGCGATCATGGAGAGCTGTTTTAAGGCTGGGGAGTACCCTGCCATTAAGGCAAGAAGGATCGTGACGATTTGCAAGGCAGTGGTCAACTTGCTCAAAAGACTTGGATTGATCTTGGGATGATAACTGGTGAGAAACATCACAAGAAAACCTACCAGAATGATGACATCCCGGGTGATGACGATGACTACCAGCCAACTGGGTATCATTTCAATAATGACAAGAGAGATGAATGCAGAAAAGAGAAGGAGCTTGTCAGCAATGGGATCGAGGTAAGCGCCCAATTCTGTTCGTTGGTGAGTAATGCGTGCAATGAGGCCGTCAATTCCATCCGTAATTCCTGCAATCGCAAAAGTGAAAAGAGCCCATTCAAATAGTTTATTGATGATGAGGAGAACGAAAACCGGAATTAAAAGTACCCTTATTAAGGTTAGGATATTCGGCAGGTTCATCGTTTAATAAAAAAATAGTTCGGAGTTTAAACCTAATCTTTTCTACTCCGAAAACCGAACTAAGACAAACGCAGTAATTCTTTTTCCTATACTCCTGATTTCCCCCTCACCCCACCCTCTCCCCCATTTGGGGAGAGGGGAAGGGTGAGGGTTGTGATCACTCGTAAGTATTTTGAGATTCTCCTTTGTACAGATCCTTAAAGGTTGTGAATTTGTCTAAGAAGGCGAGATCAATCTTGCCAATGGGACCATTCCGCTGTTTTCCGATAATGATTTCGGCTTTCCCTCTGTTAGGGTTATCCTCAGAACGGTTATAAACCTCGTCGCGATAGATGAAGAGAATCAAATCGGCATCTTGTTCGATCGCACCCGATTCCCGAAGATCTGATAGTTGAGGCCGATTTCCCGTACGTTCTTCGGTCTTTCGGCTGAGCTGGGAAACAGCGATCACAGGGATATTGAGTTCTTTGGCAAGACCCTTTAATGAGCGGGAGATTTCTGAGATCTCCTGTTGTCTGGACTCAACTCTCGACCTTCCTTTCATCAGTTGAAGGTAGTCAATGACGAGCAGGCCCAATCCACGATCGGATTTAAGGCGACGGGCCTTGGCCCTCAATTCCAGAACCGTTAGGGCTGCAGTGTCGTCAATATAGATGGGTGCTTCGGATAGATTCCCTGCAGCAATGGTCAGTCTCGGCCAGTCGCTTTCGCTCAGAAAGCCGCTTCTCAGTTTGGTTCCTTCCACATGGGCTTCGGAACATAGCATGCGGATGCCCAGTTGTTCCTTGGACATCTCCAATGAGAAGACGGCGACAGTGGTCTTTTTTTCGATCGCCGCATACTGTGCAAGGTTGAGGCAGAAAGCAGTCTTTCCCATGCTGGGCCTTCCAGCAATGATGATCAAATCCGATTGCTGGAAACCCGCTGTCAATCGATCCAGCTCTTTAAACCCTGAAGGAACACCGGTGATCAATTCCTTCTTTTCATAAAGTCTTTCAAGGATTTTGAAACTGGCCTTGACGATATCCTTGATTGGGTAAAAGGAAGGCCTCACTCTTTTTTCCGAAATCTCAAAGATTGCCCGCTCCGCTTCGTCAAGAAACCCTTCCACGTCTCCTCGGTCCTCATAACTTTGAGTGATAATCTCTGTGGAGGTTTGGATCAACTTTCGAAGAATAGCCTTTTCTTTGACGATCTTAGCGTAGTATTCAATGTTGGCTGCGGTGGGGACCGAATCAATGAGAGAAGCGAGATAAGAAGCACCTCCGATGACATCGAGTTGGTCTGTTTTACGAAGTTCATTCGTGAGAGTGATCAGATCGGCAGGTTCATCCCGTTCGGAAAGGTTAATCAGGGCGTCAAAGATCTTACGATGCGCATCCCGATAAAAGTCATCGGCGTCAAGAATCTCTATCACCCGATTGATGGCCTCATTCTCAATAAGGACCCCTCCCAGAATAGACTGTTCCGCCTCGAGATTCTGAGGGGGAAGTTTGTGGGAGGAGAGATCCGCCTCATTCATGTAATGTTACTCCTGAACCACCCAAACCTTAAGATGAGCAGTTACCTCGGGATTGAGTTTGATCGGTACAGTATGCATCCCCAAATTTTTTATAGGTTCCTCCAAGGAGATCTTTTTACGATCCACCTCAATTCCATTTTCTTTAAGATAACTCTCAATATCCATGGAAGTCACTGAGCCGAAGAGTTTTCCACTTTCTCCAACCGATCTTACAAAGTTGCAGGATAGATTTTCGATCCGTTGTCCCAACTTTCCCGCATCCTTTTTCGCCTTTTCCAAACTTTGTTGGATTTGACGCTTTTGATGTTCCATCACTTTAAGATTTTTCTCTGTGGCAAGAATGGCCTTCCTCTGAGGGATGAGATAATTCCTTCCGTATCCGTCAGAGACCTTCACCAGGTCTCCAGCTTTCCCCAGAGAGGGAACATCCTCCAATAAAATTAACTGCATGGATCACCTCCGAAGTAAGACGTTACTGAGTTATTAAGTTATTCGTTATTGAAGATGACTCAAAGAAAAGACTCAATGACTCAATAACGCAATGACTAAATTTATT
>Ga0214474_1001145_pt1 | contig 12379 bp, 9 predicted proteins | sample RVTome_2_FD_187335 | JGI IMG/M metagenome (GOLD analysis project Ga0214474, IMG submission 187335) | Soil microbial communities from uranium-contaminated site in the Upper Colorado River Basin, Wyoming, United States - RVT95D214 HiSeq ...
GAGCAAGAAAGGCTATCGAGGACATGGGGGTCATCGGCAACCCTGGTAAGTACAGCCTCGTAATCGGTGAGGATGAAGAGGCGAGCCCCTGGGAGCCTCTCAGCGTCGAGCGCGGCTTCACAAAAGAAGACAACACTCTCACCGTGTTCTTTCCCAACACCTTTATTCAGACGGTCCCTGGCGGGACAGACGCAAAAGGGATTCTGGATACGCTTGTAAGAATGGGTACCACCAGCATGTCCAGCGTCATTCTTATTCCTTCCTGGGCAAAGGTTTTATCAAGAGAAGGATACACGAAGCAGGATGTCAAAGAATATATAGCGGCGCACAGTAAAGCCGTTGAAATCGCCGGTTTTCCAAATACTGCAAATCCTGCTAAAATGGATACCGACAACCTAATAATTTTGGTTGCCGGCGGGCCTGGCTCATTTATAGGCCTGCTTAAGAGCGTGGGGCCGGGATTTTTCGAGAATGCCCTTGTCACTAAAAAAATAGAATTGCCGAAAAACTGGGACAAGCTGGTGGCGAAATACAGGAATCTCAAACCGGTTTACGAGAAGTACTAAAAGCAAATTCCACGAATTTCACGGAAAGGAGAAAATCACATGAAAAAATATTTCATCAACATCCTTGTTTTTATCTCTTTTTCATTGTTTTGCTTTTTTTCGATTTGCAGTGATGCTTCTGCCTCAAATAGCGAAAGGGGTTCAGATGATCTGATAGCGGTTATGGACCGGTATCTTGGCCTGCTCGTAAAAAATGATCCGGCAGGGCTGCCGGTTGCCAAAGATATTAAGATCACTGAGAATGGTTACCCGATTCAATTGGGTAATGGACTTTTTCAAACGGCGGAAGAAATAACCTATAAACAGTACATGGCTGATCCCTCAGCCGGTCAGGTTATGGTTTTTGGTGTCGTAAAAGAATCGGTGCTCCTTGCCAATTTCATGGTTCGATTAAAGGTTGAAAAAGATAAAATCACGGAAATTGAAACTATTGTGGCAAGAAAAGATGAGGCTTCATTCGCCAGTCCGGAAGACATGAAAGAGCCCAGGGCCATATATGCCAAAGTCCTCTCCGCATCAGAGCGTTCTCCTCGTGATGTGCTGATAAAGATCGCAAACAGTTATTTTGAAGGCATAGAAAAAAACACCGGCGAAATAGTACCGTTTCACAAGGACTGCAACCGCTATGAAAACGGCACGCAGACCACTAATAACCCGTCCACGATAGCCACCGGATGCAAGGAACAGTTTGATAATAAGGTATACTCCTACATCACTAAAGTCAGAGATCGGCGCTTTTTGATGGCTGATGAGGAAAAAGGATTGGTATTTGGAATAGTCACTTTTGATATGCCTGGGAAAAAAGAAAACTTTAAATATTTTCCGACACCTTTTGATCAACTGCCAACTCGGTTTTATAAGCCCCGATCCCTGTTATTGGCTGAGATGTTTAAAATTGTCAACGGACAAATACTCTCTATTGAAGCCGTAATGGTAAATGCGCCATTCGGGGCGACTTCAGGTTGGTAAATTATAGGTGTTTATACCAATATATTTATCAGGTTAAAGGAAGATGGCACAAATCGAGAGAATATTAAAAAAGAAGAAGATTTGACTATTCAATTATTGATTGCCCTTCCCTACTTCATCAGGTTTCCAGCTTCATCTATTGGTTCTCCATCTACATTCAGTCTCTGCGGGTTGCCGGGTTTGAATTTACTATATTGCCCGCATAAAGTGATGTCTTGAAAAAAGATCGGTTTTTCCTTATCGTAAATTTCAACAAATCTAAGAGGGCAATGAAGCATTCCCGCCTTCACAAAGATAATGGTAGACTCATTTATAGTAATCTTTTCCAGATTTTCCATTTTATGGCCCAGATAGAGCTCAACTTTACCGCCTAATTCACTCCTGTTTACAGGATCTGATCCGCAAAAAAACAAAAATTGGTCATAATCGTGATAGAAAGTTTCACCTTCCATGGTAAAGGGATGGGTAATGAACCACGAAGCAATGTTGAAATTACTCTCATTATTTTCATTTATATACAGTACAGATGGGTTATTAGGAGCAGTGCCAAAAAAATTATCCGGAGGTGTTACAACAGCACTTTTAAATACATACTTTTCAATATCAAAATTCTTTGACATAAAAGCCTCTCCAATTCATGTATGTTAAGATAAAAGGCCCGGGAATTTAATCCCGGGCCTTTTTTTCTGATTATTGTTTTTGTGCAGGTGCAGGGGGAGGAGTAAACCAATCAAATTTACTGCCTTTATATTCTGGGGTACCGGTCATGGTGCAGAGGGCTTCATTTTCATTGGCATCAAATACCATAAACTGAGGAGCCTCAGCAGTATACGGGATCCAGACACCGTCACCCTTGCCGTTGGGATCGCCGAACTTTGCGAAATTGGTCCAGCAGTCTACAATTTTATTGCTTAATACTTCATCGCCTGCCGTGAAAGGACGCCAGCTGTGTTCGAAGGAATGGAAAATATACCACAAATCCGCTGAGTGGAAAGCGCCGTTTTCATCGCCCGGCAATTGACGTGAGAACAGATAAGCATATGCGGGTTTACTGCTTTTTTCCGCACGAAGGGCACAGAAGTTCCGGATGGCATTGGTCATATCAGCAAGGTCGTTCGAAGTAAAACCGAACATATATGGAATATCGGGTATTTCGTTTGCAAGCGCCGCATCGCTGAAACTTTTGGTCAGGAAATAATTTTCAACCACAGGCCCATAGAATAACCGTGTGCCTGAAGCGTTTCCGTATTCATTGATCATTTTTGTAAGTTCATCAAAAGAAAGCGCCCGCATCTCTTTTAGTGTGGTCTTGTTAAAATGGACCATCATTTCCTTGTTGGCCTTCTGGGCCTCATCAAAAGACATCATTGGCATTCCCATGCTTCCCAACCCGCCGCCGCTCATACTGATGGCTTTGCTGATCAGGTCTCTGGACTTGGGGGAGGCACATAAGGTTTGAACGCTGCCGGCGCCGGCACTCTGACCGAAAACAGTGATATTATCGGGATCGCCGCCGAACTGTTCTATATTGTTATGAATCCATTTCAGTGCCGCAGCCTGGTCCATGACTCCGTAATTGCCGGAAACACCGTGAGGACTTTCAGCCGATAAAAGCGGGTGGGAAAAAAATCCGATAACACCGAGGCGGTAAGTAACCGAAACCAGAATGACACCTCGTGAAGCCCAGTCTTCACCGCCGTCCATTTCCGGTTCAAAGGCAAATCCCTCACGATAGCCGCCTCCGTGTATCCACATGGCCACAGGCAGTTTCTTATTTGTCTGCCCCGCTGCCGGGGTCCAGACATTCAGGTAAAGGCAGTCCTCGCTGAAGGGTACGGAACCGCTTGCCTGCCATTCCTTGCCATAAAAACTTTCAGGGTCCCAGGTGACCTGCTCGGCTGCATCACCATAGGTGTCTGCAACCTTTACACCTTCCCATGGTACAACAGGCTGCGGTTCTTTCCATCGCAGGTCACCCACAGGAGGTGCCGCGAAAGGAATTCCCTTATAGACAATAACTCCCTTTGTCGGGGTTTGCACTCCAACGACCTGACCGCCTTCAATATTCAATACGGGATTAGATTTACTGCATGAGATAAATGCCAAAAATCCGCATACCGGCAGAAAGAAAAATAAATTTTTCATAATCGTATCTCCTGAGCTTGAACAAGATGAGCTGTTTTGTATACATACAAAAGAAAAATATTAATATCAAATAGTATATTTCAGTAATTTGATCAAATCTTACTTTACGATATTTAACAGGGTTAAGATTTCTCCTTTAGCTCGAAATGACAAGGAAAGTATATTGACATACAAAACTCAGCTCCATATACTTCATTCCTTAAAAAGGGAATTTTTAATTAAAAAATCACATCAAATTACCGGCAAGTTCATGCCCGACACTTTTTCATCATAAGGAGAAGCTATGCGATTAAAACATTCAGGTTGTTTATTTGTATTAATGACTTCTATTTTATTTACCGTTGCATGCAGTTCACCGCCTCTGACAACAACCGTTAAGGTGACTCAGGGCACTATTGAAGGTGTCGAACAGGACGGTATTTTTTCATACAAGGGAATTCCGTTTGCAGCACCTCCGGTCGACGATCTGCGCTGGAAGTCTCCGCAGCCAGCGGAATCATGGGCGGGTGTAAAAAGTGCAGATACATACGCCTGCGGATGCATGCAGGATTCGAGCATGGCTGCTATGATGGGTACCCCTGCGAATTTCAGAGAGGACTGTCTGTACCTGAACGTCTGGACAGGAGCAAAAAACGTCGATGAAAAGCGACCGGTTATGGTATGGATTCACGGTGGCGCATTTGTCGGCGGAATGACGGGCACCCCCATGTTCGACGGAACAAAATTCGCCAAAAAAGGAGTAGTCCTCGTAAGCATTGCCTACCGGCTTGGCGTTTTCGGATTCATGGCTCACCCGGATCTTAGCCGTGAAAGCGGCAAGGGATCGGGCACTTACGGACTTCAGGATATGATAGCCGGTCTCCAGTGGGTAAAGGACAATATCGACCAGTTTGGAGGCGACCCATCGCGCGTAACGATTTTCGGCGAATCCGCGGGAGGAATCGCAGTCGGTATGCTGTCCGCCGCATCACCAGCCAAAGGGCTGTTCCAGCGTGCTATTTCAGAAAGCGGTGGTTCTTTTGCTCCGCCGAGGATCAAAGAAGGAGCGGGAATGAATATTGCGGCACTGGAGCTGGCCGAATCGGATGGAGAGAACTTTCTGAAGAAACTCGGCGTTGATAATATCAAGGCTGCGCGGGCTCTGCCGACCGAAAAGATCCAGGAAGCCACCGGAGGAGGAATGGGCGGCGCCCGTTTCTGGCCCGTGGCAGATGGATATGTGATCCCGGGAGATCCTTACGAATTATATGAAAAAGGCCAGTTCAACGACACTCCGATCCTGGCAGGCACCAATTCCAATGAAGGTGGATTGTTCATGCGGGGCCCCGTTACACCCGAGCAGTTTGAACAACAGATTCGATCCGGTTATGGAGAACGGGCGGATGTAATTCTGGAAGCATATCCCCATGCAACCGACGCCGAAGCAGCCCGTGCTTCATCCGATGTTTTCCGCGAATTCGCGTTTGCGTGGCCTACCTGGGCCTGGGCCCGGCTTCAATCCCGAATGGGGAACGGAAAAGCGTTTGTCTACTATTATGACCATCGGACTCCAAGATCCCCCGACGGCGCCAATCATGCGGACGAGGTCTCCTATGTCTTCGGGAATTCCGGAGGGCGGGGCGGCGAACCTCGACCGGAAGATCTGGCTCTTTCCGACATGATTCAAGCTTACTGGATCAATTTTGCCGAAAAGGGAGATCCGAACGGACCCGACCTGCCGGATTGGCCCAACTTTACCGAGGAGGACCAGAAGGTACTGTATTTCGATAATACCGCCGGCGCTAAACCGATTCCGAACCTGGAAAAACTGAAAGCCTATGATGCGTACTATAAATGGCGCAGGGAACATGCAGAGGAAAAGAGCGGAGAGTAGAACAAAAAGGCAAATTCAAGATTCAATATTCAAGATTCAAGATTGTTTTCAGTGATCAATGATCAGTTATCAGTTACCAATTATCAACGAGGAGAGAGAAAGGGTTCCTGGATTCAGCCGCCGTCGTCATAACTGTGGCGGGACATGAGGGGTCGAGGGTTCAAGTGAAAAGTTTATTTGAGGATTAAAAGATGAAACGAACAGCAATATTATTTATGACGGTTTGCCTTACAGCACTCGTATTTGCAGCTGTCTCAAATGCTCAAGACAGCTGCAGCCGCGAAGACCTTATTAAAATAACAGACAAGTATTTTGAGTCCATTCAGAAACACACGACCTCAGGCCTGCCACTTGCTTCCACTGCAAAATTCACTGAAAACGGCATCGTAAAAGAAGTTGGAAAAGGCTTTTGGGAAAGTGCAGGCAAGCCCCTGCTAAAGCGAACTTTAGTCGATACCCAAAAATGTGTTACGGCCACAATTGCGGTAGTGGAGGAACCATTCAACTCTAAAACAGTTGGAGAAGGCTTTGGAAGCGGCTTCGGAGGTGGCGGAGCTCCCGCTGCGGCCAAAGCACCTACTGGTGCAAAAAAACCTCCCGCGGCTGCACCCGGCGGTGGAGGCGGATTAGGTGCCATGTTCAGTGGACCGAAAGAATTGCCTGAAGAGGGAACCGTCCGGCCGATCCTGTTCGCTAACCGGCTTAAAGTTGAAAATGGCAAAATCACGGAAATTGAAACGATCATAGCGAGGGAGAAAGATTTTGCCTTTAACGTACAAAAGGAACTGGAAACAAAAGACCAGGACTGGGACACTATCCTGCCATCCGAAAAACGTATACCGCGCAGGGTGCTGGCGGATGCGGCAAACAATTACTTTGCACTGTTCACAGAAGGTTCGACAGTCAGCGTCCCCTTTGCCAAAGTATGCGACCGGTGGGAGAACGGCCTGCAGACAACAGCGAGAGACCACAATTGTTCGCCGGTGACTTTCAGGAAGCAGACCAACTCCAATATAAACCATGGACCGCGACGCGTCTGGGTTGATACTGAAAAAGGCATTTCCGTCGCATTTATGGCATTTGGCGGCGGAGCAACCTCGAGTGAGGAAAACCCAACAGGGAAGGGTCTTGTCGATTGCCACATGTTCAGGATGAGAGACGATGAAGTGGATCTGATCCATGCAATCGTCGGGCCCAGGGCGGAATCAATGGGCTGGCCACTTGAACCGATCGAATAGCATCTGAACAGCCGGAAACCAGGGTAGTGCACTGACAGGCACGTTAGAGAATGATCTCAGAATAAAATTTAAGCTGGATAATTCACAGGACGATGTATTCGGGCGCTTTGCAGGAAAGAAATTCGATGTGCCTGTATTGATCTATATTCAGATTACCACGGAGAGATATATGTATAATCCATGCCGTTCTCACAAAGTAATAACGATCCTCACCGCGTTTTTATTGACTCTATTCGTTTTTTCGGTTCAAACCGCACCGGCTAAGGAGTGTGACAGAGACTGCCTGAAAGGAATGATTACACAGTATATTGATGCCCTTGTGGGGCATGATCCCTCCAGGTTGCCACTGGCTGAGAATATCCGTTTCACTGAGGACTCAAAGATCCTGAAACCGGGCGATGGACTATGGCAGACCGTAACCGAAAAAGACCCGTTCCGTCAGGACTACCTGGATACGGAAAAACAGATCGCTGCCACACATATGGTAGTTCGAGAAGGTAAAAACCAGGCACTCTGCTCCGTGCTGCTTTATATCAAGGATATGAAGATCGCAGGCATTGAAACCCTTGTGGAGCACATTACTCCGGAGTCACGCATCCAGCCGAATCAACTGGGAGCCCCCATCAAGGGAATGAATGATCCTGTTCCAGCCGGTAAAAAACTGTCGCGCGAATCTCTCATAAGGACTGCCCTGACATATACCGAAGGCCTTCGCATCGGTAGTTTTACCGACGCAGGGACTCCTTTTGCCCCTGAAACCTACCGTGTAGAAAATGGAGTAATAATGGCCGGCAAAGGATGCGAAAGGGAGAATAGCGGTATGTACGAGCAGTACATCACTCTGCATCCAGGCATCATAGCCAGTGTAGCCGCAGTGGATGAAGAAAAGGGTATCGTTTTATTGTGGATGAATTTCGGTCACGCCGGTTCTGCCTACGGCGAAGGCAACTCTCTGGTGACCTTTGAAGCCTTTAAAATCTGGGGTAGCGAAATTCACTCTATTGTTGCCTTTTTCCGTGCCCTGCCCCTGGCGACAGCGCGTTTCTGGCCGACATCCGACCCTGTTTCCAGATAACAGGAAATTATTAACAATATAAAAAATAAAGATAAAGGGTGGGGCAACTCTTTATCATTGGAGACGACAAGATGAAAAGAATCTTCCTTATGCTTTTAGTCCTTTCAGTATTCGTTTTGACCGCAAAAAATACTCCTGCCGGTGACCTGATTCCAAAGCCGGAACTGGAATTTTTATTTGAGGTAACTGCAACGCTTGATCCGCCGCAGGAACTGGGTAAAACCAAATACGGTATCCGCCGGATCATTAACATCACAGGCGGGACAGTTGCCGGGCCGAAGATCAATGGAAAGGTACTGCGCGGCGGTGCGGATTGGCAGACCGTGCGCGAAGACGGCACCGCGGACCTTGTAGCCAAATACAGCCTGATGACCGATGATGGTGTGATCATCTTTGTTGAAAACACGGGTATCAGGACTGCGCCTAAAGAAGTGCTCGCACGACTTGCAAAGGGTGAAGACGTACCTCCTTCGGAGTACTACATGCGAACCTCCGCGAAGATGGAGGTTGCAAACGGCAGTAAATACGACTGGCTCAATAAATCGGTCATTATATCCACTGGAATGCGTAGGGCCAACAGCGTGGTTATACATTTCTACAGGGTATTGTAGGCCGGCTTTCTCCAGACCCCATCACTCTTTAATGTAGCTGCCCTGATCCGGCCAGATTAACGGGAAAATGTTAGGTGTATCCTGCCAGTTTACTAAAATGGCCTGGATACAACGCTAATTAAAGGAGCAAATCACATGAATAAAAATTTCATCAACATCCTTGCCTTTATTCCTTTTATAATATTTTTTTCCTGCAGCCAAAAAAAAGATGCTGAGAAATTGACAGTCGGGATGGGAGAAAAACAGATAATCGAATACCGTGAAAGAATAAAAGTACTTAAATCAAGAGCTCAGCGGATTAAAGACAGCAACGACATAAAACGGTTACAACGCATTTTCGGTTATTATTTTGATAGAGGTCTGTGGGACGAAATGAAAGACCTGTTTTCAGAAAACGCGACCCTGGAATATGCCCGTGATGGTGTCTATAAAGGAAAAGAAAAAATAAGAGAATATTTTTATGCACTTGGCGGCAATAAATCCGGTTTAAGAGAAGGACAGCTTAATGAACATTTTCAACTCATGCCGGTCATTACTCTGTCAGATGACGGCTTGACAGCAAAGGGACGCTGGCGGGATCTCAGCCTGCAGGGACAGTATGGCAAAGCAGCATTCTGGGGAGAAGGACCCTATGAGAATGAATATGTCAAGGAAGATGGTGTCTGGAAAATAAGTAGACTCTGCTGGTACCAGACAGTCCTGGTACCCTACGAAGGCGGATGGACAAAAAATGAAGATGCTAATCAGGGAATATATGTTTCAAGAATCCTGAGGCCGGATATGCCATATGAAAAGGATTTTGGCTACTGGCCTGAAACTTTTTTACCTCCCTTTCACTTTAAAAATCCTGTTGTCAGATATAAGGAAGAGGAGAAATAATAGTGCCAGTGAAAATATTTTCAGCCCTCGTATTATTCCTGATTATTCTCTTCTATCCACGAATCCAATATTCAAGTTCGGATGAATATGTTGAACTGGTTATGGAGGCTAATATACTTGAGCAGGAAATCGAAAGTCTGGAAGCAGAAAACGAAATAGAAAACCTTCAACGTATCTTTGGTTTTTATTTTGATAAAAAATTATGGTCTCAGGCTGCTGACCTCTTTACGGACAATGCCACCGCAGAGCTCGGCGGTGATGGTATTTACTTAGGGAAACACAGGATTCTGGAATACTTTAAGACATTTGGCGCTGAAGGCCCTGAAGAAGGCATACTTAACGACCATATGCAATTACAGCCTGTCATTCATGTGCTTTCTGAAAGTGAAGCCAAAGGGCGCTGGCATCATTTTTCACAGGAAGCGGAATTCGGTAAAAACCATTTCTGGGGAACCGGGGTCTATGAAAATGAGTATAAAAAAGAAAACGGAGTATGGAAAATAAGCAAGTTGCATTTGTACTCCATCATGCGTACTCCCTATGATAAAGGCTGGGGGAAAGTAGCCTTGCCCCGGTCCATACCAAGTAAATCCCTTCCACCTGATCAGCCTCCCAGTGTTGACTATGAAAACTATCCATCGGCTTTTGTACCTCCATTCCATTTTGAAAATCCTGTAACTGGAAGCAGAGAAACCTTAACAGAGCCGGAATTAAAAGAGTTGTCAGCTGAAGAGCTAGTGTCCTTAATATATGATCTGGAAAAACGTATTGGGTTGTTACAGGATGCTGATGAGGTGGAGCGTTTGCATGCTGTTTACGGATATTATCTTGCGCGAAACCAATGGGATGATTTGACAGGGATTTTTGCACCGGACGGCATTATCGAAATTGCCCAGCGTGGTGTTTACAAGGGGCATAAGGGTATAAGACGCAATCTGAATTTGTATGGCGTGCAGGATCAGCTCCCAGGGCAATTGCACAACCATATGCAGTATCAACCGGTAATTCATGTCAGCGAAGATGGGCAAACCGCTTTTATGCGTTCCAGGGCCTTTTCAATGATGGGATCATATCAAGTATCGGGCATGTGGATGGGAGGTGTATACGAGAATATCTTCGTAAAGCGCAATGGTCTCTGGATGCTGTACAGGGACCATATTTTTAACACCTATTTTGCGCCTTACGATCAGGGCTGGAAAGATCTTCAACGTCGTAATCCGCCCGGGATCAACAATGAAAATCCACCGGATGCACCACCTACAGTCTATTTTGAAATGTACCCTTCGGCTTTTTTACCGACATTTCTTTATCCTAATCCAGTGACAGGCAAAAAGTAGATTAAAAAATAATGTAAAAGTTTCATTAAAATTATTCTTTCCCTTTTTAACTATTGAAACAGGAGAGGAATAAAGGCATATTGCCTTAGAGCTTTTTTCAGTTGCTATAATCTCACGGGAATCCACTACCAGGCATTAGTTATAAAGGAAAAGGCAATGAACAGAAATAATGAAATCCCCGAGGTCATATATCCCGATCCCGTTCATGAAGATATGGTTCTTGAAAAAAATGTCTATGCTGAAATGCGGGATGGAATCAAACTTGCCATGGATCTGTACAAGCCTGCACGCAGTAAAGGCCCATGGCCCGCTATTATAGGCTATTCCGGGTACAGGAAGGAGTATTTTTTTGAAAGTGCCCTTCCGCGATTCTATTGTCCCAGGGGCTATGTTCTCGTCCAGCTCCAGGCAAGGGGAAGCGGCTTCTCCCAGGGGCAGTTCTGCTTTCATGGTCAAAATGAGGCGAAAGACGGTTATGATACCGTAGAATGGCTGGCGCAACAGCCATGGTGTAACGGAAAAGTTGGCATGATGGGGGCTTCATATTTCGGGGTTAACCAGTGGCTGACTGCTATACAAAATCCTCCTCATCTCAAGTGTATTGTACCGTGTCCGGGGACCACTGATAATTACAGAGGAATGATCTATCCGGGAGGTGTCCTGCGTTCATCCTTTGTTATCTATATTGTATCCAAAATTTTACAGGAGGCCATATGGCCCGGCCTGATCCCCGGCAAGGAACTCCCGGAAAACGTGATATCCGGGATATTCGCAAATGGTGAGGACGGTCCTTTTTACTGGGAACACGGCGGAGCATGGCGGGATATGGACAAGATAAAAACCCCGGTTCTGAGCATTGCCCCTGCTGCCAATGATCTTCATATCACACAGCATCTTTCACATTACAACAGTATCAAATCACCTAAAAAACTAATTATATCTCCATGGGCGGGTTCACGTTATCAGCCTTTTATCTTTGAGACCGGAGCCATAAATGAATACCTGCTCAGATGGTTTGATTATTGGCTTAAAGACATTGATACCGGAATCATGGATGAGCCCGAAGTCGCCATTTATGATAATGGAACAGGCAAATGGCAATATGAAAATGAATATCCGATCAAGCGAACCAAATGGAAACGCTTTTATTTAGGCAAGAGTGGGTCATCAAGAGCTCCATGGGGCTCTCTTGGCGTAGAATCTCCATATTTAATGAGAGATTCAAGCTCATTTAAACACCCGACAGCTAAGAACCAGATTCCCGGCTCCTTCATTTTTCTCCCTAATACAGATAATAAAGAGTTTCTGGTCTTCACCACTGCACCACTGGAAGAGGACGTTACAATAAAAGGTCCTGTCAGCATGACTCTTTATGCTTCAACGACCGAGAAGACACCGTCTGACTGGGCATTTTTTATAAAGATCGGTGAGATCGGTCCGGATGGTCCGGCGCTGAATCCGGTGACAGGGAAACCATTTCCGAGACCTGACTGGACAGATGCCTGGACACCCAAAGAGGTTAATCTATGGAGCTATGGAAATCTCAAGACAAAATTCAGAAAGCCGGACGAATTAAGATCCAAGCCGGGAAATCCTTGGCACTCGTTTACTGACCCTGAACTTCTTGAGCCGGATATCATATACGAATTTCAGATCGAACTTGTACCCATTTTTAATACATTTAAA
>Ga0214474_1001147_pt1 | contig 12372 bp, 24 predicted proteins | sample RVTome_2_FD_187335 | JGI IMG/M metagenome (GOLD analysis project Ga0214474, IMG submission 187335) | Soil microbial communities from uranium-contaminated site in the Upper Colorado River Basin, Wyoming, United States - RVT95D214 HiSeq ...
CGATTGGAAGAAGGCGATCGTAACCCTGAAAGAAGGCGATCGCATCGATTTCTTTGAAGGAGCGTAATTTGAAAATTCCAAATTCCAAGCACCAAATTCCAAATAAGCACCAATGTTCCAAATGCAAAATTTCCAAACGAAAAGGTTTTGAATTTGGATATTGGAATTTGGAAATTATTTGGAATTTGGGATTTGGATATTGGGATTTATAGGGGTTAAGTGATGGGTATCAAAAAGTTTCGACCAACCTCTCCTGGAAAAAGATTTCAAACCGTCTCCACATTTGAGGAGATCACCTCTTCCACACCGGAGAGGAGTCTTCTTCTTCCTCTGAGAAAGACTGGAGGGAGAAACTGCTATGGGAGGATCACCTCTTGGCACAAAGGAGGGAGGCATAAGCGAAGATATCGACTCATTGACTTTAAACGGGACAAACGGGAGATTCCAGCCAGAGTGGCTTCCATTGAATATGACCCGAACCGATCTGCCCGGATCGCCTTGCTTCACTATGCCGATGGAGAGAAACGATACATCCTTGCACCTTCCAAACTTCAGGCAGGGGATCAAGTGATTTCCAGCCCGACGGCTGATATTAAACCCGGCAATGCCCTTCCCCTACGCAATATTCCTGCAGGCACGCTGATTCATAATATCGAGCTGAAGGTGGGAAAGGGCGGCCAAATCATCCGCAGCGCCGGAGGCTATGGTCAATTGATGGCAAAGGAGGGGAAATATGCCCATGTCAAACTCCCTTCCGGTGAAGTCCGATTGATCCTCCAGGATTGTTATGCCACCATCGGTCAGATCAGCAACCTTGAGCATGAAAATATCTCCTTAGGAAAAGCAGGAAAAAATCGATGGTTGGGTTGGAGGCCTACCGTTCGGGGAGTGGCCATGAACCCGATCGACCATCCCCTGGGCGGAGGCGAGGGAAAGAGTTCGGGAGGCAGACACCCTTGCACACCGTGGGGGGTATTGGAGAAGAAGACCCGAAAAAATAAGACCACTGATAAATATATTCTCAAGAGGAGAGATTGATGGCCCGCTCGATCAAAAAGGGACCTTTTGTCGATTCCCATGTAATGAATAAGGTGAAAGAGGTCCAAAGGACAAAGGAAACAAAAGTGATTAAAACCTGGTCCAGACGATCTACCATCATTCCTGAAATGGTGGGGTTGACCTTTGTGGTCCATAACGGGAAAAAATTTATTCCGGTCTTTGTGACAGAGGAAATGGTCGGCCATAAGTTAGGGGAGTTCTCCCCAACACGAACCTTCCATGGTCATTCCGGAGACCGAAAGACCAAAATCAAAGGGAAGGCTGCATAGAAGATTGAGAGTGAGATGGAAGTCAGAGCAAAATTGAGATTTGTGAGGGTTTCACCCAGAAAGGCTCGATTGGTAGCCGATCTGATTCGAGGGAAAGGATCGGAAGAAGCAATGAATATCCTGACTTTTACTAAAAAGGCGGCATCCAAAATCCTCATCAAATTATTAAAATCGGCCATTGCCAATGCCACTCAAAAAAAGACTATTGATATCGATCGGCTTTACGTTAAAAAAATTGCGGTGGATCAGGGACCAACCATGAAACGTTTCCAGCCCAGGGCTATGGGCCGTGCCACGACGATCCGAAAGAGAAGCAGCCACATCACCATCGTCCTGGACGAGGAATAAGGGAGGGCAAACCTTGGGACAGAAAGTGCATCCGACCAGTTTCCGATTGGGATATATCAAAACCTGGGATTCCCGGTGGTATGCAGAGAAGGATTATCCTCAACTCCTCATCGAAGATATTCGGATCCGTGATTATTTGAAGAAAAAACTATACCATGCCGGGGTCTCCAAGATTGAGATTGAACGGGCCGCCAGTAAGGCAAAAAAGGCTAAAGTATCGATTTATACGGCCCGTCCCGGCATCATCATCGGGAAAAAGGGAGCAGAGGTGGAGAACCTCAAAAGGGAACTTCAAAAGATGACCCAAAAGGAAATCTTTATCAATATCCAGGAGGTCAAGAGGGCAGAGATCGATGCTCAATTGGTGGCTGAAAATGTGGCTCTTCAGTTGGAGAGGCGGGTGGGATTTCGAAGAGCCATGAAGAAGGCGGTCGGCTCTTCGCTCAAATTGGGGGCAAGGGGGATTAAGATCTCTTGTGCTGGAAGGTTGGGAGGAGCAGAAATGGCCCGCAAAGAATGGTACCGGGAAGGTCGGGTCCCACTCCATACCCTCCGAGCGGATATCGATTTTGGCCAAGCTGAGGCCAGGACCACTTATGGGATCATCGGCGTGAAGGTATGGATCTTCAAAGGAGAGGTCTTCCCAACCAAAGAAGGAGAAGAACGAGCAGCTTAAAGCAGGTTAAGGTCAAGGTTAAGGTTTAGGACTTAATCAATTATCCCTCAACCTTAACCTCAGCCTCAACCTTAAAATTTATTTTGGCATTTTATGTAGGGTGATTGAACCATGTTGATGCCGAAAAAGACCAAGTATCGAAAACAGCAAAAAGGGAGGAGGAGAGGCGTTGCCTCTCGGGGAAACACCCTCAACTTCGGTGACTTCGGACTCCAAGCCACAGAATGTTGCTGGTTGACTGCACGCCAGATCGAGGCTGCACGAATTGCGATGACCCGATTTATCAAACGCACCGGCCGAATCTGGATCCGCATCTTCCCGGATAAACCCATTACCAAAAAACCTGCTGAGACCCGAATGGGAAAAGGAAAGGGCGCTCCTGAAGATTGGGTGGCGGTGATTCGACCGGGCCGAATTCTCTATGAGATGGAAGGAGTTCCTGAGGAAAGGGCCAGGGAGGCTTTCCTATTGGCCTCTCATAAATTGCCCATCCACACGAAGTTCATCATGAGGGGGAGCCATCAATGAAAGCGAAGGACTTCCGCCTTCTCAGCGAAGGGGAGTTGCTTGAAAAAGAGAAGGTATTGAATGAGGAACTCTTCAATCTTCATTTTCAGCATGCCACCGGACAGTTGGAGAATGTCATGCGACTTCCCCAAGTCAAACGGGATATTGCTCGGGTGAAGACGATCCTGAAGGAAAAGGCTTTGAGCAAGGGGAAATAAAGCGAATGGGAGAGAGAGGGAAACGAAAGGTATTAACGGGTGTGGTCGCGAGCGATAAAATGGAAAAGACCGTGGTTGTCATGGTGAATCGCCTTGTCCTCCATCCGGTATATAAAAAATATATACGAAAGAGGACAAAGGTGAAGGCCCATGATGAAAAGAATGAATGCCATATTGGAGATAAAGTGCTGTTGATCGAAACCCGTCCGTTAAGCAAAGAGAAGCGATGGCGTGTCAAGGAGATCCTTGAACGGGCCGCTTAAATGGAAGGTAGAGAGTGGAAGGTTGAGGGTAGAGAAAAGAGTTAACCACTTTCCATAGTCTACCCTCCACTTTCCGTTATGGAGTCCATGATGATCCAGATGCGCAGTATCCTCGAAGTGGCCGATAATTCGGGGGCCAAAAAATTGGGGTGTATTAAGGTTCTCGGCGGTACGCGACGGAAGTACGCAACCCTGGGCGATATCATCGTGGTTTCCGTCAAAGATGCTCTGCCCAATTCCAAAATCAAAAAGGGATCTGTGGTTCGTGCGGTCATCGTCCGAACAAAGAAAGAGGTCAAACGTCTTGATGGTTCCTACATCAAATTTGATGACAACTCAGCCGTTCTCATCAATCCTCAAGGGGAGCCCATTGGCACTCGAATTTTTGGTCCTGTCGCCCGGGAATTAAGGGCTAAACGGTTTATGAAAATCATCTCCTTGGCTCCGGAGGTCCTCTGAAAAGGGAATCAAAATGATTGCACCGAAATACCATATTAAAAAGAATGACTTGGTGATGGTGATCAATGGAAAGGAGAAGGGCAAAAGTGGCCGAGTCCTGAAGGTCCTTCCTGAGAAAGAGAAAGTGCTTATTGAGAAGATCAATTTCATAAAGAAGCATTCGCGGCCCCACGGCCAGCAAAGGCGGGGAGGGATTATCGAAAAAGAGGCGCCTCTCCATGTCTCCAATGTGATGCTTCTCTGTGAAAAGTGCAATAAGCCCGTTCGCATCGGGCACCGCATCATGGAGGGGAGTAAAAAGGCCCGATTCTGTCGGAAATGTGGTGAAATTTTTGATAAATAGGTGATGGGATGGCTAAGTTAAAAGAGGTTTACCAGGAGAGAGTAGCCCCTGCCCTGATGAAACGATTCGGCTATAAGAACAGGATGGAGGTCCCCAAGCTGGAGAAAATTGTCATCAATATGGGATTAGGGGAAGCTATCCAAAATATAAAGATTCTCGACTCTGCTGTACAAGAACTTAGTCAGATCACAGGACAGAAGCCTGTGATCACGAAAGCAAAAAAATCGATTGCCCAGTTCAAATTGAGGACTGGGATGCCCATTGGATGCATGGTCACCCTTCGGAAAGAAAGGATGTATGAATTCTTCAATCGCCTGGTGAACGTTACCCTCCCGAGAGTAAGGGACTTTAAGGGTCTCTCTGGAAAATCCTTCGATGGAAGGGGAAATTATGCCCTGGGAATTCGGGAACAACTCATCTTTCCAGAAATTCATTATGATAAGATTGACAAAGTGAAAGGGATGAACATCGTCATTGTGACCACAGCCAAGACAGATGAAGAAGGAAAAGAATTGCTGAGATTATTGGGGATGCCCTTTAGGAACTAAATCCCCCCTCTTTGTAGGGAACGGTTTCAAACCGTTCCCTACGGGGGTTGCGGGGATTATAGGAGGAAAAAATTGGCAAAGCTTTCACTGATGAATAAGGCAAAAAGGCCTCAGAAATTTAAGGTCCGTGAGTACCATCGATGCCCTCTCTGTGGAAGATCAAGGGCTTATTATCGAAAATTTAATATGTGCCGACTCTGTTTTAGAAAGTATGCCTCCCGGGGCGAGATTCCCGGAGTGATTAAATCCAGTTGGTAAAAGTGTGGGGGTTTGTATGTCAATGACCGATCCAGTAGCCGATATGTTTACTCGAATTCGTAATGGATCTAAAGAGAAATTTGAGAAGGTAGATGTCCCCTCCTCTAAACTAAAACGAGAAATTGTCAAAATTTTGAAGGACGAAGGGTTCATTAAAAACTTTAAAGTGGTCACCGAAGATCACGAACATGAGATGATCCGAATCTTTCTCAAATATGATGCCACCAAGAAAGGAATTATCCATATCAAGCGGGTCAGCAGACCCGGGCGAAGGGTCTATGTGGGAATCGACCGCATCCCCTCCGTCATGAGCGGATTAGGCATCTCGATCCTCTCCACCCCGAAGGGAATCCTCACGGATAAAGCTGCCCGTAAGGCCAATGTAGGGGGAGAGGTCCTTTGTTACGTATGGTGAATTTAATTTCAGATTTCAGATTTCAAATTTCAAATTATTTCAATATGCGATTTGAAATCTGCAATATGAAATGGGTTTGAGGTAACTATGTCTCGTATTGGAAGAATGCCGGTGGTATTGCCAAAAGAGGTGAAGATCTCCTGCGATCTTTCGAGGGTGGAGGTGACAGGACCCAAAGGCCACCTCCTCCATCATCTCCCTCAAGGAATCTCGGTCTCAGTGGATGGAGGAAAAGTGTTCATCCAGCGTGCGGATGACCATCGTACCTCCAAAGCTCTTCAAGGCCTGACCCGGAGTCTCATCGCCAATATGATCACAGGAGTCACCCAGGGGTTTGGAAAACGACTTGAGATTATCGGAGTTGGATTCCGAGCAGATCTTCAAGGTAAAGCTCTTAAACTCTCCCTGGGATTTTCTCATCCGATTCATTACCCAATTCCTCAAGGGATTCAGATTGAAGTGGAAAAGCAAACCCAAATCGCCATTAAAGGGATCGATAAGCAACAGGTGGGAACGGTTGCCGCTAAACTTCGTTCGATCAAGCCACCAGAACCCTATAAAGGAAAAGGGATACGTTATGTCGGGGAAAGGATTCGTAAGAAGGTTGGAAAAACCAAAGCCTAACAACGCAAGGTTAAGGTTTAGGTTAAGGATAAGGTTTTTTGAAGTAAAGTCTAACCAAAGATGTTTGAAATTACTTAACTTGTCATCCTGAACTTGTTTCAGGATCTCAAAAAAATCAGATGCTGAATAAAGTCCTTGCGGCAGGCAGGGAGGAAAGCCATTGAAGAATAGAAAAGATCTGGCCCGAATGAAAAGGAAAAAGAGGGTGAGAAGCCATCTCAAAGGAACTCTTGAACGGCCTCGTCTCAATGTCTTTCGAAGCTTGAAGCATATCTATGCCCAAGCCATTGTGGATACAAATGGGAAAACGCTGGTCAGTGTCTCCACTTTAAGTCCCGAACTTAAAGAGGATCTTGGTTATTCAGGGAATGTGGAAGCGGCAAAGAAAGTGGGAGAACTCATCGCCAAAAAATGCCTTGAAAAAGGAATTCAAAAAGTGGTCTTCGATCGAAATGGGTATCTTTATCACGGCAGGGTCAAGGCATTGGCTGAGGCTGCCAGAACGAATGGTCTGATCTTATAGAGAGCTCTGAAAAGCTACTATACGCTCTCTTGATTACACTGATTTAAAAGAAAGATTAAACGGATTTTCTTTATTTGCAATGTATTTTATCTCTGTGTAATCGTTTCATAATCTGTGTAATCAGAGATTTCTGAATTTCTTCAGAAATCTCTTTCAAGGAGGGATGGACATTGCCGAAGATTGATCCAAGTACGTTGGAATTAACCGACCGGGTGGTGAATATCAACCGGGTGGCTAAAGTGGTCAAAGGTGGGAGACGATTCAGCTTCAGCGCCCTGGTCGTCGTCGGGGACGGAAAAGGCCATGTGGGGAGTGGATTGGGAAAGGCCAATGAAGTTCCTGAAGCCATCCGAAAGGGGATTGAACATGCAAAACGGAACTTGATCTATGTGCCCATCATTAATAACACGATTCCTTACGAAGTGATGGGAAAATTTGGGGCGGCGAAGGTTCTATTAAAGCCCGCTTCCGAGGGAACAGGCGTCATTGCCGGTGCTACTATCAGGGCCATTGCTGAGTCAGCAGGCATTCAAAACATTCTGACAAAAGCGCTCGGATCAACCAATCCTCACAACCTCATCAAGGCCACCTTTCAGGCCATCAACCAACTGAAAAATCCTGAGGAGGTCTCTGAAAAAAGGCGTGAAAAAGCACCGGAGAATCAAAAGGTTCCATGATGAAAAGGATCGAGCAGCCAAGTCATACGATTGCGGTCAAATGGATCAGGAGTGTGATCGGAAGACCCGACAACCAAAGGAAGACTATCCGAGGCCTTGGATTCAAACGACTCAATCAAACCCTTACTTTGCCGGATCGGCCCGAGATTCGAGGAATGATCCATCGTGTGAACCATCTGTTAGAAATATTGGAAGGATCTGAAAGGGAAAACGGATGAGACTGGAAGAACTAAAACCTCCGGAGGGAGCGAGAAAGAAGAGGAAACGTGTGGGGAGGGGGATTGGTTCTGGCCATGGCAAGACGGCCTGCCGAGGATCGAAAGGTCAGAATGCTCGGTCCGGTCGGGGAACCAAGGCTGGTTTCGAGGGAGGACAGATGCCTCTCCAAAGACGCCTTCCTAAAAGAGGGTTTCATCACCCATTTAAGAAACACTATACCATCATCCATGTGGGAGACCTCAATCGTTTCCCCAGGGATACGATAGTAGAACCCGACCTCCTACTACAATCCGGCTTTCGAAAAAAGGGAGATGGGTTCAAGCTTCTCTCGGATGGAGAACTCCAGCACCCTTTGACCATCCGTGTCCACCAAGCGAGCAAGGCGGCACTTAAAAAGGTAGAGGCTGCCTCAGGGAGGGTGGAGGTGATCGGCTCATGATTTCAGGAGCCCAAAACATTTTTAAGATACCCGAGCTGAAACGCAGGATCCTGATGAGCTTTCTCTTTTTGGCGGTCTATCGCATCGGTGTCCATATTCCTACACCTGGAGTCAATGGGGATGCACTGGCATCCTTCTTTGAACAAGCGAAGGGAACGCTCTTCAGCCTCATCGATATGTTCTCAGGGGGAGCATTAGAAAGGCTCTCGGTCTTCGCACTGGGCATCATGCCCTATATCAGCGCTTCGATCATCCTCCAACTTCTCACCGTGGTGATTCCCTATCTCGAACGTCTCCAAAAGGAGGGAGAGATCGGTCGGAAAAAGATTGTCCAATATACTCGTTACGGAACCGTTCTTCTCAGCATGGTCCAGGGATTTGGAATCGCTGTCGGCCTGGAAAATATGAGGGGAGCAGCGGGGGAGATGATCGTCCTCATCCCAGGATGGTCCTTCCGGATCATGACCGTCATCACGCTGACCGCTGGCACAGCCTTCATCATGTGGTTGGGTGAACAGATTACAGAAAGGGGAATTGGGAACGGCATCTCCTTGATCATCTTTGCTGGAATCGTTGCCAGAATGCCAAATGCCATTGCCAGCACCTATGAACTCTTCCGGGTGGGACAGATGAGTATTATCACAATCCTGTTCTTAATTCTCCTCATGGTCTTAGTGGTCGCTGTAATCATCTTCATCGAAACCGGACAACGCAGGCTACCTGTTCAATATGCCAAGCGGATAGTGGGAAGGAAGGTCTATGGTGGACAGAGCACGCATCTCCCACTCAAGTTAAACACATCGGGTGTCATCCCTCCTATCTTCGCCTCCTCGATCCTGATGTTTCCGTTGACGATCGCCAACTTTATGCCCAAGCCTTTGCTGGAAGCTCATCCCTGGATTCAATCAGTCCTCGAAAGCTTCGGACCCGGTGCGCTACTCTATAATCTTCTCTACGTAGGATTCATCATCTTCTTCTGCTATTTTTATACAGCCGTCACCTTCAATCCAAACGATGTCGCAGAAAATATGAAGAAGTTTGGTGGCTATATCCCTGGCATCCGGCCAGGACAGAAGACCGCTGAGTATATTGACAAGGTGCTCACTCGAATCACCCTCGGTGGAGCCATCTATGTCTCGACCGTCTGTGTTCTGCCTACCATCCTCTATGCGAAATTCAATGTCCCCTTCTATTTTGGAGGTACGGCTCTCCTGATCGTGGTCGGTGTGGCCTTGGACACGGTTCAACAGGTTGAAGCCCATATGCTGTCGAGACACTATGAAGGGTTGATGAAAAAAGGTAGGCTGAAAGGGAGGAGAGGGTGATCATTTCAATTAACAATGATCAATTCTCAATTAGCAATTTGCATTGAGTAATGAACAATGAATCTTATTCTTTTAGGCCCTCCAGGGGCGGGAAAAGGGACTCAGGCACAGATGATTGTTGAACGTTATCACATCCCTCAAGTCTCCACTGGGGACATTTTCAGAAAAGCGGTGAAGGAGGGGACTCCCTTAGGAAAGAAGACCAAGGCCTTTATGGATCAGGGCCAACTTGTCCCGGACGAAGTGGTCATCGGTATTATCGATGAGCGGTTGAGGACATCGGATTGCAATTCGGGTTTTATCCTCGATGGATTTCCAAGAACGATTGCCCAAGCGGAGGCTCTCCAATCCATCCTCACCAAAATGGGGAAATCGATTGACCATGTCATCAACATCGAAGTGGATACGGAAGAGTTAGTGCGACGGCTCACCGGGAGGAGAACCTGTAAAAACTGCGGGGCGATGTTCCACATTCTTTTCCATCCTCCTAAGGTCGAAGGGATTTGTGATCGGTGTGGAGGAACCCTTTATCAACGGGAAGATGACAAGGAGAAGACCATTCGAATACGGCTGAACGAATATCAGAGGCAGACCGCCCCTCTCATCCAGTATTACCAGCTTAAAAAATATCTTCGCTCGATCCAGGGAGTCGGTGGACAGGAAGAAATTTTTGAGCGAATCGTTCGTCTATTAAACACGACGCCCCGTTAAGGGTGTGGATGGAGTTTCTATGCCGAAGGAGGAGGCGATTCAAGTTGAAGGGAAGGTTCGGGAGACCCTTCCCAATGCAATGTTCCGAGTGGAATTGGAAAATGGGCACAAGGTATTAGCCCATATTTCTGGAAAGATGAGAATGCACTTCATCAAGATCCTCCCCGGGGATAAAGTGACGGTTGAATTGTCACCCTATGACCTCACCCGGGGTAGAATTATTTTCCGGGAGAAATAAATAATCCCCCCTCAACCCCCCTTTAGCAAAGGGGGGATGGGGGGATTTGAGGGTAAAGACAGTGAAGGTAAGGGCTTCGGTTAAAAAAATCTGTGATAAGTGTAAAATTGTAAAACGAAAAGGGGTGATCCGGGTGATCTGTGAAAACCCCAAACATAAACAGAGACAAGGCTAAAGAGGTTTGAGGATGAAGGAGTGTCCCGTAAGCGGGACTCGAGGCAAGAGGCCAAATGATATGCCTCATACCTCAAGCGTAGCGATCCTCAAGCGAAGCGTTCCTGAATCGATCATTTAAGGAGAAATGTATGGCACGGATTGCGGGCGTCGATCTTCCAAGGGATAAACGGGTAGAGGTTGCCCTTACTTATATCTATGGGATAGGAAGACCCTCTGCAAACAAGATTCTCGAAAAAGCAAATGTCAACAAGGACACCCGGGTCAATAAACTCACCGAAACAGAGGTGGTCCGCATTCGGGATATTATTGAACAGGAGCACAAAGTGGAGGGGGATCTTAGAAGGGACGTGGCCACCAACATCAAACGGCTGATGGATATCGGTTCTTACCGGGGACTTCGCCATCGCAAGTCTCTGCCCCTTCGCGGTCAAAGAACTCACACCAATGCCAGGACAAGAAAAGGGCCCCGTCGGGCAATCATCGGGAAGAAAAAGGAGAAAGAATCCCGTCAGGCAATCATCGGGAAGAAAAAGGAGAAAGAATAGCGAGGCTTTTCTACTAACAGGGTAAAGGAGAAAATATGGCCAAAGGGCCGGGGACAAAGAAAAAGAAGATAAAGAAAAATATTCAGACGGGCATTGCCCACATTCAAGCAACGTTCAACAATACCATTATCACCATCACCGACACAGAGGGAAATGTGATTACCTGGTCGAGTGCCGGGACACAAGGCTTCAAGGGCTCTCGAAAGAGTACCCCTTTTGCCGCCCAAATGGCAGCAGAGAATGCTGCTAAAAAGGCGATGGAACACGGCGTCCGGTCCATCGATGTCTATGTGAAGGGACCAGGGGCTGGGAGGGAGTCGGCCTTGCGATCTCTTCAGGCTGCGGGCCTAAAAGTCCATCTCATTAAGGATGTCACGCCCATTCCCCATAATGGGTGTCGTCCTCCTAAACGGAGACGTGTGTAAAACACGTCTGATGACACAGATTCTTAAAGGAGAGATTACACAGATTTTGGAAACAGATTTTAACGGATTAGGAAAAGATAAAAGGGGCTTTTTAATCGGTGTAATCTTGTTTATCCAATCCGTGTAATCAGGTTTAAACAGGAGGTTCACGTTGGCGAGATATACAAAATCGGTTTGTCGATTGTGTCGGAGAGAGAATCTCAAACTCTTTCTCAAAGGGGAAAGATGCTATACGGAGAAGTGTGCGATCGACCGGAGGAATTATCCTCCTGGGCAACATGGTCAAAATCGAAGGAAGTTTTCAGATTATGGGACCCAGTTGCGAGAAAAACAGAAAGTCAAAAGATTGTATGGCATTCTGGAAAACCAGTTCCGCAACACCTTCAAAGAAGCGGATCGACAAAAAGGCATTACAGGGGAAATCCTTCTCTCTCTTCTGGAAAGGAGATTGGACAACACGGTCTACCGTCTGGGTTTTGCCAATTCGAGAAACGAAGCACGCCAACTTGTAAAGCACAACCACTTCCTGGTCAACCAGACGAAAGTGAACATCCCTTCCTATCTCGTTAAGCCCGGGGATATCATTCATCTTCGAGAGAAGAGCAAAAAGGTTGTCCGCATCTTAGAGGCTTTGGAAGGGGTAGCTCGGCGAGGAGTTCCTCAATGGTTAGAATTGGATAAAGAACAACTGAAAGGAAATGTAAAAGGTCTACCGACCCGTGAGGATATCACCATACCTATTCAAGAGAAGTTGATCGTTGAGCTGTATTCGAAATAATTCGCTATCACGGCTACGTCACCCCCGAATGATGAAAATTGTCATTGGGTTAAGGTGAGGAAGCCCGCCCCGCACCTAATGTGGTGCAGGGCCAGTTTGGTTTAAGGACAAGGGGTTACGGCTAAAGATTGTTTAGACCAATGACATAACCTACCGACGAAACGGGCATCTTAGCCATAACCCTCGGACAAAAAACTTTTTGAAACCCTTTTCTTCAGGGGGAGGAAACATGTATCAAAAAAGTTTAAAAGACCTCAATCGACCCAAACGGTTGGAAGTGGAAAAAGAGACATTAACACCCTTTTATGGAAAGTTTACAGCTGAACCC
>Ga0214474_1001148_pt1 | contig 12370 bp, 12 predicted proteins | sample RVTome_2_FD_187335 | JGI IMG/M metagenome (GOLD analysis project Ga0214474, IMG submission 187335) | Soil microbial communities from uranium-contaminated site in the Upper Colorado River Basin, Wyoming, United States - RVT95D214 HiSeq ...
AGCAGATAGATTAAACGACTGTCTTTCGTTGTTGACCAGCACAATTATCAGTTCCTCGACTTCTGTTTCGTTATAGCTTATCCCGACGGGGCTTGTTGAATTTCCCGAGAAGTTGGCTCGTATCGAGTAGCTGGCGCTTGCGGTGATAGTAGTCGAGGCAGCATTCGCATTGGCAATGGCGCCCACATCGCCGGTCCAGTTGACGAACTCGTAGCCCGCCTCAGGCTCGGCCACAAGGTTGACCAGTGCACCTCCAGCATAGGTGAATGTCCCCTCTCCGGGAGTGGCTACCGATCCTCCGGCGGTACTGGTGATACTGAGGATACAACATCCTCCAATACAGCCGCCAATGAAACCGGCACAGCCTGTCATTCCCGCAACCAGCGCTGCCACAAGCAAGAAAATGCCAATTCTTTTCATACGTACTCCTTCGTAGTGCCATTGTATCAGCGCCGAATGGAGTGTCAATCACCCTTTCGAGCTAGTACAGATAGACCAGCAGCACAGGAGTTATCATATTGTCATTGTGAGTCCTTCAACAGAAGGACGTGGCAATCTCACCCCCCCCCCCCCCCCCCCCCCCCCCCCCCCTCCCCCCCCCCCCCCCCCCCCCCCCCCGCCGAGATTGCTTCGGCACCCTTCGGCGGGAGAGTGCCTCGCAAAGACATGGTTGGGACGTGTCATCGCAAAGGCGGGGATGAACCCCGCCACTACATAGCTATTCGTTGGTTTAACTGGCCCCAACGGAACTGTAGTGCGGCCTTTCAAGGTCCTGTAATGCCACCCGCGCACGAGGCTGAAGCCTCGCACTACATTTTTGCATGGCACCCTTCTCTTCTTGTCATAGGGGGGAAGAGCATGAGGGAAGCCGGGATGATTCGTTTTGCAGAAACGGCCATTTTTCCTGGAGTTCAACAGCTCTTTTTCATACGTAAGGCGATTACCTCCGGAAGATTCAGTTGTTAAAGTACGTACGATTCGTTTCGTCGGTTTGCCCTTTATATTTGTGAGCCGTGGGGGCTGGCGGACTCACGCGGTCAGCGCAATTACAAATGCCAAAGTTCAAATGCCAAATCAAGCCCAAAATCCCAATGTCAAAAAGAAATAAGACCTTGAAGAATGAGATTGCCACGGCCCGACAAGTCGGGCCTCGCAATGACACCCTAGAATACCATTTCACGAGTAATCTGGAGGCTTCTCTGATTACGCGCCGGTTGCCAGGGTCGTGCTGAAGGGAAGACTGCAACTTGACGCGAATGAACGCTATTTCAGGGTCAACGCCTTCCAGGTTGGTAATGTTCCAGAGTTGGCGTGTTTGGGCAGGGCTAAGGGCAGCGGAGTAGAAGCCATGTTTGCGGGCATTCCGATTGCCTTTCTGGCCACCGCGCTTCCTCCTAGCCTGTGTTGGGTTTGCAGTCAGGTTTTGAGAAACCTCACCTGCGGGATTTGATTTATCAGGGTAGCACACGAGTTCCAAACAGAGATTAGCATGAATTCTTTATTCGAACAAGGGGAAAATGTCGCTTCTTCGAGATGGTTTGATGGTTTGATGGTTAGATAGGGACTAGAGACTAGGGACGGTTAGATGGTTGATGGTTAGATGGTTGGATAGAGGCTAGGGACTAGGGACTAGACTGGAGACTAGTAGAGATTGTTAGAGATACATTGGAGATTAGAGGCTGCTAGCTGTCTGCCGTCGGTTGACGGGTAGCGAATGGCTACTGACTAGTGACTAGCGACTAGTAACTAGTGACTGGTGACCAGCGGCTACTGCCTAGTGACTACTCACCCTTGTTCACTGACCGCTGACTTCTGACCCCCAGTTCCGAGCGTGGTTATCGAGCCGCAGAGGTAGCTAGTGGCTGCTCTCCAAGTAAGCGAGAACATAGTTACAATCCGACGGTTCGTGGAGCACGCCTATTCAAATTTGAAGAGTCATATGTTATAATTTAGCAGTTGATTCTAACCTCCTAGATGAGCTGGGCGGTCAACGTTGAGAGTGCGTTGGGTTGAAGGGAATCAATAAATTCGGGCACAGGTAGGAAGGCGGATTAATTGGAGCCAACAGAATACCAAACCGTTATCCTCGCAGCTTTCTTACACGACATAGGTAAGTTTCTGGGCCGAGGGGATTTCAAGATTCTGGACAAGGGCCAACATCCAGGGTTTTCATCGACTTTCATCAGTGCCCACGACAGCTTCTTCTCAACAGTAGCAGACGTATCGCTGCTGAAGGAACTAGTTCAGAAACACCATGAAAACAGTAGGGCCTTCCCGCCTGAATACTTGGTTCAAAGCATCGAGGACGACCACACCAGGACACTGGCTACGCTGGTAAGCAAAGCTGACAATCTGGCTTCTTCGGAGCGCGGAGAGGCTAGTGAGCAGTATCAGGACTACAAGGCAACGCCGCTATGTTCGGTCATTGAACGTCTTGATAGAGAAACTGATATCGGCTTGCGCCTCCGTTTCCATCCCAATCCTCTCCCATCCACTGCTACAAACATGCGTGCTGCTATTTTCGCCACGGAATTTGCGGAATACCAGCCTGGAGAGATGAACAAGTTACTCAAATCATTTGGGCACAGCTTCAGTAAGTTCATCAAAGACCCCGGAAAAGGAGACCTTGACTTCGAATGTCTTTCTAGCCATTTGACTAACCTGGTATATACACACACCTGGTGCATACCAAGTAACACACAGGAGAAAGCCCCTGATGTATCGTTATTTGACCATCTGAAAACTACGGCAGCCATCGCCGCTTGTTTGTACCAGTACCATTTGCAGGCAAACTCACTAGATGAGAAGTCCGTAAAAAGGACTGAGACGCCGCGTTTTTTGCTGGTGGCCGGCGATATCTCGGGCATACAGCAGTACATCTTCGGTATCACCAGCGCTGCTGGCGGGGTTGCCCGCAAGCTCAGAGCACGCTCCCTGTTCGTTCAGCTTTGCAGTGAGGTAGCAGCACACAAGGTCTTGCACAACCTGAAGTTGCCGCTGTGGAACCTGCTTATGAATTCAGGAGGCAACTTCTATCTTCTGGTGCCTAACCTTCCCCAGGTCATATCAACTCTTGGGGAAATCCAGAAAGAAATCGATATGTGGTTCATACAGACGATGAACGGCGAGTTGGCTCTCAATCTGGCATGGCATCCTTTCGGGGACGATGGTTTCAAGCCTGCAGACAAACCAGACAGCGGCTTCAGCAGCGTTGTTTCGGACGTCAAGACCGTCCTCAGCCTTAAGAAGCAGCGACGATTCGCTGCCATCATACAAAAAGAAGGTTCGTGGCGGTCAGATGATTTTGTTGTGGACGTTTCTTATGATGGTAGAAGCGCCTGTACCTCATGTCACAAATTCCCCGGCGAGATAGCTACCGCTGATGGTGCAGTCTGTGTCGACTGCAGCAGGCAAAGTGAGATTGGGTCATATTTACCAAAGGCGAATTGTGTCTGGTTCTTCGATAACCCCGGAGACGGCAAATTGCCGATTTTGGGCTATTCTGTCTCCATTGGAGGCAAGCCCCCAACGGGCGAAAAGCCATATCTGGCAATGAAACTGAACGATACTGACTTGAGCAATCTGTCACGCAGGTCCGCCGCCTCGAAATACATGGCAACCTACGTAGCGCGGAGCGACGACTGGGTTCTGAATTTCGGGGAAATCGCCAACGCGGCTGATGGGCAGAAACTTCTTGGCTTCCTAAAAGCCGATGTTGACTGGCTGGGGGAACTTTTTATCTTTGGTTTAAAACGAAAGGATGGCTCGTTCGATACCGTATCACGTCAGGCAACGCTCAGTCGCCTGCTGGATATGTTCTTCACGGGCTGGCTGGAAAGCTTGCTGAATTCTGAATTCAAAAACTGCTACACGGTCTTCTCAGGTGGTGACGATTTATTTTTCGTCGGGCCCTGGAACGAAATCATCTCTTTGGCAGGCAGGATACAGGCTGATTTCGCCGAGTTCACCGGTAATCCACATCTCACTGTGTCAGCCGGCATCGCCATCACCAAGCCCGATTATCCCATAGCCAGAGCTGCTGAGCTGGTTGAAGCGGAACTGAAAAAGTCCAAAGACCGCGAGGGGAAAGCCAGCATAACCATATTGGGAACTACGCTTAAGTGGCCTGACTGGGCAAAGGTCAAGGCAGAGTGGGATTTCCTGCGGCCGATTACAGCAACCGCATCCCGGGTCCCTTCCGCTTTCCTCTACAACATGCTGGCATTCGCTGAGATGTGGCAGCGGTATCGCTGTGGCGACATCATGGGGCTTCGTTACCATCCGCTGCTTACCTACAATGTTTCTCGCAATCTAGACGCTAGAAAAATGCCAGAACTCTATGAATGGACCACAAAGATACTCAAATTCCCACCGCTTGAGCATGAACAAAGGATTTTGGACAACCTGGGGCTGATAACGACCCTTTGCTTATACGACAGAAAAGGAGGTGAGGAATGACTTACCAACATGACAGACGGCAATTTCCACCGCGAGGCGGTCCCCCATCCTCAGGAAGGAGTTTCAACCGGCAAACACCTAGCCTGCCCACGGACTATTTGAAGAACGGCTACTTCGATAGTAATGACCATATCTTCCCTGAAGTGATAATCGAATGGCCCAGGGATATAGCCAAAAAGCTGGATATTGCGGGCATAGGCGCAACACAAATCAAAAACTTCTTCGGTGAAGCACGTCGCATAGAAGGGCAACTTTCTTCAGGTCAGGATTTTGACGCCTTGCGGGGACGTATACTCCAGTTGGATGCTTATGCGGCAAGTTCACAAACGAGAGGCAACGCCCCACCTCTTTTCAAGCAGTTTATTGAGCAGAATCTCAAGTGGGCGGCGAAGGATAGAAGATCCTTTATAAACGGTTTCATACCACACTTCGAATGTGTGGTGGCTTATTTCCCCAAAAAATAGGAGGTCGTTTAAACAAATGAACCAAGGAGGCATAAGATGGCACCAAATCGTAAACTGGTAAAACACATCCGCGTAAGTGCGAAGCTCGTCTGCAAAACAGGGCTGCACATAGGCGGCACCGAGGCAGGAATGGGTATAGGTAGCGCTGAAGGTCCGGTGATAAAGGATGCAAAGGGCGTCCCTTATATCCCCGGTTCTTCACTGAAAGGCAAGATGAGGTCTATGCTGGAATACAAACATAAGAGGGGAGAAGATGGCAATCCCTGTGGTTGCGGTCTGGACCTCAATACCTGTCCTGTATGTACCATTTTTGGCCCGCACAAAAACGTCAGACACCAGCTTGGTCCCACTAGAATCATTGTACGCGATGCTTCTCTCTCGGAAAAGTCACTCAAGGATTGGGAAGCAGCCCGAAGTGAAGGAAAGGATTTCACAGCAACCAAGACCGAGACCATGATTGATAGGAATACGGGCATGGCATACAGAGGTAGCTTACGTACGCAGGAGCGAGTCAATGCCGGAACCGAGTTTCAATTGAGTATTACTCTGCGCATATTCGAAGGAGACGACGAAGCCAGAATTACCGGGCTTGTCAAGGAAGGCATTGACCTCATAAATAAGGACTATCTTGGTGGCTCAGGAACGAGGGGTTATGGCTGGGTGGAAGTGAAAGATATCGAGGTAAAAGACATTTGAAATGGTTCAGAGCTAAATTCAAGTTAAAGAGCTGGGTCGCTTCAGCCTGGCAATCTGATACATTATTCGGGCACCTGTGCTGGGGGATGCGATACCTCCACGGCGAAGATGAACTCAAGGACTTCCTGCGGCTCTATGATGATGGGACGCCACCATTGCTCGTGTCCAACGGCTTCCCGGGAGAACTCCTGCCGAATCCACTGATGCCTCCCCCCAGTATTGAAAGAACCTTGCCCTTGGAAGAACAAAGGGAAAACTTCCGCCACTACAAGCGGGCAAAGGGTAGCAGGTACATTACATTACCCGAATTCAGCCGCGCCATCAACGGTGAGGCGGTTGTTCCATCGCCAGAGACCAAGTCAGGAGAAACCGTGCGCATCACGTTGAAGAACCAGCTCAACAGGCTCACCAGTACCACAGATGACGAACACCCACTATATAATTTCGAAGAGTGTTACTGGCCGGAAATAACCATATATCTCAAAGTGTCAGACGATTTTGTTGATATGGCAAAGAAGCTTTTCCAGTATATTGCTGACACTGGCTATGGCAAGCGCAAGTCAGTAGGCTATGGTCAGATAGAATCCGTGTCATTTGACATCTTCGATGGATTCAACCAACCTCAAAAGGCGAATGGCTTTGTCACGTTGTCCAACTTCGTGCCTGCGGCCAGCGACCCTATCAAGGGATGCTGGAACATGATAGTCAAATACGGCAGGATGGGCGAGGAGTGGGCCTCGGAAGATAATGCCTTCAAGAAACCGTTGCTAATGCTGGAAGCGGGTTCGACTTTCCTTGGTTCACCCCCTCGGGACTACTATGGTTGCCTTGTCAGGAACTTAAATCCGGTCTATGACCAAGCTGTCCAGTATGCTTTTGCTTTGCCGGTGCCGATGGTTATCCCCGGGCAAGAAAATAACCTGTAAGCACAGATTAACATGGCGGCTCTCTATGCAATACTGCTGAACCTCAAAGCGGATGGCGATGCCATCATCTCGCCCACACAAGGTCATCACGCCTACGGTCTGTTCATGGCGCTTATCCGCCGCTCCAGTCTCAGTATGGCTGACGAACTGCATGCCTCTGATTCAATGAAACCGTTCACCATATCACCCCTGCAGGGAAAATTCCAACGGGCGACGAAGAGCCTGAAAGTCGTCGGCGGCTATGAATATTCTATAAGGCTAACCTTCTTGAAAGAGGATGTTTTCGCATACTTCATGGATGCCACGCTTAAAGCTGTAAGCCAGCCTCTACGCCTAGAGTCTGCCATCTTTCACATCGACCATATAATATTGCATCATGAAGATTCGCCATTTTGTCGTCACCAGAGCTACCAGGAGCTGCTTACTGAAGCGCAGCCAGTGAGGAAGATTAACCTGCAGTTCCTGTCACCAACTGCGTTTCGCTCCGGAGGCAAGAGAAATGTGCTGTTTCCTGAAGCATCGCTGGCATTCGGTAGCTACCTGAGCAAGTGGCAGCACTTTTCACCCATCAAGGTCGATGAACATACGGCTGAGTTTTTGGAGCAAATCATAGTGGCGCGCTACAAGCTCAGCACCCGCATACTACACTTTAACGCTTACCAGGAGACAGGCTTCCAAGGTGAGTGCACCTTTGAGTTGCCTGCCGATTTTGACGAAGATTCTCTTAAGACAATAAACACTTTAGCTGCCTTCGCCTTTTACTGCGGCACCGGGGCCAAGACCACTATGGGTATGGGACAAACCAGGAGGATAGGATAGACTTGTGAAAGCCCTCATAATTTCTATAGGTACTGGAGCTAGACCAGGAGAAGAAGCCATAAAAAGTCTGGGGTCTGGCATAGCCTACAGCATCCACAATAGCAACCCTGACAAGGTATTTTTTGTTGTTAGTAAAGAGAGCTTGAATACGACGCTACCTGAGATACTGGGAAGCATAGATAAACCTCATGAAATCATCTCAATAGATAATCCCGATGATATCAACAAAATCTATGAGGACTTGTCGGCAAAATTTAGAGATATAAAGAAAGGCTTTGACCACTTCACCGTGGACTTCACCTCCGGTACTAAGGCCATGACCGGCGCCCTCACTATTCTCGGCAACTTCTACGAAGCTGACTCATTAAGCTATGTCACTGGCAAAAGGTCGGGTGGCATTGTGATAAAAGGAACCGAACGGCTTCTAAGCCTTCGACCTTATTCCATTATTGTGGAAAGAAAGCTCAGCGAGGCGGTGACCTTTTTCAATAAATGCCAGCTTGATAGTTGCCTCACCTTGATTGAGGAGCTCCTAACAAGGATTCCAGACCCAGAACTTTTATCCCAAATAACTCCATTTCGAAATGCCACCCTGGCTTACTCCGTCTGGGACAGGTTCGACCATAGAGTCGCCTTTCAAAACCTGAAAGAGGTCAAGTTTTCCCATTTCGACCGCAATAAAGGATTTCTGGGAAAACTGTTAAATGAGCCGGAAAAAGACCCCTACTTCGTAGCGGATCTTATTAGCAATGCTAAGAGGAGAGGTGATATCGAGCACAAATATGATGACGGTGTTGCTCGGCTTTATCGCACTATCGAGCTGATAGCACAATATAGACTCAAGAAATATGGAATCGATGATACAGGAAATGTGCCTAAAGAGAAAATACCTTCCCAGTTCATCAGCGAATTGAAACTCGTGGATGGCAAAGCGAAGATAGGTCTATATCAGGCTTACCAGTTTTTGGCTGCGCTGGATGACAACTTAGGACAAAGTCTCCTGCAAGATAAGAAGCTTAAAGATTTGCTCCAGAGAAGGAATGTCTCTATCCTTGCCCATGGTTTGAAGCCTGTTGCAAAAGAAGATTATGAACAACTCCGAGATTCGGTGGTATCTTACGCCGAAAGGGCTCTCCATAACATAGGTGACCTAATGTCGCAGTCCACATTCGTCAGTTGGCCAGAATAAGTGAGAAAAAAGCCGATCCTCGAAAGGGGAGTGAAACCTTACCTACCTCATTTGCCTCGTGGGCATTTACTTCTTGTCCGGAAGGACCTAATCCTCGCAAAGGGACTGTTATTCAGAAACCAATGGAGGTATCTTATGACTCAGAATCGTAAAAGCAAAAAACTCTGGAAATGGGCCTGGGGTGATGCCAACATAATCTTTGTTGGTCTAAGTCTTATGCAGGCACTTAATCTCATTAATACAATTGAGCAATTCTCTAAAGGGGCAACTACACTATTGAAGGTAATTCTAGATTCACTAGTGTTATTATCGGTTATCGGTGCTTTTATCTTTTTTTTCCAGCGTATACGCAAACTCGCCAAACAACTGGAAACGAAACAGCTTCCGGTTTGCTTTGTGGTGAACAAGACGCCCGGCGAAGCCCAGCAGAATTTCGAGAAACTGAAAAGCGCCATAACCGAACTAACCGGATTCAGCGCCTTTGATAAAATCGAGGGATTCAGTACGCGGTTTGGTTGTCTGATACCGCAGGAACGGAATTATCTGCAACCTGAGGTGCCGCAATGGAAGGGGTATATTAATGATGCAATAGAGAGCATTAAGAGCTTTGCTAGTTCCATTATGGAGAACAAGGTCTATCACATTGCCCTGGATGTTCCGGCTACAATGGCTCTCGGGATTGGTGCCGTTTTTAGTACGAAGCACCCGCTGGTAGTTTATCAGTGGGACGGTAAACAGTACCTTCCCGTTCTCAACTTAATGCAGGACCCTCGCATGGTAAAAGAACACCTGCCTGAAGGATACCAATACCGTTACTTCAGAATCACCTACCCGGAAAAATACAAGGCTGAAGTGGCGGTTGTTCTTGGTGCTGCCAGTCATGAAGCGGTTAACGATGTAAAGAAGTATCTGGAGACCCGCAAAATGGACATGAGCCTGGTGGTCGCAGAAAACACTTATGCAGGTAACCTGACCGAAACAGAATGGCTACAGGCCATTCGGGAATTATTCTCCTTATTTACTCACCTTGCTAAGACACAGACTGTCAGCGAGTATCATGTTTTTTATTCCATTCCGGTGGCTCTCGGTTTTGGACTGGGTATGGCGCTAGGACAGTTTAAACCAGTAACGCTATATAACTGGGAGAAAGACCAGGCAACCTACTACCCCGTGTTGAAATTAAACGAGCTTGGAGTTACCTATTAGGCACTCGGATAGGAAAGCCCGGAAGGACATAATCCTCGAAAGGGGATTGAGACCCAATAGAAGAAGACGCTTCCATTAACGACATAGTATGTGTCCGGAAGGACGTAATCCTCGAAAGGGGATTGAATCTCATCCTATCCCCTCAAAGATGGTTAATTGTCATGGGTCCGCAAGGATGTAATCCTCGAAAGGGGATTGAGACATGTCACGCTTCGGCATTTGCCAGGCAAAATTAACAAGTCCATAAGAACCTAATCCTCGCAAGGGGATATAGACTCTGCATACCTCATCAGCCTCTTCTACTGATATAATGGTCCCGAAGGACGTAATCCTCGAAAGGGGATTGAAACTTGTACTATTATTTCGGCTCTTTCGGTGGCCTATTTCGTCCGGAAGGACGTAATCCTCGAAAGGGGATTGAAACTATACCTACCACTACCGCTATGATCCATAGCTTATTTGTCCGGAAGGACGTAATCCTCGAAAGGGGATTGAAACGGAGCCCTTGCCACCCGACCATACATGGCTTGCATGGTTTGGAAGGATGTAATCCTCGAAAGGGGATTGGAACACTTAATATCGGTGGCTTCTCCATGGTCCTCCTTAATTGTTTGGAAGGACGTAATCCTCGACAGGGGATTGAAATCGATGCTAAGCCCCTGGTCCGAGAGATTCGGAGGAAGACTCGGAAGCATGTAATCCTCGAGAGGCGATTGAAGTGAATTCTCATAAATGCTGCCGATGACTTCAAAGAACCGTAGGAAGGAGTCTAATCCTCATAGGGGGATTGAAACTTGGAGCAGAGAAGCCCTTCCTGGGCCTCACTCAAGAGCCCACAAGGACGTAATCCTCGAAAGGGGATTGAAGCAATGACTAAGCGGGTTTATACTTGACCAGAGATACTAAACTCAGATTATTGAGTGCAGTCGGGAAGATACGAGATGAGTGACAAAGGCATATAATAAATCGTTGTTGGTTCAACAGCACCTTAATAACTGAATAAGTAGAGTGGAGTCAAAGAACTAATCCTCGAAAGGGGATTGAAACCTCTCCTGTCATAGCTCCATTACTTCTTGAGAACAGTCAGGAAGGACGTAATCCTCGAAAGGGGATTGAAGCAATGACTAAGCGGGTTTATACTTGACTAGAGATACTAAACTCAGATCACTGAGTGCAGGCGGGGAGATATGAGATGAGTGACGAAGGCACATAATAAATCGTTGTTGGTTCAACAGCACTTTAACAACTAAATAAGTAGGACGGCGTCAGGAACCTAATCCTCGCAAGGGGAGTGAGACCTTACTGTTTCTTGGAAGGCCTCCTCGCCATGATCCCTTGTCTGGAAGGACGTAATCCTCGAAAGGGGATTGAAACCTTCTTTATCTCCTCAATCAGCAGGGAGAGGATTTGGGTCCGGAAGGACGTAATCCTCGAAAGGGGATTGAAACTTTACTCATTGCGGTTGTTTAACCTCCTTTTCAATGGTCCGGAAGGACGTAATCCTCGAAAGGGGATTGAAACCATTCCAAGCTCCTTCGTGCCCGTGGAGTTTATTTAGGTCCGGAAGGACGTAATCCTCGAAAGGGGATTGAAACCTTACCTTCACCTTTCTTCGCTCTCCGGCAAGAAGAATTTCCGGAAGGACGTAATCCTCGAAAGGGGATTGAGACTTGACAACGAAAACTATTGTGGCTACCATCGCTCCCATCGGAAAGAACCTAATCCTCGAAAGGGGATTGAAACTCTTTACCACAGAAACAGATTGTGCCAGTATTGTTTTGTCCGGGAGGACGTAATCCTCGAAAGGGGATGAAACCATAGACAAATCCAGCGATTTATCCACTCTTTAGCGGGGGAAAGTCGGAAAGGGCCCTAATCCTCGACAGGGGATCGAGACTCTTCTTCTGTCATAGTTCTCCTTTCAAAATCCTTCTGTCGGAAAGAACCTAATCCTCGCAAGGGGATTGAAATTTGAACACGTCAATTGCCTCAAACGGCATGGTGTACAAGTCGGAAAGGACCTAATCCTCGAGAGGGGATTGAAGAGTAGATAAATCCAACGATTTGCCTACTCTTGGCAGGGGGGAAGTCATCAACTAGAATCGCACAACAGTGGAATTGGAAGCTCGCCTGTAACGGTCTCCGAACCTCACCTACAAACTCCTGGCAGAAAGAACCTGATCTTCGGAAGAAGGTCGGACTCTTTTGACTATTGCGCAATTGGACAGACAGGTTCGGTTTAACCTTCTAGCGTAGTGTTCAGCGGCATGTCGCAGGGGGAGAGCGCCGAAGGAATATCACCCTCACCTTAGTCCTCTCCCGTCAAGGGAGAGGATTCTGATGTTAGCCAGCTTAAGACTTTCTTCATTACCTCAGTGCGGTTATCTCTGGTTACCAGGAGCGTTTCGACTTCAGGATGGCGTTTGATTTTGCCGACGATGCGGGGACACCATCCTTCACATTGTGAAGGACGAGGTCCATTGCAAATTGCAGGCTATCCAGTCCCGTAGTAGATGAAGAGCGTTCGGTCCGCCGTCTCGACGATGCATGATGTGCCGCCATAGCCGATGACCCTGGGGTCTACCGTCCAGTTCAAGGCGTCCACGCTGGTG
>Ga0214474_1001149_pt1 | contig 12365 bp, 10 predicted proteins | sample RVTome_2_FD_187335 | JGI IMG/M metagenome (GOLD analysis project Ga0214474, IMG submission 187335) | Soil microbial communities from uranium-contaminated site in the Upper Colorado River Basin, Wyoming, United States - RVT95D214 HiSeq ...
CATCTCTATGGTCGCCTCAACACTCGGCTCGCTGAGAAACACGGGCTGTAACCGCCGCTCCAGCGCCTTATCCTTCTCAATATGCTGTCGATACTCATCTAAAGTAGTTGCCCCAACGCACTGGAGTTCACCACGAGCTAATGCTGGCTTTAACATGTTGCTGGCATCAATAGCCCCCTCAGCAGCCCCAGCACCAACAACAGTGTGCAACTCATCTATAAACAAGATAACCTCACCACTGGCCTGGCGAACCTCATCCATAACCGCCTTCAATCTCTCCTCAAACTCGCCTCTGAACTTGCTGCCAGCAACCAGTGCTCCCATATCCAGGGCAACCACCTTCTTGTCCCTAAGAGAATCAGGGACATCATCAGCCGCGATCTTCTGGGCTAGCCCTTCAGCAATAGCTGTTTTTCCAACGCCAGCCTCGCCGATAATAACAGGGTTATTCTTGGTGCGCCGGGTCAATACCTGCATCACCCGCTTTATCTCCTCGTCTCGCCCAATCACCGGGTCGAGCTTTCCCTGGCGAGCTAATTCAGTGAGATCACGTCCATACTTCTCCAGCGAACGATACCTGCTCTCAGCAGTCGGGCTGTCAACCCGATGACTACCACGAATATCCTGAAGCGCCCGATAAATTTTCTCCTGGTCTACCCCGGACTCCTTCAGAATTGTAGCTGCCTCTCCATTACCCTCCACCACAATAGCAATCAGCAGATGCTCAATGCTGATGAAATCATCCTTGAGCCTATCAGCCTCACGAGCCGCATTATCCATGAGTCGAGCGATTCGAGGTGTAGTATAAACTTGGGCTGACTCATGGGTTGCTTTCGGAGCACGGTCGAGGCTATCTTCAACTCTCTTTCTTATCACCTCCACATTCGCACCCAACTTTCCCAATATCTGTGAGGTCAAGCCGCCCTCTTGCTCCAGCAATGCCAGTAAAATATGCTCCACATCCCACTGGACATGGTGATAACGACTAGCGATGCTTTGCGAAGCGGCCAGCACTTCCCTGGCCTGCTCAGTGAATTTCTCTGGTCTCATAATTATCCCTTACTTTCCTCCAAACTCTTCCTTGATTAGCTTATCTCGGTAATCTGTAACATGGGAGCATTCAGGCCCTTGGCATTTCTCCATCTTGAGCCTCATGTTTCTATCGAATTTCTGCTTTCTGTCCTCAAGAGCCTTCTGCTTATACCGCTTATACCAGATGCATTTAGTTGTCCAATCTTTGTTCACAATTATAGTGACAAAATCATCAACCAAATCACAGCGAACAGTGGTCGCCGTAATCTGCCAATTGGCAGGTTGCAGTTCTGTCCTTGCTTTAGGCATCGTCAACCTCTCTATTCAATTCGCCTTCTATTGCTGTTTCAGCCTCTCTAAGCTTCTCAATCTTAAATTCCATTTCCTGAATTTGGCGTTGCATTTCTATCATTTTCTCCGCCATACGTATTACCACCTCCACCCCAGCCAGATTAATTCCCAAATCGCTCATCAAGGTTTTAACCTGATGAAGGCGTTCAATATCAGTCTCAGAATAATAACGGATATTCCCCTTGGAACGATACGGCTGCACCAGGCCAATTCTTTCGTAATAACGCAAGGTGTGCGTCTCAATGCCCACTATTCGAGCCGCAACGCTTATGACATATCTCGGTTCTGAACCCGCCGAATTCATCTATCTTATCACCTCAATAATACAATGGCAATGCTTAACTGCGACGGTACTTTCGCAACTGCTCGAAAAGCTGCCGCTCCTCTGGCGCCAATTGTGTCGGCAGCACCACCTTCACTTTAGCAAAAATGTCACCTCGTGAAGAGTCGTTCAAATGCGGCATTCCCTGACCTGTCAAACGAAACACTTTTCCGTTCTGAGTCTCCGGCGGTACTTTTAAAGCCACATTTCCTTTAAGTGTTGGGGCTCCTACCTCACCACCAAGCATGGCAGTTACCAAGGGCACGGGTACCTCAACATGAAGGTCATCGTCTTTACGCTCAAACATTCGGTGAGGCAGTACTTTCACTACGAGATAGAGGTCGCCTTTAGCCCCATCGTAGCCTTGACTTCCCTGCCCGGCAATTCGCACCTTTGAACCGTCTCCGACACCCGGTGGGATTTTTACTTCAATCCTCTTAGGTCTCAACAATCTACCTGCGCCTCCGCAGTTAGAACATCGTGTCCTGCCAACCCTGCCACTACCACCACAAACTGAGCAAGGTTCTTCAGCCTGAAGTTGAAGAACCCGCTTTGTCCCATGATAAGCCTCTTCCAGAGTGATCTCAACAGGATACTCCAAGACCCTAGGCTTGGCAGAACGCCGTGCAGTACCTGGGCCGCTACCAAAGCCCCGAAAAACACCACCGAAGATGTCACCCAAATCGCCTAAGTCACCAAAATCAAAGGTGGTATGGACGCCACCCTTGCTGAAATCCCCCCGAGCCCCTTGACCGGCTTTGGTAAACTGCTCGGCATATTGCCACTGGTCACCATATTGGTCATATTTCTTTCGTTTTTCCGGGTCGGAAAGCACCTCATATGCCTCGTTTACCTCTTTAAACTTAGCTTCAGACGCCTTGTCCCCAAGATTGACATCAGGATGATACTTACGAGCAAGCCGCCGATAAGCCTGCTTTATCTCCTTTTCAGGGGCGCTACGACCCACACCCAAAATCGAATAATAATCTTTACCTGGCATAGTATTCACCTTAAGTCCTTTAGCTGTATTATTTTAAACAACTTATTAAGCTTTGTCAAATACCTGCTCTATATATATTAATATATTTAACATATCTTATTAACTTTCTTATAATTTACTATGAGTGGGGAACAGAATACATAAAGGAGGTAAAAGTATGAACATTGTGCGATGGGAGCCATTCAGAGAAATGACGAGTCTGAGAGATGCTATGGCACCTTCAGTCGCTTATTGCCTGTCCCGGTTAAGGTCAAGACAAAGCAAATCACTGAGGGTGAAAAAACAGAAGCCAAAAGCTAAAATGCCTATTACTGAGCTCCACTCACCGATTGCCAAACTTCAAGAAGCTGCCGAACAATCTGCGCTGTAGCCCCCCATATCAACTTACCCTCGTATTCATAGGAATAACCAACAAAAACCTCGTCGTCGAAAGTGTAACGTTCCTCTCTCCTCTTAGCCTTATACAACAAAGCTGAGACTGGGACACTGAAAATTTCATCTATCTCATAAGGATTTAAAGTGAACTGGTAAGGATGGGGGATAAAAGCTACAAAAGGTGAGATATTGAAACTCGATGTTGTTGTGGGAGTATCATCCAGTTCTCCCAGAACCTCCGCATCTTTGACTTCCAATCCAATCTCCTCCCAGCTCTCTCTAAGGGCTGTATCCAAAAGATTAGCATCAACCTCGCTGCGAGCCCCACCAGGAAATGATATCTGCCCCTTGTGATGCGGCACCTGGTCGCTACGCTGGGTAAAAATGATATGATAACCTCCGTCCTTGCAGAAAATCGGGATGAGCACTGCTGCCTCAGTCAATCCTCTGCCGCTTAAACTCATCTTTCGCCGCAAAGCCAAAGCCTGCCTGAGATTCTCTTTCATTTAGCAATCAATATTACATCACGACCACATGCAAAACAAATCTAACAGCCTTGATGAGATAGCCTATTCTGAAGTTTGCTAAAAGGTTGATTCGTCAGCTATACTGAAATGTTGAGGTTATTTTGTTATGCCTAGCAATCGGGACTATTACGAAATACTTGGGGTTCCAAGAAACGCCAGTGACGAGGAAATCAAGAAAGCCTTCCGCAGGTTAGCCTTCAAGTATCATCCTGACCACAACAACGAGTCAGAAGCTGAAGAGAAATTCAAAGAGCTAAACGAAGCTTACGAGGTTCTCTCCGATGCCAAAAAGCGTGCCTCTTATGACCGCTATGGCAATGTAGCCACCGCAGATTGGTCTGGTTTCGAAGATATCGGTTTCGGTGGTCTGGGTGACATCTTCGATGCTTTCTTTGGTGCCACTACCACCAGAGCTCAACGTCGTTCCCCACAAAAAGGAGCTGACCTGCGAGCTAACCTGACCCTTTCTTTTGAAGAAGCTGTCTCTGGCGCAGACAAGCAATTCGAGATTTCGCGCATCGAAAACTGCTCTGTGTGCCAGGGTCTCGGCAGCCAACCAGGAACAAACCCACAAAAATGCCCTAACTGTAACGGCAATGGTGAGATACGCCGAACTCAACAAAGCCTTTTCGGGCGTTTCGTTCACACCGCCACCTGTCCACACTGTAAAGGCGAAGGCACGGTGATTAACAACCCATGCCACCAGTGCAAAGGTAGCGGTAAAGAAAGAATAAAACGCAAACTCACGGTTACTATTCCCCCAGGTGTAGACGAAGGCCATCAAATGCGCCTCAGCAATGAAGGTAACGCCGGAATATATGGTGCCTCTCCGGGCGACATCTACATCAACTTTTCAGTGAAACCACATAAGTTCTTCATCCGCAAAGACTTCGACATCTTCTATGAGTTGCCCATTAATTTCGCGCAAGCTGCTCTGGGAGATGAATTAGAAGTACCCACCCTCGAGGGTAAAGCGACATTGAAGATACCGCCGGGGGCTCAAAACGGGAAGGTGTTTAACCTCAAAGGCAAAGGCGTACCCCGACTTCACGGCAGAGGTAAGGGAGACCAACTGGTCATAATCAATGTCATAACCCCACAATCTATGGATGCCAATCAGCGGCGACTTTTTGAAGAATTAGCCAAAACTCTGCCTGCAGAGAAAACGCCTGAAATCGAAGACCACGAAACTACCCGGTAGACGAGAGACGTACCAATCAAGATTTAGAGGATTTATTCAGGTTTCAGTCCGTTCTTGAACCGCTTTAATATCTCAGCCGGCGGCAGGGACTCGAATAACACGCTGTATATAAGGTTCATAGTTGGTGTTTCAAGTTTAAGCCTATTCGCCAAACTGTGGGCAGCTATAGCCGTATCAACCCCCTCAGCAACATGCGACATGGAATTAATTATGTCACCTATAAGTCGTCCCTTACCCAATTCGTAACCTACATAGTGATTACGACTCAATGGACTGTTACCCGTAGCTATGAGGTCACCCAAGCCAGCCAGTCCATAAAAAGTGTCCGTCTTAGCTCCTAAGGCTGCCCCCAGCGAAACAATCTCGCTCCAGCCCAGGGTTATAAACGCAGCTTTGGCATTGTTGCCCATATCCAATCCATCCATGACTCCAGCCCCTAATGCAATCACATTCTTTAAGGCACCGCACAGCTCAACACCAACAATGTCATCGCTGACGAAAACGGAGAAATTCGGTGAATCCAACAACTCCTGCACCTTTCTGTTAACATCCATGTCCCGTCCGGCTACTACCGAGGTAGCAGGTAAGCCCTGGTTAATTTCCCCAGAAAGATTCGGCCCGGATAGAACACATATCCTGTCCTGCGAAACACAGGCAGCCTCATCGGTTATCACTTCTGACATCCTTTTACCGGTTTCCGCTTCCAGTCCCTTAGCCACGCTTATCAGAATCATAGAAGCGCTTAGATGAGGATTACTCAGCCTCATGTTTTGCCGCATACGCTGAGCCGGCACGGCACAGATAACAAACTCAGCCGTACATAATGCCTCGTCAAGATTACCTGTAAAGGAAAGCTCACTGGTGGAGACGCCTCTCGACAAGCTCTCCTGATGCTCCTGTCTTAGCTCATCGGCCTTGGCTTCGGTCCGAGCCCAAACGCTGACCATTGCCCCCTTGTCTGCCAGCAGCCTGCCCAGGGTATTGCCCCAGGTAGTAGCACCGATAATAGTAACTTTGGACATAATCAGTTACCCCTTAAAAAAGACGAGCGCGTTTTCATACGGTTGTGGTTAGGAAGATAAAATAACAAGCTACCCTACACGGCCTCCACCCATCCGATTCTCAGTGCCAGCTTGTAACCTGCTGATATTGCTCCGATGTTGATAAATAATTAAGGCAGCAGCTACCACGCTATAAACCAGGTATACAGGTGGATAGGCATCAACCACCGTCAATACTATAAAAAAACACAAAATGCTCAATGAGCCAAGTATAGAACCCAGGGACATGTATTTACTCAGCAAAACCGTCACTATCAAAATCGCACCGCCGAACAAAGCAGCCACGGGGAAAATAGCAAACCAGCTACCAAAGTAAGCAGCTGCGCCCTTACCTCCACGAAATTTGATATATACAGACCAGTTGTGCCCCACCATCACCATCAAAGCCGTTATCACCTGACTCCATTGCCAATTAAGGGGAAACCCAGCTATTGAAAGCACGCTGTCACCTATGATGAACCTAGCCAACAGCACCGGCACAAATGCCTTGACTATGTCGAGAGCCATTGTAAGGGCTCCTGCCTTGAAACCTAGAACACGCAACACGTTGGTCCCGCCAAGATTACCGCTACCATGCTTGGAGATATCAATCCCTGCCATCAGTTTGCTGATTATTAAAGCAAACGGAATAGCACCCATAAGATAACCAATCACCGCAACAAGGACGAATTTGGCAACTATCACGCCTTTTTACCACCTACTTTCTGAAGCTTCCTTGATTTTGCCTTCTTGAAAAGCAGTCGCAATGAGGTACCGGAAAAGCCAAAGGTTTGCCGCAGCCTGTTCTCTAAATAGCGCTGATAAGAGAAATGCACTAACTGGGGGTCGTTAACCAGAAGAGCAAAGCTCGGCGGATTGATGCCCGCCTGATAGGCACGAATAACTTCGAGTTGCCTTAAGCCTTTGCGTGGGCGCGTGTGAGCCATCACCGCATCTTTAATAAGCTTATCCACCACAGCGTCAGGCAACTGTTTTTGCCTTTCCTGCCACACCTCCAGAGCCTTAACTACTATCTCATTTACGCCACGCCTAAACTTAGCTGAAGCATAAAGAACAGGAACATGAGCCATAAATTTTAGCCGCTGTTGAAATTGCTGAGCATATGCTTCCTTGGGCTGCTCAGAGACAAGGTCCCACTTGTTTATCACCAGTACCATGCCTTTGCCCGCCTGCTTGATATAGCCGGCAATATGCACATCCTGAGCAGTAATAAACTCAGTGGCATCCGTAACTAACAGGGCAACATCACAACGATTAACGGCACGCAAAGCTCGAATCAAGCTGTAATATTCTATTCCAATGCTGGAACGCCCGCGTCGCCTGATGCCAGCAGTATCTATCAATAGCAACTCCTGACCTCGATGATTGAAAACGGTGTCTACAGCATCCCGAGTTGTTCCGGGAGTCTGATCCACGATAGATCTCTCTTCACCCACAATAGCATTCAATAACATCGACTTCCCCACGTTAGGTCGCCCCACGATAGCCAATTTCGGTCTATCTGAATCAACAACACCAATAGAAGGCTCAGGAAGAAGATGGGCTATCGCCTGCCAGAGATCGCTTATACCCCGACCGTGATGAGCACTAATAGCCAGTGGAGCACCAACACCTAACTGGTAGAAATCGGCTGTCTGGCTTTCCAATTTTATATTATCCGCCTTATTAGCTGCCAAGATTACTGGCTTATGGCAGGTGCGCAACAGGTCGGCTATCTCACGGTCGGCAGCAATTATCCCATCACGAATATCAACCATAAAAATAATTACATCAGCTTCAGCTATGGCTGCCTCTGCCTGGTCCTTAACTTTCTGAGCCAGAGGGGAACCTGCCACTAGCTCCAAGCCACCGGTATCAACCAAAGTCACTTCACGTCCCTGCCAGGAAACATCGGCAAAGACACGGTCACGCGTCGTCCCCGGCAGGTCTTCGACAATAGCTACCGACCCCCCTGCCAGGCGATTAAACAGTGTTGACTTGCCGACATTAGCTCTACCGACTATAGCTACAACAGGTTTCATATTTTACTAATTCCAGGGATAATAACTGGACAACTAAAGAATACCATGTACTAGCGGGTGCGTCCAACCCTGCCAAACATCTCAGCCAGCAACGCTTTTTGCAGGTGGAGCCTGTTTTCTGCCTGGTCAAAGACTACCGAGTATGTACTATCCAGAAGCCCAACAGCTACTTCTTCACCATGATGAGCTGGCAGAGGATGCATAAATATAACATCCTTCTTGGCTAAGGACAATAACCTGGCATCAACCTGATAGCGAGCAAAGTCTTTGCGTCGCTTCTCGGCTTCAGCTTCCTGCCCCATGCTCGTCCAAACATCTGTATAAACAACGTCAGCATCATTCACCGCCTCCTCAGGCTTCTCGGTTAAGAGTATCTGGCTGCCGCTATTAACCGCCAACCCCTTGGCCTTCTGTAATATCTCATCCTTCACCACATAGCCAGGCGGAGCAGCGATGCGGAAGTTGACTCCCGTATTTACAGCCGCCAGAAGCAGACTATTAGCCACATTATTGCCATCGCCGATATAAGCCAGGTTCAAGCCCTTGAGCTTTCCTTTCTTTTCGTGAATGGTCAATATGTCAGCCAGAGCCTGGCACGGATGCTCCTCATCGGAAAGAGCGTTAATTACCGGCACAGTTGAGTAACGTGCCAGCATCTGCAAAGCTTCGTGTGAAAAGGTTCGGGCTATGATACCGTGGACATAGCGGCTGAGCACGCGAGCCACATCGGAGACCGGCTCTCGCTTGCCCAACCCTACCTCATCGGGCGACAGGTAAAAGCAATAGCCACCCAACTGATGTACCGCCACTTCGAAACTGACCCGGGTGCGCAAAGACGGCTTCTCGAACATGAGAGCCAATATCTTACCAGACAGCAATTGCGGTGCTGTCCCACGCTTCATCTTCAACGCCTGGGCAATGATTTTTTCAGTCTCCGCAGCGCTCAAATCAGCCACGGAAAGCATGTCCTTCGTCTTCACTTTAACCACCTCTGAGGAATGAGCAATAGTATACCACGACTGTCAACCTTCAGTTCAAAGGTGGTTGACAACAATGTTATATAGTGAATGTGATAGAATTATAGCATGGGTAGAATATCAAGAAACTTCAAGGAAAACAATAGTCCTATCAGTACGGCGGTTGCTCTTTTTGCGGTTGCTGTCTTTTTGCTTATTGAAGGGTGGGGTGGGGGGTGAGATGACGCTCTGGCTAATTATTTTTTGGGGGGGGTGTTGCAGCGGTGTCTATTGTATGGTTTCTGTGTACCGTATTACAGAAAATAGAAGAGGAAGCACCTAGTATAGAGGAATCTATAAAGAACTCCTCAGTTGTTTGGGGATGGTGGCATACTGGGGGGAGACATCTAAAGCTAATGAAAAACAAAAACTATACGGATAAGTTTAAGCGGGTATTACTATTAGACATTAATCATAAAGAGGCATTTGCTTATCATATGGCCAGGTCAGGTAGTGAGGAGGGAGAAGTAATATCTCAAGTAAGGCAATTTACTAACGAAGCCATAAAAAGAAACATTGAAGTAAAGTGGTATTCAGAGAAGTTGGACTCGGCTGTTACAATATATGACCCAGAATCAAATAATGGATGGTTAGTTTTCCAAGATTTAATACCGATATATAAAGTTAAAGAGCGTGTTTGTTCGTCTCCAATTAGAAAGAAAGAACAGCCAGCTACATACGAATATTACAAGAGTGACTTTGAGCGAATATGGACAGCTTCAATTTTAAGTAGAGTGCCTATAGCAAACGAATATGAATAATAATATACGACGGCTAATAAGAAACAACCATGATTGAACTGAACCGCTGTCAACCTGTTATATAATGAATCTAAATCTTATTGCTCGGAGGTAAACTCACGAAGTTGGATAAAGAAAAACCGTTGCTCTTGCTCTTCGATGGAAATGCTCTGGTTCACCGGGCTTTCCACGCCATCCCTCCCCTGACGGTATCCAAAACCGGGGAAATGGTCAACGCCGTTCAGGGCTTCGCCAGCACACTACTCAAAGTGCTGAATGAAATCAAGCCGACTCACTGGGCTATTGCCTTCGACACTCCCACACCGACCTTCAGACATGAGAAATTCGAAGCTTACAAGGCTCAACGCCCTAAAACTCCCGAAGAGTTAGTCAGCCAGATAAAGCGGGTTCACCAACTGGTAGATACCTTCAATATTCCCACCTTCGAAATCGATGGGTTCGAAGCTGATGACGTTCTGGGTACCCTGAGTTGCCAGGCTAGCCAGCAAAACGCAGACACCCTCATCGTTACCGGCGACAACGACATGCTCCAGACTGTCTCACCGAGCACAAAGGTAATGTCTCCGAGGCGAAGCTTCAGCGATACGGTGATATACGACGAGGCAGGTGTAGAGCAGAAATACGGCATATCTCCCGGCCAGCTCGCCGACTTCAAATCTCTCACCGGCGACCCTTCCGACAACATCCCGGGTATCCCCGGCATCGGCGACAAGACAGCAGTCAAGCTACTACGGCAATTCAACAGCCTCGATGGAATCTACGCCCATATCGACGAAGTAACCCCTGAGAAACTACAGGCATCGCTCCGCAACCATAAAGACCGGGCTATCCAAAATAAGGAGCTGACGACAATAGTTACCGATGTCCCCATAACCCTGAATCTGGATACCTGCCAGGTCAGCGTCTACGACAGACAGCAGGTAGTCGAACTTTTCCGAGAGCTGGGATTCGCCCAATTGCTAGCCAGACTGCCCGAGGATATAGAAGGGACACCAACCGTACCTCCCAGCAAGCCCATATCTAAAAAGGACTATCACATAATCGACACCGAGCAAGCGTTAGATAAGCTTATCGCCCAGTTATCAGCCGCCAAAGAATTCGCTGTTGACCTGGAAACCTCTAGCAAAGAAGTTATGGCTTGTGAACTCGTCGGCGTCTCACTGTCATCGATGCCGGGTGAAGCCTGCTACATACCGGTGGGGCACCGTGGACTAAGCCATATATCCCAACTACCGTTGTCTCAAGTCATCGCCAGGCTCAAGCCTGTACTCGAAAATGCCAAAATCCCCAAAATAGCTCAAAACGGAAAATTCGATATGACGGTGCTTGCCGAACACGGGATAAAGCTTGACAATCTGACCTTTGACACCATGATTGCCGCATATCTGCTGGGCGAAAAATCCATCGGGCTTAAAGCTCTGGCTTTCAATAAACTCGGGGTTGAAATGACACCCATAACCGACCTGATTGGTAAAGGAGCCAGGCAGCTCTCTATGTCTATGGCAACTATAGAAGAGGTTGCCGACTATGCCTGTGCCGATGCCGATCTTACTCGAAGGCTTAAAAGCATGCTCGACACTGAGCTGCGGGAGGAAGGGCTATGGCAGCTTTTCAGCGAGGTGGAGATGCCCCTAGTCCCGGTGCTGGTAGCCATGGAAAGAAATGGGGTAGCTATTGATGTAGAGCTGCTGCGAGATATGTCTAACAGTCTGGGAAAGGAGATGCTCAGGCTGGAAGCCGAGGTTTACAACAGTCTCGGGTACAGGTTCAACTTAAACTCGTCACAACAATTGTCCAGAATCCTTTACGAGGAGCTGATGCTTCCCAAGCCACGCAAAACAAAGAGCGGCTATTCTACCGATGCTGCAACACTCGAAGAGCTAAAGGGAACTCACCCCATAATTGAGCTTGTCCTGCAATACCGCCAGCTCGCCAAGCTGAAATCAACTTACGCCGATGCTCTACCTGCCCTCATCAACCCCAAAACAGGCAGGCTACATACGAGCTTCAACCAGACAGGCACAACCACCGGCCGTCTTTCCTCCAGCGAGCCGAATATGCAGAACATACCCATAAGGAGCGAGCTGGGCGGCAAAATAAGGCAAGCCATCATCGCTGAGCAGGGATGGCAACTCCTATCCGCCGATTACTCTCAAATCGACCTCAGGGCATTAGCCCATATATCTCAGGACGCGGAGCTTATTGCCACCTTCTTCAGGGACGAGGATGTCCATACTGCCACCGCTTCCCGCGTCTTCAATGTCTCGCCGGATAAAGTGACCTCGGAGATGCGTCGCGTGGCTAAAACGGTGAACTTCGGCGTTATCTACGGCATGAGCGATTACGGCCTGGAGCAAGCCACCAGTTTCAGCCGAGAGGAAGCTGCCCAGTTCATAAGCGCTTACTTCGAAAAATACCCCGGGGTCAAAGAATACATCGAAAACACCAAGAGCCAGGCCAGAGAGCAAGGCTACGTGCAGACGGTGTTGGGCAGAAGGCGCTACATACCTGAAATCAACTCGCCAAACCGGCAGATTAGAGAAGCTGCCGAGAGAATGGCAACAAACATGCCGGTGCAGGGCACCTCTGCCGATATCATCAAAATCGCCATGGTCAACCTTCACCGCGAGATGGAAAAACAGAACTTGCGAAGCAAGATGACCCTCCAGGTTCACGACGAACTCCTCTTTGAAGTGCC
>Ga0214474_1001151_pt1 | contig 12359 bp, 11 predicted proteins | sample RVTome_2_FD_187335 | JGI IMG/M metagenome (GOLD analysis project Ga0214474, IMG submission 187335) | Soil microbial communities from uranium-contaminated site in the Upper Colorado River Basin, Wyoming, United States - RVT95D214 HiSeq ...
GGAGTCCTTCATCTTTTCCCTGGCTGACTTGTACTCATCGACGGTGGCATCCTCGTAGGCGATTATCTTCTTCCTGATCCTGTAGTCAATGACCTGGCCGACGTTCATCATGACGACCATTGCCACCACTGCAACCGATGCATAAAGGAACCCATTACCACCGAATGGATGAGGGCCCAGGACCTTTTCCCAAGCGGGCACTAGAAGCATGGCAATGAAGAAGACCAGTGCAATGAGAGCCACCCTCGTGGCGACCTTGACCCAAGCAAGAGTTCTGATCAATCCTCGGACGCCCTCGACTTTCAAGGGCATATCCACGATCTTTTCAGCGGACGGTCGCGCTTTGACCCACATGTCGTAGTGCTCTTTGAAGCGGGATTTCTTGAGCTCAGAGAAGAGAGCTTCAATCTGCTCGACGTCCTTCCTCCTATAAGCTCTGATATCATCCAGGATGACTATGCATCTGGCCAGCGTGGTAACAGGATCTTCTTCTTTCTTCTTCTTCCTGCCCAGCATCAGAGGGACCTCACTTACACAGCAGACCAGCGCCCGCTATTGCCTATGGTCCATATTATCCTATCCGGGGATGCCCCATCGATTGGGAGCGCTGCTGCAAATCACTTCATGGAGGCTTGAGTCTCTTTGATGGAATCCTCGAATATGTCCACGCCGATATCCAGTTGTTCTTGAGATATCACGATGGGTGGCGCGATTCTGAACACATTGCCGAACATGCCCGCAGTGATCATCATCAGGCCCTTTCTCCAGGCGAGACCCTGTATCTGTGGTACATACAGGGGTTCCTTGGTCTTCTTGTCCTTGACAATCTCGACCCCAATCATCAGTCCCTTGCCTCTGACATCGCCAATGATCTCGTACTTGTCCTTGAGCTCATTGAGACGCTTCATCGCGTGTGCTCCGAGGACCGTCGACCGCTCCATGAGGTTCGTCTCAAGTATCTCCTTCACGTGCGCGAAGCCAGCAGCTACACTCATGCCATTCCCGCCAAACGTCGACGAATGAGATCCGGGCCTCCAGACATCCATAATGGATTTCTTGGCCATGCATGCACCGAACGGAACGCCCCCACCAGACGCTTTGCCAGTCAGCAGAATGTCCGGAACAATGTTCGCAGAGTTGCACTCCCAGACCTCTCCAGTTCGGGCAAGGCCAGTCTGTATCTCGTCCATGACGAGCAGGCACTTGCGGTCGTCGCAGAGCTTCCTCATCCTCGGGAGAAACTCCTTTGGCGGGACAATGTAACCGCCCTCGCCCTGGATGGGCTCGACGAATACGGATGCGAGGTCATTGCTCGGGCCGCCAAACTCTAGTATCCCCTTTTCCAGGAAGTCGATGCACAACATGTTGCAGCTCGGATACTCCTGTTTGAACCAGCACCTGTAGCAATACGGGTACGGGGCGAAATACACACCGGGTGCGTACGGGCCGTGACCATACTTGTACTTGATTCTGCTAGCCATCGCCAGTGCGTTCCCCACTCGTCCGTGGTAGGCACCCATGAAGGCAATGTGCTCTGAACCCTTGGTGAAGTACCGCGAGAGTTTCACCGCGGCCTCGACGGCCTCAGCTCCGCTGTTGCCGAAGAAAGTGCTCTCAAGAGCGCCTCCCGGGGAGATCTTCGCCAGCAATTCGGCGTAGTCTGCCTCGAGGTCATAGTACGCATCGTTTGCCAGCGAGTGAACCAGCCTGTCCGCCTGGTCCTTGATAGCCTGTACAACTCTCGGGTTCCCCCAGCCTGCGTTGAGCACAGATATGCCAGCCGAGAAATCCAGAAAGACGTTTCCGTCGGCGTCCATGATCGCAGCTCCAGATCCGCGAGTCATCGTGAACTGGAACAAACGGTCGTATGCGTGCGAAACGTACTTCCTGTCCTTATCGATGATCACTTTGCTTTTCGGTCCAGGCGGAGACACCGTGAGGTTCGGTGCTTTCCTAGCCCAGTCAGCTACCCAATCTGGCAGACCAAGATCCATTCAAGCCCTCCGGAGATGAGAATCGTATCGATGTACAACACTCACTCACCCTGACTGCGAGGAACCGATATTAAGATTGCGAGAACATCATGCTCTGGACGAGCGGGCAAGAGTGAGTGTCCTCCACATATTGGCTGTTGAGGTAGTGTGGTTGAGCAGCCCTTGAAAAGATTTCAATGGCAATTCCGCGATTGATTTCGCACTAAGACGTTGTTTGGCTTGAATGAAGAAAGGCTCGATGCCGAATACCTCTGAGCCAGACTATCCTTTGGTCGGGGGCTCCCGAACATGCTGCTCAATATGGTTAAATAGGGTTTACCCGTTTAAGCAACATCTCCAGGAAAGAGGGGAAAAGAGGCGAAGGTTTTGCGTCCCATTCGAATTTTCTTCGTAACTGATTTGCACGGTTCCGAACTGTGTTTCAGGAAGTTCATCAGCGCAATCTCCATCTACAATGCAGATGTCGCAATTGCCCTGGGTGACTTGGCTGGCAAGATGGTGGTCCCGGTAATAGACAACGGTAATGGGACCTACGACTGCAACTTCCTAGGACAGGACGAACATATGAACAATAAGACCGAGTTGGATAGCCAGCTTGGAAAGATAAACAACATCGGTTTCTATCCGTATGTCGCTGGGCAGAAGGAAGTAGATGAGCTGCGGGCAAAGCCCGACGAGGTAAGCAGGATATTCCACGGGCTGATCAACGACCGAGTCCAACATTGGGTGGATCTGGCGAACGAGAAACTCAACGATTCGAAAGCGATGATATTCATGGCCCCTGGAAACGACGATCCCCTCGAAATGGACGATATCCTCGACAAATCCAGAGTGATGAAACCGTGCGCGATGAGGAACGTCGATGTCTTGGGCCACGAGATGATCACCATTGCGCACACGTCTCCGACCCCTTGGGACACGCCAAGAGAGTGGAATGAGGATCAGATGAAGGAGAACATAGAGAGACTCGCCTCGACGGTGAAGAACATGGAAAGGGCCATTTTCAACTTCCATGATCCGCCGTATGGTACGCCTCTGGACTACGCCCCGAAGCTAAGGGAGATGCGTCAGTCCGCTGGCGAGGTCGAGCATGTAGGAAGCAAGTCTGTGTACGAATCGATCAAGAAGCACCAGCCATTCCTTGGGTTGCACGGGCACATACACGAATCAAGAGCAGTCCATTACATCGGCAGGACATTCTGTGTGAACCCGGGCAGCGAGTATGGAGAAGGCATCCTCAAGGGGGTCATCCTCACGATTGCCGATACCAAGATGAAGAGCTATGTCTTTACGTCGGGCTAGTCCGGCCTTCTGAGGCCGAATGCCAGGATGATGGACAGATGACAGTGCGTTTGCCAGCGGACATCCCTATAGAGGAGTATCCGAAGCCTGAGGTTTTCATAGACGAAGCGATGACGCTCGTGAACGAAGCGGGCAAGAAGGGGTTGCTTCTCAGGGTCATGGGCGGCATGGCCATCTACATGCACAGCAAGGAGTACGAGACACTCTGGCGAAATCTCGCTAGACTGGGGACGAAGGTCTTCACGGATATTGACTTCGTCGCATACGGGAAACAGAGGACCCAGCTTTACGAATTCGTGCAGAGCAGGGGTTACAAAACGGATCCCAGGTTCCTTTACCAGTTCGGCAAGTCAAGGCACATCTTCTTCGGGGGAAGGGTGCCCATGGTCGAGATATTCTACGACCAGCTCGAGATGAACCACACAGTCCCCTACGCTGGTAGGCTCGAACACGACTCACCGACAACCCCGGTCGGTGAGCTGATGTGCCAGAAGCTGCAGGTCGTGAAGATAAACGAGAAAGATATCAAGGACCTCATCGTGCTCATTCGTGCTCACGAGGTCGGGAACGACGACAAAGAGAAGATCAACCTGCAAGTGTTGGACTCCGTCGGCATGTTCAATGACTGGGGCTGGTACTACACAGCCACCATGAACCTCAACAAGGTCAAGAAGTTCGCTGACGAGTACCCGCAGTTGTCCCAGGAGGACAAGACGGTGGTCGGTCAGAGAGTCGACAAGCTCCTCACCTACATCGAACAGAAGCCGAAGTCGTTCAAGTGGAAGATGAGGTCCAAGGTTGGCACGAAGACTATGTGGTACAACCCCGTCGAGGATTGGTAGTCCGAGAGCCACGCACACCGCAAGGTTCGTAGTAATTGGTTTTCCAAATAGCGCCCGCTATCAGATAGAAAATAAAAAAGAAAGGAGGGGGGAAGTTATTGTACAGCAATTGGCCCGGGACAGGATATATAACCGTATGGTAGACCCCCTTCCGAGGCCTTTGAGAGGCATCCCAAAGTACATATAGAGAGAGTTTGCCAAAAGGCTAGATCCCTTTGTTCCTGGCCCTCAGAAAATCCACGACTATTCGCTTCTGCCCCTTTCTCAGTATCTCGGAAAGAGTGGCCTGAGATACTCCCGTGATTCTTGAGAGGTCCTTGAGCTTCACCTTTCTCGGGGTTTCAAAGTAACCACGCTCGAAAGCCATCATGATAACCTCTTCCTGACGGTTTGTCAGGACCTCCCTTTCATCGATGGGGGTGAGCTTTGCGAGTTCGGCTTCGCATTTGGCCTTCCTGAGACGCGCGACAAGTCTCCTGACCTCATCTCTATCACTAGCAATGATGCGCCATGATATGGTCCCGTCTCGGCGGGTGTCTGCAGATACGAGATAGCAGTTGGATCCTGCGAGAGTGGCACATACGAGGCATTTCGGAGTGACCACCTCTCCGACGAGCTTCCTCGATTCGACGAAGTCCAAATCGAAGCTACGGACCCACGGTTCAGATTCCAGTTCCCCGAGGACCGTTTCCAGTTCAGCCTGAGTGCCCGTTATCTCCACGAGATCTCTGACGCCCGTTCTTCCCGAGGGTTTACGCCCCAGTATCTTGATCGACACTTCGTGCCTCTTGGGAATCTCGGTGATCCACCTTTGAGGGACCCGAAGGAGCAGCTCGGCCTCTATCATGTGCGTTCCGACCCACCCAAAGAACTACGTCGCATATCTGCGTTGCCATACATCATCCAGCGCGCACAGTCTCCAATCCGGAATAGCCGACTGGGCACATGCAAGTCGCTTCCATCAAGTCGCGCCCGGAGTCCCCTGCGACACCTGTCTCAGCACCTTATAGAGGACTCGCGGTATCTCCTCAAAGTTTGCTACGCTGTACATGTGCCCGCCCCCGTTCTTCGCGACCTCCTCGCACACGAACGGCTGACAGTCGTGGCTCTCGGTCATGATGACGTACAAACGCCTGTATGAGGAGGCCACATTCACAGGGTCCGAACCGACAGTGAAGTTGCCGTCAGTGACAAGGATGCCTATTTGGTTCTTCGTGCTAGCACGCGTGAGTTCCTCCTTCCCCTTCCTGAGGGCACCCTCGATATTCGTGTACCCTCCCGCGCGCGCGTCGAGCAGATCTGCCACGAGATCGTCGAGCGATTTCGCCTCCCGGACACGCTTGAGGACCGAAGGCCTGTCGTTGAATGTTATGAGCAGGTACTCCACCGTCTTGAGCCGGTAAGCGAGCACCGCTATTGCTGCCGTGGCCATCGCCAACTTGTCGCCTGTCATTGACAGGCTCGCGTCGAGCATCATCGCGACAGCCAGCTCGCGTGGCTCTCGCTTCTCAACAATGAGCTCTGATTGAGTGATGTGGCGCGGGTTCACTATCTCTTCCAGAGTAGCCTCCACATCAATCTCGCTGTCCTCACCTATCACATACTCTCGCCTTGAGATGTAGGTCGGCAGGGATACCGGACCGAGAAGCTGCAGCACCTTCCTGATCGTCGCCCGGATCGCAATCCTCTTTGCGAGCTCTATCAGCGTCTGATCCTTCAGCTGGATCCTCAGTTGAGAGTAGTTCTGCGCGATTGCCCAGCCAATATCATCACTCCTGACAAGCTCATAGTCGTTGCTGTCCTCCAGTATAGTGGCGAGCTCCGCAACGTCCCTCCTCCGGGCACGGTCATCTTCGCGTGCCCTCCGCTTCTCATCCTCTCGTCTTCTCTCGTCCTCCAAGGGCTTGCCAGATGTAGGCGGCGCAAGCTCGAAGCACTCGTTGACGATCTCATCGATCACTTCGTCCACCGTTCGCTTGGATTCCTCCCGCATCTCGACCCTTGTGGGGAGCGCCATGTGAGAGGCTCTTCGAATTCCATCCTGTATTTCGCCGGAGAGACCTTCGGAAAGTTGCGCAATACTCATCGCCGCTCGCACGCTCGCCCCGCGTCTGATATTGGGGTGATCTCTCGTCCTCCGAGCAATCCAGGTCGCTCTCGCTCGTACCTCATCTGGCACATCTGGCAGATTCTTGGCGACTATCGCCAGCTCCTCGCCCTCGGGCTGATAGTCTATCTTCAGCAGCTCGAATCTATCAGAGAGTGCTTCAGACAATGCTGTGGTCGCAACGAATTCTCTGGGATTCTGGGTTGCGATCACAACAAAGCCGTTCTTGGCGCGGATTGTCCCGACCTTCGGGATCTCTATGACGCCCTCGTCCATCGCAGGCAACAATATGTTCTGGACCCCCTCCGGCATCCTGTTCATCTCGTTCATGAACAGCACTCCGCCACGTTCCATCGCACTAGTCAGCGGCCCAGGGCTGAAGGCTTCCAGAACGTATCCCTTCTCCATGACTACTGGCGGGTCGAACCACCCAGCGAGCTTCTGCTCGGTGTACCTCTCGTCGCCGTCCACTCTGAATACAGGTCTGCCGAGGTACCTCGCAACGGCGACCGCTAGAACGGTCTTTCCAACGCCGACCGGACCCTCAATCATTAGGTGTCTACCAGAGCGAATCGCCACGAGGGACCTCTCCAACTCCCGTTCCCTTCCGATTATGCCGAACTGCTTCTGGATCAAGAGAACGTCGTTGGAGTAAGTCATGCCAATCTCCGCTCCGCTGAATAGAGTCGTCTGTAATAATCGTTTGCCGAAATTGGAGCGTCTCACGGCGTCGGCAACAGAATGTTGAACACGCTGCCTCTGGTGTAGTCGTCGTAGACCCTGTTCTCGATCCATATCTTGCCGTGGTACCTCTCCATCAGCGATTTCACTATTGAGAGGCCCATTCCAGCGCCTTTCGCCTTTGCAGGGCCAGGGCGCTCCACGCGCAAGATCTTCCTGAATTCCTTCGAGAAGACTCTCTCTTTCAGATCATCTGGGATGCCACATCCTCTGTCCATGACCTTCACATGGAAGTAGCTCTTGCTCTCTACCTCGACCGCCTTTGCGTCGACATCGATGACCACTTCCTCGTGCTCATCGTATTTGACCGAATTTGTCAGGAGGTTGTAGATGATCTCGTCAAGAAATCCGTCTGCGACCACCCACATGTCCTGCGGAGGTAGGTTGAGCCGTATGTTGACCTTCTTGCCTAAGAACGCCGTTTGTGCGTCCGATGAGCCCTGAGAGAGGGACCTAGTCAGGTTGACCGGCACCAGCTCCACCTGGTCAGTCTCGAGCATCTGTGCCGAACGGCGGACGTTTCTTATCAGGTGCATTATGTTTCGAGTCGTCTCAATCGCAGACTTAACGTACTTCTCCTGCACGGGGGTTAGGCTCGTGGTACTCAGCACTATCTCTAGATATGCATCAATCGGATTCACGAGGTTCCCAATGTCGTGTGCCAATAGGTCCAGGTACATCTTCACTTGATCTCTCGCTTGGGTAAGGTCCTCAAATATCGCAGAATTCTCAATCGCAATCGCTGCGATCGCAGCGAACGCCTCCATCGCCACCATCGTCTCCTTGGAGGGGATCTTGCCGTCCACGGGGTAGTCGAGCTGGACGTACCCAAGCATCTTCCCCTTTCGGTCGTAGATCCCGAAGTAAAGGAGGTCGAGCTCATGCCAGCTGTCGGGAGATAGCCTTGGCATCCTGGCCTTCTTCGAATCCTCGAGGAATACGAAGTTGGAGACCGATGTCTGGGTCTCTCCCGGGATGAAGTAGCCAATCTTGGTCACTCGGAATTCCTCTCTGAAATCCTCAAGGACTTTGTCCCTCAGGATAGTACTATTCAAGACGGTCTGGGCCTCTTCTGGACTGTATCCTGTAAGGGAGTGGACAGTAACCTTGTTCGAGTGGTCAGAGAACAGTGAGACGCCCACTTTGCGGAATCCGAATGTGAACGCCATCGAATCGGAGACCTTCTGGAGTACAGCGTCGAGGTCGTCAATCCTTAGAACGCTTTGGATCAACTCTAGGATCTTCATCATCCGCTCTGTCTTGACCTCGTTCTCCTGGGCGAGAACGATCGAGCGCTTGTACACCTCAGAGTTCTCGATGGCAACGGCTGCTATGCTCGCGTAGAGTTCAATCTCCTCGATGGACTCTCGAGAGGGAATCTTTCCATTCGTCGGATAGTCGACTTGCATGAAACCTATGATGGAGCCCCTCCGGTTGTAAAGGGCAAAATAGAGGAGATCCAGTTCGTGCCATGAATCCGGGGACTTCCTCGGCTTCATGGCCGCGTCCCTGTCCCTAACGGCCACGAAACTGTCGAGTGACCCTTCTTGTTTCTCGACAGGTACATAGTAGGCGATCTTGGAGACCTTGCATTCGTCCTTGAAATCCGCCAGAATCTCGTCGAACTCGAATGCTTCCGGGCTACTCCTGACCTCGTTCGCGACATCCGGTGGGTATCCTGCTAGCGCATGATCGGTGAATATCCCCTTCGCCATATCCGCGATCGAGATGTTGACCCTCTCGAATCCGAACTGGTCTCTGACTGTCTCGATTATCTTCTGCAAGAAAGTGCCCATGTCCTCCACATGCAGCAGATCAGTTGTGAGCTCGACTATGCTCGAAAGGGTACGCATCCGTCTTTCGGAGACGGTGCCGACCTGGGGGGCAGGGGGGGCATCCTGAGTCATGTTCAGCTTCGTATTGGAGCCACCCTCATTAAAGGCTTCTGACAGCGTAATCAATTCTGATTCGCAGGAACCAACTACTTTTATCTCCTCATTCACTTCTTACGCGGTCGATATCATGAAGGTCTACATAACCGCCGACATGGAAGGCGTTGCCGTTCTATGCCATGACGTCCAAGTCGATCAGAAAGGGTTGGACTATCCTAGAGCCAGGGAGTTCATGACAGAAGAGGTTCAAGCTGCCATAGACGGGGCAAGATCAGGGGGCGCGGACGAGGTACTGGTCTGTGATGCTCATGATACTGGCAGGAACCTGTTGGTCGAGCGCATGGACCCTGACATTGAGGTAATCCAAGGCAACCCATACGACCTTGGCATGATGAGCGGAATCTCGCGCGATTTTGATGCATGCTTTCAGATAGGCTACCATTCGATGCGCCACACTCATGCTGGCGTGCTCGGCCACACTTACACCTATGATATCGCAGAGCTAAGGCTGAACGGGATCGTGGTGGGGGAGTCGGGCCTGAGCGCGGCCATTGCCGGTCATTTCGGCGTGCCAGTGGTACTTGTCTCGGGAGACGCCCACGCTGTACGTCAGGCCAAGAGCATCATCAAGAACGTCGTCGGAGTCCCCACAAAGGAGGGAGTCGGATTGTATGGCGTTCGTACACTGACGCCTGCTCGAGCGAGAGAACTCATAAGGAAAGGGGCCAAGGAAGCCCTTGAGAAGATGGAAGATATCCCTGCCTTCACGCTGAGGAAGCCCATACAGATGGAGGTAGAGTTCACGAGGCCTCTGATGGCTGAGTACGCTGCTCACATACCCCTTGTCAAGAGAAAGGACATCAAATCGGTCTCGTTCAAGGCCTCAGACATGATCGATGCGTTCCATGTGTTTCACGTGATGTTGCAGGTCGCTGTCTCTGCGAAAGAGGAAGGGCCACTCTGAACCCATGCACGGGATGACGTCTCTCTACGTCCTTATCTAGAAATATGGTGTTAAACGTAAGCCCATCAGCTGTCATCGGACGACAGCAACAGGGAGGTAGAATCATGCCAAGGTCCAAGAAGGGCACGGAATACGTGTGCGACGTATGCGGAACTACTCTCGTGGTCACTGAAGACGGTATCGGCATCCTCGAGGATGTGGTCTGCTGCGCAAAACCGATGAAGGTTCGAGCCGGGAAACCCAAGAAGAAGACGAAGCCGAAGAAGAAAAGGAAGAAGTAGGCTGATAACCGAAGCCTCTTCATGTTCCTCTTGGTATTGCCCGCACCATCATGCAAATCGTTCTTATCCAGGAGCATCGATAACCGAGCGACGTATCTCGGGCGATGCAACATGAAGAAGGACTCAGGAAGAGTAATCGTACGGCCCATAGCCGAGGACGAGATTCCCAAGATGATAGATGTCTGGAAGGCATCGGGTCTACCTTACAAACCCAGAGGCAGGGACAGCCTGCGGAATCTGACCGCTCAACGCAAGGACGATCCTGATCTCTTCTTGGGAGCATTTGTGTCCGGGAGAATGGTGGGAGTAGCCCTAGCGAGTGACGATGGACGAAGGGCCTGGATCAACAGAGTGGCGGTGATTCCCCAGGCGCGGAGACGAGGCGTCGCGTTGGCTCTGATAGACCGAGCTGAGAAAATCATGAAGAGACGCGGAAGGCGGCTGTTCTGCATGCAAGTCGAAGCGCAGAACCAGCTCTCGATGAGACTACTGAAAAGGGCTGGCTACAGACATGAGCACGAGATACTCTACTTCACAAAACGCGAGAAGAAATCCTACTGACTGCCTCATCCAAGCTCAAACGCGGCGATGCCAAAGACCTGGTCAATGTGGGGATAACATTTTGACTTTCCGAGGACCATCAGCATCGTCGACCACATCTTGAACAGCGGCAGCGTTTCCGTTATCGATACTGCCGGACGATTCTCCTCGAAAAGCCCGCAATAGACCTTGCCAGGGCCGCAGGCCGAGAGTGTGGCGTTGAGAAGCGACCTGGCCGCGTGATATGCACTGGGTCTACAGACCCATGGGCCAAAGTCATACCCCGTCGCAGTCTTCCTAGCCATGGAGAACCCCACAATCTCCTTGTCCTCCACGAGTTTGTAGCAGGCTTGCGGATACTCGTCATAGAGCAAGTTGATCAGAGCGAGTCTGTCATCTCCGAAGAGTTCACAGTCTATTCTCGAAACCCGCTTCAGGTCGCCCCTAAGCATTGGCTCTGCCTTGCTGAACGGCAGCTCCGCGTGAGCATTCTCGATCATGAAATGCTTGCATAGAACTTCGCGCTCCACTTTGAAGCCATGCTTCGAGTATAGCGGACGGCCTTCGTTCGTCGCGATAACGATTATCGAATCGGTCTTCCGCAGTCGCAGGTAGTCTATGGCATGCTTCAACAATGCGCGTCCGATGCCCTTTCCTCTCGCATGCTTGGACACCACGAGGTGCCCGATGACTCCGATGCTGCCATGCACGACAGTCGTGATTGCCCCCATGAGCTCCTTGTCGATGTAGACGAAGCTGCCGCTAGGTTCGAGCCTGAGCATCCTCTCGATTTCGGGCTGAGTGTAACCCCAACCCTCCTCGTTGATCACACGCAGTGCCACAGGAAGATCTTCGGGCTCCATCTCTCTGATCGTCATCGTTCCACGAACCGTTCATGTTGATAGAGCCCGCGTACACGGGAGCGCCGTGAAGGAACGCGGTCTACATATCATGCTTCTTGTGACCCGTGATGCCTGGGGCCTCCTATTTCCCTTTCGGAGACGCGGGCGCCCAGACGCATGCCCGAGAACATTTCCTCGCTCCCCCCACCGGGACATGGAAAAGAATATTGCATACCGACCACTTTTCTGAACGGCAATGAAGGCACAAGAGCCGGTTCTGAGGCCGACTGAGGATTACGCCGCGATGAAGCAACTCGCGGTGGAGTCCGGGCTCGAAGAAGGGACTCTGACCAGCATCATCGCGTCTTACGGATTCTACGACGGAAGAGAGCTCGTGGGCTGTGCTGCACTGAAGCTGGAAAAGGGCAGGTACTCGCTGGAATGCCTTGCAGTGAGAGACCGCTTCCGATACCAGGGGCTCGGATCGAGGCTGGTTGTCACCATCGAGAAAGACGCCAGGGCGAGAGGCGCCAAGGGCCTGTGGGTGCTTGCGCGCGCACCCGATTTCTTCAAGAAGATGGGTTACAGAGAGAGGAAGAGGGGGGAAGAAGAGGGCCCGAGCATCGCCTCGTGCGCGACCTGCCCTCAATACAAGAGGAACTGCAGCCCCGAAGTCCTGAAGAAAGAGTTATAGGGCGCGCGGCGGTTCAGGTGGACTCACGCCGACGGAGACCGGCACTCATCCCTGATTAGAGAAAGTGATTGACATGACTCTGAGAGACAAGGCCATTGAAGCATGCGCGAAAAGCATCGTCCTGACATCCAATCTTAGAAAAGGAGATGCAGTCGTGATA
>Ga0214474_1001153_pt1 | contig 12350 bp, 11 predicted proteins | sample RVTome_2_FD_187335 | JGI IMG/M metagenome (GOLD analysis project Ga0214474, IMG submission 187335) | Soil microbial communities from uranium-contaminated site in the Upper Colorado River Basin, Wyoming, United States - RVT95D214 HiSeq ...
GAGTTGATGAAATCAACTGCTGACAGTATCCTCTCAGCCTTTATACCAGCTAGACCGCCGGACCTGATGATTTTGGCGATCTTCTTCGGGCTCTCTCCCCGCATGCTCTCCCAGCTGTGATAGCTAGCCTTGAGCGCTCCAAAGGCCCGTGAAGAGTTCTTGTCCGTGGTGTTCTGGGAGAGGATGGTCTCAACAAGCGTGTCAAGTGGATCAGCGTCCAACTCGACGACTTTGGGCCCGTATTCCTTCGCCAGAATCGTTCGTATCTTTGATGCCTTGCGTTTCAAGGATTGTAGCTCGCCGTCCATCGAGGGGATGAGAATGAAGGATGCACAAATACTATGCGCGGACGTGGTAAGGGTGTTGGCCATCAAAGCTTTTATATCTCTCTGCCCTCTGTTTTGCCCGTGAACATCTGCGTGATAGGTTGCGGAGCGATAGGTACAACGATCGCGCGTGCAGTCGACCCGCTGCCAGAAATCGAAATAGTGTACCTGACAGACCGCTCGAAGGAGTGCGCTACGAGGCTTCAGGAGAAGGTCCCCAAAGTCAGGTACGTGCCCGACATAGTGCCAATATTGTCTGATATCAAACTGGTCGTCGAAGCAGCGAGCCAGGATGCGGCCAGATACTATGTGCCTCTTGCACTGTCGGCGGGAGTGGATGTGCTCATCATGAGCGTGGGCGTTTTCCAGGATGAAGAGTTCCAGTCGGATGCATTCAGGCTCGCAAAGCGAAAGGGCGCGAAGGTATTCATTCCGAGTGGAGCGATTGGCGGGATAGATGCGCTAAGCGCGGCGAGCCAGGAGCACCTGGATGAGGTCACGCTGACCACCACAAAGCCACCGTCCGCCTTTGGCGCCAGCACCTACCTCGAATCGAAAGGAATCAAGACTTCAGAGCTGAGGGAGAGGACTGAGTTGTTCTCTGGGACAGCAAGGGAAGCTGTGAAACACTTTCCCCAGAACATCAACATCGCAGCAACAATCTCTCTTGCCGGGGTAGGGTTTGAACGCACCAAGATACGCATTGTCTGCGACCCTGCCGTCCAGACCAACGAACATCACCTCAAAGCCAAGGGCAAGTTCGGAGAGCTGGACGTGGTTACAAGGAATGTCCCGTCCCCGAAAAACCCGAAGACCAGCTACCTCGCCGCCCTCTCAGCCACTTCTGCGATAAGGAAGATACTCGGCCACACGTGGATCGGGGTCTAGCGCACATCTCTTAATACACTTGATTGCAATCAGCGGGCACCGAGTGATTCCATGGCCACACGAGAGAAGAAGATCTTCGCAGAACTCGAGCACGACATCGGTGCAGTTGTTCTCACGAACGGCTCCGAGCCAAACTTGGATCTCACGTTCTTCTACGTTACCGGGATCACGAGCGGTCTCTTCGAGGAATGCCTGGCCATAATAAAGAGGAACGGGGTTGAGGTCGTCTCTTCCCAGCTGGAGGAGTTGAGTTCGAGACAGGCTGGAGTCAAGACAACAGTCTTCGGAGATTCCAAGCGGAGACAGCGGCTCCTGACGGACAGGATCAAGGGGATGAAGAAGATCGGCGTGAACTTCAGGGAGATCACGCACACCAACTACGCCTTCGTCAGGAAATGTGCAAAGGGGGCCAAGCTCGTAGATGTCTCCGAAGCGATTGGCAGGGCTAGGATGATCAAGGACGAGGATGAGGTGTCCCGTATCAAGAGAGCCTGCGACATCACATCAAAGACCGCCAGGGCAATTCCGGACATTGTGAAGGCAGGGATGACGGAGACAGAGGCGGCCGCAGAGTTGAATTACATGATGATGAGGCTCGGGTCATCCGGACCTGGGTTCGAGACGAATGCATCCTTTGGTCCGACTACAGCGGAACCACATTACGTGCCCGCCGCAAGGAGATTGGCCAAGGGAAACCTAGCTCTTTTCGACTTCGGAGCGAGGTACAAGAAGTACGTCGCGGACCTGACGAGAACCTATGTCTCCGGCAAACCCTCGAAGAGGCAGCGCGGGATGTATGACATCGTCCTTGAAGCTCAGCTCGCAGCCATAGACGCTATCAGGGACGGCGCGCACGGAAAGGATATCGACTCAGCTGCCAGGAAGATAATCGACTCCTCGCCCTACAAGGGCAAGTTCATACATGGCACTGGCCACGGCATAGGTGTGTCAGTCCATGACCCGGGATACATATCCAGCAGAAAGGATATGATCTTGAAGGAAGGGATGGTGCTGACAGTTGAGCCTGGAGTGTATGTCAAGAACTTCGGCGGCGTCAGAATCGAGGACGACGTGCTTGTGACAAAGAAAGGCTGCCGGATACTGACCTCAGCTCCGAAGGAGTTCATCAGCATCTAGAAGATAGCTAACAACCTGATATCGAAGAGCGCATCGGCTGCGGCGTCGACGATATAGATCATGATTACTCCCAGGAGAGAGATGACGATTGCGGCAAGCCAGTCGTCGGAGACCGTCAGCTCATCGACCATTATGAACCTCACTGCAATTACCAGCAAAACGAATGCGACCAAGAGGCCGAGGTCATTGAGGTCGAACTGGCCAGCAGCGTCCCGGAATACTGGAATGACGAACACGGCAACGACCGCGACGACAATGATTCTGAGGATGTAGCTTCCAGTTGCCGACCAGTCCCTGCCCACGATGGCGCCAGCAATGAAGAAGATAATGCTCACGAGGGCTATCGTGATGATTATCAGAGCGAGTTCGGCCAGATCCATCTGCGTCCCAATACTTGTAGAGGCGACTGCTGAGATATGTCTTTCGTCACTTGGGCACGCGCTTACGCCTCGGCCATGCCAGTATCTCCCTTATCTCGAAGTTGAAGAACGCGTTGGCATGTGCTGGTCGAACGACAATCGCGGTGTCCGCACCGTCTGCCCAGCCCCCGACGGCAATTATGTTGTTGTCGCCACACGGAATCGCTCCATTGTCGGCCGCCATGACCGTGATCTCGACACACACCTTCAGGCCTTGGCCAAACAGAGATCTTAACGCCTCGGAAATGGCCTCCACTCTAGAGGCCCCACCTAGTCGCTTAGAGATGGAGCGTTCGACCCCAGAGAGTACATGCGACGCCCGGACGACTCTGGCTCCGCTCGAAACCAATGATCGCTCGACCTCTACGCTCATCTCACACTCCCCCTCCTTATCGAATCCACATTGAGAAGTCACAACAACTACCTGGGCCCTGGAGCCTCCTACACATGAGATCAGCTTCTTGGCGGTCTCGCCCGTGCTACTTGCAACGATCACATGTGATATGTCTCCCTTGTCGATCCTCTTCACGACTGCATCCATGACATCCTCAGTGTTCTTTTTGCCTGGGCTGTCGAAGTAGATGATCTCTGCGTTTGGCATGGTGTGACCCTGCAATCGAAATGGATGCATGGGATAAATCGGTTGCGTACACCGCGAACTCGTTGGCGGCAATCCTTATCTAGAAATACCTAGCTTCAGGCAGATGTGGCCATATTCTTCAACGAGGAATTCCTGAGCCATGTTCAGGATTCGTTCCATCCCGAGTCTCCTGAGAGGCTGACTGGAATCAGGGACAAGCTCAAGAAACACGGCCTCTGGAAGGATGTCAGATCCTCCAAGGTCGGGAGGATGGAGACCGTCAGACTCGTGCACGACCCCGACTACATAGATCGCATCAAAACGGGTGGCGACTATTGGCTCACAATGGACACGCGAGTGCACCATGAGACTTATGACATCGCCTCTTTGGCGGCGGAGTGCGCAGTAGACGCTGTGAAGTACTCCAAGGAGGAGGGAAGACCCGCATTTGCCCTGACAAGACCTCCGGGACATCATGCAGGACCAACCTATGGCATGGGGTTCTGTTATTTCAACAACATCGCGATTGCCGCTAGGTATCTACAGAAGCAGGGGGACAGGAGAATAGCCATAGTCGATCTCGACGTCCACCACGGAAACGGAACTCACGAGGTCTTTGCCCTGGATCCGAACGTGCTCTATATCTCGACCCATCAATCCGGGATATTCCCGGGAACAGGGCCCGTGGAATACGTGGGGAAGGGAGAAGGCGAGGGGTTCACCGTAAATCTGCCATTCCAGGCTGGGTGCGGAGACTCAACATTCGATGTCGCATTCATGGAGGTAATCAAGCCAATAGTATCCCAATTCAAGCCAGACGCGATACTCGTAAGTTGGGGAATGGACACGCATTACAGGGACCCTCTGGCCAACCTCACGCTGTCCTCTGAAGGCCACTTGCGCCAGGCCGAGGGCCTGCTGGACCTCGCGAAGGCGTGCGGGAACAGGATCACCTTCATGCTCGAGGGTGGGTATGATGTCCCTGCCCTAGCCGAGGTAGTGGCCGCGGTCATAGGGAAGGTTGGCGGCGTCGACATCCCACTCGAATTCACGGACATGATTGACAACAGCTGCGCTGGCAGAGGCACTATCATCAGGTGCAAGCAGGTGGTCTCGAAGTACTGGAAACTATAGCTTCTTCTTTCGCGCGTCCAGTTGCTTCTCGTGATCCCGTTTCACGCTCTTTTCGAGCTGCTGCAGAAGCCCATCCATGGTCTTGTAGAGATCCCAGTCGGTCTGACTTGCATATATGAGGTTCTTGTCAGTCGTCAGTCTCGCGTGAAGACTGTATTTGCTCCTCATCCCCTCGTGGTGGTATGTCTGCACGTGTACTGTGAACACCCGAGGGAATTGGATCTTATCTATCCGCTTCATGGACTTTTCAATCTGGTCATAGAGGACATCGTACACATCGGGGTCGTCTTCTCCCAATCCGGTGATCTGGACGTACACACCCTCTTTCTTCTTGAGGCTGATCACTAGCTCCATCAGATCTGCTTGAGAGACCACGCCCACCAGCCGGTCTTCATCCTTGACGAAGACTGTCGCGAGCCCCTTGTCGGTCATCAACGAAGCCACTTTGCCAACGGTATCCCCTGGCGAGACCGAAACTGCGGGCCTGCTCATCACGCTTCCGACCGATATGTCAGCAGGGCCTTTGTCCCCCATCAGCTCGTTATCTGGCTTTGCTGCCCTCGGAGTCCACAGTACGTCGATGACATCGTGCATGCCGACCGCGCCCACCAACCGACCCTCCTTGTCGACAACGGGGAGTGACTTCTCCATGAGCCCCTTCATCATCCCCTCCGCCTTCCTGACGCTCTCCTTCTCATCCACGGCGAGAGGGTTCCTAGACATGAAGTCGGCGACACTCTTGTTCTTGAGCTGGTCGACCTGAGGAAGGATCCTTATGATATCCGTCCTGGACATGAATCCAACCATCTTGTTGTTCCGGACGACCGGCGCGCCCCTTACCCCTGCGGACATGAGCTCCTCGACCGCGGCGGGCAGAGACATGTCCTCTTCCAGCCTGGGAGCGGGCCTCATCACCTGCTCAACCTTTGCTGAGAGCGGCAGACTCCTACGCATGAGTAGAGACGAGTAACTCACCAGACCCACGGGCTTGTCGCCGTCCAAAACCGGGACCTCCCTGAGGTGATCGCGCTTCATCTTTGACAGCACATCATTTAGCGTCTCGCCCTTCTTAGCGACAACCGCCACGGGGCTCATCACGTCCTTGACGAGCATCTGGTTAATTTCGGTTCCTTTCAACTCAAACACATCCGCTTAACGGCCTTCGGTGAAAAACGTTCCGAATCCTGTTCTTTTCTCCGTTAGTCAGTCTGCTATCTAAATACTTTCTATTCTGTTAGCTTCGGTACCAATTTATATCGAACGTCCATTCTGGTACAACGGTATTCCAACAGGAGACCGACTGCCGAGCGCCTGTCAGAGCGTCAGAGGCTGGTATGGTGGCTGGAGAACCGGACGAGTCTAGTTGCTTGGAGGAGGCCGTCTATGAGGGGGATGGGAGCCTTTCGGGGAGTGGCAGGATGACGAGACCTGTTAGCGGCATGGGGTTCCACACGCTGGATGATTTTGCTCTTAGAGGCAAGCGTGTCCTGCTGAGGATCGACATCAATTCACCGGTGGACGAGAAGACACTCAGGCTCGAGGACGGGTCTAAAGTTAAGGCATCGATCCCGACTGTGCGCGAGCTCGTGGACAGGGGTGCCAGGGTTACCATTCTCGCTCACCAAGGAAGGCCAGGAGACTATGATTTCATACCCCTGAACGAACATGCCCAGTACCTCGGCCAGTTCCTTAGCAAGAAGGTCCGGTATGTGGATGACCTTCTTGGCCCCCACGCCATCAAGGCCATCGACTCCTTATCGGATGGCGACTGCATACTTCTCAAGAACGTACGCAACTTCCCAGAGGAGCAGGCCAAGAAGACCCCCGAGGAACACGCGGAATCCGCCCTTGTGAAGACCCTCTCACCCAAGTTCGACCTTTTCGTCAACGACGCCTTTGGATCTTCGCACCGGTCGCATGCCTCTCTTGTGGGGTTTACAGCGGTCCTGCCATCGGCCGCTGGGAGGTTGATGGAGCGGGAGGTTCGAACCCTCACGAACGTCATCCAAAGCCCGAAACGCCCTTCGACATTCATTTTCGGGGGTACGAAGTTCGCAGATGCGTTGCCCGTAATCCAGAAGCTTGCGGAGCGCGACACGGTTGACAACATACTGGTCGCAGGGCTTGCAGGTTACACTCTGCTATGGGTGCTGGGGAACCGCATCGGCTCGAAGACAGAGGCTCTTGCGAGCAGGGATTTGACACAAGAGGTGAGGGACGGTGCGAAGAAGCTCGTGTCCACCTATGGTACCAAGATCCACATGCCCATTGACGCCGCCGCCGACGTGAACGGCCACAGACGAGAGTTCAAACTCCACGAGCTCCCGACAGATGCTGCAGTGAAGGACATCGGGTCAGACACCATCGAGAAGTTCCGAAGGATCGTCCTGGAATCGAAAACTGTCTTCTTGTCCGGTCCTCCGGGTGTCTTCGAAAAGGCAGAGTTCTGCAAGGGGACCTGCGACCTCTTCGATGCCATCATAGAATCGGAGGCATTCTCCGTGATTGGCGGAGGACATTCATCCGCTGCCGCCAACAAGCTCGGGGTGCTTGAGAGAATCTCGTACGTGAGTACCGGCGGTGGGGCTCTTGAAAGGCTGATGATGGGTAAATCGATGCCCGGTATCGAGGCCCTGAGAGCGTCGGCGAAGAGATTCTAACCGTATGGGAAGGTCTTGGTCCCGCCACCAAGTATCGTTCCGCCAATCGAACGCGCCCTTATCAGGCCTCGCAGGGTGACACCGTCAATCTCGTTGAGACTGCTCTTGTTGACGATCACGACCACCAGGACCGGGTTCCCGCCCGCCTCCTTGATGTCGGCTATCGCGCTCTTTATGGTCGCGCCCGTGCTGAGCACATCGTCGACCACAATGACCTTCTTGCCACCTCCGACGGCTGAGAAGTTGGAGCTGAATGCGCCCCCCAGCTCGCTCTCTGCATGAGGCCTATAGACGGCGAAGTCCACTCCCATTATCTCGGAAAGCATGGTGGCGAATGGAACGCCGTTTATTGAAATCCCCAACACGACATCCGCGTCCGTGTTCTTCTTGGCCAATTCCTCGAGTGCCATGTCCGCCATGAGCTCGGACAAAAGCCCTATCCTGAACCCCGACACGCCCACGGATCTCCATCCAATCTTGACATCCGATGGAGGAAGGCCCTCCGCTCCGTACTCGATGAGGTAGTTCACTGTGTCCACTGAAAGGTGAAGTTCGTCTGCAATCTCTCTGACGCCCAGGCCCTTTTTCCTGAGCACCTTGGCGTTTGCCGCCAGCTCCTTTACGTCCACCATCTTACCACGGCTCGGAAAAGCATTGAGACACGATATTAAGCTTTCTGCGAAGCGCCTTGGCGTTCAAGAGCGGAAACCATCGCCCATAGGGCCTTGTTCAATGGGGCTGGCGAGCCCTGTCTCTCGCCCAGATTCCAAATGGCTCCGTTGATTTGCTCGATTTCCGTCCTTCTTCCCCTTTCGACGTCCTGTAGCATGCTGGACCGGTTTCCCGAGGTATGCTTCGACACCGCGCGCATCCGTTTCATGACCTCTGGGAGGCTCAAGGACACTCCGTTCGCGATTCCGACTAGGACGGCCTCCCTGCACACCTCGCTCATCATGCGCGACATCGACTTGCTCTGGAGCAAAGCCCCGTTCTCGACGCGAAGAACAGCAGTCAATGGGTTGATCGAGGCACTGACTGCGACCTTGGACCATATCGCCGCGTAGACATCGGATTCAATCTTGGCCGCGAGTCCGCTCTCCCTGAACAGGAGGCATATCCTCTTCGCGCCTTCCGGGTTCAAATCCGACCCGATCACGGTCTCACCCAGGCCGGAGACTCGAACCTTGCCAGGAGCGACCAGATTCGCCCCCAGCGTCGTCGTTCCTCCGAAGGCGTTGGTTCCTTTCCATGTCCTCAGCAGTTCCAAATTGCCGAGCCCGTTCTGGAGGGTCAGCACCATTGTATTCCTGCTCGCCAGCGTTCTGCATGCCTGGACAGCATCCCCAGTGTCGTAGGCTTTGGTCGTGACTATCAAGAGCTCCGGAGGGTCGAGGCCATCAACCTTCTCATACGCTTCGACCTTGACCGATCGTCTGAGGTCTCCCATGAGCGTCAAACCCTGCTTTCTCACAGCAGACACATGCGCCCTTCTGCCCACAAGGGTGACTTGATTCGACCCAGCAAGGATGCCACCGAGGGCGCTACCCAGAGATCCAGCTCCGAAAATGCAGACGCGCATCGAAGAAGATGACCGGTTGTCGCCTATTTGTGACTTGTTCCTTTCCGGGCCGCTTCTGCAACGATGTGCGCGATTCTTGTAGGCTCAGGTATCCTGTGCTTGAGGAATCGTGACGCAATCGCCGTTGCTTGTTCAGGAGAGAGGCCGTGCCCAGCCGAGACATAGATGGGGTTGTTGTTTCTCTCACCCTGAAGCGCGTGTCCCATAATACGCGTCCCGACACGCACCTGAGAAATCCGTTCGCTAGAGGTGCGCACAACTCTGCCGCATAGTAGCTTCTTGGCGACTCCGACGGATGGGACGTCGAAAACGACTCCCACCTGGCTTGCGATCCCGAATCCTTCTGGGTGCAAGATACCGTTGCCGTCACAGATGACGACGGTATCCTTCGCCACATGCCTCATCAGCGGGGCGATAACTGGTATCTCGCGGAAAGCGAGATACGACGGAACGTATGGAAACTCCGCTTCCCCTTCAACGACCACCCTGTCCAACTCCTCCCCCGACTCGTAGTCGAAGGTTACCATTGCAGCGTATGCGTGGTCGCCGGAATAGGCGACGTCGATGCCCGCGACACGATTTGGGGTAGCTTGAATTGGGTTGAGGCTAAGGTGCTTCTTAAGAAGCACCTGCTTCCTCCTAAGAGCCCTCAGGGGATGACTGGTTTCAAAATCGCGGAACATGTAACGTTCGAGGCCTATGATCCTCGACCCACAGATCTCAATGCCCTCGCTCCTCAGCAGCTTGATCTTCTTCACTGACCCTCCGCCAGTGTACCCACCGATCTTGCCATCAGATTGAACAACTCTGCGACACGGAACGCGAACGATGTCATCGTTCCTGCTCATCGCAAGGCCAACGAACCGACTGGCGATGATATCTCCGAGAGCCTCCGCCACCGCACCATATGTCGTCAGCCTCCCCAATGGAACCTGCGCGACGATATCATAGGTTTCACTCCAGAGGTCGGGCAAGTTTCCGACGGCCCCTTCTCTCATATCGATTCCACACGACGCGTGAAAGTATTAAATCTGTGGTGGCCCCACTACAATCCCAGATGCTCCGAGACTCCCTTCAGAGATATCACAGAATCCTTGACGGCGAGGAAGATGCGAAATACCTTCAGGCAAAGGAGATCAAAGTCCGTGTAGGATTGAACAGCGACACCCAGACCCTTTGGGAAGAGCATAAGAAGGCCCTGGGAACTGGGTCTGGTGCGAAATCAAGCGTATCACTTCTTGACCTGAAGTGCGAACTCGCATCGAGGCTCCTAGAGGCTTGCGCGCTCTGTGAAAGAAGATGTGGGACAAACCGGAAAGCCGGGATAAAGGGGCATTGTGGGGTTCTTGAATCGCGAATTAGCAGCGAGTTTCTTCACATGGGAGAAGAACCAGAACTTGTCCCATCATACACCATCTTCTTCTCAGGATGCACTTTCAACTGTGTCTTCTGCCAGAACTGGGATATCAGCACGAGGCCTGAGGACGGGGCGACGATGGCACCAGAGACGGTGGCACGAATGATCACGGCCAAGGTGCCAGGCAAATCACGCGCAGCCCTCGTGAAATCCGCGAAGAATGTGAACTGGGTCGGGGGAGATCCAACATCAAACATACCATTCATACTCAAGGTTCTGAAGTCAACGGATGTCAACATCCCTCAGGTTTGGAACTCCAACATGTACCTGACGAGGGACTCTATGAGTCTACTTGATGGCGTCATTGATCTGTACCTGACCGATTTCAAGTATGGGAACGACAAATGTGCAATGAGGCTGTCCAACGCCCCAGAGTACATGAAGACCGTGACAAGGAATCATAAGCTGGCACGTCAAAACGGCGAGATGATCATCCGACACCTAATCCTACCCGGACACATGAACTGCTGCACCAAGCCCGTCCTGCAATGGATTGCGGAAAACCTGCGCGACGTCAAAGTCAATGTCATGGCGCAATACAGACCTGCTCACAGAGCCAAGGACTATGATGAGATCTCGAGGCCGTTGAGACTGAGCGAATTCAAGGAAGCCCTTGAGGCAGCTGAGAACCTGCACCTCGATCTCATTGACTGACGGGCTACTTTTGCTTGGGCATTTCTTTGATGTAAATCGTCCTCTGGGGGAAAGGTATCTCAATGCCCTCCTCCGCGAACCGCACGTACACCTGCTTCCTTATCTCGTGGGCCACGAGCCACTTGTTCATGAAATTGTCAATCCAGAAGTAGGCGGAGAACTCAAGGGATGATTCCCCGAACTTGAGGAATCTTGCGACCGGCTCCTTTCCCGTCTCGTTCAGCACCTTAGGGTGCTTCCTGACTATCTCCAGGAGGATCTTCTCGACCCTCTCGATATCAGTACCGTATGCGACTCCCACTTCAACGATAGCCCTGCCCTGTTCGTCAGGCTCGTCCATGTTGACAATCTTGTCATTGACCAACTTGTTGTTGGGGAGGATTATGTAATCGTTCTCCATGGTATCGTAGAGGCGTGTACTCCTGATGCCAATCTTCTCGACTCTGCACAGCTCACCGGAATTCAGCGTGATGTAATCACCCTCGACGAAGGGTCTGTCGAGGAGAAGGAATATCCCGCTGAAGAGATTTGACAGGACATCCTGTGCTGCGAAAGCTATCACCAATCCTCCTACGCCGACTCCTGCCAGCAGGAAGGTGATGTCGTAGCCGAAGTAGCTAATGATACCGACAGCGCCGAAGACGAGTATGATCAGACCGCCCAGTTTGTCGATGACGGGTATCAGAACGTCATCGATTTCTGTAGAGGTCTTCGAGGCCCAACGCCTGCCGAGATAGATCAGGACCTCTTTGAAGATCTTGTATGTTATGAAGGTCACGATGACAATCAGGAATACGCCGTAGATCTCAAAGATGACATTCACTTCACCCTCCGTTAGCTGAAGAATGGACAGCGAGCTGACCACACCGAAGACGATGACCAGAGCGAATATCGGTACCCTAAGGATCTTCAGGATTCTGTCGTCGAGGACCGTCTTTGTCTTCTTGGTGAAGATGCGGACTGCTGGGTCGATTATGAACGCGAAGATGAGCGCGATTCCAGCCCAAATCCCGATATTGAGCGCGAATGTTGCGTAATTGCCGTTGAAAGGATCGGGAAGCGGATTGTCGAACCTGTCGAGCAGCTTGTTCTTCCCTGGAGCGATCACACCCCATTTGGGGATCATCTCAGTCTCGACCACGCTGGAATATGTGAGGACATCCGCTGTACCGTTCAGATCGGTGAGGACGATCGTCACAGTCTGGTTGACAATCATCGAGGGCACATCGTTAGAAGCTGACACACTCATGTTGATGAAGACGCTCTCGTCCGGATGAACGACCGCAATCTCACGGTTGAACTGAGAGCTCCAGTCAGGCCCCGACGTCGGCTCTGCCCACACCTCGAGGAGATATGATGAGGTCTGATTGTTGTAGACGAACCAAGAGTAGTGAACACTCGAAGCGGCTTCGCACTCCTGCTCGAGTGGCTCAATCTCCCTGAACACAACATCTTGGGCATGCGCTGTCGGCGAGAGCAGTGAGACTGCCATGAAAGACACTATTATGAACAGCACTCCGCCGATAGTCTTGCGCATCATTCTGAGGCCGGGCAAC
>Ga0214474_1001154_pt1 | contig 12341 bp, 12 predicted proteins | sample RVTome_2_FD_187335 | JGI IMG/M metagenome (GOLD analysis project Ga0214474, IMG submission 187335) | Soil microbial communities from uranium-contaminated site in the Upper Colorado River Basin, Wyoming, United States - RVT95D214 HiSeq ...
ACGGCATGTAACTCGCCAATTTCTTCAACGCCAATACCTTCGTTATCGCCGACGTCAACGTCGTCTTGCCGTGATCCACATGCCCTATCGTCCCTATGTTTACATGCGGCTTCGTTCGCACAAACTTGGGCTTCGACATCAGAGGACCTCCTTCTTCTTGGATGTTGCTGAAGACCCGGCTTCCCTGCGGCGGGCGATGACCGCCTCCATGATGGCCGAGGGTACGGGGCTGTACCGGGCGAACTGCATGGTGTACGTGGCCCTCCCCTGAGTGAGGGAGCGCAGATCGGTGGCATAACCGAACATCTCGGCCAGCGGGGCCTCGGCCTTGACGGTTTGGGTCCCTTTGTGGGCCTCGACCCCTATGATCTTTCCCCTCCTGCCGCTGAGATTGCCGATCACCTCGCCGAGGAATTCCTCGGGCAGGACGACCTCCAGCGACATAATGGGTTCCAGGGCGATGGGTTTTGCCCTCGAGGCGAGTTCCTTGAAGCCGATAGAGGCCGCGATCTTGAAGGCCATGTCCGAGGAGTCCACCTCGTGGTAGGATCCATCCAAGAGGGTAACCCGTATATCGGTGACGGGATAGCCGGCGAGGATGCCGCGCTGCATCGCCTCCTGCACCCCCCGCCCGACAGCGGGGATATATTCCCGCGGGATGGCCCCTCCGACTACCTTGTTGACGAACTCATATCCCTTGCCGGGCTCGAGGGGCTCCAGCTTCAAGACGACATGCCCGTACTGTCCCCTGCCCCCGGACTGCTTGATGAATCGCCCCTCTCCCTCGATGGCAGTGGTGATGGTCTCCCGGTAGCTTACCTCGGGGACCCCCACGCCAGCATCGACCTTGAATTCGCGCAGGAGCCGATCCACGATGATCTCCAGGTGGAGCTCGCCCATCCCCGAGATCAGGGTCTGCCCCGTTTCCTCATCAGCCGTAATGCGGAAGGAGGGGTCTTCCAGGGCCAGCTTGTGAAGTCCCTCTCCCAGTTTATCGAGATCCTGCTGGGTCTTGGGTTCTATGGAAACGGAGATGACCGGTTCGGGGAAGACGATGGATTCCAGGATAATGGGGTTGGCTTTATCGGAAAGGGTATCGCCGGTGGAGGTGTCCTTGAGGCCGACGGCTGCGGCGATGTCGCCAGCATATATCTCCTTGATCTCTTCGCGCTTGTTGGCGTGCATCTTGAGGAGCCTGCCGATCCTCTCGTTCCTCCCCCGGGTGGCATTGTAGACGGTGCTGCCGGCCTTGAGGGAGCCGGAGTAGATCCTCAGGTAGGTGAGGTGGCCTATGAAGGGATCGGTCATGAGCTTGAAGGCCAGGGCTGAGAAGGGCTCATCGTCTGCTGGGCGTCTCTTCTCTTTCTCACCGTCGGGTCTTTGCCCCTCAATGGCCGGGACATCGAGCGGTGAGGGGAGGTAGTCGACGATCGCATCGAGCAGCGGCTGGACCCCCCGGTTCTTGAAGGCCGTCCCGCACAGGACCGGCACCATCTGGTGCTCCACGGTGGCCTTTCTGATGGCCCTCCTGATCTCCTCGGGTGAGATCGGCGCTCCTTCGATATACCGCTCCATCAGTGCATCATCCGCCTCGGCCGCCTTCTCCAGAATTTTTTCCCGGTATCTCAGGGCTTCTGCTTTGAGGTCTTCGGGTATCTCGACGCAGTGGTAGGTGGCGCCCAAGCTCGTGGCATCGTAGATGATGCCCTTCATCTCCACCAGGTCGATGACGCCGGCGAAATCCCCCTCCTTGCCCAAAGGAAGCTGCAGCGGCAAAGGAGAGGCCCCCAGCCGCTCCCGCATCATCTGGATGGTCCGTTGATAGTCCGCCCCCACCCGATCCATCTTGTTGATGAAGGCGACCCTCGGTATATTGTATTTATCCGCCTGCCGCCACACCGTTTCGGACTGGGGCTCGACCCCGGCAACGGCGCAAAATATGGCAATGGCCCCATCGAGCACCCGCAGGGACCGCTCCACCTCCATGGTGAAATCGACATGGCCCGGGGTATCGATGATGTTGATCCGATGATCGCGCCAGAAGCAGGTGGTTGCCGCAGAGGTGATGGTGATCCCCCGCTCCTGCTCCTGCTCCATCCAGTCCATGATCGCCGAGCCGTCGTGCACCTCGCCCATCCGGTAGGATACGCCGGTGTAGTAGAGTATGCGTTCGGTCGTGGTGGTCTTGCCGGCATCGATATGGGCCATGATGCCGATGTTCCTGGCCTTTTCTAAGGGTATTGCTCGAGCCACCTGCTTCTATCCTCCTACCAGCGGTAATGGGCGAAGGCCTTATTGGCCTCGGCCATCCGATGGGTGTCTTCCTTCTTCTTGATCGATGCCCCCCTGTTGTTGGCGGCATCCAAGAACTCGGCGGCCAGCCGCTCCGCCATCGACTTTTCCGGCCGCTCCTTGGCATACTGGATGATCCAGCGGATGGCCAGGCTTGTGCGGCGATTGGGCCGCACCTCGACAGGGACCTGATACGTGGCCCCGCCGACCCGCCTCGACTTGACCTCCACGACGGGCTTCACATTCTCCATGGCCTGCTTGAAGACCTTGAGGGGCTCATCCTTGGCCTTGTCCCGCACGATCTCCAGTGAGTTGTAGAATATCCCTTCAGCCAGACTCTTTTTCCCTTTCCGCATGAGGACATCGATGAACTTGGCCACCAATACCTCCCGGTATTTGGGGTCCGACTGTATCTCGCGCTTCTTTACTTCCCTTCTCCGCGGCATCCTAACCTCTCGCTATTTGGGCTTTTTCGTCCCGTATCGGGAGCGTGATTTCCGCCTGTCCTCGACCCCCAGGGCATCCAAACTCCCCCGGATGATATGATAGCGGACACCCGGCAGGTCCTTGACCCTGCCGCCCCTGACCAGCACCACGGAGTGCTCCTGGAGGGTATGCCCGATACCGGGTATATAGGCAGTCACCTCCATCCCGTTGGTCAGGCGCACCCTGGCCACCTTCCGCAGGGCCGAGTTCGGTTTCTTGGGGGTGGTGGTGTAGACCCTGACGCACACCCCCCGTTTTTGGGGGCACTCCCTGAGGGCGGGCGAAGAGGTCTTTCTCTTGACCGCTTCCCTGCCCTTTCTCACCAGTTGATTGATGGTCGGCATCTCGTGACCTCTCTTAATGTCCCTAAACTCTTACTGTTTCGCAGTCTTATTGTTTCCGAGCGGCCCTTGCCCGCAAGCGACAAAAACCCCTCTTCTTTCCCTCCCTCTTCCCTTGCAAGGGGTACCTCTCAAGGGTCAAGAGAGGGAATTCCCTTTTTAAATTAACTAGTTAGAAAAAGTTTTTTTCTAACTAATAAAAGAAAACCCCTTTAGAAAGGGCTCTGGCAACTCACCTTCCAGAAGCAGCCCGCGGAAATCCACCGATGTCTTCGCGCGTTACCCAGCTGAGACAATCAACTATACATAAGGGTTCCTCGGGCTATTCTGTTCATTATACAATTAATAACAAATTTATGGGTGGTTTTTTGTAAAACTTGATACTTATAGCAACTTTATGCTGCTTTGTCAAGACTTTCCGAGACAAAAAATAGAGACAAAATCCGGCAGATGGGCATAGACAGAGCTATATCTTCCCTGCCCATGGCCCTGCGGCCTTGACAAGAGGTGGCTTTCTGGGGGATTACTATAGTTATACTTACCTAGAAAATAAATGCTATCTTCCTCTCCCCAGGGGGAGAGGAAACAGGTGAGGGGGAAAACACCTGAGATCATATCCACCCTCACCTGCCGCCTTGCGGCATCCCGTATTCTCTGATTTGTGCAAAGCGGAGCGGGACCAGCCCTCTCCCGCTTGCGGGAGAGGGGAAAAGGGAGGGCGTATATTTTCATCGTTCGTGGATGACGCTCCGTCATGCCGCCGAAGGTGACCCTTTGGTCAAAGGTGACCCTGACCAAAGGGTCACTGGCCAAAGGGCCACCTTCGACTTCGGTTTAGCCAGATCTGCCGCCCTGCGGCACCCCATCTATAAGAATATCCGAATGGGAGGGGGCCGCGAAGCGGGAAACGCGACACACACACAGTTCAATGAGGAAAGGAAAGCATCATGAAAACAAATTCCTTTATTAAACAATTGATTGCCGCGTTCTCCTTTCTCACCGTCTTCTTCCCGGGATCGGCGCGCAAGGCGTATCCCGGCGGCTCCCCGGCCTATTTCCCCCTGGTGGGCCTCTTCCTGGGGTTGCTCCTGTGGGCCTGCGCCTATGCCCTGGAGGGGGTCTTTTACCCGGCGATAACTGCCCTGCTGCTCCTATCGATCTTGACCATCGTTACCCGCGGCCTTCCCCTTGGCGGCCTTGCCAGCCTCCTGGATGGCTTGAGCAGAGGCAGGAATGAGAGGGAGATAGGCAGGATCATGCGGGGGGGCCAACGCGGGACCTCCGCGGTCATCGGCATTTGCCTGGCCACACTCGCCAAGTATCTCCTCATCAGCCAGCTGATCGAGGACGGGGCCCTGCCCTCCCTCCTCTTCTTTCCGACCCTGGGGAGATGGTCGATGGTCTGCCTCGCATGGTCCTTCCCCGTTGCGCAGGAAAAGATCTTCGCACCTATGCCCGCCTCGCGGGATCTCTGGTGGGCCGCGGCTGTAACCCTGCTCTGCGCCATCCTCACCCAGGGGCTGGCCGGACTGGGACTCGTGGCGCTCGCCTGGGTCTTTGCCTATGGCCTTGGCCGATACTGTGTCGGGCGCATAGGGGGTATAACGGCCCAGGTCATGGGCGCAGGTGTAGAGTTGGTAGAGATCCTCGCCCTTGTTGCCGTCGTGGCCTTGCTATCATAAGAGCGTGAAATATATGATCCCTCATTATGGAATGCGTGCTTAAAACCTTTGACCTGGGCAAGCGATTCGGCAAGCGCTGGGCAGCCAGAGGGCTAAACCTCGAGGTCCATCGCGGCGATATCTTCTGCTTCCTCGGGCCCAACGGGGCGGGCAAGAGCACGACGATCCGCATGATCCTCACCCTGCTCCGACCCACGACAGGCACTATCCAGCTCTTCGGCGAAGACCTGCACAAAAACCGTGTTGCGGTCCTCTCCCGCGTCTGCGGGATCGTGGAGAAGCCCGATTTCTACCTCTTCCTGTCGGCCTATAAGAACCTGGAGCTCCTCGGCTCGATGACCCGCAGGATCAAGCGAGATGAGATCATGGAAGCGCTCGAGCGGGTGGGGCTCATCGCGCGCGCCTGGGACAAGGTCCGGACCTTTTCCCACGGGATGAAGCAGCGTCTCGGCATCGCGCAGGCCCTCCTGACAAAGCCGGAGCTGATCATCCTCGACGAGCCGACCACCGGCCTTGACCCGCAGGGGATGAAGGACGTCAGGGAGCTTATCCAAAGACTTTCCCAAGAGGAGGGGATGACGATCTTCCTCTCCTCCCACCTCCTCTCGGAGATAGAGCAGGTTGCCACCCGCATGGCGGTTATCCATCGCGGAGAGATGAAGGCCCAGGGCTCTGTCTCCGAGCTGCTCGCCCAAGAGGCCACCGACTATGCGCTTCAGGCCTCCCCCATCGAGGCAGCTCTCAGAATCATGCAGCCCATCCCCTGGGTCCAGGTCCTTTCCTCCAATGACCATATGATCGAGCTTCGCCTGGAGCCCGGGCATGCCGCCGAGCTCAACAAACTGCTGGTCGCCAACCAAATCGACGTATCTGCCCTCTATCCCCGCCGTACCCTGGAAGATTTTTTCTTGAAGGTCACGAAAGGGGTTCCCGAGATATGACACTCTTCGGGTTTGAGGCCTATAAAACCTTCAGCCGGTGGCGCACCTACATCAGCTTCGGCGTGCTGGCCCTGATCGTCGTGATGACGGAGATCGTGATGCGGGTGAGCGCCAAAGAGATCGTCGGCAGCATGATGAAGGCCTTCCAGAGGGATTTCATCATCGCCGGCAACATCGTGAACGCCTGGTTCATCACGGCCTTTATCATGAACAGTTTACACTTCCATATCCCGTTCCTCGTCACCCTGGTGGCCGGGGACATGGTGTCAGGCGAGGCCACCGCCGGCACAGTCCGGTTTCTCCTGATCCGCCCCCCCTCGCGGCAAAGGATCCTCAATGCGAAATACCTGACGGCCCTGTTTTATACGGCAGGGCTGGTTATGTTCTTCGCCGTCCTGTGCGTAGTCCTGGGCCTGGTGCTCTTCGGAAGCGGCGATCTGATCATGCATCGCCTCGGGCAATTCTCCGTCGTCTTCATCCCCGAAGCCGAGATCCCCCTGAGGATGCTCCTCGCCTTTGCCGCGGCAATCTGGTCCATGACCGTGGTGGCGTCTCTGGCGTTTCTTTTCTCCACCATGGCGGAGAATTCGATCGGTCCCATCATCGGCACCATGGCCGTGGTTATCTGCTTCCTGATCTTCGGGAACCTGCCCCTGCACTTCTTCCGGCATCTAAGGCCCTTTTTCTTCACCACCCATATGATGCTCTGGCAGGGGTTTTTCGACAGCTCCATCCGGTGGCTCGAGATCGGGCAATCCGCGTTGATCCTCGGCATGCACAATGCGGGACTCTTCCTGATCGCCTCCATCGTCTACCGGAGAAAGGATATCAAGAGTTGAAGAGAATCTTTGCGATTGTTCTGTTGCTGTTTCTGATGCTGCCTGGGCCGGGCCTGCTCCGGGCCCAGGGCCAGGCAGAGGCCCTCCGCGTCCTCGCGGCCCTGGAAAAGAAGTATGCCGGCCTTAAGGACTACGTCTGCGACGTCAAGGTCCATTTCGCCATCGAGACCTTTCGAGCGCCTGATCTGCAGGCCAGGCTCTTTTACAAGGTCCCGGATAAGATGAGGATCGAGTCCAAGAGGGTCGTCTTCTTTCCGCGTGACGGGGGGTATTTCAATCCCGCCCAGTTTAAGCAGGAGGAGTATACCGTTCTGCCTTTGGGATACGTGACGTACGACAAGAGAAAGGCCGTGCAGCTGAGGCTCATCCCGAAGAAGATCAAGGGCGCTACCCAGGATATGGTCCTGACCATAGATATCGGCAAGCTGCTCTTGAGAGAGATGATCCTGTCGCAGGCAGGCGGAAAGGTGGTCAAGGCGGAGATCACCTACGGGACCTTCTCCTCCTTCGAGCTGCCCACCGTCATCCGGCTTCTCCTGGACCTGCCTGCTGCCGAGCCGGGCATGGCGGAGGGGTTTAGCGGCCTTCCCCCGGATACCGGGGAGCCGCAGCGGATCACGGGTGAGATCGCAATCTATTATTCCAATTACCAGGTCAATACCGGCCTGGGAGACGAGCTCTTCAAGAACAACAAATCCCAAAAAAAGCCCTGATGCACGTGCGAATGATCGCCTTGACAAGGCGCTCGCATAAGGAGAGGTGACCTTTTTATCGCTTCGTGTTAAGAACTGTTGTAATATTTACAACGATTGATGTAAAAAAGAACAACAAAAAAGGCCCACGACACTAGAGAAATAAAGGGGAAAACCCGGCCCACACACCGGGGGTGCAGGGCATGAAGCAGAGGGAAAGGAAACATTGAAGAGGGCTTAAAAGGCCCTTTTTTGTTTTGATGAACATAAAAAAGAGGTGCGCCTGAAACAAGAGCAAAAATGAGTGGACAAACCACGCGATTGCGTGGTATAAACACGCAGTATGAATCGATTGGCTGAGCTCCTCTCATCGCGGGCGCGCGCGGAGATATTCCGGCTTCTTTTTGGCGGAACCGGTGAGGAACTGCATGTTCGGGCGATCGAGCGGCGTTCCGGTCTGAACGACAGCACCATCCGGCAGGAGCTGCGCAAGCTGGTCCGACTGGATCTCGTCCACAGCCGCAGGGATAGCAATCGTGTCTACTACCGTGCAAAGACCGAAAACCCCCTGTATCCTGAGATTCGTAATCTGGTGCTCAAGACATCAGGCCTCGCTGATGTGCTGAAGCCTGTATTGAGGGACAAGAGGATTCGCGCGGCCTTCGTGTTCGGGTCTATCGCCCGTGGAGAGGAAACAGCCGGCAGCGATGCGGATCTGATGGTTATCGGCGAGCTCGGATTGCGAAACCTCTCCGGATTATTGTCCGGTATCGAAGAGAAGATAGGGCGCGAGGTCAATCCCCATGTGTTGCATGAGGATGAGTTTCGCAAGCGCCTCCTGGCCAGGGAGCATTTTGTCACGAGCGTTATGGAATCGCCCAAAATCTTCATCATAGGATCCCAGGATGAGCTTGAAGCAATGGGCAGATAACGGCTGGCTGAAGCCGCATCGAACAAGCAGGGAAGAAATCAGTAACCTTTTCAGCATTGTGGAGCGCGACCTCACCGATGCCCAAAGGGATATCTCCGCAGACTGGCGTTTCGGTATCGCCTACAACGCCGCTTTGAAGCTTTGCAGGATGTTACTGTGCGCCGAAGGATACCGGCCATCCCATGAATCGCAGCACTACCGGACGCTGGCGGCCCTGCCGGAGATCTTGGGTAACGCCAGAAAAGCAGATGCGAAATATCTTGATGACTGCCGCAAGAAGCGCAACATCGTGGAATACGATTATGCAGGAGGGGCTTCGGCGTCTGATGCCGATGAGCTGATTGCATTCGTCAAGGGATTTAAAGACGATGTTATCACCTGGCTACAGCAGCACCATCCTAAAGTGCTTTAAAGGATTGAGAAAAAACTGCATGCCTTAGCTGTTGTTTACTTTTGCATCGGGATTGCCTATGATGATGGCGTGGGGATGTAAGGGTTGACCGGCCATTGCCAACACTGTGGGGCATGGCAAAAGGGGGTTGGGGGGAAATGCAAGGGAGACAACACAAGAAGCATAACGCGCTAGCTGAGCGTTGTCATATGAGACCAGGAGGGGGAAGGGATCAGGGCATGGCAGCGGTGCGGGAGGATCAGGCATTTTGTCCAAGAGCAGCATAGACCGTCCCAACCTCTTTCTTATAGCAGCGGCAAAGGATGCAAAGGCACGCAACAAGGCATTCGGCATCCGCCTGCCCCTGCTCGGATATCCCGCCATCAGCCTGGCCATGATCGCCTCCCTGACCCCGGACCGGTTTCATATCCGTCTCGTAGACGAGGCCCATGAGCCTGTCCCGTATGGGCAAGGCTGCCGGCTCGCCCTCATTGTCGGACTCACCCACCACATGCCGCATGTGTATCATATCGCCGACCGCCTGCGATCTGAAGGGGCGCGGGTGATCGTGGGCGGATTCCATGCGACGGCCCTGCCGGCAGAGGCCCTGGAGCACTGCGACGCCGTGATCCTCGGAGAGGCCGAGGCCGTATGGGCGGAGGTGCTCGACGACTTTACCCAAGGACGCCTGAAGAAAAAATATGTCGGCCGGGAGGCGGACCTCGCTTGCCTTCCCGTCATGCGGCGCGACCTTTTTAACAAAAAGTTCTACCATCCCGGGCAGATCATTGAAACAACCCGCGGCTGCGCAGTCGGCTGCGCGTTTTGCGGCGTGCAACAATTTTTCGGAAAAAGGTCGAGGGGCAGGCCGCCGGAGGCGATTCGCCAAGAGCTGATGGCCCTGTTCGGCCCGAGGCCCGTGCAGGCGCGATGGAAAACCTGGCTGGCAGGGCACTGGCACCCCGACATCCCCTACTTTATCGAAAGGCGCCTCCTCTATGTGATGGACTCCAATTTCGTCTCGGATTCCCGTCATGCCCGGGCCGTGCTGGAGGTCTTCAAGGACTGCGATATCAGGTGGTATGGCCATGCCAGCTTCAACCTCACGCGGGATGATGCCATGCTGGACCTCATGGCCGAGTCGGGTTGTATGGGCGTGAACATCGGCTTTGAATCGCTCTCCCAGGCAACGATCGATTCCATGCACAAGTTCCCGAACAGGACAGCCGAATATGCCGATTCCATTCGCCGCCTGCACGAGCGCGGCATCGGCGTCATGGGTACGTTCATCGTGGGATTTGATGAGGACACGCCCGCGGTCTTTGACCGGATCGCCGCATTCGCCGTCGAAAACCGCCTCGAGACCGCCTTTACACTGATCCTCACCCCCCTGCCGGACACCCCCCTTTACGCGCAGATGGAATCGCAGGGCCGGATCTTCAACCGCAACTGGGAAGCATACGACCACGGCTCGGTGACCTTCTTCCCCAGGAACATGACTCCGGCAGAGCTCCACTGGGGGATGAGATCCACGTGGAAAAAGGTCTACTCCTGGCGCAACATCTGGAAAAGGATCATGACCAAGCCCCGCGTCCGTCCTTTCTTCTATCTGCCCGTCAACATCGGATTCGCCCGGTGGGCCCGCGTGATCCGCTCCAAAAAACTCTGGCCGCCGCCTCGGGCGGAGCAAGCGCATAACCAGGGCCCTTGGGATTTACGCGCTTAAAAGCATTGCCCTTGCCGGAGATTCTCAAAGAGATGGGGCGGATGGATTGACCCCTCGACTTCCCGCTGATTTTGTGCTATGAACCCTATAACCTGTCCGCTGTGCGTGGAGGACAGGGGCAAGATTGCCTATGATGGGCGGGACTTAGATCCGTGCTGGATCCGTGATGAAATCCGTGGTGAAATCATAGAGAATTAAGGCCAGGCCCAAGGGGGCATGGCGTGAAGTGGTGACAGATGAAAGAACCTCGGACAAAGCAAGAGGTCCTAGACCTATTGAAAAAACAATTGCCATACTTACAGGAGAAGTATGGTGTGCAACGAATCGCCATCTACGGCTCGTTTGCAAAAGATAATCAGACAAAAAAAAGTGATGTCGATATTCTTGTCCAATTGATGAGACCTTTGGGGCTGGAGTTTGTAGAACTAGCCTACCATCTTGAAAAGATATTGAAGAAGAAAGTAGATCTCGCTACCTTTACTACACTCAAGCGAAGCCTGGAGAACCCCCGCTATAAACACATTGCTTCTGACATTGAGAGGAAACTGAGTTATGTCTAAAATTAGAGGGAGATAAGAGGCATGAAGAAAGAGGGTTGGAAAAGGATAGCATGGTAAGGGTCTCCCAAGGCCCTTTTTTGTTTGGCGCAACTAAGGCGGTAGGGCGCATAATTGACCACTGAAAAGGTGACCCAAGTAATATACATCAAATTTGATGTTGACACACTATGGAATTCACGGTAGAATTTTATGAAACGGAACGAGGCAGATGCCCTGTTCGGGAATTTTTGAATGGGCTTAAAGAAGCAGACTCCAATGATTTTGCAGCAATCATGGCAGGGCTCGCAAAGCTTCGGAATAGACAGTACCACAGGCCGCCTCTGTCAAAGCCTCTTGGGAATGACCTTTTCGAACTCCGACATGTTGGTAAACTGAATACAAGAGTGCTTTACTTTTTTGCGAAAGGGCAGCGGATTATTACGGTCCATGGAATACGAAATAAGGCTCGGGCGATCCCCAAACGGGATCTTACAGTAGCTTTGGAGAGAAGAGAGGATTGGCTATCGAGGAATCCTTTATGAAACGACGAACAAATTTTGATCTATACCTTGAAAAACAGTTGAGAGACCCGGAGTTCACGGAGCGATTTGAGAAAGCCGGTGAGGCCTGGGATGTGGCACTGAAACTTGCCTCGCTCCGTAAAGCATCCGGATTATCTCAGAAAGAGTTGGCAAAGCGGGTCGGGACATCTCAACAGCAGATCAGTCGTCTGGAATCACCCTCGTATGAAGGTCACTCCCTCAGCATGTTGCGTCGCGTTGCCGACGTTCTCGGAGCACGCATTGATATTGAGATCCAATCGAAGAAACCGGGGAAACTGCCAATCGTCGCTGAAAGCAAATCCATGTATCGGGTTAAGAGAAAAAGACAATAAACCACATCTATGCGAAGCGGAATCTGACAGAGGAAAAGAGGGAACAATATGCCGGCGATTGTGGAGCCCCACGGACAAGAGCGATGCAGCATACGTAACGACTGGGTGGGGCGACATCCCCCAACTGGCGTCGGGGCAGGCCGGCCACAAGCTACCACCTTTTACTGCTGGGAGAGGAAAGAACGCCGGAACAATTAAAAGGCGGGGGCACGTAGTGAATAGTGTAGGCCTGACACCATTGGGGTACAAAATTGAACAAGGGGAATAATTAAGTATGGTGTCCCCAGAATTCCCAGAATTCCATCAGAATTCGAATTTGGATTGATTCTATTTATCTGTCAATGTATAATATTGACAGTAAAAAAGAATCGTTTTGCTGATATGGAAAAAATTATCACATACTTCAAGAAACATGGGGGATATGCCCTGATGAAGGAGCTCAAAGCCGTCTCCTTCCAGACACGGGATATTGCTCGCCTACTGAAACAGGGGACAATCGTCAAGGTCAAACCAGGGCTTTACAGACTTGCAAACGTTGGAGAGATGATGATTCCCCTTCCAAAAATAAAGGGTTCTGGCATTACAA
>Ga0214474_1001155_pt1 | contig 12340 bp, 11 predicted proteins | sample RVTome_2_FD_187335 | JGI IMG/M metagenome (GOLD analysis project Ga0214474, IMG submission 187335) | Soil microbial communities from uranium-contaminated site in the Upper Colorado River Basin, Wyoming, United States - RVT95D214 HiSeq ...
CCGGAGAAGTTTAATCATCTCGGGATCCTCAGGGGCATAGGTTTTGAAACGTTTTCCATCTGTGTCTTTCCAAGTGATATTTCTACCGCGCGCCTCCACCTCCTGAACTTTGTTGCTTTCCACGGCAGAGATGAAATCAGAATAATTTCTATCTGAAGCAGTTTGGCGCGGTTTACTGAAAAGATTAAAAAGGAGAACCATGATGATAATGATGATTGCCCAGAAGACCAAATTCTTATAAAGGGAACTCAAAATTTTTCCTCCAAAATTAAATTCCAAACAAGACTAACATAATCTATCTTTTAATTCAACATTGTATATTGATTAAAGAGTTAGTGAAACGGAGGGAAAGGGAGTATTTAATAATCTCCCAATCTATTGAAATAATTCATGAAATATCTTATTTTTTAAACAAAAACTCTTTTTCTTGAAAATGAGGCGAGAAAAATGTAGATTAAAACCTACGATTGGGATATATAAATGTATAGAAATGATGAAATGATGTTATAATTGAATATTGGGTTTAGAATCCTTTTCATATACTTCATTATTCCAATATTCCAAAAATCCGTTGTTTTAATTTCCGGGTGTTTTATGTCGATTGACCTCTTGAAGAAATGTCCTCTCTTTGCAGGTTTGAACGAAGAAGACCTGAAGAAGATCAGGTCTATCGCCTTATTGAAAAAAGTTAGGAGAAAAGAGGTCATTTTCTATGAAGGCGAGGAAGCAAAAGGATTTTATGTTACCCTTTCGGGAAAGGTGAAGATTTATAGAGTTTCACCAGATGGGAAAGAGCAAATTTTACATGTAATTGATGCTCCAGATTCCTTTGCCGAAGCGGCTCTCTTTCTTGAAGGAATTTTCCCAGCCTTTGCAGAAGCACTGAGTGACAGTCAACTTCTTTTCATCCCCAAGAAGGATTTCGTCCATCTGATTGAGAAGAACCCCAAAGTCAGCCTCAATATGATCGCCTCCCTCTCCCATTTTTTGAGGCGATTTGCGTCACTCATCGAAGATCTCTCGTTCAAAGAGGTCTCTTCCAGAATCGCAAAATATCTGATCGATCTTTCATTAAAATTATCGAGAGAAGGGAAGAATTCCGGGGAGGTTGAACTGGATTTGAGTAAAACCCAACTCGCATCAAAACTGGGGACAATCAGTGAGACTTTTTCGAGGACTTTAGCCAAAATGAAGGCAAAAGGGATTATTGATGTGAAGAAAAATAGAATTTTAATTTTGAATCGAGAAGCCTTGGAAGAATTATCCTCAGGATTGAAACTATAACCTCACTTATCACTTCTTTGGTGTAATCCTTAAAACTTCTACAATGTGGGTATCGACCATTCCAGTTCTTTCACCCTCACTCCTCTGAGGAAACGCTGGCTGTAGTATGGCGTTTCTAAGTTATCTATTTTTATCTCTTTACTGAAAGAGGAGGCATGGACAAATTGATTGCCACCAATGTAAATCCCCACATGAGCATTGTTTCCCCGTCTTCTAAAAAAGACCAGATCTCCTTCCTCCAATTGGTATCTTTCTACTTTTTTACCTATACAGAACTGTTCTCGAGCAGTTCGAGGTAGAGAGACATCGAATATCTCGTAGACCTTCTTTACAAAAGCGGAGCAGTCAATTCCTTTCATTGTTGACCCTCCCAAACGATAGGGTGCTCCAAGATAAGTCTTCACCACCTTAACAAAAAGGTTTCTTTCTCCAGGATGGCTCCATTTTCCGAAGGGTTCCAAAATTTCTTGGTTATTCTCGTTTCCATTCCCATTTTCAGATTGTTCTCTTACTATGATCTCAGAATGATCTGCTTCTTCTAATCCTTCTCCTACCTCGACTTCTCTCTTTGGGAGGGTAATGATCTGACCAATCTTCAGGGAGGTCGAATGGAGTTCATTCATCTTCTTGATCTCATTTATTGAACAACCCGTTTTCTTCGAAATACAATAAAGATTATCCCCTTTTTTAACCACATAAGGCTCTGTTTCAATTGAACGACTTCTGTCCTCTTGTCCCCTCCGTCTTTCTTCTATAGTAGGAATCAAAAGAACCTGTTTGGGTCTGATAGCTTTTCCATTTAAATGATTGGTTTCTTTTAATGTCCTGATAGATACGCTAAAAGTTTTGGAAATACTATAAAGGGTATCACCCGATTTTACCGTGTAATGGACCTCTGCAAATCCTTCTTGGTTAAAACTAAGTAAACCCAATAGGACAATCAATCCCATACCGGCAAATGCCTTAAGTCCGATCATAAGATTTCCCCCTTTCCCCCCACCCAACCCTCCCCCTCGAGGGGGAGGGTCCGGGTGGGGGTGATCAGTTAATTTTCAGCAAAAAATATACCATTAAAATGGATCAAAAGAAGTGGTTATAACTGATAGGAATTTTTAATTTTAGCAGGTGTGGTAAGATTTGAGACATGCTTCGTTTTTACAAAATTGAACTGAACTTTTTACATTCTTTAACATCCCGTCCAGAATTGTAAAGAATTTCTAAATCTCTTTGCGCAACCTCCTCTTTATTATTTTTTCCCAATATCTGCTTTCTCTAAAACGCTTCCGGGATACAAAGATTATTAAGCTTTCCGACTTCCTTGAAGGCTTAAATAAGAAAGAAGAGTAACCCTGAGAGCTTCCCACTTCCAATCCATTTTTGAATTCACTTCTTTCTTCCTTGTACTCAGTGAAAAAATCTTGAGTATTTAAAAGAGGACTGATAATATTTTAGGGTAGATCCCGTTAGAAATTCCAGTCGTTCGACCCAGAGGCTCTCGACGGGCGGGGCATTATTTCCAACGGGGTAAATATTTTAACCAGATCGCCTGATAACGAGAATCCTTAGGCAATTGTACTGTGAAGACATTTATTTTTGATCTAAGGCAGTATTGGAAGGATCGGCCATTCATATGGAGTGGGTTTGAAAATTTTTTTACGAAGAAGGTTCGTTTACCTACATACGGCAAGGTCCTTGTATTAAGTCCCCATCCCGATGACCCTGAAAGCGTAGCGATAACCTGCAGACTCTTGAGGCATTTTGGCTGCGATATCTGGTATGCCATTGTGAGTGTGAGTCCCTCTGGTGTGGAGGATGAATACGCTCAAAAATGGCAAAATAATGGTTTTATTTCTTTACAGGAAAAAAAGAAGGAAATCCGCCGAAGAGAACAAACCCGGGCAGCAGAAATGTTTGGGTTAACACCGGATAGGCTTGCCTTCCTTGGCATAGAGGAGAACAAGGATCTCAATTCTCCTGAAGACCTGACCAGAATGAAAGACTATTTAGAGTCTATGGTGCCAGACATTGTGATCATGCCCATTGGTAAAGATTCAAACCAGACACACGCGTGGGTCTATCAGGCTTTTCGAAAATGTGCCAAAGATCTGACTCTCAAGACGGGGAAACCCATTATTGCTCTATACAATGAAGATCCCAAAACGATTGAGATTCGTAAAGACCTATTTGTTCTTTTTGGTGAAGAAGGTGCTAACTGGAAAAGGGCGTTGCTGAGGGCTCACGATACTCAACAGCAAAGAAATATTCACCGTCGCGGTATGGGCTTCGATGAACGAATTCTCCGTATAAATCATTTAAGTTATAAGCTCCTCCATGAGACTTCCCCAATTGCTATTTCGTCAGCTAAATATGCAGAGGTTTTTGAGATAGAATTATTCGGTTTCACTTATCCAAAGACTAATGAATAGTTTTATTAAAAATCTATTTTCAACCTGCAGCATATACGAGCAAGATAAATGATATTCTCTGGTCATGATATTTGTTGACGAATGTGTTAAAATTTACCTTCAAAAAATAGGAAGGGCACTCTATGACCCTCTACGACGAAATTAAGGGAATTATTGCGGCTGAATTGGCATTGGACGAAGAAATTATCGTACCGGAAGCCCACTTGCAAGACGATCTGGGGGCTGATTCTCTGGGGCTTTTAAATTTGGCTGAGGCGCTTGATAAACGGTACGGAATACAGCTTCAAGGCGATGACCTTGTCGATATCCCTAATGTGGGTGAACTCGTGAAATTGGTCGAGTCAAAAATCGCTTTAAAGTCCTAATCAGCCTTTTTAAAGGCATCCGGTTTGTTTTGACCACTGAATATTACTGTATGGGAGGGAAGGAATAACTTATTGTACAAACCTGATCTTTTAACATATTTTACTATTATCGCTCAAATCCCTCAAAGATACTTATAGAAGGAGGCCGAGCATGGAATACCCTCGAATAACCAAGAAGTCCTTGGAACAACACTCAGTCAAGCCTAATCTTCAGGATTATCCTAAGATGATTAAGGAATTTAGTTGGGATAAGGTTTCCCAGGAGTTAGACTGGTTCGACAGTGAACATATAAACATTGCCCATGTGGCTATTGATTCACACTTGAAAACAAGCCGGAAGAATAAAAAGGCTCTTATATGGGAGAGTAAAAGAGGTGAGGAAGAAGAGTACACCTTCCAAGATCTATCCCGATTGAGTAACAAGTTCGCCAATATCCTCGTCAAAGACCTTGGTGTCCAGAAAGGAGATCGGGTCTTCTTTTTCTTAGAACGTGTCCCAGAGATATATATTGGCATAATTGGAACACTTAAAGCAGGTGGTGTGATCGGCCCACTCTTTTCCGCCTTCGGACCGGATGCCGTCAAGGATCGCATGGCGGATAGTGAGGCAAAGATATTAATCACCAGTCCCTCTCTCAAAAAGAAAATCATTGAGGTTATGCCTGAACTCCCTGCTCTTAAAAACATCATCCTGGTCCACCGAGGAGAAGGAAAGGCAGACCCTAAGGATTTATTATATGATGAATTAATGGCCAATGCCTCTGAATCCTTCGATACCGTTAAAACTCACAAAAAAGATTATGCTATTATGCACTATACTTCTGGTACAACAGGAAAACCTAAAGGGGCCGTGCACGTCCATGAAGCCATAGTGGGCCATTACGCAACCGCTAAGTATGTCCTTGATCTTCAAGAGGAAGATATCTACTGGTGTACGGCAGACCCCGGCTGGGTCACAGGGACCTCCTATGGGATGTTTGGCCCTTGGTCGAATGGGGCCACTCAAGTTGTTTACGAAGGGGGATTCAGCGCTAAACACTGGTATAGCTTCCTTGAACGAAAAAAGGTTACCATTTGGTACACAGCACCTACAGCCATCCGGATGCTCATGAAGGCGGGAAATGAACTCCCACGGCAGCATTCTTTTAATTCTTTACGTCACATGTATAGTGTGGGAGAGCCTCTCAATCCTGAGGCGGTAGTCTGGGGAAAGGAGAACTTCGGAAAAGCTTTTCATGATAACTGGTGGCAAACCGAAACTGGGTCCATCATGATCGCCAATTACCCGATTCAAGACATCAAACCCGGCTCCATGGGGAGACCCTTTCCGGGAATCGAAGCAGGAATCTTGGACGACAACTTCAATGACCTCCCGGACGGCAAAGAAGGAAACCTGGCACTCAGGCCTGGGTGGCCTTCCATGTTTCGCACTTACTGGAAAAAGGATGAATTATATCAATCCCGGTTCAAAAATAAGTGGTACATTACAGGTGATAGAGCAAGGAAAGATGAAGAGGGCTACTACTGGTTTGTGGGACGTACAGACGACGTGATCAACACGGCTGGACACTTGGTGGGTCCTTTTGAGGTAGAGTCGGTTCTTATCGAACATCCTGCTGTTGCAGAAGCGGGTGTTATCGGTAAGCCAGATCAGATCGCCATGGAGGTCGTCAAGGCCTTTGTCTCCTTGAAAGATGGTTATGAACCCTCAGAAGAATTACGGCATGACATTCAGAAATTTGTTATGAAGCGGCTCTCCAGCGCTGCGGCTCCCCGCGAAATTGAATTCATCTCCACACTGCCCAAGACGAGGAGTGGAAAGATTATGCGGCGACTGCTGAAAGCTAAGGAACTCGGACTGCCTTTGGGAGACACATCCACCATAGAAGAGGACTGAGAGAGGATGCGCTCATGCTGACACCACAGGATTTTTTTGATTTAAAAGATTATAATCATCAAGGGATTTTCTCAAAAGACGAAGCCGTCTGGACAGCACTTGATCGTCTGAAGGATTATTTTGCTACATTCTTCCAGAAATCGTGGCCACTTTCCAAGATAACCGGACAAATCGACAAGGCCCTCGTGATTTATAACAATGAAGTTCGAAATGACCTTGAGGTAAAGGCTACAGGACCAAATAGTTCGATACGAGTTTACATGAAGGGAGAAATATTAGAAGGGGCTACTGTGATTTTACCTGGAACATTTCTTTTAAATGACCAAATCATTATCGGGTCTGGAACCATTATTGAACCGGGTGTATTCATTAAGGGGCCGGCGATTATTGGTAATCACTCTGAAATTCGCCAGGGCGCTTATATCCGCGGGGATTGCATTGTAGGAAACGGATGTGTTGTGGGACACACGACGGAGATGAAGGGCTCTATTATGTTGGACGGCGCAAAGGCGGCCCACTTTGCTTACGTTGGTGATAGCATTTTAGGTAAAGACGTAAACCTTGGTGCAGGGACGAAGCTCGCTAACCTGAAGATGATAGCTGGGTCGATTGTTGTTACCGTTGACAAGATGCGGTACGATACGGGACGGCGGAAACTGGGGGCAATCTTGGGTGACCGTACAGAAACCGGATGCAACTCGGTCACTTCTCCTGGTACTCTGATGGGCCAGTCCTCTATTGTTTATGCAGGCGTTTCCGTACCAGGTGGATATTACCCGAGTAGAACCATTTTTATGCCCTCCCAGGACTCTCTCCGAATCCGCAGCGTGAAACATTAATCCCGAACTATAAGCCAGACAGTCCGAAGATAATAAAGAACATCCCCTGAGGATCCTATTTATTTCCCCAAGCATCTGACGCTTCACACTTTAGACCATTCGATATATCTTTGAAATCTAAAAATTGGCTCATATCCTAAATCGCATTATTGCACTCTCAGACAACCCAGTGCAACCATGTTTTAATTGCCCTCCTTACCCCCCTTTAGTAAAGGGGGAGGTTACTCCTCCCTTTTGTAAAGCCTGCCTGCCGGTAGGCAGGGGAGGTGGGAGGGATTTAAGAAAGCTTTTTTCAATGTAATCTAAGAAGGTAATAGTGGTTTCCCTATTATGTTTTCTTCCTGAAAGTCTACAATTGCAGAGATCAGAGAAAAAGTGTATATTACCCTTAAAAATCGAGAATAGAGTTGAATGATTCCTTTGTGGATTAAGAGGCGTTCATGCTAACCAGAGAGAAGATCTTAGAACTGCTGCAAGCAAAATATCCTTTTCTTGCTACTGAATTTGGGGTTAGCAAGATAGGACTATTCGGCTCTTTTGCGAAGGGGCAGTCCGATGAAACAAGTGACGTTGATATCGTTGTGGAATTTGACCGTCCGATAGGGTTTCGGTTTATTGAACTTGTGGAATACCTTGAAAATCTGCTGGGGCGAAAAGTAGATGTGCTCACACCGGCAGGCATTCAAGGAATTCGAATAGAGCGGATTGCCAAGAGTATTACAGAGAGTACCGTCTATGTCTAAGCGGACAGATAGAGACTTTCTGAGCGATATCCGGGAAGCCATTCATCGGATATCCACTTACGTCATAGGGATGTCATACGAGACATTCGTGGTGGACACCAAGACACAAGATGCTGTCATCCGCAATCTGGAGATTATCGGTGAGGCAACAAAAGACCTATCTGAACAACTGCGGACGGAATACGCTGATATCCCTTGGAAGAGCATGGCCGGGGTCCGCGATAGACTGATCCACCATTACTTCGGTGTCAACCTTGATGTCGTATGGCAGATTGCCACTATCGAGTTACCTCAGGTGTCTTCACTACTAGAGACAAGCAAAGAAGATAAAAGGGAAGGTGTCGGCTAACCCACGGCTGGAGCAGAAGAGTCTTCGTGGAGAATGGAATCGCTAAGGGGCAACCCTCAGCGACGTAATGGCGAAAAAGGAATATGGAATGAACCGGGACTTTATAGTGAAGGGCATCCGAGCCGACAAGTTGGAATACCGCAATGAGACGATATGGAGCAATCCGTAGACCATTCAATATATCTTTGAAATCTAAAAATTGGCTCATATCCTAAATCGCATTATTGCACTCTCAGACAACCCAGTGCAACCATGTTTTAATTGCCATTAGAAACCCAGAGGTTTTTGGGAATCAATCTGAGAAAGTAACAACGGTCTCCCCACCATGTTTCTTCCTGAAAGAGTGATTTTCAACTTTTGTCATCCCGTACAACGTTTCAAGTAATAATCGATAATTATTGTTGACACCGCCATTCATAACCAGTAGATTCTTATATAATCACAATTTCTCAGATGATCAGAAAGGAGGAAACGACCGTGGTAACAACAGAAGAGAGAAAATGGAATTTTAGTACTTGGGGTTTTATAGGAATCCTTGTTTTGGCCATTGCAGTTCCAGTTGCGAAGGCACAGACCCCGTTCGATGTGACGGAATGTGGTGGAGGACCAATCACGATCGTCTTCCAGAGCCCGGAGGTAACGGTTTCGGGACTGGAGGGCAAAGGCATCATCTTCAGCAACCATGAGAACAAGTTGTTTAACAACTGTACATTTCAGCTGGTGCAGATCGCACGAGTCATTGGCAGTGATAGGGTGTCGAACAGCTACTGGAAGATTATGGATCCTGACGGTGACGCCATTGTAGCGAGCGTTGATGTCGTCGGTCCTGAGAAAACGATGACATTCCTCCATGGCACCGGCAAGTGGAAAGGAATCAAAGGAGGGGCCAAAGGGAAAGGGATCACAGGTGGCAAGTTTATAGTTCCAGGGACGTTCCAAGCCTGTTCGAGGTATGTAGGAACTTTCGAATTGCCGAAATAGGCAGTCAGGGACAAAGCCTCTAATCCGAAGGGAAGCAATGGGAGCGGGTTATTGATCACAGCCCGCTCCACACTCATTGTATTGACTATGCACATTTCTAACGATAACCGTTGACTTTCAGAATTATCTTGGTTTAAGGAGTAGGTAGGTGAACTCGTTGATTCGGGGCATCGGTTCGGCTTGGAAAATCGATGAGGACAGATTTCATTTGTTCCTTCATTTAATTGTGATCAGGACAATTTAGTTAGGCATGCTTGATTACAATTGGAGATTGAGAGGAGGTCTCTGCTCTTAACCCATTTCCAATGGTTATAGCCTCCAAGGTGGTTATTTTTTGCACCAAAGAATATTGACCCGAGGTTGGCGGGTAATAAAGGAAAAGAAAAATTAATCCCATGATTTCAAGATATTGAGTAGAGGAGCAACATATGATCTTTAAACAATTCAGAGATGGAGAGGGTTGCTTATCTTATTTTATCGGTTGCGAAAAGAAGAAGGAAGCAGGGGTGATTGACCCCTCTCTCAATATCCATCAGTATCTTGAAACCCTTCAGGGAAAATCTTTTGATCTCCAATATGTGATCGACACCCACACCCATGCAGACCATCTCTCCGGAGCCGGCCTGTTGGCCCAAAAGACCAAGGCAAAGGTCATAATGAGCAAAGAGACTCCGGTTCAGCGGTCCATCGGTATGGGGAAAGCTCCGGAGAACATCAAAGAAATTTTAAAGAACAACGGTGAGATTCAAGTGGATCGGTTTGTAGGCGAAGGGGAAATGATCCAGATGGGCGAGATATCAATTGGTCTTCTTCATACTCCAGGACATACCCGCGATACCATGTGTCTTCTATTGCCTGACCGCATTTTCACAGCTGATATTCTCCACATCGGCCAGGCAGGGAGGACGGATCTCCCTGGAGGAAGTTCAGAGGAAATGTACGAAACCCTTTTTAAAAGGATCCTTCCCCTTTCCGACGACCTTCTGGTCTATCCTGGACATGACTATAACGAGAATACAAATTCTTCTCTCGGATATGAGAAGAAGAACAATGAGTTCTTGAAACCCCGAACCAAGGCTGCCTTTGTTCAATTTGTGGCGAACTTCTTCCCTGAGATTAAACCTGGGATGCAATGCGGCGTGAAGACGATTGTGGGGAGCCATGCAGGAGGTCAACCCACCCTTCAGAATGGTTTAGGGGATCTGATTATCGATTATATGCAGCGCCATCCCGATGAGTATACTGTTACGATCGACCAATTGAAAAAAAGATTCGAGGTAAAGGATAAATCCCTCTATCTCCTTGATGTACGCACTCCCGAAGAAGTGGCAAGAGGAGTCATCAAAGGGGCATCAAAAATCCCCATTGATGAACTTCCCAAAAGGGCGGAAGAGATCCCCAAAGACAGAGAGATTGTGGCTTACTGCGCGAGCGGAGCCCGATCTGCTTTGGCCACCCTTTATTTGAAGGCGCGGGGTTTTAAGGCCAATAGCCTCGACCATGGAATCCATGAATGGGAAGAGGCAGGCTACCCGATTGAAAAATAAATTTTCTTTCTTGTTACCCGATTCAAGAAAAAGCCAGAACTCTTAAAGAGCAGTTTCCTCTATCTCCTCCTCAAATAGAAGAAAAGAACAATGCCTCCAATGATCATAAAAGCGGTAAGAATCTGATATAAATGGCGCCAAACAAATAAAGGATACCTAATAACTACTTTGATTACATTCAGTTGTCAAAGAGATAGGCAGGGCCAGAGATGGCTCTGCCTTGCTTATGCACATTTCAAACTTGGTAATCATCAGTGTCCCTCTTCTTGCCCGATTGGTACTCAAAAGTATGAGGAGGGCACTCCGATATCTTGTGATCAATTTTTCTTGAAATATTACTTTCTTTTTTGTATATTCAACCCATCCCGAAGCAAGTTCTCACCACTTAGATTAAAGAACGACTGATAGTGGACGCGGCTTTCCCTTTTGGCTGGTAACTGATATACTGAATGTAACCCCAGCGTGCCACTACCGAAGAAAGACAAAAAACTCATTGGACAACAACAGGGTAAAGCCGCTCGAAGGCAAGCCCGTATTTACCTACAGCTCATACATTGTGGCCGCTACCTGGATTATGCTTTTCCTCCCAAGTTCGGTAGCGGTGGGCATATTTTTTAAGCCCATACTGGAAGAATTCGGTCTGGATAGAGCCACCCTTTCCCTGATACAGACGGGCGCCATGTTAGCCTATGCCGTGGCATCACCCTTTCTGGGCCGGTTGATAGACAGATTCGGGCCAAAAGTGATTCTCTTTGCCTGCATCGCCACGCAGACTCTGACCGGCGTCATCAACGGCCTGGCTACCAGCCTTTTGCACCTCTATATCGCCAGATTCCTCTATGAAATGAGGGGCATCCATGCTGCGCAGGTGCTGGTAAACCGCTGGTTTGTGAAGAAGAGGGGCAGAGCCCAGGGGGTTGTCGCCACCGGCTGGCCTATAGGGATATTAGTCATATCGCCATTCTCCCAGTATCTAGTGCAGGTCTGGGGCTGGCGGATGACCATGCTCTTCTGGGCTGGAGTTACCTTCGCAATACTATTACCCTTGACCATATTCATACGGGATAACCCCGAGGAAAAGGGGTACGGTCCTGATGGAAAACCCCTCAACAGAGCGACACCAACTGGCCAATCCCTGAAGCGGCTGGCTGATACCCCGCCGGTGAAGCCTACCACAGGCCCAGGCAGCCGCCTGTCCGAAGCCGTAATGAGTGGTTCCTTCTGGCTACTGGCAGCCAGTCAATTCATCTGTGGTATCGGTTGCGGCTTCATAATGACCCATATCGTCATATTTGCTACTGATATCGGCTATTCCGCCATGATTGGCGCTACTTTTTTGAGCGTCCAGGGTGGTGTGAATCTGGTCGGGGTACTGCTTACGGGGCAGTTATCTGACCGGATCGCCAGAAGCCGGGTTCTAGCAATGACCCACACCATTCGCAGTGTATCCTTCGTCATCGTCGTCATTTCCCTCCTGCTCAGCGACGGCTCATTGTGGTTAATCTATATCGCCATGGCTTTATTTGGCTTCGGCTTTTTTACCACGGCGCCGCTCACCGCTGGACTGGTGGCTGACCTTTTCGGCTACCGCCAGATGGGTACTTTGCTGGGGTTGATGCTAACATTTCACACGGTGGGCATGGCGATAGGCGCTTACAGCGGCGGCATCACTTTTGAGCTGACTAGTAGCTACTTCTCGTTTTTTGCTATTCAGGGAGTTCTTGAATTCCTGGCAGCCGTCTCCGCTTTCTACATTAAGCGGAAGGCAATATATTAAGTAAACTTAAGATTCCTTTACAAACTCAGCTTAAAGATTTCGTTTAGTGGAACCTTCACCCAACTTTTTTGAAGAGTCCTTCCCGAAGTTCTCAAGGAAAAAAAACAGATCGCTATACCAGATTTCAAGTGA
>Ga0214474_1001156_pt1 | contig 12333 bp, 10 predicted proteins | sample RVTome_2_FD_187335 | JGI IMG/M metagenome (GOLD analysis project Ga0214474, IMG submission 187335) | Soil microbial communities from uranium-contaminated site in the Upper Colorado River Basin, Wyoming, United States - RVT95D214 HiSeq ...
TAAGAATTGCAGGCGCAAAGGAGCCCATTTTTACGGAGAAGGGAATTAAGGAAATTTATTTGAAATCTGGAGGGATTCCCAGATTAATTAACATCTTATGTGACAATGCATTATTAGATGGATATGCCTTGGACCATAGGATGGTTGATGAGAAGTCTGTAAGAGGGGTTGCTAAGGATCTGAATCTAAAGAAAAGTCCCCGGAGAATTTGGCTCTGGTTTGTTCTCAGCCTTTCGATTGCTGTCTGCATTCTACTATCCGTTTACTTACAAAAAAATGGTTATCTGTTGCTCTTTTTGAGAAAAATTCCCTGAGGCTTCCAATAGATTAAAGAGTCTCTAATGAACGAGTTTCAATATGTTTCCAATTTCGTAAACAAAAACACTATGTGCTATGCTCTTTGCCTGTCTACCCTGCCTTCGGCAGGCAGGTGCGGGCAGGCGCTATGCATAATATCTCAGAGCAAGGCTACACTTTTTACGTGAGGTGGAAAGCGTGAGAGCGTAAGTTGTTAGAAGATTTAACCCCTTGCGCCTCACCCCTTACGACTTACGCTTTACTATAGGAGCAAAAAATGAGTCGAGTTTACCGTGCCCTTGAAAAGGCAGAAGAAGAAAAAAGGCAGAAGGTAAAAGAAGATCCCTCTCTTAAAGTGTTTGAAGAGAAGGTTGTTTTAAAGAAAGAGGCCCCTACTTTGAAATTTCCTGAGGAAAAGATAGCAAAAATTGAGAAAACAGAAGAACCGGGACTTCCCTCAAAAGAAGAACTTCCTGTTTTGCTCGTTCCGCCCAATTCTATTGCAGAAGATGAATTTCGGAAACTGAAGACTCAAATTTTTCTTCGTTTGCCTAATCCTCCTCATTCAATTCTTATTACCAGCACGGGACCCGAGGAAGGAAAGACAACCGTGGCTGTCAATTTAGCGACGGCTATTTCAAAGGAAATTGACAGGAAAGCCATACTCATTGATGGAGACCTTCGGAAACCGAGTATCCATTTTGAAAAAATTCAAAACGCAAAGGGCCTTTCAAATTTTCTTTCAGATGGGACCCCCTTATCAGAGATCCTGATCAATTCTGAATTGGAAAACCTCCGCATCATTATGGCAGGGCCTTCTACCCAGAAATCCTCAGAGCTAATCGGATCGAAAAGAATGGGAGAACTCTTGATGTCCCTCAGTGAGCCCGGGGAAGATACTTATATTCTGATCGACTCCTCACCCATTATTGCTACCACGGAACCCATTGTACTCTCGAAAATGGTAGATGGGATTATTCTGGTGGTGAGGGCGGACCGGATGCCAAGAGAGTCAATTCAACGGGCGCTGAAGTCCATCGATCGTCAGAAGATCATTGGTGTGGTTTTTAACCAAATTGATTTGAAGCCATCAAGTTATTATTCAAAATATTATTACAAATATTACCAAAGGTAAGTTTCGCTATGCGCTGCGCCCCATGCGCTTTGCAGTTAGGTGTGAGTTATGCTTAGTTTGAACGGGTATCGGTCCTCCCCGGGTTTGTTATTCGGATTGATCGACAGCCTCCTTATTCTGATGGGGGTACTTGCAGGAGCTTATTTGAGATTCCGGGGAGGGGGTAGCTCTATTTTTCTTTTTGATCATCTCGTTCTCAAAGTAATGGTTGTCGTTTTGGTGATTCAAATCGGATACTATTATTTTGACCTTTATGATTTGAAAATCTTTCGTGAGGTGAAAAAATTGGGCATTCTTCTTTTAGAATCCCTTGGAGCCTCATCCCTTTTCTTGGCAGTTATTTACTATTGCCTTCCGGTTCTAGCGATAGGTAGGGGAATATTTGCGATCAGCTTATTTTTGATTTTGCTGTTTACCTTTCTATGGCGCTTCCTTTATGCATTGATGTCTAAAGCATTGGTAAATAAGGAAAGGATTTTAATTGTCGGTACAGGCGAGTTGGCGAAAAAGATAAGGAGTGAAATCCTTGAAAACGGTAACGATGACTTTGAAATTGTAGGGTTTATAGATGAGAGCAGAGATAAGATCGGAAATAGAGTTTAAGCCGGTGATTATAGGTGACTACACGCAGATCTCTTCGATTGTGGAAGCAGGAAGTGTGGATAGGATCATTGTGGCACTGGACGAAAGGCGGGGACAATTTCCCCTGGAACAGTTGCTCTTTTGCCGGTTGAAAGGCATTCGGGTGGAAGATGGGGTGGCTTTCACTGAACAATTCGCCGGGAAGCTCTCCGTCGAGAATCTCCATCCTAGTTCTCTCATTTTTTCAGACGGGTTTAAGAGATCAGCGATTTTTAAACAGATGAAAAGAGGTATCGATATCTTGGCATCAGCAGTGATTCTTGCCTTATTTTCCCCTGCCATCCTGATGATCGCCTTAGCCATCAAGCTGGATTCAAAGGGCCCAATTCTTTACCGGCAGGAGAGGGTGGGGGAGGATGGAAAGATATTCCGTCTTGTGAAATTTCGTTCGATGCGTGTTGATGCAGAAGAAAACGGGCCGGTGTGGGCAAAGGTTGATGACCAGCGAATTACACGAGTGGGTAGGGTGATCAGAAAGTTGAGGTTGGACGAAATTCCCCAAATGATCAACGTTTTCGAAGGGGATATGAGTTTTGTAGGTCCGAGACCTGAGAGGCCTTTCTTCGTGGGACAGTTAGAAAGAGAAATTCCTTATTATTCTCAGAGACTTGTCATTAAACCGGGGGTCACGGGTTGGGCCCAAATCTGTTACCCCTATGGAGCATCAAGAGAGGATGCCTTAGAGAAACTGAAATACGATCTCTTTTATATTAAGCATATGTCCATGTTTTTTGATTTGAACATCATTTTTGAGACGGTCAAAATTGTTCTGTTGGGGAAGGGAGCAAGATAATAAAACCCGCATAGCGCATAGCGTCAGGAGACAAAATTGTGAATGATATATCAATAATATTATTAGTATTGGTAGAAATCCGTTGTGAGCTTTTTAAATTCTTCCTTGCCTTTCGGAAAAACCCTATGCTCTATGCGCTTTGCGCTATGCGCTGGGTTGGATAAGATCGGAGGTTTTCCAAGTGTCAATCGAAAATGAGATTAGGAAGTTTATCGAGGAAAATTTCATATTGGAGGGGAACGATCACCTCGGACATGAAGACTCTTTGTTGGAAAATGGAATTATTGACTCAACGGGAGTTCTTGAACTGGTGGCCTTTCTCGAAGAGAGCTATCGCTTCAAAATTAAGGACGAGGAACTGGTCCCCGAGAATTTAGATTCAATTAAAAATATCTCTAATTTTGTCAAAGGGAAGATTAGAGATTTAACTGCAGAACCCCAGCATTGTAGTACTGCAACAGTGAATTAAGCAGCTTATAGCACCTTGTTCCTGACTCCTTCCGCTTTACAGTCTTAAGGAGTAGAGAGAAAATGAGAGCTTTTAACCAAAAAATATTAGAAATCGATTGTGATACCGAATCAAAAAAAATCTGTGAATTCATGAAGAGGACAGTTTTGAAGGATTTCCGGAAAAAGGGTGTGGTAGTGGGATTAAGCGGAGGGATTGATTCTGCTCTTACCGCGGCCCTGTCTGTGAAGGCGTTTGGAAAGGAGAGGGTGCTGGGGGTGATTCTTCCGGAAAAGGAATCGAGTCCAGAGAGTGAAATCCTGGCTCGGCAACTTGCAAATTGGCTCGGAATAAAAACAGAAACGGTTCCTATTACTCCAATCCTTCAAAGCTTAGGTGTTTATCAGAGGAGGGAAGCAATCGTAAGAAAATATTTCCCTGAGTTTGCAGAGGGATGGAAATACAAGCTCGCGATTTCGAAAGATACCCTTGAAAAAGAAGGGCTCACTTTCTTCCATCTTGTTGCCATAGATAGGGATGGAGCAAGTCATAAAGAGCGTCTTCCTCTGAACGATTATCTGGAAATGGTTGCAGCTACCGAAATGAAACAACGAACTCGAATGATTCAACTCTATTTTTATGCAGAAAAAAGTAACTGCATCGTTGCTGGTACTACGAACAAATCGGAGCTTCTCCAGGGTTTCTTCGTCAAATATGGCGATGGGGGAGTGGACATGGAACCCATTGCCCATCTTTATAAGATGCAGGTTTTTCAGCTTTCTGAATTTCTTGGTGTTCCCCAGGAAATTGTTAAGCGGACACCGAGCCCTGACACCTGGAGCGCGGGAGTGAGTGATGAGGAGTTCTACTTCAGAATCCCATATGATCTCCTGGATTTATTGCTTTATGCCCATGAGGAACAAGTGCCATTGGATGGCGTTTCAGGTGTTTTAAATATCCCCCCCGATAAGATTTTAAGGTTCTATAAAGATTTTGACGGTAAGAACAAAGCGTCCTGGCACTTACGAACTATGCCACCTAATCTGATTGACCAAGTGAGGATGTGATCGGAAAATGCGCGTATGTTCAATTTGTGTATTGCCTGAAACCTTTCCAACGATCGAGTTTGATCACCAAGGCGTCTGCAACTACTGCAGGTCCTTCAAAGGGGAAGAGCACCAAAGGGAACTTAAGAAAGAATATAGAGAACGATTCTTAACCCTGATGAAGGATCACAGAGGGAATGGTAGTTACGATGTTCTGATGGCTTACAGCGGGGGTAAAGACAGTACGTATACATTAGACGTTTTTAAAAACCATTTTGGCCTTCGTGTTCTTGCCCTTACCTTTGATAATGGTTTTGTTTCCCCCTATGCGATGAAGAATATGAGAACAGTCGTAGAGCGATTGGGGATCGACCATCTCATTTTCAAACCTGATTTTGAAATCATGAGCAGGGTGTTCAACATTTCGATCAATGGGAATCTCTATTCGAGAAAGACCCTGGAAAGGGCAAGCACCATCTGCACTTCCTGCATGAGTTTTGTAAAATTCATTTCGCTGAAAATGGCTCTTGAAAAAGAAATACCTTTCATCGGTTATGGCTGGTCGCCAGGGCAGGCTCCGGTCCAGTCATCCGTGATGAAGACCAGCGCTGCTTTTACGCAGGCAACGCAGAAGGTCATCTACGAACCTCTCCACAGAACAATTGGCGATAAGATTAACCCTTATTTTTTGGAAGAGAAGCATTTTAAGCTCTCTGATAAATTTCCGTATAACGTTCATCCTCTTGCCTTCCTCGATTACGACGAAGAAACCATTTACAAACGAATTAAAGAGTTGGGGTGGGAGCCACCTAAGGATACGGATCCAAACTCTACAAATTGTTTGATGAATGCCTTTGCCAATCGGATTCATCAAGACCAATTTGGGTTTCATCCCTATGCGTTTGAAATGGCGGGTCTCGTCCGCATGGGTGTCCTATCGAGAGAAGAAGGTCTCAAGAGATTAAACGAACCCGCACATGAGAAAATTGTTGAAGAAGTTAGGCTAAAACTTGGCATTTGAAATGCGGCAAGGCGGAAGGCTTAAGAACTTTAACGGCTGACGCTCTTGGGACTTGCACCTTACGACTGGCGGTCTTTACAGTAAATAACGCTATGCACTCTGCACTATGCGAGGTTTTGTAAATGGAAAATTGGTTCGTGATTCAAACAAAACCGAAAAAAGAAGAAGAGGCGGAATCTTATCTCTCTACAAAAGGAGTGGAGATCTTCAGCCCTCTTATTGAAGCATTTTCATTAAGAAATGGCAGGATGAACAAAGAGTTAAAACCGCTATTCCCAGGTTATTTATTTGGAAAGTTTGATCTCGATCAGAATTATCCTTTGGTCAGGTGGGCGAGGGGAGTTAAAAAAATACTTGGTTTCGGGGAATATCCCACCTCAATTTCTGAAGAAGTGGTGGAAATAATTAAAGAAAGAACAGATGCTCAGGGTATTGTGAGAATCAGGTATCATTTTAAACCTAATGACTTGATTCGGATCAAAACAGGTCCATTAAAGGATCTTTTAGGTATCTTTGAAAGATGGGTTTCCGATAGCGAGCGGGCCAGGATTCTTTTAAATCTAATTGGATATCAACCCGCTGTGGAGATTCATTATTCGATGATAGAAAAGGTGGCTTAGGCAAGCTTGAGTTTTTTGCGTTTCTTGAGTCTATTGAGTTTATCGAGGCTGTAACCCAAACAATGCAATAACCCAAGTAACTCAATAAACTGTAACATTTAGCATTTTTCCCACTATCGTGTGGCACGAAAATTCGATATTGAAACTCTCGCACCTAGAATTTACCCGAAATTCGAACCGGCGGTAGCCTGCATTGGGTTTGTTGAGTTCATAGAGTTATTGGGTTTCTTGTTTTCCGTAGATTCAGTAACCCAACGAACCTAACGGACCCAATAAACCCAATAACACCCCCAACCCCAGTAGATCCAAGGATGACCTTAATACATCATTTTGTCGAGCGGAGTGCTAACCTTTTCACCAACAAGACCGCTTTTATCCACGGCAATGTAAGGGCTACGTACAACCAGATCAACAACCAGGCAAATAACCTTGCTCTTCACCTGATTGAAAATGGAGTTGCTCCGGGTGACAGGGTTACGCTCCTCATGGAGAACTGCCTCGAATACATCATCAGCTATTACGGCATATTGAAAACAGGGGCAGTTGTGGCTCCACTCAACAGCGACTTGAAATCGGAAGGTTTAAGAGAAATTCTAATTGAACTTGAAGCTAAGCACATCATTTCGTCGTCAAGATTCGAGAAGCTTTTGCAGTCAACGGACTTGTCAGCATGTGGTATTCAGGAACTAATCCTGAGAGCGCCTAAGCTGAAATGGTCATCAGCACCATACGTGGTGACCGACTTGGACAGCCTGTCCGAAAATCGGCAAACACGAAATCCGGATATCCTAATTCAGGAAAGCGATCTCGCAAGCATCATTTATACATCTGGATCTACTGGCCGTTCAAAAGGTGTGATGCTATCTCATCAGAACCTTGTTCATAATACTTTTTCGATTTGCCAATATCTTCATCTTACCCACAATGACATACAGATGGTTGTTTTACCTTTTTTTTACGTGATGGGGAAATCGCTTCTAAATACCCATTTTGCAGTGGGCGGATCTATTGTGATCAATAACAAGTTTGCCTTTCCAGCCACGGTCCTCAACGAGATGATCTCGGAGAAGGTAACGGGATTTTCAGGAGTACCATCGACGTTTGCCTACCTTCTGCATCGCTCTCCTCTGGCTAATAGCCGCGACAAACTCAGTTCACTCCGATATTGCAGCCAGGCAGGTGGGCATATGTCGAGGGTGATCAAAGAGGAGTTGAGGCGTGTTTTGCCGACTCATACAGAGATTTACATTATGTACGGAGCGACTGAAGCTGCCGCCAGACTTTCCTACCTTGAACCTTTACGGTTTGAGGACAAGATGGACTCAATTGGAAAAGGTATACCTGGTGTAGCTTTGCGAGTTCTGAATGAAGAGGGAAAAGAAGTTCGCATAGGCCAGGTTGGTGAGCTGGTCGCAGCGGGAACCAATATTATGAAGGGCTACTGGAAGAATCCAAAGGCTACGGCCAAGGTTTTGGTTGATGGATGGTATCATACTGGTGATCAGGCTTATCAGGATGAAGAAGGATTTTTCTATCTCATGGGGAGAAAGGACGATCTGCTCAAGGTAGGGGGCCACCGAATCAATCCGCGGGAGGTTGAAGATACACTTATGGAATCAGGAATGTTTATAGAAGCTGTGGTTGTGGGTGTTCCCGACGAACTCCTTGGCAACAAGCTGGTCATCCTGGCAGTTCCAACAAATGGTGAGTGTAGCAAGAACAAAGTGCTCGTTTACTGTGCGAATAAATTACCCAAACATAAAATCCCTTCTGATTTGAAATTTACGCGTGCACTACCAAAGAAAACTAGTGGCAAGATCGACCGCAATTCCTGCCGTGACCTTTACGAGCAACTGCAACCAGCCCATAGCGGATAGCGCATAGCAGTTTTGATGTGCTACCATACAGGATATAACTGAAAACTGGTTCCGTAAAAAGTGGTCAAATTCAGATTCCATGATTCAAAGATGAACAGTCGTTCGTTTTGCTTATTTATTAACGCGCTGCGCGAGGGTCTGAGCTTCAGCGCTATAGCATTTAGTAACCCAATAACTCATTCACTTATTAACTAATGAAATTATCTAAGCCTAAACGACTGGGGATTATCATACTGATCGCACTCTTGTTGTTCGCCGCAAAGGCCTATTACGACACCAACTCTATTGAGATCAAACATTACAGGATCGATAATTCATTATTGGGAGAAGTCTTAAATGGTTTTAAAGTGGCCCATCTCTCAGACCTGCATATTAGAAACACAGGTCCAAGGGAAAGCAAGTTACTGGAAATTCTAAAAGAAGAAAAACCAGATCTCATTTTCATTACAGGAGACGTAATCAGTTTTCGAGGGCCTTACGAGCCAGTAATGTCATTCTTTCATCAATTGAAACCTTCTCTTGCTGTTTATGCTGTTTTAGGCAACACAGAATATTCTAATGAAAATGGTTCATGTACCCTTTGCCATAAAGAAAAGTCAGGAAACTTGAAAGAGAATCCCGGTGTAGTCTTTTTGAGGAATTCCTTTGCCCCTTTAAAAGTCAATGGAAAGATGATTAACATTATTGGAGTGGATGACCCTGTTTTCAAAAAGAGTGATTTGAAAATTGCACTGAAGGGGACGAACCCTGATCATCCATCAATTTTGTTGGCCCATTCCCCCGAGATTTTTGACGAGGCATCTGAATTTGGATTTGATCTTCTTCTCAGCGGCCATACACACGGAGGCCAAATCTTTCTCACTAAGTATCTCAGAAAGATATTTCCTCTTGAAGCGTCTCTCGAATTCATGGATGGATTCTTCCAGAAGGGAAAGCTGCTGATGTATGTAAGCCGGGGCGTTGGAACGAGTTACCTTCCTTTCCGTCTCGGTGTAAAACCTGAAATCGTCTTCTTCACTTTTGCGAACAATACGAATAACGAAAAGATTCGAATGGCCCAAATGGACAAAGTAAACCAGTCGAATTCATCCCGTGAGACACAAAGCCTATTTAACTTGGACTCAAACAACCCAAGTAACTCAGCGAACCTAACAAACTCAATAAACTCAACGAACCGAATAAACTCCCTTCTAATTTCCAACCATCCTTCCAATAGTATCTTTTTAGGCATCAGCATTTCTTCTATATTGGAGACTTTCAATCTTTTGAGTACCATTCGCAAATCATTTGTATCGAATCATTCGCAAGATTCGAATATTTTATTCGACTTCGAATCCGAATCTGATTTAAAGCGGCTGGACTGGCAGTGCCATAAATGGTTCGAGCTTTCCGAAGAACATGCAACCTCCGGTAAACATAGCCTTAAGGTTATCCTACCACCAGGTCAATATCCAGGAATAAATTTTGAAGATATAAGGAGGAATTGGTCGAGCAGCCATTATCTTAAAATGGATATCTTTAATCCTTCAGATGAGACATTAAAGTTTCATGTCCGCATCGATGACAACAATAGCGGTTGGGAATATGCCAAGCGGTTTGATATTAACTGTGAACTGAAGAAAGGTATGAATCATATTTCTGTTCCAACAGATTCCATAAAAACCAACATTCACCATTATCCACTTAACTTGGAGAAAATAATACGAATGATGGTTTTCGTCCCTAATAATGCGGAAAAAAGAGAGATCTATCTCGACAACATCCGATTGGAATAACTGATCAGCGCCGTAAGTCGTAAGGCATTAGGTGTAAGCAGAGGAAAACTTAAAAGGCGGGACTTCAGCACCACAGCACATCAGCGCAGCAACACCGCAGCACTTAATGACTTAGTATCTCATTAACTTACCCAATAAAATGCCTCAATTACTCAATGACGTTTATGCCTTAATCCTCGCGGGTGGGTCTGGGACAAGGTTCTGGCCCCTAAGCAGGGAAACTTGTCCCAAACAAATGCTCCAGATTGTGGGAGAAGACACCCTGCTTCGGCAGACTATCAGGCGCATTGATGGCTTGGTTCCTCCAGAGAATATCTGGATCGTAACAACCGAAGACATGGCTTTAGATATTCGTTTCCATTTGGAGTCATTTGGAGAATTGGCAAAAAAGATCAAGTTTATTAAAGAACCTATAGGGAAAAACACTGCTCCAGCAATCGGCTTGGCCGCTATTTATCTTTATCATCTATTCCCTGAATCAATAATGATTGTGATGCCTTCTGATCATACGATTCCTGATAAAGAAAAGTTCTTAAGTGACCTAAGAATCGCAATCCAAGGGGCGAGGGAAGATCATCTTGTGACATTTGGAATCAAACCCAGCCGGCCTGAAACGGGTTACGGATATATCAAAGTTGTGAACGGTTCAAATATCGGAAGAAAAGGTCTTCACAAGGTTGAATGCTTTGCTGAAAAACCTGACCTCGAAACCGCGAGGAAGTACCTTTCTAATGGAAGTTATTACTGGAACTCAGGGATCTTCATCTGGAAATCCTTTAAAATCCTTTCCGAAATCGAAAAATATCTTCCCGTCCTTTACAAGGGTCTAAAAGAAATCGAACCCCTTCTATTTGGACCCGATCAACCCAATAAACCCAACAAACTCAATGAACTCTATTCAAGTTTAGAATCCATTTCCATCGATTATGGGATAATGGAACGAAGTCAGGACGTACTAATGGTTCCCGCAACCTTCCGATGGTCTGATTTAGGGAGTTGGGGCGCCCTGGATGAAATCATTGAAAAAGATAAAGACGGGAATATCCTCAAGGGGAATACAATTGATATTGGAAGCCAGAACTCAACAATCTACGGGGGCGAAAGACTCGTTGCTACTATTGGGCTTAAGGATATGGTAGTAGTAGATACGCCCGATGCCACCCTGGTAACTCCAAAAGAGAGGGTTCAGGAGGTTAGAAAAATTGTTGAGGTATTAAAACGGAATGGTCGGGAAGAACATCTCCTTCACAAGACCGTTGAAAGACCTTGGGGAAGTTATACAGTCTTGGAAAAGGGGGAGGGATACAAAATAAAGAGGGTTGTTCTTAAACCCGGCGCCAAATTAAGCCTGCAACTTCACAGGAAAAGAAGTGAACATTGGGTCGTAGTAACGGGAACAGCCAGAGTGACGAAAGAAAATGAGACATACCTGGTTCATATCAATGAAAGCACTTACGTTCCTGTAAACACTAAACACCGTTTAGAAAATCCTGGGGAAACACTTCTTCAAATCATTGAAGTTCAGAACGGAGAATATCTCGAAGAAGATGATATCGAGCGCTTCGACGATGCTTACGGTAGAATCTAACTGAATAACTCAGCAACTCAACAAGCTCAACAACCTCGAATAACCCAACCAACTCAAAAAACCGAACAAACGCAGTGAACTCAATTAACCCAATGAACTCAATGAACCCAAATAATCCAATAACGCTATCACTTATGATCAACGCTCTGACCATTGATGTGGAAGATTATTTTCAGGTTCATGCTTTCTCAGATATCATCCAATATGAAAATTGGGAAAACTATAAGTGCCGCGTCGAACGGAATGTCAATCGTATCCTTGAAATATTAAATGATTCGACTCATGACTCAGCACTCAACACTCAACAGTTCTCGGGTCCTTCGCCTCATCCCTCACCCCGAGCCCCTTATGCATCGGTGAAGGCGACTTTTTTCGTATTAGGTTGGATTGCTGAACGTTATCCGAATCTTATTCGAAAAATACACGCTCAGGGTCACGAGATAGCCTGCCACGGTTACGCCCATAGACTTATTTATCATCAGTCAAAGGAAGAATTCAGAAAAGACATCAAAAGAGCGAAAGCTATTCTCGAAGATATTTCAGGAATTGAGATATCCGGATATCGTGCTCCGAGTTATTCCATAACAAATAGGTCCCAATGGGCTTTTGAGATTTTGGTTGAAGAGGGATTTAAGTACGATTCAAGCATTTTTCCAATTAAACATGATTTCTATGGCATGCCAAATGCCCCAAGATTTCCGTTCCTCATCTCCGTGAACGGTAATTCTAATGTCGAGTTTTCAACGTTGAGCTTTGATTTAGATAAAACCCAACACTCAGCACCCATGACTCAAAACTTAAGAGGGCACGGCACCACTGCAGCACTTGATCAAAGTGTTACTCTGAACTCCGAACTCCGAACCATGAACTTCATCCCTAACGCCATGCACCTTATGCCGCACTCTCCAAAGGCCAATCCACAATCTGAACTTATCACTCCGCACTCAATTTTGGAATTTCCAATATCCACCGTGCGATTACTTGGCCAAAATTTGCCGATTTCCGGAGGGGGCTATTTTAGGCTTTTTCCATATCCCATTGTCGAAAGGGGCCTCAGAAGAATTAACAATCAAGAAAAAGAACCATTTGTA
>Ga0214474_1001159_pt1 | contig 12319 bp, 12 predicted proteins | sample RVTome_2_FD_187335 | JGI IMG/M metagenome (GOLD analysis project Ga0214474, IMG submission 187335) | Soil microbial communities from uranium-contaminated site in the Upper Colorado River Basin, Wyoming, United States - RVT95D214 HiSeq ...
ACGGTTGCCAAACTAGGGGATTTAAACCTTGACGGTAGAATAAACATCCGTGACCTTAGTATATTATTAAGTAGGTGGGGTAGTACCAACGCAACTGCAGATATCAATGGTGACGGAAGGGTAAATATTCGTGACCTTAGTGTCCTTCTATCCCGGTGGGGTGGGTAGGTTGACAGACAAAGCCTTGCTAGTAGATAATTATATTAACTGATACTATAAATGAAGAAATTACTGTCCAAATTTTTAATAGCCAGCTTAATTTTTTCAGCATTCCTAATCTTTAACCCCTCAGTCGCCCAAGCTGGCGGGAGTATCTACCTTTCGCCTGGTGGGCAATCAGTTTCCCAAGGATCGACTTTTTATGTTTCAGTGAGAGTAAATACCGGGGGAAGCAGCGTTGACGCTGTTCAGGCCAACGTTTCTTACCCAGCAGATAAGCTTGATTATCTGGGTGTGGGTTACGGTGGAACTGGTTTTGAAATCCAAGCTGAAAGTTCTGGTGGTGGAGGAAGTGTGCGGATGGGCCGAGGGACGCTGTCGGCAAAAAGCGGCGACCAGCTAATTGGCACGATTACTTTTAAAGCAAAAGTTAGTTCGGGATCAGCTTGGGTTGGTTTTACATCGGGCTCTGAGGCAGTTAAAGGAGGGAGTGTTGTCGTTTCGGCTACCAGCGGCGCTACATATACGTTTACAACTCCGCCTCCGCCACCAAAACCAAAGCCAAAGGATAAAACCGCGCCCAAAATCTCCGATGTCAAAGTAGTTAATATCGGGTTGGATACCGCTACAATTACCTGGAAAACAAATGAAAAAGCCACTTCAATAGTTGAATACGGTCCCTCGAAAAAGCTAGGTATAATAGCTTCCAGTACTAAGCTAATAACAACCCATAAGATTGCTTTATCAAGCAAATTGCTTTTCCCAGGGACACAATTTTACTATCAAGTCAAGAGTAAAGATGCTGCTGGTAACGAAGCTAAAAGTAAACTTACTAGCTTCAAGACAAAAGGCTACAAAATAAAACTAAAGATTCTAGGTTCTGATGGAAAGCCGCTTGCTGGTGTAAAAGTTACACTTGTGCCCGGGATGGAAGAAGCAACTACTGATGAGAGTGGCCTTGTGACCTTCACCGATATTGCCCCGGGAAAGCTTTCTGTCAATGTCAAAGTCGGGGAGCAAGTGTTAGCCGCTCAGATTGAAGTTAGCGAATCGAAAAAGCCGGACGAAACTCAGGACATTCAGGTAAAGGTTGCTGGTGTGTCCGGCAGTAAAGTGCTTATTGAAGGTGTCGCAACATATGCCGCAGTTTTCTTCCTCGGGCTACTAATAGCTTTCACGGCTGTCTTCTTAGTTTGGTGGAAAAAGAGGAAAGGTCAAGTAAAACCCAGCCAAGCACATTGATTAAAACGTTCCTGTCAATTACTTCAGTTCTACCTTTGCACCGGCTGCTTCTAGTTTCGCTTTAGCCTCGTTTGCTGCGTCTTTGCCTACTCCTTCAAGAACTTGTTTTGGTGCGCTATCCACAAGATCTTTGGCTTCTTTTAAGCCCAGGGTTGGTACTAGTTCTCTGACAGCTTTAATGACAGAAATTTTAGTTGCACCAGATTCAGCTAGGACGACGTTAAAGGTAGTCTGGCCTTCCTCTGGGCCAGCTTCTTCACCACCAGCTGCAGGAGCAGCTCCAGCCACCCCGACCATAGTTGGGGTTGCGCTCACGCCAAATTTATCTTCTAATGCTTTGACAAGATCTGCAAGCTCGATGACCGTTAAACCTTCAATTTCCTTAATTATATCGGCTAGTTTTCCGCTGACTTTTACCTCCTTCTTGGATTTGTCGGCGGGTTTTTCCTCTTGTTTTGGCTGCGAAGCACTCGGAGCCTCTTTGGCTTCCTCTTTTTGATCAGGCTTCTCGGTTGCCTGTTCTGAAGGCTCCTCTTTAGCCTCCTCCTTAACCTCTTGCGGAGCTTCTTTCGCTTCTTCCTTAGGTTCAGATGGAGTTTGTTCTTTCGCTTCTTCCTCGGCCTCCAGGGGGGCTTCTTCAGCCTTATTTTCTTCAGTCTTAGGTTTCTCCTCTTGTTCTTTCCCCTCGGCCTGAGCTCGGGACGAAGGCTTATCTTCGTCGTTCATATTAAGCACCTCCCTTCAAGGTGGTATCAAGTATCACGTATCAGGTATCAAGTCTGTTTTGTGACTGCTTGACGCTTGATACTTGACTCAGAACATATACTAAGTTTCTTAGATTTGCATTCAGCACCCCAACTAACCCATAAATAGGGGAGTTCAAGCTACCAGCTACTTTGGCATAAAGCTCGATCTTACTTGGGATCTTGGAAAGACCAATTACATCTTCTTTAGAAAGAAGCGATTTTTCAAAAAGACCACCTTTTATATTTGGCAGCTCGTATTTTTTAATAAACGTGGTTAGCTTCTTTATAGGTTCAATCGGATCACCAAACGAGAAAAGTGCCGCGGTTGGTCCTTCCAAATTCTCCTGTGCTATTTCTTTAGTTGTTTTCTTGGATGCTCGAGTTAGTAGTGTATTCTTAACCACACTAAATTCGGCATCTGCCTCTTTAAGTTCTTGCTTGAGCTCTTGCAGTTGTGGAACGGTGAGGCCGTGGTAATCTGTGAGTACGAAACTAACTGCTTTTTCAAGCTTTTCTTTCAAATTTTCAACTATTTGTTCTTTTTCCTCACGAGATATTTTTGCCATGGTTCGAATTCGCTCACCACAAGTCCTTCGACTCACTTTCGTTCGCTCAGGATAAATTAGATCGCTCCGTACGTCGAAACTTAGCAGTTTCTCAGTACTCTCGCGCCCTGCGACCACTTGTGTGGACTAAAAAACTCCTCTTCCCGAGGAGTTTTGTTAGATGCAAGTTGTAAGATGTCAGATTTAAGATATCTTAAGTCTTATATCTTGGATCTTAAAACCAATGTCTCCTCGGTAGTCCTTTCCTTGGCTTCGCCTAGCTCAGCCTAAACTTGCTAGCGATCTTTGGAAAAATTAACCTCAAATCGTTTCAGGGGTTTATCCTGAACGAAGTGAAGGGCTACTGTCTTCGGACGTGGGTTAGTATAGAACGTAAGGAGGGCGTTGTCAAGGTTTGTTTATGCCTGACCGATACTAGCAGGAACAACCTTTACTGATGGTCCCATAGTGGAAGACAGGTAAACGCTTTTAATTAATCCCTTCTTAAACCCTTCAGGCCGTGCGGTAGTTACAGCTGAAATTACTGCCTGGAGGTTTTCTTGGAGCTGCTTTGGCGTGAAACTTGATTTACCGATTTGAGCGTGGATAATAGGATATTTTTCCGTTCGCAACTCCATCTTACCCTTCGAAAATTCTTTGAGAGCGGAGGCTGGGTCATCAGTAGTTGTGCCTGATTTTGGATTGGGCATAAGGCCCTTTGGCCCCAAGATTTTTGCTACTTTAGCAAGGCGCGGCATCCAGGTTGGGTCGGCGATTATTTTGCCAAAACCTACCTTGCCGGCTTCGATTTCTTTCAAAGTAGCTTCCGAGCCAACTTCCGCACCAAGTTTTTTAATGGCTTCTTTATTTTTGTCCGTGAAAACTAGAATTTTTATTGACTTGCCTCGCGAAGCCTTTGGCGAAGTGGGGTGGGGAAGAATAATGCTAGTTCTTATTTGATGTTCTTGTTTATCCGCAGAAAGGCCGAGATTGATATGTGCTTCGACCGATCCATCAAATTTGGTTGTCGCAGTTTTTTGTATGACGTCAATTGCTTCACCCAAAGAATAGTCTTTGGATTTATCAATTAAAGAAAGGGATTGCTTATACCGGCTGCTGCGTACTTTTTGTGGGCGAATCTTTTTCTTCTTTTCTTTGGTTTCTATTGCTACGGTTTGGCCCTGCCTGCCGGCAGGCAGGTTTTTTTCAAGCACCTCAATCTTTTTTTGCTTTTCTGGTTCGATGGCTGTTTCGATTACTTTTGTTCTTGTTTGACCCATCCTTCGGCTCCTTTCAGTCGCTCAGGATAAATTATTTTTCTATTTCCACTCCCATGCTTCTGGCCACTCCTTGAATGACCTTTTCTGCGCTTTCTACATTTTGCGTATTTAAATCTGGCATTTTCTCCTCGGCTATTTTCCTTACTTGCTCGCGGGAAAGTCTGCCCACCTTGTCTCTATTTGGTACGCCAGAGGCCTTTCCTAAATTCAAAGTTTTTTTGATCATTTCAGCAACAGGCGGTTTTTTGGTTTGAAAAGAAAAAGTTCTGTCTTCAAAGGCGGTTATTACAGTTGGTAGCACATTGCCTTTTTCGCCCTGTGTCCTTTCGTTGAAGGCCTTGACGAAATCCATGATTGGTAGGCCGTGCTGTCCCAAAGCCGGTCCTACTGGAGGTGCGGCAGTAGCCTCACCAGCAGCAATATTTAATTTTATTATGGTTTTAATTCTCTTTGCCATCGGTTTAAGACAACCTTCAATCCTTAATTTTCAAACTTACAAATTGATTAAAAACTTAAAATTTAAAATTAAAAATTAGTTACAACTTGTTCACTTGCAAAAAATCTAACTCAACCGGTGTTTCACGACCGAAAATCGAGACGAGTACTTTAATCTTGCCTTTTTCCTCATTTATTTCATCAACAGTACCAATAAAGTCGGAAAATGGGCCGTCAATGATTTTAACCGCCTCTCCAAGGCTGAACGAGGCTTTATAAGTTGGAGCTTCAAGATGTGAAAAGCGCTGGATGGTTTCTACCTCGGCTGGATCCAGTGGGGTGGGTTTGTTGCCGATTCCGACAAAACCAGTTACACCTGCAGTAGAGCGGACGGCGTACCAGGTTTGGTTATCCAGTTTCATCTTGACCAAAACATAACCAGGGAAGATTCGCTCGCGGACAGTTTGCTGTTTTCCTTCACGGACTTCAATTTTCTCCTGAGTTGGTACCATGACTTCAAAAATTTGATCTTCCAGGTGGCTAGCGGCGATTTTCTGTTGCAACGTTGCAGCTACTTTATTCTCATGGCCAGAGTAGGTATGCACAACATACCAAGAAGCCCCTTCTTGAGACTTAGCTTTGTCAGATTTTGGTTTGGATTTGGACGTTTTTCTTGCAACCACCGATTCCTCTGAAGAAGGCGTTTCAATCATCTGTGTTTTCTCAGATTTTTCTGTGCCTCCCTTGGCGGCAGTTTTTTTATTTTCGTCTTTTGCCTTTTTGCTTTGTTTAGCCATGGTTAAGCACCTAGTAGGCTGCTTACAAAATTTACCAATATATAATCCAAACCGCCAATAAAGGTAGCTATCAGGGCGCTGGCAATGACGACCGTGAGAGTCATCTTGACCGCTTCTTGCCTAGTCGGCCAGGTGACCTTGCCAAGTTCTTCCCAAACTTCACCTAAAAATCGTGTGATTTTGAACATGCAGATGGCTATTCTAGCACAGTAGATTCGAAAATGTAAAGGCTGATTGCAAGATTGATTTTTGAGTAAAAGATTGAAATTTCCAGTTAAATCGAAGCTAAGAAGGAATTTATTTTTTCACAGATCGTACTAGGTGGATTTTCAGATTTTACCAAATAATCACTAGCTCCCATCGAGGTAGCAAGTTCCTTATTCATCTCTCCAGGCAGATTAGTGATCATCCAGACGGGGATATTTTTTGTTTCAGGGTACTGCTTTAGTTTATTTAAAACGGCGAAACCGTCTATCCCGGGCATCATGATGTCAAGCAAGATAAGGGCTGGTTTTTCACTTTTTGCCTTTTCTACGGCTTCAATGCCGTTAAAAGCGGTTGAATAATCAATGACAGCTTCCTTAAACGCTCTGACGGATATATCGATGAAGGTTGGGTCGTCATCAATCAAAAGAATTTTCTTTTTAGGGGTTCCCATCAATAATGATTATATTACTTATTATTAATTTTGTCTAAGTGTTAGATTTGGGATTACCGGTGGGCGAGGAAGGGATAATCCTGCTCTTTTGGCAGGGGTGGGGAGAATCGAACTCCCAGTCCGGATTTTGGAGACCCGTGGTTTACCATTAACCGACACCCCTATAAACAAATTAAAAATGAAAGAGCATTGGCTCAAGCAAATAGGCGAAGCCTATGCTTGAACGCAGCAACCGCAGTAGTTAGTCTCCGATAAGAGACATTAGCTACGAGGTTGCTATTTTACTTCCTTGTGTGCGGTTACCTTTCGACAGTTTTTACAGAATTTCTTAAATTCCAGACGATCCGGATTGTTCTGCCTATTTTTTTCAGTTATATAATTTTGACTCTTACACCCACTACATGCAAGTGTGACCAAAATCCTAGGACCTTTCTTTGCCATCCTTCCTCACTTCTTTCGTCAGGATAAATTATAAAAAATCGCTCGTTTACACCGAGCCCCAATGTGTCGGGGCGAGGTGGAGCCGACTGTCGGATTCGAACCGACGACCTGCTGTTTACAAAACAGCTGCTCTAACCACTGAGCTAAGTCGGCCCGTTCGCTTCAGTTCACAGCGAGTTCACTGCAAGCTGCTCAGGATAAGCTTGCACTGAACGGACTGAAATGGTGCCGGGAGTAGGATCAGCCCGCTTCGCGTTCTGCGCACTTCGTTGGCGCCGAACTACGTAGCCACAAATCCTTCCTGGTGCCAGGGGGAGGATTCGAACCTCCGAAGGCATAAAGCCGCCTGTTTTACAGACAGGTGCGTTTGGCCGCTTCGCTACCCTGGCAAAATAAGGGTGCCTTAGCCCCGATGAAACTGGGGCGCAGAGCGCTTCAGCGATCTATTTTACAGACAGGTGCATTTGACCGCTCTGCCATCCCGGCACAGCGTTCTGGAGCCCATGAGCGGATTCGAACCGCTGACCTTACCCTTACCAAGGGCACGCTCTAACCAGCTGAGCTACATGGGCATCAAAATCGACACTAATTATATCTCGCCAGAGAAACAATAGTCGAGATGTAATCGAAGACGATTATAGCAAACTTTATTAATAGCATCAATTAAAAAAGACCCCCATCATGGGGTCCTTTTACCCTCTGCGCAAATTATTCCACCCTGCCAATGGGGCTTAGTCGGTATTCCTCCTAGATAGCTAGGTGGGAACCCTGCTCCGATAGCCAAGGCTGATCAGAGACTCCGGGTCAACCCGTCGTAAAAGGAAAACAAGGAAGATAACCTGGTAAGCCTGTTTACCTTTGACAGGGGGCCTTTTGGGCCAACTTCATTAAAGCACAAATAAGCTTTCTTTGCAAGATCCTAGCTGGTGCTTGGTTGATTCTAAAGTGTAGTACCGGTTAGTAGTAGCAAAAGCGTATTGAGTATGGCAAATATCACTGGCGCTAGGAACTGAATGAACAGGAATAGAAAAACAATCAAGATTATCGGTCCGTAGTTTTCTAAAACTGAAAGGCGAAGCGCAGCCTCCTTCGGTAGGATACCAAGAAGAACTTTATAACCATCAAGCGGAGGTATGGGTAGAAGGTTAAAAATTCCCAAGATTAGGTTTATGCTGATTAAAATTAATAATACTTGAATCGGGAAGATTCGGAATAGTATTGAAAAGAAAATTGCTATGGCAAAGTTTGACGCAGGACCAGCAAAGGCGACGATGGCGCCGTCGCGTCGAGGATTGACAAAGTTAAGTGGATTAATTGGCGTTGGTTTAGCCCAACCAAAGATAAAGCCACCTAAGACAAACAATACAAGTGGCACCAAAACTGTACCAATTGGATCAATATGAGCAGCAGGATTTAGGGTCATCCTACCTAGCAGTCTTGCAGTTGGATCGCCAAGTTTATTAGCAAAATAGGCATGGGAAGCCTCGTGCACAGAAATTACCAGACTGATGATTATTAAAAAAGATAAGACTAAAAGGAAAACGCTTGCTGGGTTGCTTGTGTCTAGGTTGACCATAACTAATAACAGTATAACATTTATTGATGTTATGATATAATCCGCTCCGTAACCCCGATTGAATCGGGGGTACTCTCGCGGATTGCGACCACTTCCTCCGATCAAATCGGAGTTCGTGGGCTAAATCCTCGTTATTTGTAACATTTATGAGAAGTTGTGATCGTTGTGGAAAAGGTATGCAGGTGGGGATGAATGTTTCCCATTCTCACGTGCGAACCAAAAAAAGAAGCTATCCAAACCTGCATAACCTAAAAATAAAAAAAGGTGGGATTACCACTCGCCTGCGTCTTTGTACCAAATGCCTACGGATTGTGAAAAAGGAACAGAAGGCCAAGGTTGGCAAAACACCAACCGTCGCAAAGGAAACTGAGAATCTACCGGTTTAAATTGAAATCTTTGTGACCGGCTGTAAATTCCTTCAAAGTGATTGGTTCTTTCCCTTCAAGTTGAACCATATTGTGTGGTAACAACTTTAATATTTTTGACTTTTGCGTTTTGGCTTTTGAGTTTGGATAATACGTCCAAACTCCTGGCCATGGATGATAGGCGCGAATTACTCGTTCAAGATTTTTTGGCGGTCTTCTCCAATTAATAAAACCATCTTCTTTCTTCAAAATTTTTGTATAAGTGGCTTTTTTGTGATCTTGTGGCTGGGGTTTGATTTTACCTTGATAAACTAGATGCAGGACATGATGAATCAATTTTGAACCAACATGCGCCAACTTAATTGAAAGTGACCGCGCCGTTTCATTTTTAGAAATTCTTATCCTTACACTAGCCAAAATATCACCCTCATCTAATTTTTCATTCATTTTCATAATTGTCAGGCCAGTGTATTTATCACCATTTAAGATTGCGGCAGAAATAGGCGAGGCGCCACGATATTTTGGGAGCAATGAAGGGTGTATATTAACTGCCCCATATTTAGGTAGGTCTAATATTTTCTTTGGAATTATCTTCCCGTAAGAGGCAAGAACAATGAAATCAGGCGCTAGTTTCTTTAGTTGAGAAGCTAATTTTGGGTTCTTTAGAGAATTTGGAGTTACAACCGGCAATTTAAATTCTTCCGCCAGCTGTTTTACTGGTGAGGGGGTAAGTTGCTTTCCGCGTCCGGCAGGTTTATCTGGTACGGAAACAATGAGTTGGATAGAGTATTCACCCACAAGTTGTTGACCATATAAAGTCTTTAATATTATCGCTCCAAAGATTGGTGTGCCAAAGTAAACGATTTTGATTGGTTTATAAGTATGTATTTCACTTTTGTCTCGTATTCGATCAAGATATAAGGTTGAAGAGAGGTGATCGTATTCATGCTGGACTATGCGCGCATAGTAACCAGTAAGTCGCGCCCTCTTTTTACGTCCTTTCAGATCCAGATATTCGATTTCGGTTTCTATCGGCCTGCTGACTTGGCCTCTTGTTCCAGGGGCCGATAAACAACCTTCTTCCAGTAAGTCCGTCTGCTTTCCATAGCGAATTATTTTGGGGTTAATAAAGACTTCTTTAAGTGCACCGTAGTTAACAACGAACAACCGAAAGGGAGCTTTTACTTGGGGAGCCGCTAAACCGACGCCACTGGTAAGTTCCAGCGTTTCCTTCATATCGGCAGCTAATTTTTTTATTTCTGGGGTAACTGTCAAGATATTCGAAAATTTCTGTTTCCAGATTGGATCGGAACGGTTTGCAAGCGGCAAAATCATACGCCATATTATACCACAGCTTATAGCCAAAATATGCTATTATTAGTGAAAGAAGACAAGGAGGGTTTTCTGATGAAAAGAGAGACATCGAGCAAGCGGAGAAAGCTAGATCTTACGATGTACACGGTTGGGTACCCAGACAAATGGGGGTATTTGATCGTTGCCTTCTTAGCTATGATCGGGGCACTGATATTCGTGTCTGTTCTCCAGGAGAGTGTTGCCAGAAGGGCGTTTTGTATCACTGCCGTCGCATTCACTTCTTCAACACTCATCATATCAGTGGTAAAAGAGATCGAGGCATGTCGGGACTGGGCTGTAGATCAGTGTCTGTACGTGGCGAAAATATACAAAATTCGCCTTCAAAGAGATCAGGTACTTGCACTACAGCGCAAAACCTTCCCTGGCGAGGTGTTTACAACCTTCGTCGAGATAGTGAGGGCTAGGAGGCCGGACGTTGCGGGGGACAACTACTTCATATCTTCGAAAGGAGAGCGGACTGCTAGTGCCTGTTGGCGGTTGCTCAGATTCTTACAAGATCGGCCAATGGTCAGTCTCCGCTGACAGGGCACTGTTATTCGTTAGGCCCGTGCGGTTTCGCTCGGGCCGACCTCTTCTTAGATTTTTCTTCTTTTTCTAACTCGACTAACTTCCACATGAACAATCTTCCGCGGTTTACGCTGGGTGTATTGTAGTCAATAGCAAAGACGCGGGCTTTTTCAAGAAGTGAACGCTTTTTTTCTTTAGCGAGTTTGATATAAAGAGTTTTGTGGCGCCTGTCATGAAGTTGCTCGGATAGCCAAATACCATATTCTTGAAATTCGTGCTTGGCGCGAGGCGCGATTCCTTTTTTCTCCATCTCGCGTTTTAAAATATTTTTGATCGATTCCATGTGTCGGAAAGTTAACTTTTGATATATTATATTAGATCATATTCTCGCAGAAACTCCTCGTCCTCCGCTTCACTCGGAAAATATTTCTTAAATTCCTCAAGATGTTTTTTCTGAGCCTCCTCATCTTTAAGCAGGGAATCTACTTGGAAGAGAAGCCTCCAGGCATCAAGATAATTAAATCTCAAGTCTACCACTTTTTCCAGCTGCCTTTGAGCCTTCTTATACTGATCCGCAAAGATATACATCGAGGCTACATCATATTGAATCGCTGCTTCAGTAGGTGCGAGTTCACCAACAATCTTTGCACTTTCGACAACCTGCGATTTATATTCAGGCTGTTTTGTTGCTAGTTCATATACTGCCTGCAAACGAAGCCGCCAAAGGCTGACATTTGCTGGCGAGCTCGAAGTTGCCTGGTTAAGTAGCGAAAAACTTTCCGCAATTTTCTCTTGCCTTTCTTTACCCCTGGCGCTGGTGGCTAAAAACATAGTAGTCAGACCAAGATTGGCCTTGTACAAGGGCTCATCAGGCCGCAGCGACGTAGCAACTTTCAGATTCTGATAACTCTCCGAGTAATTCCCGCTACTAGTACCTTGGCTGTAATAAAAATCAGCTAGCCACATTGAGCCAACGGCAAAAACTAAAAGTAATCCAGTTAAAACAACTACAACCTTTGCCGTAGTAGAAAAAATCTTTCTTTTTAAGAAAGCTAGGGGGAGTTTTGCCGCTGGGGGGTCCTGCGTAGAGACAAAGAAAAAAGCAGGAGTTAAATAAAATAGTAGTGCGATAGGCACCACAGAAAAACTAAATAAGTTTTGAACGTGATAGCCAGCGTAAGCGGCGCCAATCGAAACAACGAATATTTTTTCCCAGGTACTCCCCTTCCGAACTAGATATATTAGCAACAAGATTCCGAAAGTGATAATGAGAAGTATGTAGGTAAAGAAGCCTAGGCTGCCAGTTGTTGCTAGGTAATTGACGAATTCATTGTGGGCTTTGTTATAAAGAAAATCCCACTCACTTGTTAGGTTATGTTCTGCTGGTCGGTGTTGATAGTAACTGAAGGCAAAGGTTTCAACACCCGAACCAACTAAGGGCGAATTCTTAAAAATTTCCAGGGCGCCTGCCCAAACAATCAACCGTATTTTGCCGGTTTCTGGTCCGGCAGCTGCAAGTTGTGTCTCTCCTTCAGCTTTTATAGCCGCCAGATTGACTCCGCGAGAGATAAAAGCATTGCCAAAAAAGTATAAGACGGCCAGCCAGCCGACGACTACAAGGGTGATAAAAAAGCCAATTTTTGGTGGTTGGAGATAACTGCCAATCTTGCGGATTTTTCCAGCTTTTATCAGACTGAGTAATTCTTCCCGGAAAGCAATCACTATACCGGCAATTAAAACCAGAAGCATACTCACAAATCCGACGGTTCCACCACGGGAATAGGTAAAGGTAAAAGCTAAAAAGTAGGTGATTAAAAGGATGGTTATTAGGACTCTTTCCCAAAATCTTTTTAAAGCTATCAAAAAGAAAAAACCGATTGGAATGACCATCGCCATAAAGGCGGCTAGCCAGTTTGAGTGGCCGAGAGTGGAAAACGCCCGCACTTGCGCATTTTGCTGCCAATAGCCAGCGTCTATTCCACGGAAACTTCCGTCCGGATTGCGAAAAAGTGGAGTAGGGTGTTGCAAAATGGCATAGATTGCCACGACGGTTGATGAAAGCAGCAATATTTTTAGAATACGGAAAAGTTTCTCATGGTCAAAAAAAGTTACTAAAGCAAAATAGAGAATTAGATAGGAAATTGTCGAGAGAAGACCGCCGTTAAATCTGGAATAAACACCGAAAATACTTACA
>Ga0214474_1001160_pt1 | contig 12310 bp, 11 predicted proteins | sample RVTome_2_FD_187335 | JGI IMG/M metagenome (GOLD analysis project Ga0214474, IMG submission 187335) | Soil microbial communities from uranium-contaminated site in the Upper Colorado River Basin, Wyoming, United States - RVT95D214 HiSeq ...
TGCTGGTCGGTGATCATATCCTGGTCAACAAGTTTCTCTATGGTATCAGGATACCGGTGATCGGGAAAAAGGTATTACCCTTTTCCCAGCCCCGGCGGGGGGATGTCATCGTCTTTATCTTCCCCAAAAATCGACGCTTGGACTTTATCAAGCGGGTGATTGGGCTTCCGGGTGAGAAGGTGGAGATCAGGGAGCGGAAGATCTATATCAACGACCGCCTTATCGAAGACCCCTGGGGGAAGTACTTTCCTCCCGAGCGCCTCGTAAACGTTGGGCCGGCAGTGGTCCCGCCGAAAGCGCTTTTTGTCATGGGTGATAACCGCAACAACAGTGAAGACAGCCGTTATTGGGGCTTTGTCCCCCTCGATGATGTCTTGGGAAAGGCCTTTGTGATGTATTGGTCGTGGGACTGGCGGGCATCTTCTCTCGTGTCAAAGGTTCGTTGGCAGAGGATCGGCAGCCTTATCCGCTAATACTCTTTGATATCCGTGTCCTTACGAAATACCGTGGCGATGAGGGTGACCCTGACCCACATGCCGTTGCGCACCTGACGCCAATAGATGGCCCGCTTATCCTGATCTATCTCCGGCGGCAACTCGGCACGCCTCGGCAGGGGGTGCATGATGATGGCATTGGGAGGTAGGATCTTCAAGTACTCTTTCTTAAAGTAATACGCGGAGTAGTCTATCCGCTTCGACTCTCCTGCCTCATCATATTCATCCTGGATCCTGGTCATGTAGACGGCATCCACGAGAGGGATGACCTCCTTGAGGTTATCTCTCTCCTCAAACGCCACCTCTTGCTCCTGGAGATATCCCTTGAGGTCCTCCTCCATCTGCAACTCCTTGGGGGCGACGAAGTAGAGCTTGACTCCCGTGTAGTTTCTTAAGAGATATGCCAGGGATCTCACGGTCCTGCCCCTCTTGAGATCACCGACAAAGGCGATCCTCTTGCCGTCGATCCCCCCGTAGTTCTGAAAGGAGCGATGGAGCGTGTAAATATCCAGCAGGGCCTGGGTGGGATGCTGATCCTTCCCCGAACCGGCGTTCATCACCGGGACCGGTCTGCTGATCTGGTTCAGGAGGAAGGCGATCCTCTCGGCGAATCCCGCCTGGGGGTGGCGCATCACGATGAGGTCTACATAGCTGCTGAAGGTTCGAACGGTATCCTCTTGCGATTCCCCCTTCATCTCCGAGGAGGTAGTGGTATCCCTCACCTCCGAGCACTGCATGCCCAGGACCTGGCAGGCGGCCATGAAGGAGAGGAAGGTCCTCGTCGATGGCTGCACAAAATAGAGCATCGCCCGTTTCCCTTGCAGGAGTGACTGAAGGAATAAGACCCCCTTGTTCCCCTTGGCGATACCACGGATCTTGGTGGTCAGCTCACATATCTCGTCGAGTAAGGTACGGTCGAATTGCTGGGCCATGATGATGTGGAAAATGCTTTCATCCCGCGTGAAGTATTCCTTCTTTTCACTCCCACGCAGTTGCCGAAAGGTCTCCCAATCGATCCCCTTGATCACCTGGGCCATCACGTCGCTCCGTTGCCTCTATTCTAGCGTGATAGCGGGCGAAAAATCAAGCGGAAGAGGGTCCCCTTAAGCATCCTTGACAAGGTGGGGGCTCAGGCATAGCTTAACCAAAGATCATCAAGAGAGGCGATATATGAAGAGAATGTCTCTGGTTATTCTGACTGTCGCAGCCCTCCTGGCCTTTGTTTTCCCCACCCCTGGCCTTGCGCGGGACGGGGAAGCGGAGATCACGAGGAGCAGGCTCGCGAACGGCATGCGGGTAGTGCTGCAGGAGGACCATGCGGCCCCTGTCTGCGCCTTTCAGGTTTGGGTGGAGGTGGGAAGCGCCGAGGAAAGCCCCACGGAGGCAGGGATATCGCACCTCATCGAACACATGATTTTCAAGGGGACCAATAAGAGGAGGGCAGGAGAGCTCGCGGGGACCATCGAACGGTACGGGGGGCGTATCAATGCCTATACCAGCTATGAGAACACCGTCTATCACGTGGTGATCACCAGCCGCTTTCAGGAGGAGGGGCTGAAGGTCCTGGCCGACGCCATCCAGCACCCCTCCTTTGATGCGCAGGAACTGGCGCGAGAAAGGGAGGTCGTGATCGAAGAGATCAAGATGCGCGATGACGACCCCCAGAGTGCTCTGCATCGAGCACTTTTTAAAAACAGTTTTCAGCGCCACCCCTATGGGAGACCCATTATCGGCTATGCGGATAAGGTGAGGGGGTTCAACAGGGGGCGGGTCCTTGACTATTATAGGACGTGGTATCGCCCGCGGAACATGGTCTTTGTGGGAGTGGGTGACTTTACGGCCGCGCAGTTGTTGTCAAGGCTCAAGAAACTCTTTAACGCACCTGATCGACCCCTCCCCGCGAGGAGAAGGTCGCAGGAGCCCTTGCAAAACGCCTTTCGTTCCCTCGTGACGCAGAAGGCGATCAAGGAGAGATATTTTGCCTTGGGCTTCCACATCCCCGGTTTAAAGAATAAAGACACCTATGCCCTGGACCTTCTGGCTGCCTGCCTCGGCCAGGGAGAATCTTCACGGCTGCAGCAGGAGTTGAGGCTCAAGCAAGGTTTGGTCAGCTCGATCTATGCCTATGCCTTTACCCCCAAAGACCCAGGGCTCTTCGTTATCGGTGGAGCGTTTCAGCCGAAGGCCATTGAGCAAGGGATCAAAGGCATTGCCCGGGAACTCTCCCGGGTAAAGGAGGCAGGGGTCACTGAGGAAGAGCTGCGTAAGGCCAAGGTCATGGTGGAGACCGACTTCACCTATGACCGCGAGACGGTAGAGGGTGAGGCGGGGAAACTCGGCTACTTTGAGATGAGCAGGGGGGATGCGACCAAAGAAAGGGGGTATCTGCAGGAGATCTCCCAGGTGGGGGCTGCGGAGATCCAGGAAGTGGCAAGGAGATACCTGCGCCTGGAAAACCTCACCCTGTGCGTACTCATGCCCGAGGGGGAAAAAGAGGCCCTGGATCCCGATGCCCTAGAGCTATCCGTGGCCCTCTTGGGCAAGGAGCCTCCCACTGTCAAAGAGGCTGAGGGGATAAAGAAGATCGTGTTGGAGAATGGCGTCACCCTCCTTTTCAAAGAGGACCACGCGGTACCCGTGGTGGGGATTGCCGCCGTCTTCCTGGGAGGGGTGCGGTTTGAACAGTCGCGGGAGGCAGGCATCACCCGCTTCCTCTCCGAGATGTTGACGAGGGGTACCGAGCTCCACACCGCGCTCCAGCTGGCCCAAGAGGTGGATTCCCTCGGGGCGACCCTGGAGACCTTTTCCGGACGCAATAGCTTCGGTGTGCAGGCCAAGGGATTGAGCAAGGACTTCCCTCGGCTTATGAGGCTGGCCGCCGAGGTGATTGCCAAACCATCCTTTCCGCCGGAGGAGTTGGAAAAGGTAAGGGCAGAGATCCTGGCTGCCCTGGGCAGGGAGCAGGACGCGATGCAGTCGCGCACCATGCGGCTGCTGCGGGAGACCCTCTATGAAAGGCATCCCTATCGCCTGAATATCCTCGGCACAGAGGAGACGATAGGCAGGATCAACCGACGGGACCTCATGAGGTACTACAGGCACTTTGCCCTTCCCCAGAACCTCGTCGTGGCTGTTGTTGGAGATGCACGGTGGGAGGAGGTACGTTCGTCAGTCAGAGATGCCCTGCTGGGGATGCGCACGGCCTCCTTTTCTCCTCCGCCCATCCCCCAGGAGCTACCGAAAAGGGGGATTCGCAAAAAGGAGGAGGTGGTGCGCGAGAAGGAACAGCTCCACGTCGCCCTCGGCTTCCTTGGTACGGCGTTACAGGATCAGGACCGCTTCCCCCTAGAGGTCTTGGGAGCCGCCCTGGGCCGTCAAGGGGGGAGGTTCTTTACTCAACTGCGGGATAAAGAGGGTCTCGCCTATGTGACGGCCTTTTTTGTTCGCTCTGATCTCGATCCCGGCTATCTCGGGGTGTACCTGGCCACCAGTCCTCGCAAGGAAGGGCAAGCGCTCCAGGGGATCGAGAGGATCTTGCGAGAAGTACGGGATAAAGGGATCAGTCAGGTGGAGCTTGAGCAGGCCAAGGCGTATCTCATCGGGAATTATGCGATCGACCTCCAAGGCCCGCTCGCCATGGCATCGACCATGGCCTTCAACGAACGGTATGGCCTCGGGGGAGATTTTTATCAACGGTATTCCCGTGAGATAGAGCAGGTGACAAGTGCGGACGTCTTGCGGGTAGCGCGCGGATATATCGCCCTGGATTCCTACGCGGTGGTCACCGTTCGCCCCCCATCTCCCTGAGCCGCCTGCGGACAGAGGCCTTTTTCCCTGCCATTCGCAGTTCCTTGTCCCGGCGTTCATCAAGCCGGATGGTGGTGAGCACCCGCTGGGCCCCTTGTGCAAAAGGGGCCCGGTGCATCTGCGCGGCTAGCGTGAGCAGAGCATCTACCTCCCCCTCCACCTCTGTCCCCATAGAGGTGACCTCGTACGTGAGCCCCTGTTGCTCAACGAGCTTCACACACGCGGCGACAAATGGGCTCACACTGGTGCTCTGCGTGCCTATCGGTACGACGCTGATCTCCATAATGGCCATGGCAACTGTCGCTTTGCGACACCCCCTCCATAAAATGGTAGGGGGCCTCAAAGGGGAGGGGTCAAGGGTCCTACAAACGTATTTGAATGATTTTCACTCGATCCCTTTAACCCTGCCGCTAGCGGCATCCTCCTTTCGTAAATCTAAATTGTGTCGCCTTGCGACATCCTCCTTTCCTTAGCCTTGAAATTTAAGGGGGAGGACAGCGCGGGATCACATCCTTGACCCCTCAGATTTTATTGATGGATGCTCTCGAGGATAAAACCCCCGATCAGGCCGAAGAAGATGTTGGGCGCCCAGGCGGCGATGAAAGGCGGGAAGGTGCCGGCGTACCCCATGGCGACGGAGATGGCAAAGACTACCCAATAGATGAAGCCGATGACGAGGCTGATCCCCACCCCCTGAGCAATCCCGCCACCGCGGCCATGGCTCGCCGCTAGCGCCAGGGGACTCCCCATCAAGACCATGATCAGGGTCAAAAAGGGGAAGGAGACCTTTTTGTGGAGCTCCACGACATAGCGGGTCGGATCATAGCCGTCGCTCTTGAGCCTCTCCACATACTCCTTGAGTTCCCCGTAGGTCATCTCGTTGGGGTCCTGCATCCCCTTCTTAAAGTCCTCCGGCCTCTCAGGTATGGGGATATCCTTCTCGGCATACATCTCCGTCTTCACCTCCCCGTCGGGGAGAAACGCCCTGATAGCAACCTTATAAAAGGTCCACCCATTCCCCGTCCACTGGGCCTCCCGGGCGTCCAAGCGCTGGCGAAGATTGAACGCCCCATCGAAATAATAGATGGTCACCCCCTGGAGGATATTCTTCTTCGGCTCGAGGAGTCGAATGTTGTAGATGGCGTTTTCGCCGCGGTACCATATCTTGTTGAGCTGAAAAAAGGCTCGTTCCTCCTCCTTCTTCACCTTGACCGACCAGATATAGCTGGCCTTCCGTGCGGTATAGGGAACGATGGTCTCATTACAAATAAAGATCAAGGCCGTGATTGCGCCGGCAAGGACAAAGAGGGGGAACATGATCCGATAGGTGCTGACGCCATGGGCCTTCATGGCCACGACCTCATTGTTCCGGGCGAGGATACCCAGGGTGATCAAGGCGGCCAACAGGGTGGCAAAGGGCAGCGTCTGGGCAACAAAAGGAGGGATCTTATAGAGAAAGTACTCCAGGATCACGTAGAAAGGGGCCTTGTTGACGATGATGGTATTGATCCTTTCGAAGAGCTCCACGACGAAAAAGATCAAGAAGAAGGAGGATGTCCAAAGAGCGAGGAGCTTCAAAAACTCCCTGCCGATGTAACGGCTGAGGATCCTCATGCCTACCCCTCCTTGCAGTTTCATTCCCTTCATAGTGCCAAAGGGTAGAGGGAGTTGCCTGGAGGATTTATTTACATCTCGCGGAAAAATCTTTTCCATTGTGCCCTCAAGAATTCCATTCCCTTGTCCGCCAAGGAGAGGATCCGCAGGGGGGCTTCTTGAGCCGTCCTTACAAAGAGATATGCCCCCAGGAGCCCGAAGAGGATATTGGGAAGCCACGCCGCTAGGGCAGGGGATATGATCCCACTCACACCCAAATTCTTTCCCAGACAGTAGAGGACATAATAGAGGAGAAAGACGACGGAACATAAGGCAAAGCCCCATGACCTCCCCGATTGCGTGCGCTGCACTCCTAAGGGGAGCCCCACCAGGCCGAAGATCAGGGCGCCAAAGGGGATGGCAAATTTAAAGTGGAGCTCCACCAGTTGCGGGCGGATGTTTTTCCCCTCCGCCTTCATCATCCTGATCTTCTCACGCAGGTCATGGATGGACATCTCCTTTTCCAACATCCGTACCTTCGCCCTCTTGCGTTCCTTTGCCATCTCGTCTTTCAGGAATATGGTAAACTGATAGGTGTTGAAGTTGATGGTGCGATAGGTCTCTCCTTGCAACTCCTGAGAATGGATGCTCCCATCGAAGAGGTTGAGCACCAATTTTTGTTCTTGAGGATCAGGGGTGAGATATCCCTTGCGCGCAACGATGGTGGTGTTTAGCTGAGGATCCCTCTCATCGTATATCATGATCCCCTCTAACACCTTTTCGCTGGGTGAGACCTTGTTCACATAGATGACCAAGTCGCCAAAGGGGGCGGTGAAGATGCGTTCCTTCACGTCCAACTTTCCCTGGGACCCGGCAACCTGAAAGAGGGTTTCACGAAAACTTTGGGTCCCCCACGGAACGGCATAGAAGACGAGGAAGGTGGTGAAGAAAAAGGTGATCACGGAGAGAAAGATCACGGGAGGGCTCAACCGGTAGAGTCCAATCCCCGACGTCTTGAGGGCGATGATCTCGTTGTCTGCGGACAATCTCGTCAGGGCCGTGAGGATCCCGAGCAAGAGGGACATGGGCGCAATAAAGACAAGAAAGGCCGGGATGAGACACAAAAAGATCTTTATCGCATAGAGCAGAGGAACCCCTTTTTCTACGACCAGCTCCGTGATCCGGAACAGTCTGCTCACCAAGAAGATGAAGGTAAAGATCCCCATCCCGATCCCGGTGGGAACGAGGATTTCCTTCAGGATATAGAGGTCGATGATCTTGGGTCTTCTCCGCTCCCCATTTTTAAAGAAAAGCCTGTTTACAAGTCGTGAGATCTTATCCATGATAAAAATATTATAACAGAAAGAAGAGGGGTTTTCAAGGAAGGCTCAAGGCCTGACACCTCCTTCTTTCCCCTGGTTGCCGGGGATATCGACGGAGGACCAACTAAGAACAGATGATTCTGAGCCGATGTTGAAATAACATCGCTTGCGCCTTTATTTATCAGTGTACTAAGAGCTAGGCGTTTCCGGTGTCTTGAGTCGAAATGTGATCGCCGAAACCTTTTTTGCTCGTTGGCTACTAAAAGCGTGAAATAGGTTAAAATTTTGCTTGTTCTTATTTCGGCGTGCGGCGCACTCGGTAGGCCTTGCCGCTGACGGTGGCGCAGTACAGCCAACCGTCCGCGCTAAGCTGACGGGATTCCGCATCGAAGGCGCTGAATGGGCGACTGCCGTCAGAATCTTCCAGGAGCTTTTGCCAGGTCTGGCCCTCATCGGCGGATGCCAAGAGAAAGGCGCCGGCGTATTTTTCATCTCCCTGTCCAGTGTCTCTAAACGTACCCGCATAAATCTGCTGTTTCTTAGCCACGATCCACCAAACGTGGTGATGGGGTTGCCAAAGAATTGTCTTGCCGTCTTTAACTGGAGTTCGCGAGGCGCGCAGTACCCGTCCCAGGTTATCGTCGGAACCCCACAGTACGTAACGATCCGTTAGAGCCACGTCCGTATGCCCTTGTTTGCCGCCGGAGTTAATCCAGTGCCACGTCTTTCCTTTGTCAGGGCTAAAGGCCTGGCCCCGATAACGCCCGTCGCCAGCACTAAGATAGAGATTTTGGTACTTCCCATCCCACAGAACCGAGTGGACATGATCCAGGCGTTCATCTGCGAATATGCACTGCCAGGTCAGCCCTTCGTTGGTGCTCTTGAAGACCTTTGCCATATACACGGGGTGCCTTTTCGGGGAATAATTGCCTGCGTAAAGGGTGTGACTTTCCTCGTCTTCCGTCATGCGCCAAAACGACCAATCGTGGCTTTTCTCCCAGGTTCCGCCGCCATCCGAAGAGCGCACCATGGGAAAGTTAGTACCCGATACAAAGATGGTGCCGTGCGCGCTCACAAATATCATGCGCGGTGGAATTTTAGAATTTCCGACTAGCATGATTTCCGCCGGGTTACGTCTGTCGTCTCCTCGATACACCTTTCCCTCGGAATCAACAAAATAGATGTCATGGCTGCGGGCGAAGCTTGCTCGGAAATAGAAGGGTAGCTGCTCGACCGTATATCCGGCCGTCGTTGCGGGGACCTTATCCATTCGGGGGACGCGGGTAATCTCCATCCATAGCCGCCAGCGAAGCTGATGACTTGCTAGAATGGCAGCCACGGCAACAACAAAAAAGGCGCAGATCAGGGTTTTTCGCCAAGTCTTGATTAGGAACATCGATATGAGTGCTAGTTCGAGAAGAATCTAAAACGTTTATTTCATGTGCACAAAAGAGTCCAAAATCTTCCCGGTTTCGGCCACCTGCTCGAAAGTGAGTCGTTCTCCTAAAACCTCTGCCAACCCAAAGCCAAATCCTTTATTGTCCGTCACTTACAATGGTCATGACCAGAAAAAACAATATCCACCTTATATTTTTCAAAAATATGATAAGAACTTGCTTTCGATGGGCGGTAGTGTAACATCGACGTTAGAGGTGCGTCAAGAAGGCATATAAGATACCCCGTCATTTTTTACCTTTGCTTTTCGAGGACCATGTCGGTACTTTTGTGTCAGTACGATATAGACATATTGGTTCCTTCTCGTTAATGCAAGACAATATGGTCTTTTTACCCCCATTTCTGCGATTATTTCGAGTTTAATCTCCTTATTATTTCCTCTCAATAAGGGTTTACGGCAATTGCTGAGAGGCCCCACCAAATTTCCTCTTGCAAAACAAGGGGTGGTATGCTAAAGGTCATTCTCATTAAACACGCTCCCTGATCGATTTGGGGGTGCCTACGAGGGTTCCAAACGAGATGAAGGGAGCGGAAGATACAACCATAAGGAGGTTCTATGTCTGTTGTTACGATGAAAGAATTGTTGGAAGCGGGGGTTCATTTTGGCCACCAGACAAAGCGCTGGAACCCCAAGATGAAGCCATACATCTTTGGGGCGAGGAATGGTATCTACATACTCGACTTGCAGCAAACGGTCAAATTTTTAGATGTAGCCTATGCATTTATTCGGGATATAGTTGCCAAAGGTGAAAAGATCCTCTTTGTCGGAACGAAGAAACAAGCACAGGAGGCCATCTACGAAGAGGCTGCGCGTTGCGGCATGTTCTATGTCAATCATCGCTGGTTGGGAGGTACCCTCACCAATTTTCAGACAATAAAGAAGAGTATCGACAAGCTCAGAGAACTGGAAAAGATGGAGAAGAACGAGGGGTTTCAGAGGCTTCCTAAAAAAGAGGTTTTACAATTGCAGAAAAAGGCAGCCAAACTGAACAAGTATCTCGGCGGCATCAAGGAGATGGATCGATTTCCCGGCGTCCTTTTTATCGTTGACCCGAAACGCGAGAGAATAGCGATAAGCGAGGCGCGGAAATTAGGGGTCCCCACGGTAGCCATTGTAGACACCAATTGTGATCCCGATGAGATAGATTATGTGATCCCAGGAAACGATGACGCCATCCGTGCCATCCGCCTTTTCGCCACGAAGATGGCCGATGCAGTGATCGAAGGTAAAAGGCTCCGAGAGGAGGAACTCCAAGGGGAAGCGGCGGAGCAGGCCCCGGTAGATGCCGCTCCAGCTGAAAAGAGCGAAGAGAAAGCCGGAGAAGAAGGGCGCGGGGATGAGGGGGGATCTGGGAAAGAAGATGACTACGACGAGAAGAAGCGTTAATCCCGTCCGAGGAGAATGAGGAGGCCGAGGAACGATGGAGATATCCGCGGATGCCATTAAGGAATTGAGACAGAGGACGGGGGTCGGCGTGATGGATTGCAAGAAGGCCCTGGTGGAGTGTTCAGGAAATGTTAATGAAGCCATTGACTTTCTGCGCAAAAAGGGCCTGGCCAAGGCGGCAAAGAGGGCCGAGCGGCAGACCGCCGAGGGTTTTATTACCTCCTATATACACCCGGGGGGCAAAATAGGGGTCTTGGTCGATCTAGACTGTGAGACGGATTTTGTAGCAAGGACGGAGGATTTTCAGACCTTGGCGAAAGAGATCGCCATGCACATTGCAGCTATGAACCCCATCGCTATCAGCCGGGAAGATGTCCCTCCGGAGCTTATAGAGAAGGAAAAGGAAATTCTGCGGGCCGAGGCCGCGTCGTCCGGCAAACCTGAAAAGGTGGTGGATAAGATCGTGGAGGGAAGGTTGGAGAAATTTTTTGTGGAACAGTGCCTGCTGGAGCAGGCTTATATCAAGAATCCCGACATAACCGTCAAGGATCTTATATACGGTGCCATAGCCAAAGTGGGGGAGAATATTACCGTGCGACGCTTCACCAGATATCAAGTGGGGGAGATACTGGGGGAAGACGAGGGTTGATATCACGGCTCGGCATTGACCATCTTCCATGACAAAGCAACCCATATATAAGCGGATATTGATAAAGCTCAGTGGTGAAGTACTGGCAGGAGAGGAAGATGTAGGGATACAGCCTGCCGTCGTCAGGGAGTTGGCTGAAGAGATAAAAGAGCTGAAGGGTTTAGAGGTTGAGATCGCCGTGGTGATCGGAGGAGGCAATCTCATCCGCGGGATAGAGGCTGCTGAATATGGCTTAGACAGGGTGACGGCTGACCATGTGGGGATGTTGACCACCATCATCAATGGGCTCGCCTTGAGAGACGTTTTGGAGCGGCGAGGGGTCGCTACCTCCGTACAGTCGGCGGTGGCCGTCGGTGAGATGGTGGCCCCGTATGTGCGCGGCAATGCCCTGAGCGATCTGCGGGAGGGCAAGGTGGTCATCTTTGTGGGGGGAACGGGCAACCCCTATTTCACCACGGATACGGCAGCCGCCCTTCGGGCCCTGGAGATACAGGCAGAAATTATCCTCAAGGCCACGAAGGTGGACGGTGTCTACGATTCTGATCCTGTAAAGAATTCCGCGGCAGTAAAATTCGATAGTATCACCTATCAGGAAGTGCTGCAAAAGAGGCTGGGGGTGATGGATGCCACGGCCATCTCCCTCTGCATGGAGCATCACCTTCCCGTAGTTGTCTTTAATATCGGGGGCAGAGGGAATATGCAAAGGATAATCTTGGGGGAGAAAGAAGGGACGTTGATCAGCTAGGGGATCCTATGGAACCACAGGTCATCAAAGAATGTGAAGTGAAGATGAAAAAGAGCATCGCCGCCTTGGAGAAAGAACTGGGAAAGGTGCGCACCGGCAGGGCCTCGTTGGCCCTCTTAGATGATATCCGGGTGAATTATTACGGAACCCCCAGCCCTCTCAATCAGGTAGCCACCCTCTCAGTACCCGAGAGCAGACTTATCGTTATTCAACCGTGGGACAATTCCATAATTGGCGAGATAGAAAAGGCGATTCTGAAGTCCGAGTTGGGGATGACCCCGGCGAACGATGGCAAGGTTATACGCATCACCATTCCGAGGCTGACGGAGGAACGCAGGAAAGAGCTGGTTAAGTTGGTCAAAAAGATGGGTGAGGCCAGTAAGGTGGGGGTGCGCAATATCCGGAGAGATGTCATCGAAGAGCTGAGAACGATGGAAAAGAGCAAGGCAATTTCTGAGGATGAATTACATCACTTGCAGAATCAGGTACAAAAGACAACGGATACTTTCATAGAAAACATAGATAAGGTGATTGAGGCAAAAGACAAAGAGATAATGGAGATCTAAACAGTAAGGAGGTGAAAACGGTGGCGTATGAGATCAATGATGAGTGCGTGGCGTGCGGAACCTGTGCCGAGGAGTGCCCCGCAGACGCCATTGAGGAAGGCGAGGATAAATATGTCATAAATCAGGATGCATGCACTGAGTGCGGCACCTGCATGGAGGTCTGCCCAGTGGATGCGGTCGTTGAGGTATAGGTAGTGAGGGAGCAGTATCTTCTGCTCCCTCACCCTTTTTAAAATCATAGTCAATCCCCCATGAGTCCGCACGGTATCCTTTCTTGCAAAACCCCGACAGT
>Ga0214474_1001161_pt1 | contig 12308 bp, 14 predicted proteins | sample RVTome_2_FD_187335 | JGI IMG/M metagenome (GOLD analysis project Ga0214474, IMG submission 187335) | Soil microbial communities from uranium-contaminated site in the Upper Colorado River Basin, Wyoming, United States - RVT95D214 HiSeq ...
TTCAACAGCCCTGGCCACTTCCTGTTCCACCTCTTTAATCTGGTTAATGTTCTCCTTTGAGTCTTTCCTCTGTTTATCAGTGAGGGCCTTCCCAATCGGAGACATCTTTTCAAAATATGGTCTCATATATTCCTCCCTAACTTCTATTATTTACTTGCCTTGCGAAGGCCCAGCTGGTATTGGGCCGTGATCATCTTGCATATATTAGTGGACCCTTCCACCAGTTGGTAAGTGGGGGCGTCGCGATAGAACCTTGCTACAGGATATTCGGTTGAATAACCGTAGGCACCCAGGATCTTCATTGCTACCTGCGATGCCTTTACCGCTATCTCTCCGGCAAGGTATTTTGCCTGTGCCACTTCCAGATTATTTCCCAGCTGACCCTGGTCTTTTTGTATAGCCGCTTTATAGACCATGAGGCGCGCTGCCTCCAGCTCACAGGCTACCTGGGCCAGCATGTCCTGATTCATCTGAAACTGGCCGATAGTCTGACCGAACTGCTCCCTTTCTTTGCAGTAAGATGTCGCGGCGTCAAGGCATGCCTGAGCAACACCTATTCCGCCGGCCGCCGCGGAGAGTCGTGTCTGGTCAAGTGAACCGAATACTATCTTCGCGCCGTCACCGGGATTGCCAAGTATATTCTCCTTTGGGACCTTTGTGTCTTCCAGGATAATCTCACCGGTAGGCGAGGACCTGGAGCCCATCTTATCCAGGTCGGTTGTGGTAATACCGTTAAAATTCTTCGGTTCCACCACAAAGGCTGAAAGGCCTTTTCCCTTGGCGTTTTTATCCGTATAGGCGTAATAGATCAGCGCGTCGGCAGTGGTGGCATTAGAGATCCATGTCTTTTGTCCGTTAATGAGCCAGTGATCACCCTTATCCTCGGCGGTTGATTTCATGGCCATAACATCGGAACCGGCATTGGGCTCTGTAATCGCAAAACCGCCGACATATTCAGCTGTTACCAGCTTGCGGATGTATTTATCCTTTAACATATCCGATCCATACCTGAATATGGTAAAGGCGCAGCCGAGGTTTGCATGTTGATCTGGACCCTCAGGGAACTGGAGGCCCTCGCAATTTCTTCTGTAAGTATTATTGCCGCGAGCCAACCCATCTCATTACCGCCATATTTCTCAGGTATAACTGTCCCGAAAAAACCCAGTTCACCCATAGGTTTCATCACTTCCTCATAAGGGAAATAGTGATTCTCATCCCATTCGTCGGCAAAGGGCGCTATCTTTTCTGTGGCAAAGTCCCTTGCCATGTCCCGTAACATCTGTAACTCTTCACTCAGGTTAAAATCCATAAAACTTCCTCCTTTATCTGTATTATTTGTGTGATTATATGACCTACTATGATAATTTATAAGGATGTGATATATACTATTAGATTTGGAATGCCAATATAAAAATTAAGAATTATCGAAATATAGTAAACGACTTAATAAACTAGGCATTTTGACGATTGTTATTTACGTATTGTCCGGCAGGGATCCTTTTTTTTAGGGCGAAAGAAATTATCTGCAAGTAACTGGCCTAAGGATGTCGTCAGGCGGGCGGCGAGCATCCGGGCGGATAGCTACCACTCCTTAGTGGTTAATATAGATGAAGCCCTCTGCCCGCCTTTGGTAAGAGTTATGCAAAATACCGGGCACTGTATTCTTTCGCCTCTGAAAAAAAGGGTCCCTGCCGGACATCCGCAGCCTGCTTTTGCGAGTATGGCCGCTTATTTATGTCGTTCACTATAGTTGCACTATTACTGAAAGAAGTAAAAGTAGAGATTGAAAAAAATCACGAATGGTTTTCTAACTGGTACAGGAGGTAAAAAAATGTCGAATAAGGGAATCATAATAGGTTCTATCACAGTGGTGGTTTTATGTGTAATTGCCTATTTTTGTTATAGCCTCATAACCGGGTGGGATAGGGAGAATATTGATGCCGCAACAAATCAGGAGCGAAGACTATGTCAGGAACAGACAGAAACCCTGAAAGGGCGGATCGCGATGCTTGAAGATGAGATCAAGGGATTTAGGGGGCAAAGGGATTACAGTGACAGGATAGAAAATATATTTGGCAAGGGATCATCCGCCCTTTCACTGGCAGAAAGAAATATGACCTTTGAGGATATAGAGAACCAGGTTATCGCGTTTTTTGCATACCTGGATGAAAAGGGATATGTTGAGAAGAATGGCTTAACAGGGAGCGCATACAATCAATATGAGTTAATGGTAAATGACCTGTCCTCAAAAATACCAATTATCACGGGGGAGACAGAGAGTTTAACCAATTTATTTAGTAATATCGCGCACTTTTACCGGGTATTGGGCAAGGAGAGGCTTTTCTTTGTCAGTGATATATTAAAGAATGAGCATGATATTTCTGAACACGCGATGAAACTATTTTATACCTGGTACACCTATGAAAATGATGCCGCAAAAAGGATAAAGGGAAGGCCTTCCATAAAGGTACTGTATGATTATGCAGGTTTCTTTCTTACCACCCTCGGCGGAAGGAGCTATCTGTTCAGGAGGGATTCAAATATCCGCATCCTGATGACATTTTATAGTGTACTCATCGTTGATTTAGCCAACGATAAAGGGCTGAATTCTAACGGCATAGATATCAGATCTGCTATCAGGACAAGCTACAATGATATTATTGAATATATGGGTCTGATCGATCAAAACGAGTATCTGACAGTGCTGGATAATTTGAAGGTAAAGTACAATATGCCCTGAAATAAAATTTACAATTATTGATCTACTTTGCCGGTTGAGCCGGAGGAAGAAGTATAACGAGCATCTCTGCCGTGACGATGCCGGTGTTTTTGATCTCTTTTGTTGTCATGGATCCTAAGTGAATTGAGTCCCCCGCCTTTAAAATAAATGTACCATCGTCCAGGGTAATGGACATCTCGCCTTTTACAATATAATAAATAATTTCAGCCGGGCTTGAACTCTTTGATGCGCCGCCGTCCGGAAGGAAATGGGAGAGGCCCATTACAATCCTTCCGTCATTGACATCAACGGGATTGTGAAGCCTTGTGGTACGCACATCAAAATGACCCGGAGCCTCATATCTGGCAGCCTCATTTGACCTTGTTATTTTATAACTCATCTTAAATATTCTCCTTGAATGGATTATTGATATGAACACACTTGTTGATGAACGGAGTATAAGTTTGTTGCCTTTTCATGTCAAATAGAATTCAATTGATTTAATCAAAAGTCAGTTAAAAGAGGGAAGGGGATTTGCGATCATCTCTGGGGAAAAGGAGAAATTATTGATTCACGGAAGCCTTGAATGATTAGCAAAGTAAGCAAGGTCCTCAAAATATTTTTTTCCCCCCACAATAAAGGTATCATTATGTCCTGCCCCCTTTATTGGATAGAAATATTTCGGGTCCATTGACGCCTCAAACAGCCTCTTCCCCATGGAGAAGGGGACAATCTCATCGTCTTCGCCATGTATGATGAGCTTCGGCACAGTAATTTTCGGGATCTTTTTCAGATTATTATAGTTTGAAGGCAGGATGAATGAGATTATGCTCATTGGGAACATAGTCTTTGACATATCCCTTGTTGATGTGAATGCGCCCTCTATAATGCTCGACCTGATATGATTTTTTATCGCCACATCTATTGCCGCGGCCGCACCGAGGGATTGGCCGAAAAGGATAATATTATCAGCAACTATCATTTCGTCATTAACGAGGTAATCGTATGCAGCCTGGGCATCCATGTATATGCCTTCTTCTGAAGGAACACCCGTGCTCCTGCCGTAGCCTCTGTAATCAAAGAGGAAAACCTGCAGATTCTTATGAGTAAGCATATTCGCGTAATCCAGCATGTGTGAGATATTGCAGGCATTGCCATGAGAGATCATGATCACCGGGCGGCTCGCATCAGTCGGAAAGAACCAGCCGTGGAGTGTTTCTCCATCCAGTGAATTGAAGTAGACATCCCTGTAATTAAGGCGGAGATCATCCGGTGTAATCTCAAGATCAGTCTGAGGGAAAAAGACATAGAAGTTTTCGATTTTGGTGTAAAAGACGACAGATAAGACGATAAAAATAACAATCAAGGATAAGATGTATGGCCATGTTATAGGCATAAAGAATATTCTCCGAAGTTTTTTCATTATTTCAGGCAATATAGGCGCTCCCTGCCACAATTACTCGGATATCAATCATACAACTCATGCCTCTTCTCCTCTTAGGGTAAAAGAGAGGGGGGGGTGGAGTGGTTAAATTATTATTCATATTAAAGATATGACACGCTACCATACGCACTTCTAAGACTCAAGCCAGTATTGTATGAATACAGCAGGCAATTTTAAGCCTATTACTAAAGCTATTAAAATGATATAAAAAAGGTTATAATAATTAAGAGAGAATAAAATATATCAAGCCCGAATAAAATGTTATCTAAGATCATTGCTGTTCAAAACAAGATTCTAGAAGTTCAGACAGAGACATCATGCGGCCCGTTCGGCGAACGAGCCCTACATAGACATTTACAAGCGTTCTGTAGGGTCCGCTCGCCGAGCGGACCATTAGAATGCATCAATCGGCAAGTTTCCGGATAAATATAAACCGATTTTGGACAAGTGTGATCTAAGATAATTTTATAAGGCAGATTCCTATTAGTGCGCTAACATAAATACATGTTATAAAATATAATCTCCTCCCACTATTAGGGGGAGGCGGGGAGGGGGGGGTCTCATGGCCCGAGAGACCCCACCTCAATCCTCCCCTAAGAGGGGAGGAAGAAATAGACTAATAACTGACGGTGTGTGTTTGAAAGATTTAACGAGGAGGGGAAAGATGGATACAAAGTTGCTTCAAAAAATTGCTATCGGTCTGATATGCCTTTCAGTCCTGGTTATAATTGGACTGACTATCTTCCAGCATCAACTGCTCAAGAAGATATCCCAGGGTGAGAGTCAGGAGACAAACATCAGTAAAGGACCAAAAGTGGAGGACGTATCGGTACATGACGAAACATACTGGTACAGGCCTAACGAGAGTGAGATTGTTATATTATTTACCGAATCACTCGGACCGGATGACAAGTTGACAGACTCCCAGCAGCAGGATCTTGTCAATGCCATGTATCAGGAGCGAAAGAATGTGTACTCTCAACAGAATTACACTGAGGATAGGATGACTTTCCCATCAGAGATGGATGATAAGGGCATAGCGATGATCATGGATATTACAGACCATGTCTATGATGGGTATATTAAAGGTGCGGGCGCCATCTTGTCCGCAATCCAGATGGAAGAGTTTAAAACATACCTCAAGGAACATCGCGATATGACGGAATCGGCACTGAAATTGAATGCCCAGATATATGGCGGACAAACGTCACCGGAAAGCGGGGATAAGGCATCTAAGTGATTGATTGTCAGGAGGGGGAAATTATATAATATTATTGACAGTACGATTATAAATCCTATAATATACCCTACAATTCTAGATTTTTAGGAGGATTTATTATGGCCCATTCAAAGATAAGTGTTACTGTTCCTGATGAAATACTTAATGAAGTTAAGAGGATAGCCTCTGAGAGAGAGATAAAGATAAGTCGATTAATCGCTGAGGCCCTCGCAGAAAAGGTAAGAAGGAACAATGAGGAGCGCTTTATTTCAAAGATCAATAAGATATTTAAAGATCCGGAGGTATCTGGAGAACAGCATAACATGTCAGAAGATATAGCTCGGAACACGGATGTTGAGGAATTTACATGGTAAAGCCAAGACAGGGTGATATCTTCTGGGTAAGATTCGGATATTCCGGTGATTCAGGACCGTCAGGAAAAAGACCCGCGGTCGTAGTTCAGAACGATCTCTTAAATATTAGTAATATTAATACAACTGTCGTATCACTGATAACATCTAATATGAAGATGGAAAAGATCCCCTGGAATGTCCGATTGAACAAAGGCATGGGGAATATCCCAAAAGCAAGCGTTGTAGTCGTGTCGCAGATTGCAACGGTTGATAAAGCCAGGCTCCTTGAGAGAATAGGGTCCCTCGATAACGAGACGATTGAAAAGATTCTTGATGGGTGCCGCCTGGTAATAGGGAAGGGCGCTTTCTGAAATCTATGAGGGGGCAATATGAAAGAAAAGATCAGGGTATTGATTGTTGACGACAAGAAATCCGACAGGAAGATCTACACAAGGACACTTAGAAACGATAATGATCTGCTTCTCGAAGAGGCGGTGGATGGTAAAGAGGCCCTGGAGAAATTAAAAAAAACGCCCCCTGATATTGTATTATGCGATCTGCATATGCCTAAATTGGGCGGGATTGAGCTGGCCCGGATCATTAAAAACAGTCCGGAACTGAGGAGCGTATATCTGATTATGGTCAGCTCGGACGATACCGAGACATGCAAACTGACATGCATGGACGAGGGTGCGGACGATTTCCTTGCAAAGCCTATAAACCCGGATGAACTCATTGCAAGGATCAGGGTTGGAAAAAGGATAGCGTTGCTCTTAAAGAGCACGAAACTTGAAACGGAGAAGATGTTCAGGGAGATAGACGTCCTGCTGATACAGGACGGGGGGTGCGCCCCCGGATATAATCCTGTCACGGCCTTTATCACCTATCACCTGGAGGCCATGGGGAGGGAGGTATACGCGACCACCGAGGGATTCAAGTCGCTTCTTGATAAAAGCGATAATTTTTTAAGGCTTGTTTATAACAGGGATCTTTTAAAGAAGCTGGATCATATCCCGGGCGTCTACCACGCGGCGCCCCTTTCGGAATGGCGCGGCGCACAACTCCGGAGCGAAAGATTCAAGGATTTCATGAAAAAGGAGGTCCAAAGAAAGGCCGCCGCTCTAATAAAAAAGAAAAAGGTCAAGGCTATCATCGCGATAGGGGGAAACGGGACATTCAGGGGGATCTATGACCTCTGCGAGTTGCTGCCCACATCTGTCCAGGTCTTTTTTATACCTGTGACTATTGACAGCGATGTGGCGGGCACGGAATGTATTGGCCAGCATACGGGCGTGGAGGTCGGGGCTGAGAAGATCCGTCGCTACATGGCAGATGCCAGGACCCATAAGAGGGTCTATATTATAGAGATGATGGGGGCCAACAGCGGTTTCCACGCACTCCACTCCTGCCTTGGTTCCCGCGCCCATCTGGCCCTCCTGCCGAACAGTGTCATAGACCATAAAAAGGTAGTGGAAGCGATCAATAAGAGGACCGAGACAGTAATCGTTGTAGCGGAGGGCTACAAGAAAAAAGAGAGGGAAGAAAAGGGTCTAAATGATAACGCGGCAGAATATTTTTACAGGGAATTGGTTAACACCAGGATGAAGATAAATAAAAAGGTTGTATGTGAGCCATTTTCAAGAGATATCCGGGGGGCGGCGCCTAATAACCTTGATATATCGCTTGCCCAGCGCATGGCCTATAATGTGGCCTTATATCTCAAGGCGGGCACATCAAGGCTTATGCCTGCTGTTCAATCAGGCAGGGAATATGCAATACCATTTAACGAGATCACAACGGACAATATGAAAGAGGAAGGTCTTATGACGCTCTCTAACCGGTTATTGTCAAAGGATTAAGCTATAGCTAAAGATTATCATTATGCCGGTTTATGAATACATAGCCCTTGACAGGGCCGGAAAGAACCAGAAGGGGATTATTGACGCCGATAATCCCGTGGCTGCGCGTCAAAGATTGAGGAGTTCGGATATCTTTCCTATTGAGTTGAAGGAGACCTTCTCCAGGCCTAAGAGTCTGCCATTTGAACATATCTCCATCTCGTCCATTTTTCACAGGGTCACGCCGAGAGAGATTTCATCCATGACGCGGCAACTTGCCACCCTGTTAAGCTCGGGTATAACCCTTGTCCTGTCTCTGGAGGCGTTAATAGAACAGACGACCAATCCGCTCTTTAAGAAAATTCTGGCCGAGATAAAGGAGTCCGTCAATGAGGGGAACAGCTTTGCCTCTTCCCTATCGCGACACCCAAAACATTTTTCTCAGGTATACATAAACATGGTGCGCGCGGGTGAGGCCTCAGGTTCCCTTGATCTGGTGCTGGAAAGGCTTGCGGATTTGAGTGAAGATCGCGAGGCATTAAAGGGGCGTTTTAAGGCGGCAATGGCCTATCCCATTATTATGTGTATAGTCGGCGTGATTGCCCTCATGGTGCTTGTCACCTTTGTTGTTCCAAGATTTGTCGCGGTATTTGATCAGATGGAACAGAGCCTGCCTCTTCCAACTTTGTTTGTAATCGGTGCAAGCAATTTTTTAAAATCCTTCTGGTGGGCCGTTGTGCTTTTTATTATGGCGATAATTTATATTATCAGGCGGTTGATTAATACGCCTGGAGGTCGTTACCTTTGGGATAAGATCAAATTCGGCGCGCCTGTTTTTGGGATAATAAATATTAAGATGGCCATGGCCGCATTCGGAAGGACTTTAGGCAGCCTTGTTCAAAACGGAGTTCCCTTGATTTCATCCCTTCAAATAGTGAAAAATGTTGTTAACAATAATATATTCACCGATGTTATAGATCAGACAATAGAGGAAGTACAGGCAGGGAAGTCCTTCGCGGTTCCCCTTTCCAGGGCCAAATGGATACCGCCTGTTGTCATACAGATGATAAGCGTTGGCGAACAGAGCGGTGATCTTGAGAAGATGCTCAACAAGGTCGCGGATATTTATGAACGGGAGGTCGAGTCACAGATAACCATGCTTACCTCAATGCTGGAACCGGTCATAATCCTTATTATGGCCGTCATTGTCGGATTTATAGCCTTTTCAGTCGTGCTTCCCATAGTCGAGATGGGTCAGGTATTGCATTGATAAAAAAAGCTCAAAGCTCAATGCTCAAAGCACAGTTCGCAGGGCATAAGGCGTAAAGCTCAAAGCTTTCTTCCCTTTTAGGGGAGGATTAAGATGGCAGGAGGATATATCAAATGAAATATAAAACTGACGAAAGGGGCTTTACCCTTATAGAGATAATGGTAGTTGTTGTCATTCTGGGCATACTGGCAAGTTATGTAGCCGTGAGATATGTAGGGCGGACAGAAGAGGCCAAACGCACCCAGGCAAGGGTTCAGATTGAGAGTTTTGGGACTGCGCTTGCGCTCTATAAAATGGATAATGGGACTTATCCTTCTACTGAGCAGGGTCTCCAGGCCCTTGTGGAACCGCCCACTGTAGGCCAGCTCCCGAGAAAATGGAAGGACGGAGGATATCTGCAGAAAAAACAGGTGCCTAAGGACCCATGGGGAAATGATTATGTTTACATTTCACCCGGCCTTCATGATGAGTATGACCTGTCTTCATATGGAGATGATTGGGTTCAGGGAGGAGAGGGAGAAGACAAGGATGTCAACAGCTGGGAAGTTGAAGAATAGACCGTGGTTCATCAGGTGTCCAGGAGGATTTACCCTTATAGAACTGACAATAGTTATCCTCCTTGTGGGATTTATGTTATCATTCACATTGCCCAGGATACGCGATGCAGCGCTCAGCGATAATCTGAAGACAACCGTCCGTACACTGACCTCCACAATAAAGGAATTGCGATATCAGGCGATAAAAGATAATCAGGAATATTTTTTAAAATTCAGCTTTGATTCCAAGAAATTCTGGAGCGATTCACCATACCTTTCTGAAGAGGATCGGGCCGCCGCTATTAAGAATGCCTTTTCTCCTCCCCCTGATGTAAGTATTTTAGATATATGTTTGAAGGGGGATGAGAAATATCTTTCCGGTACAATAGGCATAAGTTTCAGCAGAGAGGGATATATCAGTCCGGGCGTGATTCATCTTGGCTCGGATGATGGGAGACAATTTACCCTTTCTTTAAGGCCCTTTCTTGGAAACGTTGATGTCCTTGAGGAATACATTGAGATCGAGGATGTGGAGATGTGAAGGTCTGTCCAGGATTAGAGGATTCAAGGGTTTAGGTGGGGTATTTAGACTGAAGACTGAAGGCTAAAAGGTATTAATAATTTGGAGATGATCTGATAATGAACGCCCCAATAAATCTGAAAAGAGGCGGTTTTACACTGCTTGAGGTGATGGTTGCCCTTTCCATCGTCGCCAGTGTCATGGTCCCATTGCTGGTATCACAGTCTGAAGGAATCTCCATACAGGACGAAACAAAATTCCGCACAACCGCCGCCCTCCTGGCCAAAAAAAAGATCTCCGAGATCGAGATAAAAGGCAAGGATGACCTGATAACAGATTACGGAGAGTTTGGCGATGATTTCCCGGGCTATTTCTGGGAGATCAAGATACAGGATCTATCATTTCCGGAGATTGATGAAGAGACGCAAGAGTACACAAAATATCTGAAGCAGATTGATTTGAATGTCTACAGGGGCGATAAAAAAAGGTATCAATACAGCCTCAGGCTTTATAGATTTTTTCCTAAATAAGATAAACCCATTAAGATAAGAGGGGGATGGGTCTTGCTCCCCCCTCTTAAGATAAGACATTTAAATCTGTCATTTCGAGGAGCGGCAGCGACGAGAAATCTTAAAGATCCCTCGCTCTGCTCGGGACATGGATTTCTCCCTGTGGTCGAAATGACAGATAATAGCTATTATTCAAAGGTCTCATAGCAAAAGCAGGCTACGGATGTCCGACAGGGTCTCAAAATGATATTGTTTACATATCAAGAAATGATATGAAACCGGCAAAAGACATAAATGGTTTTACCCTCTTAGAAATACTTATAGCGATCGCGCTTTTCGCGACTCTCGTGGCAATTCTATATCCGGCATATATCGGCACATTTCGGAACATTGATGTTACAGAATCTCACGGGACAATCTACCGGATGGCGCGGGTTGCGTTGGAAAGGATTTCCGAAGACCTGGCAAGCGCCTGTCCTCCCGGCACAACAGGGAGATCGGATGATGAGGACCGGATGACAGGCTTTTTAGGAAAAGACTCCGAGATAGAAGGAAGAGGTGCCGACGAACTCGGGTTTGTATCTGAAAAACACATCTCATTCAGGTCACATGCAAAGATCAATGACTCCGAAGATATGTCTGAAACCATCACGGAGATCCATGTATCCGGCAGAGGATATATAAGATATTACATAGATGAGATAGAAGGAAAAGATGGCTTCGTCCTCTACAGGTCAGATAATCCTGAATTAGCGGATCAATCTGAAGACGAGACAGAGAAATACATCCTGTGCGAAGGTCTTCATGGGATAAATTTTTCTTTCCAGGATGAGAACGGAGACACATATGACGAATGGGACTCCTCCGCAGGCAGCTTTATGGGGAAACTGCCGGCGCTTGTATCTGTTGAATTGGAATTTATAAATCCTGCCGATCCTGAATTACCGGTCAGGTTTATTACATCTGTCTCGCTTCCTTTGTCAAAGAGAGAATATGGCAATAGATCTTAGGGAAGATAAGGGGATAGCCCTTATTCTTACAATCACCATCATCGGACTTATTGTCTTGCTGAGCCTTCAGTTCAGCAGATCAATGCGCGCGGGGCTGTACGAAACAGCGAATTTTGACGATACGATAAGACTTGAAACTGTTGCGAAGTCAGGATTTAACTTCGGCCTCGCGGCACTATTTGAGGATAATCCGAACGATGATTCATTACATGATATATGGGCGTCTTCAAAGGAAAATTCCCTGATTTCCGCCATGCTTTTTGATAACGACGGCATGTTTCAGCTTGAGATTATTGACCTCGCCGGAAAGATACCGGTTAACCGCTTAATAAATCAGGACGGTAAATATAATACTAAAGAGAAAGAAATCCTGACAAGATTATTAAGCATGCCAAGATTTAATCTGGAGCAGGATAAGGTTGAAGACATTGTGGACTCCATAAAAGATTGGATTGATAAGGATGACGAATCAACCCGATTTGTGGCGGAAAACTCATATTACCAGACCCTTGATCGACCATACTCGTGCAGGAATGCCCCCCTTGAGTCTCTGGAAGAATTGCTTCTGGTTAAAGGAATCACAAGGGAACTATTTTACGGGACGGACGATATCTCCGGTATTTCAAACTATTTAACCATCCACGGGGATGGAAAAATCAATATCAACACTGCCGATCCTGTGGTGCTGAAGGCCCTTTCAGGGGATATTGATGATGACATGGTTAATGAGATGGTTGCTTATCGAGAGGATGAGGAAAACGATCTGAATAGTCCCGAATGGTATAAAACCGCGCTTGGGACGAATGAGCCTATTATTGACCCCGATCTGATAACCATAAAAAGCGAGTACTTCGAAATAAGGTCAAAAGGCATAGATGGCTCGCGCAGCA
>Ga0214474_1001163_pt1 | contig 12248 bp, 11 predicted proteins | sample RVTome_2_FD_187335 | JGI IMG/M metagenome (GOLD analysis project Ga0214474, IMG submission 187335) | Soil microbial communities from uranium-contaminated site in the Upper Colorado River Basin, Wyoming, United States - RVT95D214 HiSeq ...
CAGCGAGGCCACAGTGTTGTAGGCGCCGCCTGGCGTCATCGCGAAACCGCTGGCCACGACCTCCGTCCCCAGCTCGGGCATCTGGCCCAGGCCGGTGAAGATGAGATCGAGGCAGTAGTCCCCGAGCACGATGACGTCGAACCGGGCTGCCATCGCCACGCCCGGGATCAGCCGGGGATCGCACCCTGAGCGGCTCTCTCCGCGTCCGCCCGGTCACGCATCTGCGAGCGGAGCGTCCGGATGTCTTCGGGCACGAGCCGGGCCGCAACCGCCAGGAAGATCGAGCAAATCACCCAGGTGCTCACGCAGATGATCAGGATGGCGTTCTCCAGGGACGACTCGACGGCGATCAGGCCGGCCAGCAGAGGCGCCACCGTGGCCCCGGCGTTTTCGATGAAGCTCTCGACGGCCTGGGCGGTGCTCCGGACTTCCGGCAGGCTGATGTCGTAAATGGAGGCAAGGACATTGGCCGCGGCGAAGGGGATGAAGAGGGCCGTCAGCATCAGCAGCCCCTGGAAGAGCCCGGGATTCTCCACAGGTGTCTTCAGGGTGAGCGTCAGCAGCACCGCTCCGAGGAGGACCGCCACCGACGAGACGATCAACCGGCCGCCCGGGGTGCGGCGGAAGAAGAAATCGCCGATCGCTCCGCCCACGAAGTAGCCGGCGGCGAGCACCAGGATCGTCGGGGCCATCGTGAAGAGGACGCTGTCCGCCGAATAGCCACGTTCCGTCTCGAGGTAGCGGAAGAACCAATAGGTGATCACATTCCAGGGGAACACGCCAAAGAAGCCTTGCACGAAGATGAGCAGCAGGCTTCGCTTGCGGAACAGGTCTTTGGCGATCTTCCAGTCGAACCGATAGACGCCGATGGTCTCCAGGTCGGCCATCTCCGGCTCGCTCCTGCCTCGAGGCGCCTCCCGGACCCCGATGAGGATCAGGATCGAGATCACAATCCCCAACGCGCCGGTGACGATGAACACCCCCCGCCACGATTCCACGATGATGCCAAAACCTGCCAGGAAGGCCTGGATGGTGTCGCGCAACATGAGCGCCATCACCATGCCCACGAGATATCCAAGCGGGCCGGAAAGCTGGAGAAGCCCGTAGATCTTGCCGCGGACGTTCGGGCCGAAGTAGTCGGCGATCAGGCTATAGAGGCCCGGATAGGAGGAGTCGTCAATGCCCGTTGAGGCCCTCGTCGCGAGGAAGGAGGGATAGGTCGGGGCGATCGCGCTCAGCCATGTCGTCGCGCCCCAGATGAACGATGCAAGCGCCAGGAGCTTGGCGCGGGCGTAGCGGTCGTAGAGGTATCCCCAGAGCGGGTAGAGGACCGCGCCCACAATGAGGGCTCCGGTGAACACGGCGCCCATTTGGGCCTCGTCGATCCCGAAGGTCTCCATGATCGGCGTGGTGAGAGGCCCGATCAGCAGTTTGTCTGCCTGATGGAGCAGCATGAAGAGGAAGAAGACGACAACGGCGAACCAGCGGCTCTTTGAGGTCGATCGCATGCCTCAACCTTCCTTCTCGAGCGAGGTGTGGGGTCTCTCCCCGGGCGAGGAGGCCTTGATTCTCCCCCTCCTCCGTCGGAACGCAAGCGCCCGGCTTCCTCCGGGATTCCCCAAGAGGCCTGAGGCCGTAGCCGAGTGAGGTCCCCCCTCGAAGCCCTCAAACCCCCAGGAGGGCCTCCACGATCGGGTGGAAACGGACGTAGCGGAAGGCCTCCCCGTAGGCCAACCCTTCTCGCCGCCCCACCTCCGAGGCCTCGGCCTGGATCGCCCAGGTGAGCGCGGCCATCGGGTCGCCGGCAGCCTGGCCGAGGATTGTCTCGAGATCGATACCGGCGAGGCGCGCCTGGCGCCTTACATCCTCAACGAGGAACGACACCTGAGACCGATGCTCACCCATAGCCGCGAGCTTGCGGTCCATCGTGTCCGTGATATCGACGATCTTGTTGATCGCCGAGGGCGCGGCCGCGTAGAAGTACTTCTCCACGACGAAGTGGGGCTCGAGCCCGGCGTCGAGGTGCTCAGGGTGCATCAGGGGAAGTGAGGCGAAACTAACCGCGTCGGAGGCAGCCAGAGCCACCGCCCGGTGATCCGGGTGGATCTCGTTGGGGAAGAAGGCGTCTTCGGCGATGACGACATCCGGACGGTGTTGACGGATCAAGCGGATGAACTGCTCGCGCAGCTTCCCCGGAGGCAGGGTGTCGAGCTCGAGGTCAGCGTGCCCGAGCCAGATGGGTTCACCCGCCCCGAGCGCCGCCGCGCCCCGGACGGCCTCCCCTTTGCGTATTCGGGCCAGTGTTTCGCTATCGTGTTCGAAGGAACCCCTGCGTCCGTCCGAGACGACGACGATCCCCACTTCGGCGCCCTCGGCAGCCATCCGGGCGATCGTGCCTCCGGCGAACCACTCGGCATCGTCGGGGTGAGGGGAGAATACGAGGACTCTTGGGGGCACGCCGCCCTCCGCGGGCCGTCAAGCCCGTCCGGCGCGGCGCGGGGGCCGATGCCCGGCCTCCCCTTGCGTGAGGCCGGAGAGGAGCTCGATGGCGTGAGGGAGCGCCGGGAGCACAACCTCGAGGCCCTCCGTGGCGGCCTTCGGGCTTCCGGCCAGGTTGACGATCAGCGCCCGGCGGCGGGCGCCCGCGACGCCGCGCGAGAGCATCGCGTGGGGCGTCTGCTGCAGGCCGGCCGCTCGGATGGCTTCGGCCAGCCCGGGCGCCTGCCGGTCCAACACCTCGAGGGTAGCCTCGGGCGTCCGGTCACGCGGGGAGAGACCAGTGCCGCCGGTCGTCAGAATCAGGTCGATCTCGCCGGAATCCGCCCACTCGATCAACTTCGCCCGGATCTCCGAAGGTTCGTCGGGAACGACGGCCGCCTGCGTGACAGCCCACCCGTGCGCCTCGAGCAGGGAGCGGAGGGCAGGGCCGCTGGCGTCCTCGCGCTCGCCGCGCGCGGATCGATCGGAAACTGTGAGCACGGCCGCCCTCACGGCAACTCCTTCCCCATCATGTGCATGTCCATGACCTCCCAACCCAGGCCTTCGTAGAACTGCAGAGCCTCCGGATTGTCTTTGGTGACCAGCAGATACATCTTCAGGCAGCCCTTCGTCTTCAACCGGACTTCCATCTCCGCCATGAGCTGGCTCCCCAGGCCTTTGCGGCGGTGGCCCGGCTCGACCGCCAGATGATAGACGATTGCCCGCCGGCCGTCGAAACCTCCCATGACGGCGCCGACCAAATCGCCATTCTCCTCGGCGACGAGGAAGAGATCCGGGTCGCGCCTCAACTTCTTCTGGAGCTCAAACGGCTCGTCGGAAGGGCCCAGATGGACTCCAGGGCCTGCCTTCGACCATAGTTGGAGCACTGCGGGTAGGTCTTCGGGGTAGGAGAAGGTCCGAATCTGCATCTGCGGGCTGGGCGGCCGCCTCCCCTCCGGGCGAGCCGGTCCCGGTCGGGGCTCAATCCCCCTCGGCACCCACCAGGCGCTTCCACTCCCCGTGGATCCCGTCTTCGGTGACGCCGAAGTACAGGCGGATCCCCTCGGGCGTTTTCTGCGCCAGGTCGAACCGGTCGCGCTTGGCCAATGTCCGCCGGCCGAGCACCCCGACGTCGCCCTGCCAGGCGATGGGAGCCTGGTTGAGATCATCCGGCAGGCGGGCGTATTGGCTGATCGCGTAGTGCCAGAGCCGGCGGGCGGAAGACATGGTGACGTTCTTCACCACGTTCCCATTGCGCAGGTCACGCATGGTGTAGTAGCGCAAGCCGTCACGCTCCTCAAACCCCACCACCTCGACCCCGGTTCGCGGCGCCTGGACCTCGGCGGCTTCCACTTCCGCGGCCGTGCGTGGAGGGGCGGCGGCCTCCGCCTTTTCCGCCGCCTCTTCTTTCCGGCGCCGGAGCACCAGCTGGACGATCTCGTCACGGACGGCCAGGGCCGTCTCCGCCTCCTGGCGGACGTAGACCTTGTTGTCATCGACCGCATAGGGCGGATCTTCGCCGCGCGGGACGAGCACGCGGATGATCTTCTTCGCTTGTGTCTCCTGGATATCCACCTGGCATTCGATCGGCGGGCTGATCTTGGAGCTGATCTCTTTGCGCAGCTGCCTGACCGCCGCCTCGGGATTGGCCACGCCGACGGGCGGCTTAGCCGGGTCGCTGACCACGCCGATATACAGCACCCCGCCGTTCGTGTTGGCCAGGGCGCAGACATCGGAGATCACGGCGTAGAGCCTCCCGCCGCGCACCGTCATGCTCTCATGGAAATCCTGGATGATCGTGGGCCCCGCCTCGACGGCCTGCCGGATGAAATCGAAGGCCGCGGCGGAGGGCTCCTCCGAGGCGGGCCAATGCGGGCGGGTGCGGGCGAAATCGTTGCTCAGGAAGAGCTCCTTGAGGGCCTCGAAGGAGACTAACGGCAGGAGCACTTCGGTCGCCCGATCGCCCACGCCCAGGTTTTTCTTGTTGCCCGGATCGCCCCGCAGCCGGTGGGCGTCCGATCCCTGGATGCAGTGCATGCGCCGCGGATACTCCGGCTTCGTGCCGTCAAAGAAAGCCGCGGTGGAGCGGCGGCCGCGCTGCTCGAAGTCGGTCACCTCGAGGGCATGCAGGTTGGGGTCCTGGGTATAGGCGATCTTGGTCTGGCCGCCGAAGGTGAAGCCGCGCATGGCCACGCCGTTGGTCGAGTTGGCATGCGCCGCGATGACGAGCCCCCCGGCCTCGTTGATCAGACGGTACGCGGTGAGCACATCGGTCGTCGCGCCCACCGTAGACGATCCCCCGTCGATCAGCTCGGCGGGCACTCGCAGGCTCAGGAGCAGATGTTCGATTTCGCGAACGGGTTTCGTCGGGTGGAAGATCCCCAGAATGTGGAACCCGAATGTGGCGGTGAACTCGATGCCGGGAAGCACCAGGATGCGGGTGAAGAGGCGCCGATACTCAGCGAGGCGGCGCCGCTCCTCATCGTTGATCCGGGCCAGGCTCTCCAGGAGCTCCAGTTGTTGGATCTCCTCCTGCACCCGCCGGTAGCCGGCCACGGTGTTGTGGTCGGTGAAAGCGGCGATGTCGAGGCCGCGAGCCTCGCACCGATGAAGGATATCCAGAAACAAAACTTCCGGCTCCTGGAAATCGCTGGAGGCCGGAGTGTGCATATGCAGGTCCATGGTGCGCCACTCGCGTGACGCGGTACGTCCTTTTCGTCGTGCCACGTTCAATCTCTCAGTTTGTTCTTTTCAAACCTCGCCGCGCAGCAGGCGCGGCGAGGGAATGGTTGTTGCGGCGGAGGCGCCCCGTCATCCGCCATCCGGCAGATTCTGGCGCACCACGCTGATCAGTTGCTCCGGCGTGTAGGGTTTGAGCAGGAAGGCATCGGCGCCGGCGGCCAGGCACTGGTCGCCCAGATCCATGCCCGAAGTCATGATGACGCGCGCCCCGAAAATGTCGGACGACGCCCGGAGCTCCGAGAGCACGTCCATCCCATCCACGCCGGGGAGGAAGACGTCCATCAGGATGACATCCGGCTTTTCCGCCCGGATTTCCTCCAGGATGCGGTCGGCGGCGGGAGCGCCCGCCACGGTGAGGCCCTCCATCTCCAGGAGCATTTTCAAGAGCGAGACCATCGTCCGGTCGTCATCCACGATCAACACTTTGGCCATGGGGTCCCTGCTATGAAGACGGCTTCAGCCGCAGCGGGCCGCGCCGAGCCCGCCGGCGCCCATTGCTCTGCGCCTTGCGTCGGCCCGATGCGATTCGCTTCCTACGCGCCGCCGGCTTGGGCAGCAGAGCCGCCCGCAGGATGTCGTCGACGGTCTCGACGAAGACGAATTGCAGGTCGTTGCGCACTTCCTCCGGCACCTCATCCAGGTCGCGTTCATTCCGCCGGGGCAGCAGGACGCTCTTCAGCCCTGCCCGGTGGGCGGCGAGGACTTTCTCCTTCAGGCCCCCGATGGGAAGCACCCTCCCGCGCAGCGTGATCTCTCCCGTCATCCCGACATCGGGCCGCACAGGGCGCCCGGTCACGAGCGAGGCCAGGGCACAAGCCATCGTCACGCCGGCCGACGGCCCATCCTTGGGCTGGGCGCCGGCGGGGATGTGCAGGTGGATGTCGTGGCGGGCCCAGAAATCGTCCGGGCCGCCCAGGTCGTCGGCTCTGGATCGCACGTAGGAGAGCGCCGCCCGAGCCGATTCCTGCATCACCGGGCCGAGCGAGCCGGTGAGCTGGAAGTTCTTGCCTCCCGGCATGGCGGTGGCCTCAATGAAGAGCACTTCGCCGCCGGCCGGAGTCCAGGCCAGCCCCGTGGCCACGCCGGGGACGGCGGTGCGCTCCGCCACTTCCTCCGTGCCGAAGAAGCGCGGCTTGCCCAGGAAATCCGAGGCGACCTGGGCCGTCACCGTCAGGCGGTCGGTGGTTCCCTCGGCGATCCGGGTGACGACCTTGCGGCAGATGCGGCCGATCTCCCGTTCGAGGTTTCTCACGCCGGCTTCGCGGGTGTAGGCCCGGATCACGGTCTGCAGCGCCTCATCTTCGAAGGTGATCTCCGCGGAGCGAAGGCCGTTCTCGCGGATCTGGCGCGGGATCAAATAGCCTCGGGCGATGGCGATCTTCTCGTTCTCAGTGTAGCCCGAGAGCTGGATCACCTCCATCCGGTCCAGCAAAGGGCCGGGGATGGTCTCGAGCCAGTTGGCCGTCGTGATGAACATCACCTGGGAGAGATCGAAACCCACCTCGAGATAGTGGTCCCGGAACTCGCGGTTTTGCTCGGGATCCAAGACCTCCAGGAGCGCCGACGCCGGATCGCCCCGGAAGTCCTGACCGAGCTTGTCGACCTCGTCGAGCATGAACACCGGGTTGCGGGAGCTCGCCCGGCGCAGGGCCTGCAGGATGCGTCCGGGGAGAGCGCCGATGTACGTTCGACGGTGGCCGCGGATCTCGGCCTCGTCGTGAACCCCTCCGAGGGAGATGCGGATGAACTCCCGCCCTGTGGCGCGGGCGATCGAGCGCCCCAGAGACGTCTTGCCGACGCCCGGAGGGCCGATAAAGCACAGGATGACGCCCTCCCGCTCGCGCCGGATGTTGTCGGTGGGGGCCTCGGCCTCGTCTTTCCTCTCGAGCCGCAACTTGCGGACGGCGAGGTATTCCAGGATACGCCCCTTGACGTCCTGCAGCGCGTAGTGGTCTTCGTCCAGGACGGCTCGAGCATGAGCGATATCCAGGTTGTCCTGGGTGGTCTTCGCCCAGGGCAGCGAGACAAGCCAGTCGAGGTAAGTGCGGATGACGCCGTATTCGGCCGCCGCCGTCGGCAGGCGAGCCAGCCGGTCGAGCTCGCGGCGGGCCTGCTTCTCCGCCTCCTCGGGCATCACCGCCGCCTCGATCCGCTTGCGAAACTCCTCGACCTCGGCCGCCTGCTCGTCGGCCTCTCCCAGCTCTCGCTGGATCGCTTTCATCTGCTCGCGCAGGAAATACTCGCGCTGGACCTTCTCGATCTCGGTGCGCGCTTCCTTCTGGATCTGTTGGCCGAGGGAGAGGACCTCCACTTCCCGGCTGAGGAGGGCATTGATCCGCTTGAGCTTGGCCACGACCGAGTCGTCCTGAAGGAGCCCTTGAGCATCCGCCAGCTCCATCCGCTGATAGTTGGCAATCGTGTAGGCCACCTGGAGGGGATCCTCCAGCATCAGGACGGCGCTGACGATCTCCCGGGGCAACGACGGGGCCAGATCGGCGATCTGCTGGAACTGATCCTGCGCCGCCCGGACTTGCGCCTCGACCTCCACCCCTTCCTCCGCCGTCTCCGGGCGGAGGCTCACCCGGGCGACGAGGTAGGGCTCGAGGCTGGTGAACTCGTCAAGCTCGAAACGGGCCAGGCCGTGGACGATCAATCGGATCGTCCCATCGGGCGCACGGAAGAGGCGCTGGATCGCCGCCATCGTTCCGATTCGATAGAGGTCCTCCGGGCCGGGAAGCTCCAGCTCCGGATCACGCGACGTCACCAGGCCGATGAGCCGCCCCGAACCGGCCACATCATCGACGAGCTTGATGGAGCGCGGCTGCCCGATCGTCAGCGGCACGGAGGTGTGCGGATACACCACCAAACCCCGCAGGGGCAGGATGGGCAGACGCTCCGGGACCCCGGCGCCCTCTTCTCCCGGGGCGAGCGGCGCCGCCTCAGGCTCGGAGATGGCGATCTCCTCCGAAGCAAGCCAGGCGCCTGCGCCGGGGGTGAGTCGCTCGATGGCCATGCCTATAGACGGGGGACGGTTCGGTGAATTGGGGACGAGGGGCACGTTGACTATTGTTCTGGTTCTTTCAGCCGGAGACGGATATGCGACGGGCCTTGACTTTCGGAAGGGTGACGGTCAGGAACCCATCCGCGTAGCTTGCCTCAACCCCCGACGAGTCGACCGGGACCGGGAGAGCCACCTCGGCGACGAACTCACCGTAGGCGATCTCCATCTGATGGTATGCGCGGGGACCAGTCGCTCCCGCGCGAGAGCCGGAGACCGTGAGCGCCTGCTTGTCGAGCGTGACCGAGAAATCGTCTTCCCTCATCCCGGCGATCTCGACGACGACAATCAGCGTGTCGTCGGTTTCGAAAACGTCGGTCGGCGGGCGCCACAGGTGGGGGGCGAGGCGTTGAGCCCAGGAAAGGGCACGGTCGGAATCCGCCGCCCACTCGCCTTTCTCAGCCGGGCGGAGGAGGACGCGGATGTTGGTCGCCACCTGGCGGCCAGACATCCTCACTCAGCCTCTCTCAATCCGTGTTGCATCCTGACGATTGTACCACACCCGCTCCAAACCCCTGCCCTGCTCGCCCTGGCCGGCTATCCCCGCCCCGCGTCCGCCGCTCACGGCCACCTGGGGGCAGTGAAGCCCGGGCGAGCCCGCGATTTCCTCCCGACCTCCGGTTCTCCCATGCGTCGAGGCGGCGCCGCCGAATCGCCGAGGGCATGGAATGCACCCGGCATCTTCACCGGCGCCTCTTGCGCCCCGGACCCGGCCTATCTCCAATTTCTGACTCACTGTAGAATGCACGCCACTGGGAGGCCTCGCAGGTCTGGCGGGGAGCAGGAGGCAGGATGGAACTGGTACCCATCCTCAAAGGTGTCGAGCTCTTCGACGGGATCACCCCCGAGGAGTTGGCCGCTGTCACCAGGCTTTGCCAGGAACGAAGGTATCGGTCCGGCGAGGTGATCACCGCGCAGGGCGAGCCGGGGGAAGAGCTTTTCATCGTCTGCGAGGGCTTCGTCGAGGTGGTCCTCAGTCGATCCCAGAACGACCCCTCCCCTCGGGCAATGGTCAACCTCGGCCGCGGCCAGATCTTCGGCGAAATGGCCCTCGTCGACCACGGGCCCCGCTCGGCGACCGTCCGGGCCGTCACGGATGGCACAGTCGTTCAGGCTATCCGCCGGCAAGATTTCAACCGCCTGTGTGAGACAAACCACCACCTTGGTTTCATCGTCATGCGCAACATGGCCTCGGACCTTTCCTTCAAGGTCCGCCACTATCACCTGGCGGGGCGCTGAGGCGAAGCGATGACCGAGGTCTTCAAGGTCAGCTATGTGGTCCGGGGTTCAGACCACCCGGGGGCGATCGTCAACGTCGACGAGAGGCCGGGCGTCGGCGATCGCGTCGACCTGGGCGGCCGCGTCTTTACCGTCCTCGAGGTGTTCGAGCTGATCCCGCCCCGCGGCGAGTTCCACTTCCTCCACGTCACCCTTCAAACCGAGCCGGCCAAGTAGCGGGCCGTCCTTCGCCAGGACTCGATCCGCGGAGACCTCGCGCATCCGGGCCGTGTCCTGTATTCCTCGGCGAGCTTGCCTGACCTTGTCGCCTTCGTTCCGCGTCTTCTGACTAGCCCCCACCGCTGCCCCTCTGTTCGCATCCCGGCCCTTTCCGCTTCGCTCCAAGGGTGCTTCGCGAAGCGGAGCGGCGGGACCCCCGGCGTTGCTCGAAGCGAACGCCGCCGGACGCCATGCCGGGGGAGGGAGATTTCGCCAAGAAGATAGGGGGACGCGGTGCTGCCCCCTACCTCCTTGGGCCTCTGAGCTCCCCTCTCCGCCGAAGTCGAGGCGATTGAAGATGCGCTGAAGCGGAGAGGGGGTAAGGGGCGAGGTGCGAGATCCAGAAGAAGTCACGGCCTCCGGACCGACTCAACGCACCCAATCCCAGGGCGGGCGATACCCGCTCCCACTCCCATGGCCATCAGGGGGAGGACCGGGTGAGGAATATCGACTCGTGCGCGAGCGCGCAGGAACGCGGTGGGAATGCTCGGGGCAGCGCGTGAACGCGCGGGTGCGCGCGTCAACCTGTCAGCGGAGCGGGCCGCCAACTACGCTCGCTCGATCCTGCGGCGACGGACCCCGTCGGTGTCGAGAAGATCAGGATGCTTGGAAGGAAGCGGCGCGCGATCAGCGGTGGTCGAGGTCGAAGGTCATGAAGTCCTCGGCCAGGCGGATCGGCCCGTGGAAGGTGGCCTTGGCTTGCTGGACGAGCGAATCCCCCACGCCCGCAGGGTAGTGGATGAGAAGCAGCTCGCCCACCTCGGCCTCGCGGGCGATGGCGCCCGCCTGCGAGGCCGAGGTATGGCCCACCCCGGCGCCCGAGGCTTCATGGATGAGGACGTCTGCCCCGCTCGAGAGCCGCACGACCGCCGGGCATGGCTCGGTGTCGCAGGAGTAGGCCACGGCACGGCCTCCGTCCTTGGATTCGACCCTCAGGCCGATCGTCGGCACCAGATGGCGCACGGGGGTGAAGTAGATGCGGAAATCCTCATGCTCCAAGAGAAGCATGTACTCGCGTTCGGGCAGGCGATGGAACGCCACGGGGAAGAAGTTTGGCCAGTTGTCCCAGGCGTAGAACCCCATCATGTCTTCGATGCGCTCCAGGCAGTGGTGCAGCCCATAGATCCGCAGGGGTTCCTGCCTCCCCAGGAGCCACATGTTCATCAGCAGGAGCGGGATGCCCGAGACGTGATCTGGGTGAAAGTGCGTGGCCACGATGTCGGTGATGGATTCGAGGGTGATCCCCGCCTTCCCCAGGTGGACGACCGGAGTTCCCACGCAGTCGATCAACACGGTCCCGCCCTTCCCCACCACGGCCATATGGGTGTTCTCACGTGACGGGTCGGGGATGGCGTTCGAGGTCCCGAGGATGATCAGTTTGGGCATGGGTCACATCCCGTTGAGGAGGAGCAGGGCGATTCGCGGTGTGACGAAGACCTCGAGGGCGGCCGCTCCCGCCAGGAGAGGGACCACGAGGCCGGAAAACAGGCGCGCCCACTCGGCGAAACCGAGCAGCAGATTCTGGCCCAGGGAGCGGCCCTGGGGCGGGCTGATCAGCGCCAGGCCGAGTTGGAGGATGGCCGCGCCGCCCACGATGGCCGCGGGGATCTCGAGCAACGCATGCGGGACGACCAGCGCCAACAGGAAACGCCCAGCATCGTGCCCGGCCAGGGCCATGTTGCCCGCGAAGTAGCCGACGATCCCCACCGGCGCCATCAAGAGGATGATCGACAGCACACCGAAAGAGAAACTGCCGAGCAAAGAGGCCAGCGCCATCGCCCTCAAGTTGTTGGAGAGTACCCATAGCCAGCCTTCGCCCGAGAGAAAGCCGACCTGCGCCAGGCCCGCCACGGCGCTGCGATCCAGGCCGTCGAATTGAAGCAGTTCGGAGGGCAAGCGGAACTCGGCCGCCATTCGGCCCCCGACGAAGTAAGCGGCTGCGAGCGCCGCTGTCAGGATGGCCAGCGAGGGCCACAGGCGGCCCAGCGTGATCCGGAAGAGCCCGCGGTACCAATCGATGGGGTTCTTCGCCCCCCGGCGGAAAGCCTTCCAGAAGTAGTCCCACCCCGAGCGAAGGTTGAGCACGTCGAACTCACGGCCCAACACCTCTTCCCGATTGAAGAGGTGCAGGCCCATCCTGGCGAGCACGACGGCGATCACCATGAGCGCCAGCACGATCCACCACAGGATCGTGTAGCGCCCCCAAAACATGATCAGGCTCTCGCCGATGATGAGCTGGGAGACCGGGAGAATGATGAAGGAGGCCAACAGATTGGCGGCGCGGACGGAGGTGGTCTGCAGCGAGATCACCACGGCCCCACTCACCATCACCACGGCCTGAGCGGTCGTCAACAGAACCACCTGGGCCAGGAGCATCGCCGGAGGATGCCAGCCGATCTGGATTGCCAAACCGATCAGATAGACACTGATCCCCAGGTAGGAGGCCGCCAGCGGCGGGGCGAGCGAGGCGAGC
>Ga0214474_1001165_pt1 | contig 12220 bp, 15 predicted proteins | sample RVTome_2_FD_187335 | JGI IMG/M metagenome (GOLD analysis project Ga0214474, IMG submission 187335) | Soil microbial communities from uranium-contaminated site in the Upper Colorado River Basin, Wyoming, United States - RVT95D214 HiSeq ...
GATCTCGAACCCAACTGCGTGGTCCACGTGGAACTCCTCAGCGGCCGCCAGGATGATCCTGCCGTCCCCGCAGCCCAGGTCGTAGAGCACGTCGCCGGGCCCCGCTTTGGCCAGCTTCAGCATCTCGTGCACCACGTTCATGGGTGTGGGCACGTAGGGCGCCACACTCTGGGTGCCGTCGCCCCAGCCCAGGCTGTAGTGCCAGCCGCTTATCCTCTCGGCCGCGTCGTCCGGCTCCTTACGCTCAGGCATCAAACAAGCATCCGCGCGCCTAGACATATGGCTTACGAACCAGTTTTAAAGCGCAGCCCACAAGGATCAGACGTGAGATACCTTGGAGCTTGTAATAGTTAAGATGAAGGTGCCCGAGGGATGCAACATAATCCTCGGCCAGAGCCACTTCATAAAGACCGTGGAGGACGTCTACGAGGCCCTCGCGGGCAGCGCCCCAGGCATAAGGTTCGGGTTGGCCTTCTGCGAGTCCAGCGGCGAGTGCCTTGTTCGCGTGGACGGCAACGACGAGGCGCTGAAGAAGGCCGCCGCGGAGAACGCCCTGGCCCTGGGCTGCGGCCACAGCTTCAACGTGCTGCTGAGGGACGCCTACCCCATAAACGTCCTGGCGCACCTCAAGGCGGTCCCAGAGGTCTGCCACATCGTGGCGGCCACGGCCAACCCCCTGGAGGTCATAGTGGCCGAGACAGAGCAGGGCCGAGGAATCATGGGCGTGGTGGACGGGCAGAGGCCCAAGGGCGTGGAGGACGAGCGTGGCGTCAAGTGGCGGAAGGATTTCCTCAGGAAGATAGGGTACAAGACCTAGCCTAAGATGCTCCTCAGGAGCCCTGGGAGGTCCTCCAGCGGCGTGTCCCCGGGAACCTCGCGTATGATCCTCATCCTCGCGTACCTGTCCAGAAGAGGCCGGGTCTTCTCCCTGTAAACCTCCAGGCGGTGCCTGATGACCTCCGGCTTGTCGTCGTCCCTCTGAACTAGCCGTGCTCCGCACTCGTCGCAGGCTAGGCCCCTCCTCGGCGGCTTAGACTCCAGGTGGTACACGGCTCCGCAGCGTGGGCAGCTCCTCCTCTTGCTTAGCCTGCCCACGATCTCTTCGTCGCCCAGCGTCACGTGGACCACGTGGTCGAGCCTAAGCCTCCTCTCCTCCAGAATCCTGTCAAGGGCCTCGGCCTGGGCCTTGCTTCTGGGGAACCCGTCGAGGATGAACCCCTTCTCCACGTCGGGTCGGCTCAGGCGCTCCCTCACCACGGCGTTGACTATCTCGTCGGGCACCAGCTCGCCCCTGTCCATGTAGCCTTTAGCGGTCAATCCGTGCTCGGTGCCCCTGGCCGCGGCGTCCCGAAGCATGTCGCCTGTCGTGACCACCGGAACACCGTAGAGCTCGGATATGATGTGGGCCTGAGTGCCCTTACCGCTGCCTGGCGGCCCAAGCATGACGACCCTCAAAACAGTCCCCCGTTTCCGGTCATGAACAGCCCCGCCGCATTAAAACATTTACTGTCCAGTGATCAACGTGTAGACATGGATGAGTACAGGCCCTTCGCGGCAGTGGGCTGGATTCTGATTCTTCTGGGCGTCCTCTTCGTCGCCCTCCCCTACCTGGCCAGGCTGGTGCCCAGTGTCGAGCGGCTGCCCTGGTACATAGTGTACGTGTACAGGAGCGACGGCTTTATGTTCGCCACCAGCCCGCTGCTCATCCTGCTCAGTTTCTTCTCGCTCCTCTGGAGCTACCTGCGGAGGTGACCTTAATACTCCGCCGAGGACCAAACTCAGGTATGGCCGAGCGCAGGGTCATCCTGGTCGTCAGGGACGGTTGGGGGTACACCGAGGAGCGTGAGGGCAACGCGGCGTACCTGGCGGACACGCCCAACGACGACCGCTACATGCGCACATGCCCCTGGACGCTGCTCAAGTGCACCGGCAACGCCGTGGGCCTGCCCGAGGGTACCCAGGGTGGCAGCGAGCCCGGCCACCTCACCATGGGCGCAGGCCGCGTCGTGTGGCAGCCTCTGGAGGAGATCAACCGCAGCATCAGGGACGGAAGCTTCTACGAGAAGAGGCCTTTCATGGACGCCGTGGAGCACCTGCGCAGGACGGGGGGTAAGCTGCACCTGGCCGGACTCCTCAGCGACCAGGGCATCCACGGCACCACCAGCCACCTCTACGCGCTGCTGGAGCTGGCCCGGAGAAACAAGCTCAGAGAAGTCTACGTCCACTGCTTCCTGGACGGCCGAGATGTCCCCGAGAGGAGCGCATCAGGGTTCCTGGAGGAGACGCGCAGCGTCATGGAGGAGAAGGGCGTGGGCCGCATCGCGTCCATGGTGGGCCGCTATTACGCCATGGACAGGGACAACAACTGGGACCGGACGGAGAAGGCCTACAGGCTCCTCGTCCACGGGGAGGGCAGAAAGGAGACATACCCATTAGAGGCGCTGGAGCACGCCTACGAGGGGAACCCCGACCTCACCGACTACTACGTGGAGCCCATCGTGTTCACGGGGCCAGGCGGCTCTCCGGTGGCCACTGTGGGCGACGGCGACGCCTTCATCCTCTGGAACTTTCGCAGCGACAGGGCCAGGCAGATCACATACTCCTTGACCCAGGACGATTTCACACGGTTCAGACGCGGCAGGAGACCTGGCGTCCACTACGTGTGCATGAGCGTCTACGACAGGAGCCTGGACCTACCAGCGGTCTTTCCCCAGCACACTGTCAGGAACAACCTGGGCCATGTGCTTTGCGCCGCTGGCCTCAGACAGCTCAGGATCGCTGAGACGGAGAAGTACGCCCACGTCACGTTCTTCTTCAACAGTCAGGTGGAGGAGCCTGAGTCGGGGGAGTACAGGATTCTTGTGCCCAGCCCCAAGGTGGCCAGCTACGAGGAGAAGCCGGAGATGAGCGCACAGGAGATCACGGAGAGGCTGGTACCGGAGATCAGCCGCAGTTTCTACGACTTCATTCTGGTGAACTACGCCAACGGCGACCTGGTGGGCCACTCAGCAAACCTTCAGGCGGGGATCAAGGCGTGCGAGGTGGTGGACAGGTGCCTGGGCAGGGTCGTGGACGCCGGGCTGAGCAGCGGCTACACGCTGCTCGTGACAGGTGACCACGGGAACATAGAGACGATGTTCTACCCGGATGGGTCGCCCAACCCCAGCCACGGCACCAACCCGGTGCCCTTCATCTTGATTAGCGGAGAGAAGGCGCTGCAGGAGGCCAGGCTGAGGAGCGGGGAGGGCCTGAGCTGCGTCGCCCCGACGGTGCTGAGCCTCATGGGGCTCGCGAAACCACCCGATATGACGGCCCAGAGCCTGCTCGACTAGAAGATTTTATACGAACAGGACACCATTTTCTCCGCATTACCAGAGGAATCCATCCAGAGACACCAGAAACGACCAGTGAACAGAGATGATCAGGGAGAAGGGCTTCGACACCGGGAGATACCTGTCCGCCCAGGTGCGGCGCATCATGGAGCGGGTGGACCAGTACGACAAGCTGTACCTGGAGTTCGGCGGCAAGCTCAGGTACGACCACCACGCGTCTAGGGTGCTGCCAGGCTTCGAGCTGGACACCAAGGTGCAGATGCTGCGGAAGCTTGGGGACCAAGCGGAGATAGTGCACTGCATCAGCGCCAAGGACATAGAGCGGAGGAAGGTGCGACGCGACTTCGGGCTCACATACGAGGACCAGATCATCAAGGACATCGGCGACCTCCGCGAGCTGAGCCTGGATGTCTCCGCCGTCGTAATCAACAGGTACGAGGGGGAGCACGCCGCCGACAAGTTCAGGCAACGGCTTGAGAACAGGGGCATCAGGGTCTACGTCCACAGCGAGATCGAGGGCTACCTAACGGACGTGGACAGGGTGGTGAGCGAGGAAGGCTACGGGAGGCCCGAGCACGTGGAGACGTCGGGGAGGATCGTTGTGGTGACGGCACCCGGCCCGGGGAGCGGCAAGATGAGCTTCTGCATGGGCCAGGTCTACCGGGACAGGAGGCGCGGCGTCATGAGCGGGTTCGCCAAGTTCGAGACCTTCCCCATCTGGAACCTGCTCCTGGACCACCCCGTGAACGTCGCCTACGAGGCGGCCACCGCAGACATGGGCGACTATAACTGCGTGGACCCGTGGCACAGGGAAGCATACGGGGTCGAGGCCGTCAACTACAACAGGGACGTCGAGAACTTCGCTATAATGCGAAGGATCATCGAGAGGCTGTCGGGGCCCGGCGACCCCATGGCGGAGATCAGGAGCCCCACCGACATGGGTGTCAACATGGCCCGGGAGGGCATAGTGGACGACGGGGCGTGCAGGGAGGCCGCCGGGGAGGAGATCGTGCGCCGCTTCTACCAGTACAGGAGGGAGTTCGTGGAGGGCCTCACCACCTACGACACCCTGGAGAGGATGGACGCTATTATGGCGAAGGCGGGGGTGAAGCCCGGGGACAGGGAGGTGGCCGGGGCCGCCAATGCGGCCATGGACGAGGCCGCGACGGACCCCTCCAAGGGCTACAGGGGCGTCCACTCGGGAGCGGCCATCGAGGTGTGGTCCGGGGAGGGGAAGCTGATCCTAACGGGGAAGCGCTCGCCTCTGCTCCACGCCGAGTCGGCGGCCCTCCTCAACGCCGTGAAGAGCCTGGGGGGGATACCCGACGAGATCAACGTGCTGTCCCCTGTCATAATAGAGTCCATTGTGGGGCTGAAGAGGAGCCTGGGGCTGGACGAGTCCCTGGACGTGAAGGAGGTACTGGACGCGTTGGCTGTGAGCGCGGTCTTCAACCCCAACGCCGCGGAGTGCATCCAGGCGCTGCCCCAGCTAAGGGGCTGCGAGATGCACTCCACCCACCTGATGGATGGGGGCTGCGAGACACCGTTGAAGGAGCTGGGGCTTAACATCACCACGGATGCCAGGCTCCCCATCAACAACGCCTGACGTTTTCACCTCGGCCCACCCTGATTCGCCGGCGGTGACCCGTGCTGCAGAGCCGCCGCCGTACGAAAACGACTGTTATTCGCTGCTCCTGCAGCTTTTATCTGGTCCCAGCCTTCAGTCAGTTATCCATAGAATCGTTTATAGACTACTACTTTGAAATGTGGGTGTATTATCGGCAGGTCATCGGCTTGACTAAGTACATTTTTGTGACGGGGGGCGTGTTGAGCGGCCTGGGTAAGGGGCTGGTCACTTGCAGCGTGGGGAAGATGCTTGAGGTACGCGGCGTCAGTGTGACCGCGATGAAGTGCGACCCGTACCTGAACGTGGACGCGGGCACCATGAATCCCTACATCCACGGGGAGGTCTTCGTGCTGGACGACGGCTACGAGGCCGACATGGACCTGGGGACCTACGAGAGGTTCCTGCACGGCGAGTTCACGGGGCTCAACAACGTCACCAGCGGCCAGGTCTACCAGGAGGTCGTAAGGAAGGAGAGGGAAGGCGGCTACCTGGGCCACTGTGTCCAGATCATCCCGCACGTGACGGACGAGATCAAGCGCAGGATCAGGCTGGCCGCGTCCAAGAGCAAGGTGGACGTGCTGCTGGTGGAGTGCGGTGGCACGGTGGGAGACATCGAGGGCCTGCCCTTCTTGGAGGCGTTCAGGCAGATGAGGAACGAGGAGAGGCGCGGAGACACGCTGCTGGTCCACGTGACGCTGGTGCCTGTGCTGGAGGCGGTGGGGGAGCCCAAGACCAAGCCGACGCAGCACAGCGTCAAGGAGCTGCGCGCCATAGGGCTGCAGCCGGACGTGATAGTGGCGCGCATCGAGAAGGGGAGGCTGGACAAGGCGCCTAGGAGCAAGATCGCCCTGTACTGCAGCGTGGAGGAGCGCGCCGTGTTCAGCAGCGTCAACGTTCCGACCCTCTACGAGCTTCCCCTTGAGCTGGAGAGGCAGGGCATGGGGGACGTGGTCTGCGAGTACCTGGGGCTGAAGGAATGCAAGCCGGACTGGGACGCGTGGAGGCGCATGGTGGAGCTCTACAAGAGACCCAAGGACGTCGTGAGGGTCGCCATGTGCGGCAAGTACGCGGAGCTGGCCGACTGCTACGTGAGCGTCAACGAGGCCCTGCGCCACGCCGCCGCCAAGGCCGGGTGCAGGGTCCAGATAGACTGGATCGAGACCGAGGTCTTCGAGGAGGACCTAAAGAAGACCGGCATACTGGACGGGTACGACGGGGTCCTCGTACCCGGCGGCTTCGGGCAGAGGGGCGCCGAGGGCAAGATCATAGCCATCAACTACTGCAGGACGCATGATAAACCGTTCCTGGGCATCTGCTACGGGTTCCAGCTGGCCACCGTGGAGTTCGCCAGGAACGTGGTCGGGTTGGAGGGCGCCGCCAGCACCGAGTGCGTCCCCGAGACGCCGCACCCGGTCATAGACCTGCTTCCCGAGCAGAAGGGGCTGAAGGAGCTGGGGGGCACCATGAGGCTGGGCGCTAACCCGGTGGTGCTCCAGGAGGGCAGCCTACCCCACAGGCTCTACGGCTCTACGGAGATTCGTGAGAGGCATAGGCACAGGTGGGAGGTGAACCCCGAGTACTGGGCCAGGCTGGAGGCCGCGGGGGCAGTGTTCCCCGGGTGGAGCAAGGGGAAGAAGCTGAAGGAGCTTCTCTGGCTGCCGGACCGCTACTTCTTCCTGGGCACCCAGTTCCACCCCGAGTTTAAGAGCAGGCCCTGGGCGCCGAGCCCGCCCTACTACGGGTTCGTGAAAGCCGCCTACGACAAGAAGCTGGGCAAACCCACGCACGAGTACTGATCTTGGGCCGTCTCCTCCGCTGTGTGGATAAGCTACTTTAAGCCATCCATGATCTGTTTAGCCCAGCTGGCGGCTCGTTCAAGCTCGCCCTCCTTCAGTGGGCCCTTCCTGCCATTGACGCTGAACCCCTCCGGCTCTACGACCAGGCTACACCCGTTGGCCTTGAGGCTGTCGGCGATCCTGGCGGCGGCGTAGCCGAAAATCTTGGCGAACCAGTTCGTTATCCTCGTGTCGAAGGCGGCGGCCTTCTTCCCTTTAAGCGCAGGCCCCGCCCCGTCTATGAAGCTCTGGACCGCTGGGGTGGGCCGGCCGCCGTGGATGGGGGAGCCCACTATGATGAGGTCGAAGTCCTCAATCTTGGGCGCACCCGTTTCACCTGCACGGATAACCGTCACATCGCCGGCTAAACCCTCTCCGATGGCTTTGGCGATCTTCTCCGTGTTGCCATACACAGAATCGTAGACGATTAACGCCTTCATATCCTTCTCAGGTACCATATCATACTATTAGAGATAAATGTTGAACCGGATGGGCTGGTTCTCCTCCGCTTGGCTTTAGGGCCTGGCCTCAGGCAATTCCGATGCCTTGTCCGTCCCTAGCATACACGTCAACGCGCTACATGTGTATCGAGGGCCAGCTATGATGGTTAAGATAATGGGAGGACGCCGAGCTCGCCCTACCCTGGATTCATGAAGACATCCTATAAAAGAAGCTGGGGAAACCAGGGGCCCGCGTTTATTTCATCTCTACTATTCCCAATATTACTTTGAGTTTCTTGAAGGTTGGGCGATTTTCATCTCATCGATTTCTTCTACAATAGATTCGTTTTTAGATCCTGGCTCGTAGTTAGACGGCAGTTCAAGGGGGATCAGCGTGGATTCAACGGTCAACAGTATTTCATCGCCAGACCCAGATACATCTAACTCCGTGTTCGGGATCTCGTAGAAATCGACGAATTTCTTGGGCAGAATAAATCACGATATGGTTATTTAGGACACATCATCGACATTCCATATTTTGCAGGGGCACGTGATACTCGAATGTTACAACTTGCTGATGTTTGTGCTTATTCGGTTTTTAGATATTTTGAAAAGAATGATCATACATATTTCGATAGAATTTTACCTAGTTTTGATAAAGTTGCCCCTGATGAAGGTCCCGATGGTCTTAAACACTTTATAGAAGAAGATTGTTCATGTGTTGCTTGTGAGTGGCATAAAAATCGATAATATCTATGGTATTTTTATAAATTAAAATCTCATTTAAAATATAATGATATTTAGGTGTAGAACACGGAGGGATTAACCATGCTCTAGGTGAGTACTTAACATGGATAGAGCAAATAGCGCCATCGTCGAGTTCCTTGAGGAGGTCTACGACGGCCCCAAGCACCAGTACACCTGGTTCATCGGCAATGCACCTGACTCGGGGTTACTTGGGACGGTGAGAAGCCTCAGTGCAGAAGAGGCTTCAACCCCCGTCGTCGAGGGTGGGACCACGGTGGCCGCCCACGTCGGACACCTGAGATGGACCCTGCAGAAGGCGAACTCGTTCATGAGAGGCGAGAACCCCACGTACGACTGGTCCGAGAGCTGGTCTGTGAGGCTCGTCGACCCAGAGGAGTGGGCCTCGCTCACCGGGTCGCTGGAAGCCGAGTTCAAGGCGCTTGTCCAATCGTTGGGCTCGGGGTTCACTTGGAACTCGGACGAGCAGTATAAGGAGGTCCTCGCCCTGATACCCCACGCATCCTACCACCTGGGGGCCATCCGCCAGATGGTCCTCATGATCAGGGACAGGGCTCACCGTCGGAGTTCGTCATCGTCAAACTGCTTGATCGGGCGCATGGCCCGCCTTAACTGACGTCCACGGCGTCCCCGACCCGCTTAACGGTTCTCTCTAGGTTGGATACGTCCGGTATGGTTATGGCGATGGCGTGGTTAGGGCACGCCTCGACGCACCGCCCGCAGCCGCGGCACCCGTCGCCTATCACGGCTCTACCATCCACCAGCTCTATGGCTTCCACGAAGCACGAGTCGAGGCATGCGCCGCAGCCCATGCAGTCCCCGGTTACATGCAGCTCGACGCCCTCCATTCTGGTCACCTTGTTACCGATCTCGGGGCTCAAGCCGGTGAGCATCTTCCATAGGCAGCAGCACGGGCAGCAGTTGCACACCGTCAGCAGCTTCCCATTGGGCCACGCGTCCAGCCACATCGAGTCCAGCTTGTTGCGGCCCACCAGGTGGACGAGGCCGGCCTCCCCGGCCCTCCTAACGTGGCTGTGGGCCTCCTCCCTGGTCACGATGTGGCCCAGCCGGGGGTCGATCCTGGCCGCCGCCTCCCCCATGAAGAGGCAGCCCAGGTCCCTCGGGTAGTCCACGCACCCGTTGGACTCCCGGCATATGCAGAAGTCCATGACGAAGTGGACGCCGGCCACGTCGATGAACCTGTGAACGACTTGCGAGGGGAGCACGGTGTTCACCGGTGCCTCAATCCGCCTGTTCACCTCCACCTGGATGACCCTGTCCTTAGGCAAATAGACAAGGTCGTCACCATCGAACAGCATCCAGTTCATGATGGCGCCTAGAACTGGGAGCCTGGACAGCCTTGCTAAGCGGAAGCGGTGCTTGAAATTGCTCTTCAGGAGTCCTATGAGCCAGAGGGGAGTCATGGCTAACACCTATTTTATTAGCGTATTGTATATTCCGACCACTGGAAAACCTTTAAGCAGCTCGTCTCCGTGGGGAGCCTGGCTCAGAGCCTCGGTGAGGTCAACCCCGGCCTCATGCAGGGCCTGGTGACGACCCTCCCTCCAGAGAACGCTGTCAGAGACATCATACACTTTTCCCATATGAGCCACGTAAGCCGGCGAACCTTTCCCGTTGAACATGGAAAGCTCAAGGGCGTTGAAGACCTTCATGGCTAGAAATACGTTGATCAGGATAAAAAAGGGAGGAAGAGTGAACCGGTGCCTACTGCAGGAACTTGCGCACGAAGGGCGAGTTGTCGCCTCTCCTCATGAAGTGCCCCGACGGCCCCTCGCCCAGGAACTCTGAGAACCACGACTCGTGCTCGATCTCCTCGTTCAGGATCGCCAGGCTCAGGTCGTAGGTCCTGTGGTCCTTTCCGAACGTCATGTTGCAGATGTGGGTGTATCCCCGTACAGCGCACCTCTCAGCCTCGACGAGCACCTTCAGTATCTCGTTCACGTCCGTGGGGTCCTTGGGGAGCCTCGCGGGTTTGCACGCCGAGAGGTCGTGGAACGCCTTCATGTCGTCAGGCAGCTTGCCTCCCAGCTCGTAGATGCGCGGCACCAGGGCCTCGAAGTGGTTCCGGTCCTCGATCCTGGCGGCCTCGGCGATCTCCTTGACGCCTTCTCCCTCAAGCCCTATGAGGTTGCTCCTCAGGATGGTGTAGTAGTAGTAAGTTGTGAGCTCCGCCGCAGCGTTCTTCACAAGAAGCTCCAGCAGCTGTTCGACGTTTATACCGGCTTTCTCAACCATCTCTCTCGCTACTCTGGCCATACATTCAACTCCTATGATTCAGATGAGGCTGACACAGGAAGGTATTTAAGAATTATTATTACCTAGGAATAGAGGCGATTTAGATGGGTCCTGATGAGCAGATAGTGGAGGTCTTCAGGAGCAAGGGGTACAAGGCTACGCCCCAGAGAATATCGGTGGCTCGAAGCGTCCTGACCAGCAGGGAGCACCCCTCGGCCGAGAGCGTCTACAAGGAGGTCAAACGCGTCCACCCCACCATCAGCCTGTCCACCGTGTACAACACCCTTCACGTGTTGAAGGAGCTTAACATGGTGCACGAACTGGGGCTCAACTGCATCGGCTTAAGGTTCGACCCGAATACCAAGCCCCACATCAACATGGTCTGCAGCAGGTGCGGAAGGATACGTGACTTGGAGGACCCGCTCTTCGAAGAGGCCCTAGAGAGAGTTGAGAAAAGAACGGGATATAAAATAACAGTGCAGACCATAGAACTCTATGGTTTATGTAAAAGGTGCATCAGAGAAGGCTTGAAAATCAGCGGCAGAGAGGACAAGTAGCATGAACATGATACTATTAGGCTTTCTGGCCAGCCTACTAGCCGGATTGTCCACGGGGGTCGGGGCTCTGCCCGTCCTGTTCTTCAAGGATGTGTCGGACAGGGTCCTGGATGTAATGCTGGGCTTCACTGCCGGCGTCATGCTCGCTGCCTCAAGCTTCAGTCTTCTCGTCCCCGCCTTGGAGCTATCCAACGTGTGGACCGTTTCCGTGGGGTTCTCCGCTGGGGCTTTGGTGATTCACCTCATCGACAGGTATACTCCTCACGCCCACATCTGGACAGGGGCGGAGGGGCCCAAGTCGCCCAGGCTCTCAGGTCTGATGCTCATGGTGATAGCCATAACTATCCACAACTTCCCCGAGGGGCTGGCTGTGGGAGTGAGCTTCGGCGGCGGGGACGTCGCAAGAGGCGTGCTGGTGGGTCTAGCCATAGGGCTGCAGAACATGCCTGAGGGGCTGGCAGTCGCTTTCCCTCTCGTGCGGGAGGGTTACTCGAGGGTCCGGAGCCTGTGGATAGCCACCTTGACTGGCTTGGTTGAGCCCGTTGGGGGGCTTCTTGGAGTAGCCCTCGTCTCGTTGGCTGAACCCCTTCTTCCCTGGGGTCTGGCTTTCGCCGCCGGAGCCATGGTCTTCGTGGTGAGTGACGAGATCATCCCCGAGAGTCACAGGAAGGGGTTTGAGCGTGAGGCGACGTTCGGGCTTATCGTGGGCTTCATCGTGATGATGATGCTTGAAACCCTCCTCGGATGAGCCGCAGATTCAATTTACCATAACATCGATTAACTGGCTCGGGATAGAACCATTCTCGTGGTCATCACATCGATCTCCACAATCTTTGCGCCGTCGAGCACAACGGGTTTACCCAGGATATCCCTGACCGTGACCCTTCTCCCCTCAACACTGGCGTAGATGACATCCTCTGCCACCTTCTCTCCGTCCAGATAAACCTTGAACTCGCACACTACCCTTCGCCCTCCTCCAGACACTTCAACGCTTTCAGCAGATGCCTGGAAACCTTCCCCGACTCGTCAGCAGCCCGCCTCAGCTCCTCGGCCACCGTGTCCAGACCCATCCGCTCCGCCTCGGCGGCGGTCTCAACGAACCTCCCACCGTGCTCATCGTTGTGGTGAGCCCAGTGATCGATGAGCTTAACCATCTTCAGTTTTTCCTCGCCCAAACTACTCACGTCTCAATAAGATGCTTGTACGTCTTAAAGTAATACGGGATACGGTTTGCCTCACACGGAGGATGCAGTTCATAATCAAGTTTACTAAACGCGACCCGAAAAAAATTCTTCCATGCAGCTGTCAGGTTACCGTCAAACAAGGAACACCCCGCGGACATCAGCCCACGGCAGTCGTCGCCAAAAAACCCTGAAAAAGCCCCTGAACCACAAAACAAGCCGAAAAA
>Ga0214474_1001166_pt1 | contig 12213 bp, 11 predicted proteins | sample RVTome_2_FD_187335 | JGI IMG/M metagenome (GOLD analysis project Ga0214474, IMG submission 187335) | Soil microbial communities from uranium-contaminated site in the Upper Colorado River Basin, Wyoming, United States - RVT95D214 HiSeq ...
TACTACATGTAAAGAGACTGTTAAACTCTACTGTCTGTTACCCGGTTTGACTTTATATTCATGAATAGGTATCGGTTGAGTAATAAGCTTCATCTTCCCTGCCTCCTTTTTGACTATTATCCATTTGAGCCAGTTTTTATCATCACGTTCAGGAAAGTCCTCCCTGAAATGAAATCCCGTGCATGCAGGATCGCATCTTGCATCCGCCGGGAACAGTCTCCCACTGATGAGAGAGCATGACAAAGGCCTTTGTTCCCGGCTGTTTCCCGGTGGTGCCTGCTGTAAGAAGATGCTCATATGTCCAGAACTCTTTCTGTTCCTTAGTTCCTATATTTGGGTCTACCCACTCGATTCTAAGATCCATAACAGGGCTGTAATCTATGCTTTCTGTGGCGATCTGGACTGCTCCGATGTGACCATTCATTGGAGGCTTGATCTCCCATTTGAAATCCTTGTGCTCATCATGGCACCAGAGTTCATACCCTTTTTCCATGTTCACCCACCACCAGTCGATCATTTCGGAAGTAACACCGGGAATAAAATGATCTACGACCATCCAGTCCTCAGGATATTTCTTTTCTTCCATTTTATTGCTTTCTTTTATAATTTCTTCTTGTCATTTATACTTTACAACAGTATAGTAAATAAACTGTACGATCGTAAAGTAAAGATGTCAACCATAATAAAATAGAGTAGAAACTATAAATACTATTGCCTGCAAATATTTTTTATTAAACAAGAAAGTCTAATAGTTGACATGATACAGCGAGATTGAAATAGATAACTTAGATACGACACAGGATATTCACAATATGACCGAACAGAATAAAAGAAAATTGGGCAAACAATCCAGAGAAGTAAGTGAAAAAACGAAGGAAACGGTTCTTAAGGCCGCACTTAAAATATTCGCCAGGGAAGGCTTTCATAATGCCAAATTAAGGGAAATATCTGATCTTGCCGGTACCACCCACAGCCTTATCAGGCATCATTTCGGTTCGAAGGATGATTTGTGGAAAGCGGTTGTTGACTATGGATTGAATCTCCATGAAAAAAGCCTTTTAAAAATTCTCAAATCACGTAAATCAGTAGAACCTGTAAATCTTTTCAAGAGTTTTGTCGCATCTTATGTGTCTACTATAGCTAAAAATCCTGAGCTCTCTAAAATTCTGTTGCATGATAACAGCAGGTCAAGCCCGCATCTTGAATACCTCATTGAAAGACAGAAACAGTTGCACTCAATCATTGAACCTGTTTTTAAAAATTCTCAGAAACACGGATATTTTAAAAATTTTGACCATGATAGCTTTCTTATTTATGTACGCGCATTGGTTGAAACTCCCATTGCAACAAGGGATATAAGCAACCAGCTTCTGAAAAAAGATATACTCTCAAAAAAAGGCCTTTCAATCCATATAGAACGGGTGCTGCGGTTCCTTTTAGGCGAAGGAAAATGAAAGTATTAATGATGACGATCCGATAAGGTTGCATCAAGCTTATTAACATTATTGGAGGTATTTATTATGGGAAAGAAAGTATTCGTTGACTTGACCCATCCATTCAGTGCGGAGATCCCTCGCTGGCCTTATTTCGTGAAGCCGGTCATCGATTCGATGCACACCATGGCAAAGGGCGGTGTACTTACCCAGAGGGTCGATTGTGTGCAGCATACGGGAACTCATGCCGACGCACCTCGTCACGTCATGGAACGCGAATTCGACGGCAAAAGAGCTCGTTATACCCACGAAATGCCTGTCGATGCCTACACGGGCGACGCAGTCTGTCTTGAAATCAAGATCGAACGCTGGGGCCTGATCCTGCCCCGGCATCTCGAAGATGCCTGCAAGCGTGCCAACATCAAGCCGGAAAATCTCAGAGGCATGGTTGTCTGCCTGAATACCGGCATGCACCGCAAATTCGACGACTCCAAAGAGTACTATCACTATTCCTGCGGTACCGGCGTTGAAGCCGGCAAGTGGTTCGTAAAGCACCAGGTCAAGTGTGTGGCCATGGACATGCAGGCTTTGGATCATCCGCTTCATACGGCTATGGGCAAGAACGGCCCGCCCCAGATGAATCTGCCCGGAAATTCTGGAAAACCAATCACTGAAGAATATGCCGAACAGTTTGGTGAAGAGGCCTATGCCGAATTTGAGAAAGCAGCCTACATCAGGATGCATGGCCAGGCCGCTTATGATGCCAAATTCGGTGATCTCGAATCGATTGGATGTGAGGGGACCTGGGAACCCTGCCATAAGCAGATGCTGGGTCACGGCATTGTAGGCGTCGAGAACCTCGGCGGAGACCTGGACAAGGTGTCAGGCAAGCGTTTCCGGTTCTACTGCTTTCCGATCCGCTGGTATATGGGCGACGGCTCGATGGTCCGCTGCGTGGCCGAGATTGAAGAATCCGAGCTGAACGACGTCCCGGAAAGAACTTACACCTACTGTGGTACGGGGTACGGCCCTGCCTGCGAACGATAATAAGTGACAGTCATTCCGATTTTGCTCGTCGCTATATTAGGGTGTGGGTCTGGAAGATATTCCATACCTAAAAGAGGGTGATACGAAATCAGGAGGGTTTGTTTTAATGGGAAAAGTAATTATCACAGCCGCTCTAACCGGTGCTATCCATACGCCATCCATGTCCGAATACCTTCCATTCAGGACAGAAGACCTGATCGAAGAAGCTGTTCGGTCATATAATGCGGGCGCAGCTGTTGTGCATGTGCATGCGAGAGACCCTGAAAACGGTATCCCGTCTTCAAGCGTAGAGATATTCAAAGAAATATTGAGCGGGATCAAGACCAGGTCCAATGTGATCATAACCCCCACTACAGGCGGGAGTTATACAATGACACCAAAGGAAAGGCTGGCTGTTGTGAGTGCGCTAAAACCTGAAATGGCTACCTTTAATGCCGGTTCTCTCAATTTTGCCCTGTACCCTGTACTGGAAAAGTACAAGGAATTCAAATATGACTGGGAGAAAGGTTATCTTAAGGGTACTGAGAGCTTTATCTTTTCCAATCACTTTGAATCATTACATATTTACTCAAGCACAATGAATGAAACAGACACCAGGCCCGAAATAGAGATCTACGATGTAGGGCAGATCAATAATGTGGCTCAGCTTGTAAAAGAAGGTTACCTTAAGACTCCCGTATACCTTCAGTTTGTAATGGGTATCCTTGGAGGAATCCCTGCCACGACCGATAACCTGTTGTATCTGATAAAAGAGTCAAAAAGGCTGTTACGTGAAGAGTTTAGATGGTCGGTGTGTGCGGCTGGAAGATTCCAGTTCCCCATGGGTGTTGTTAACGTACTTGAAGGCGGTTTCTGGAGAGTAGGTCTGGAAGACAACCTTTATCTGGAAAAGGGCGTACTTGCAAAGAGCAGCGCCGAACAGGTTGAAAAGGCAATCCGGATAATACGTGAACTTGGATATGAACCGGCAACACCGGATGAGGCTAGGGAGATTTTACACCTCAAAGGAATTGAGAAGGTTAATTATTAAAAAAAAGGAGTAAAAATATGGCAATGAAAAAAGGCGCTGAAATGTTGAAGGACCTTTTTGATATTACGGGAAAGGTCGCTATTGTCACAGGAGCGACTGGCGGTTTTGGACACACAATCAGCATGGCTCTGGCTATGGCAGGGGCAAAGGTCATGGCAACAGGCCGCAGTGAGGATAAACTCAAGCCACTTGTGGAAAGGATTAAAAAGGAAGGCGGTACAGCTTCTTTCTCAGCAGGTTCGCCTGTAGACCATGAAGATGTAAAAAGAGTGGTAAAGGAAACAGTCGATACATTCGGGAGGATAGATATCCTTATTACTGCAGCCGGAGTAAATAAACCAGGGCCCATTGTTGAACAGCCGCCCGAGGAATGGGAAATGATCATGGATGCCAATGTCAAAGGCACTTACCTTTTTTGCAAGGAAGCAGGAAAGGTAATGATTGCACAGGGGAAGGGCGGCAAGGTTGTTCTTCTGGGGTCGGCACGCGGGGATCTCGGTATGGCCAACTATTCTGCCTACAGCCCCTCAAAGGGCGCTGTCCATCTTCTCGCGAAGACTCTCGGCTGTGAATGGGGACAATACGGTATAAATGTCAATGCCATATCACCAACAGTCTTCAGAACAGCCCTCACACAGTGGATGTTTGATGACCAGGCATTCTACAAGAATTTTTTACGGAGAATCCCCATAGGCAGGCTTGGCGAACCTGAAGACTTTATCGGGATCATTATCTACCTTTGTTCAAAGGCATCGGATTTTGTAACAGGTGCTGTCATCTGTGTAGACGGTGGTTATGCTGCCGGCTAGGAGGTATAATTGAATGCCTGAGATCAGGAATATAACCACCATAGGCGCCGGCTTGATGGGACATGGCATCTCCCAGATTTTTGCATTAGAGGGATTCCCGGTTACTTTGATGGATCTGAATGATGATCTTCTTGAGAATGCCATTAAAAATATCCGATCTAATTTGAGCATAATGGCTGATCATAATATAGTGAACCGCCATGATATCGAACAGGTCATTTCCAGGATAAAAACCACTACTGATATGTCTCTGGCAGCATCCAGCGCAGATTTTATTGTGGAGGCCGTTTCAGAGAAACTTGATCTTAAACAGAATGTATTCCGGAAACTGGATGCCTTGTGCCGGCGTGAAACAATACTCGCTACCAACACCTCTGTTATCAGCATTACTGAGATTGCTTCAAAATCGATATTTCGTGACAGGATAGTGGGAACCCACTTCTGGAATCCCCCATATCTGATTCCTCTCGTAGAAGTGGTACGCGGAAAGGATACATCAGATGAAACCATGGATCAGACTTTGTCTTTGCTTCAAACTGTGGGAAAGCATCCTGTACGTGTAAATAAGGATGTTCCCGGTTTTGTGGGAAACCGTTTACAGCATGCCCTGTGGCGAGAGGCCATATCCATTATCGAGAAGGGAATCGCTGATGCCGAAACAGTGGATGAATGTATACGATTTGGTTTCGGCCTGAGGCTGCCGGTTCTTGGACCCGTTGAAAACGCCGACATGGTAGGTACAGATCTGACTCTGGCGATCCATGATTATATTCTCAAGCATCTGGAGAATTCTCCTAACCCGTCTCCCCTTCTTAAAAAAATGGTCAATGACGGCGAGCTTGGTTTTAAATCCGGTCGGGGGTTCCGGGAATGGCCGGAGGAAAAGATTGAAAAATCCCGGAAGAGGCTTCATGAATACCTATTGGAGGCCATCAAAAAAGGAGACAGGTCTAAATGACTGGGCATTATCCTGGCTATCGATGGTATGTGCTTATTACGCTTATCGTAGCTCATTTGCTGCAGGGGATGGCACTGATCGGCCCAACACCATTAGTTGGTTCAATAGCCGAATCTCTACATACAAATCTAGGAACTGCAACTGCGGCATCGATGCTGCCTTTTACACTAATGGTCGCAATTGGCGGACTTATCAGCGGTATAATTCTTGACCGCTGGGGACTTGCAAGAACATATGTCCTGTTTTGTATAATGGAAACTGTAGCGGCATTGTTGATTGCCGTGTTTGGTGAATCAATTGCGGGAATAATCATTCTTCGAGGATTGCAGGGGCTGGGTTGCGGGCCGATCACCGCGTCAGGTCCCAAATTAGCAGCTGAATGGTTTCCCCCAAATCAAAGATCAATGGTACAGGGCTTTACAGGTGCGGCACTTTCAACAGGCATTATTATCGGTTTGAACCTTGGCCCTTTTATTGCGAACCTAAAAGGATGGAATACATCCCTTACGATTCTTGGCGGGTTGATGATTATTGCTGTTATACTGAGCATTATTTTTCTTTATGGCCCCGAAGCTCCTGGCTCATTGGCTCATCAGATGGCAAAAGATGATGTACTGAAAAATTTCAAAAAAGTATTCAAGCTGTCTTCCTTCTGGGCGACATTAATCTCTGTGTTCGCTCTTGCATGGGTGATGCAGGGGTACCAGGACCTGACCCCGGGCCGGATAGCGGTTAGTCCCCCTGCCGGCCTGGGGTTAGGTTCAATAATTTCCGGGCGAATGATGGGGATACTTGTATTTGCTTTTATATTAGGATCGCTAATTTCTCCTGTAATGGCCGAGAAGATTTTTCATGGCAAGTATGGCAGGGCTGTTACCTTTAGTTTTTCTCTTACTGCTGTCTTCTGTCTCTCGGTCATGTGGCCTGCCGTAACGTCAAGCATGTCATTATTCGTCATATGTCTTTTCCTGGCAGGATTCTTTATGGGAATGCCGAATGCAATCAATATGTCATTCATTGCAAATAATTATCCTGGACATATAACCGGCAGTGTCGGTGGATTTACTATGGGATTAGGCATCTTTGGCGGGGCTATCGGCGTTGCAGCAGGATCAACAGCCCTGCATATCACCGGAATGTATGACATCTCGATAATTATCGTCGCAGTAGCAGCCGTAATTGGAGCTTTGGCCGGTTTGGGTATTAAGCCGCCTAAAAAATGTGATTAATATAAAGATAGTGGTCCGGATGTCGATATTGACAAAGGAATCTAATATTAATAATGACAGTAGAAAATATTTCAGGGACGCAAGGAAGGAGACCCTCAAATGAAAAGTAACTACGGAACAAGGAACAAAATAATCATTGCGGCATTGTGTTTTATTATCAGTTTTATTCTGTCACAATTTTCATTAGCTCAGGACACCGGGCCGAAGCCCAAGACAAAAATGGGTTTCAATCCCTTTCAGATGGATTCCCGTGCCAAGGAACTGACCTATCACTTTAACGATACGAACGAAGACCTTAAATACTGCCTGTTTGTTTCCTCAAAGGTAAGCAAAGACAAAAAATCGCCTCTTATTGTTACACTGCATGGTCTGGGTGCAGGTCCGCGAATTATGCTTACAAAAGAGGCTGTGGATCTTGCAGAGGAAGGCGGCTATATCCTCGTGGGACCCATGGGCTATAATGTAAGAGGGTGGTACGGTATCCCGATGACGCCATTTCCGGGGATGGGCAAGACTCCTCCCAAACAGGCCCAAACCGGCGATAATGCAGAGCCTAAACCAAAGACTTCCTTGTTTTATGATCCCAATGATCCGCCGAACCTGCGTGAGCTGAGCGAAAAGGATGTCATGAATGTTTTGGATATCGTGCGCAAGGAGTATAATGTTGATGAGAACCGGATATACCTGATGGGCCATTCCATGGGCGGAGCCGGAACTCTTCATCTGGGTGCTAAATATGCGTCAATCTGGGCTGCTCTGGCCTCAATTGCGCCAGCCGCTTTTGGCTTCAGCCCCGACATCCTGACCGAAATCAAAAACATGCCGGTGATATTTGTTCATGGTGATGCTGACGAGGTGGTTCCCGTTGCCATTTCACGTCAGTGGGTCGAAAAGGCGAAAGAATTGAACATGCCCTATGAATACAACGAAATGGAGGGGATAAGTCACGGCCCAGTGATCACAGCCGCTCTTCCGAGTGTTTACGATTTTTTTGGCAAACACTCAAAAACTGAATAGACTTGGAGCGAAATCAACACGTCCCCGGCATCATACATATGACCTGGCAATAGCTTTTATTACCATGAAAGATTAATCTGGAAAGATTCAAGACCTGACACTGATTTTTCTCTCAAAATGCCGGATTGATATTCTGTAGTTCGTGCCCTATTCCCATAAATTTTGACTAAGGGTAACAGCCCGTCAAGGTCTGACTCCATTTCTTTCACGTTCATGCTGAGCTTGTCGAAGCATGAGCTTGTCGAAGCATGCCCAAAGCCTGTCCCCTTTTACTTCCATAATCCGTTCACCCTTCGACACGCTCAGGGTGAACGAAGGTTAGAGCTTGATAACTTTATAACCTTACATGATCTCCATTCCTTTATTGTCCAATGTCCAGACGCGACGCATTAATTTCATGGTTAATAAATTCAATTTGAATAAGAAAAGGGAATCTGCTAGGGTCAATATACTAATATAAGTAGATATGCAGTCTATCTTTCATGTATATCCAGGCAAATTTAATCAAAATACGGCCTAACCCTTTAAAAAAAATGAAAGGAATTACAGTGGAATCTCTATTAAAAGCAATTTTGTGTATCGCCCTGATATCTTTTGTCCTTGGCTGCCAGGATACAAAACAGAAATCAAACGTAACCGTGCCTGCAACAGAAAAGGAAAAAATAAGCTACGCGATCGGTGTAAACATGGGACAGTCAATCAGTGAGATCAGCGATGAAATCGATTTATCCATGCTTCAAAAAGGCATGACAGACAAGATCCAGGGGAAAGAACTGCTGGTATCGAATGAAGAAGCCCAGACACTGCTAATGGCATTTTCTGAAAAGCTGAGGGCCAAAGAACAGAAAGAAATGTCCCTGGCAGCACAGAAAAATCTGGAAGCAGGTAAGGCCTATCTCGAAGAAAATAAAACAAAAGAAGGTGTTATTACCACAGAAAGCGGACTTCAGTACAAGGTATTAAAAGAAGGCGAAGGCAAATCCCCGGGAAAATTTGACGAAATCAAAGTACATTATGAAGGCGCCAAACTTGATGGAACCGTGTTTGACAGCTCATATAAACGCGGAGAACCGGTCACCTTCCAGGCTGATCAAGTAATCAAAGGATGGACCGAGGGGGTTCAGCTGATGAAAGAAGGCGGTAAATACAAACTGTTTATCCCTGCTGATCTCGCCTATGGCGAAAGCGGCGCCGGCCAGCAGATCGGCCCCAATGAAGTTTTGATATTTGATGTTGAACTGCTGGAGGTGCTTGGCGACCAGTCCCAGGGCAGCCGGAATCAGGCGGAATAAAAAACGCGGCATATAAATAGCGCCGGCAAAATATCCGGAGGTCGCTATTTACAAGGGCAGCGGCGATGCGAAGGATGCCACAAATTTCGAATGCAGGAAGCCTACCTGGTAGATAAGCGACGTCCGCGGTTCAGATGTATTAACCGAGTGACAAAATCGCCTTGACGTTTTTGCGGTAATCAGAAATGGGTCTGTATGTTAAAATGTTTTATCTTTAAGTTATGCGCAGCCAGGAATGATATTTTTGAATAGAAAAAAATATCACTAATAAGTTATTTGATTATTTAAGGACGTGCCCCTTTACAAACATAATAAACGAAAGGACTCCGATATGAAACGAACTGTTGTAATAATTCTTTTTCTCTTGGCGGCAGTGGCCACTGTCGCTATGTCTGCGGAGCCATGGGTCGGAACGTGGAAACTGAACCCGGCCAAGTCCAAAGCCCCGGGAGGCCGCCTGCCGCACCCAAGCTCCACAAATATAATTGAGATCCAGGGTGAAAAGATGCACCTGATCTCGGAGCAGACTTCTGCGACCGGGGAACTGGAGCGCGTGGAGTATACTGCGGCATTGGACGGCAAAGAATATCCAGTCCAAGTATCTCCTCCCGGTCCTCAACCGTATACAATCTCGTTAAAAATAATCGACTCGCGTACCAGGGAATTTGTCGAAGTTATAGGCAACTTCACAATTAAGGGCCGGGATGTATTATCCGAGGACGGCAAAACCTTCAGCCGCATCGTAGAAATGAAGGACACGCAGGGCAACGATACCAGCATTGTTCAGTTTTTCGAGAAGCAGTAAAAAATCCAGTCTGACACCTTTATTGTTTCGGATAGGATGACAGAAGCCCCTCGGGCATGCCGCCCTCACTAAGTATAACGCGCTTCCTGATAAGCCAGCGCCCGTCCTGTTTGACCAATTCAGTCCGTTCACGGCCGTACTCGGTAATTTTAGGCGCTGATGTCAGCAGGTCCGACTTGACGCTGTGCCAGAGCAGTGTTGCAACAGCCCTGTCACCCTGCAGATCAATCATCAGGTTCGTGTATATCATCTCGGACACCCCCTCCGGTACTGCGCCTTCAGCCTGCGGCGGTTTTTCCCCGCCGCCGGCACCGGCTTGGGCATACATGGCCTTGATCTCGTCATAGCCGTTAGCTACCAGGCCGTTGACCTCAAGTCTCCCGTCAGCGGTAAAGAAGGACATGAAATCGTGCTTGCCGTTCGGCCCGAACTGTAAATAGTAATCGTTGAAAAGGTCCTCGATGGCGGCGCGCTCCACCAGCGCTGTCAGTTCAGGCGGTGATGTTGCCGGGGCCTTGGAACAGGCGGTTACAAGCCCCAGAGCGGCCAGAATTACAAGCAGTCTGAATTTAAATTTCATGGTGTAATTGCGAACATTGATCTTTTTCATTTTTATTCTCCTTACATGCTTGGTTATAAACAGGCTAAAGCTTTTTAGGCTATAGGCTGTTAGGAAAACCTGGATTTCCCAGCTTGTCACGCGTAGCTTTATACGCCCGTCCTCCGTCATGCCGTGGCGTGACCATGGAGGATGGAACAGCGGATTACACACCCACAAATTATGGCATTGCACATTCATAAGACCCCGCCTCGTCGACTGGACCGGCCTTATACTTAGGATATCTCGGATACAAACACATGGGCAGACTGCGTTTCTCGCTCGTAACTGTTACTGATATGGGTGGCGTTATTCCTTTTTCAACCCAGTCAACAAGCAGCTTGAACCTGTTAAAACTGGTTGGTAACGGTTCATTTGGAATTGGCTTCCCATCTCCATCAAAAGAGTAATTTGTACCCATTAAGCCGTGATTTGCCTGAGGAAGCACGAAAAAGCGGGCAAAGGCATCAACTTTTTTCCGGCCCATTTTATCAATAACCGACTGGTAGTAGTCCAATTGAGCACCGGGAGATGCCAGCGTGTCATTGGTTCCGATGACAACGATCATTTTCCCTCCGCGCTTATAAAAGACATCCAGATCCGGGTCAGTAGAATCCAGCGAAAATGAAATCTCCTGCCTTCTTGCATCAAGATCGCCGCCCTCAACATAATCAAGCGGATTCGCGTTCAAATCCCGCATCAGGAATCCGGTTACCCCCAGAACCCCGAGATGAGTGTGCATCGGGGCATTTTCTTCAGCGCCTTCCTGGCCTCTAAATCTATTGGGCACTATTAGTCCGCTGCCGGAGGGATCAGTATTGGGCACCCACATACCGAATGTCTTTACACCATTAGCCAACGGGGTTGCAAAAAGATACCGGCTGTAGACAAATTTCAAAGTATCAATCTGGCCATCCGTAAGACAGGCATTTGCGCTCGTGTCGGAAGGATTCGGATCTTTGTTGTCAGGACACCTTTTTACCTTCCACGGGTTTCTATCCGGATCGCCCTGGGAAATATCAAAAATAGATCTGCAGGCCATGTAATTGTTGATGATTCCATCCGCGAGTCCATCCAGTTTGTCGCATTGACGTATGAATTCATCAGCAATGGCATTTGTCTTGGCCGGTGTAACCCAGTTTTCAAGGGATTTCTCCTGGATCCTGATCAGCTCGGGCGCAAGCATCAGGGATGAAAAATTAACTATTGGAACATTGGCCGCGACTCCGTCATAGTCCCCGGGATACCTTTGAGCCACAGTAAGGGCCTCCCGGCCTCCCTGAGAAGCGCCGAAGAAATAATTAAATCGGGGCTTCTCCCCATAGATTCTCTCGATCAGAACCATGGCGGCATCGTGTGTCTTTTTCAACTGCATATACCCCAGGTTCTTCATAGCATCTTCGTTCAGCGCCCAGTCATCCGAATTCGATGATTCTTTTTTATCTGCTCCCTGAAAGAATCCAGTCATAGGACCCATCTGATGCCCTGAATCACTGCCATAGGTGGCAAATCCTAGCTGAACAAGAGATGTGCTGGAAGACCTGTCCGTCCCCATCAATAGGTTGGGAATAAATCCGTTATTGCCGGAACCTCCCATATGAGCGGCACGGCGGTTCCATGATGCAGGAAGAACAACACGAAAGTTGATGGGCTTCGCGTTGGATTCCTTTGAGACCGGAGTCATTGAACCATCCACGCTGCAATAGCCCGGAGTTGAAGCCGTAGCTTTTGTCCATACAGGGGACTTCAGCGTTACACCGGATACAGGTTCTCCTATGGCAGAAACAGGTATTGAACTGCCCAGCTTTTCAATAGTGCAATCCGCTTCGGTTATGGCTATATTGTCACCTGGTGAAGGAGCTAAAATTTTAGATAATCCTTGTTTTTGTATTTGACTGCATGCGACTGTGTATAAAACACAAAATAGTAAGGCTAACATGATAAATAATTTCAATTTTGCATTCATTTTTTTCTCCATCAAGGAAATCAATATTT
>Ga0214474_1001168_pt1 | contig 12212 bp, 14 predicted proteins | sample RVTome_2_FD_187335 | JGI IMG/M metagenome (GOLD analysis project Ga0214474, IMG submission 187335) | Soil microbial communities from uranium-contaminated site in the Upper Colorado River Basin, Wyoming, United States - RVT95D214 HiSeq ...
TTGGACATGCGCTGAAGGTTAAAGTTAATGGAAAAAAATAGTTGCGGTGCAGACAATCATATGGACTACAATAATCTACCTTACATGCTATATGCGGACAGCAATGGTACGATATATGAACACCCCTACTACCGGATGGCTGGATTTTCAGGGGTCTACATGGCCGCCCTGGAAGACGAGGACCTTATACAGATGCCAGAGTTCAGCAAGTTATTTTTTATCCCGGACTGCCCTCCCATAGGGCTTGATCCCTCGAGCGGGGAATACAGTTTAGTCCCGGAAATAAAAGACGGCGGCGTAATTAAAAAATGCCTTGCCGTCGCGTCCTTTCCGGAGCCGGGGATTGTAAGGAGTCATCTGCCGGCAGTGGATTACAGCAAGAAGTCCTATATCCTGCCAATGTGGGCCTACACTGCCACGGGTTTCAGGGATGATAGCTACTGGTTGGCAGGATTCAGGATTGAATACAACAATAAATGGGATCCAAGAAATTATGATGACAGGGTGCTGATACCGGCTATTGAAGAGTATCAAAAGAGGGAGGTATCCGGACCTCTTGCCGAGCACCTGATTAATTGCGCCGTCAACAACCACTGTTTTGCAGCCAAAAACCTGTTTCTAAAAAGATGGGAGGCCCCCCTGCCCGTAAGCAGGGGATGCAACGCCGACTGTATTGGATGCCTTTCTCTCCAGCCGGACAATTCGTGCAGGTCATCACACCATAGAATCTCATTCCTACCGGATAAACATGAAATAGTCTCTATGGCTGTAAGACACCTTGATAAGGCGTCGGATGCCATTGTGAGTTTCGGCCAGGGGTGTGAAGGGGAGCCGTTGACAGAGTATCTTCTTATATCTGAAAGCATCAGGGAGATCAGGAATAAAACCCGCAAAGGGACCATCAACCTGAATACGAACGGGTCCTGGCCTGAACGGGTCCGCAAGGTCGCAAAAAGCGGTCTTGATTCCATCAGGATAAGCCTTAACAGCGCGCGACCAGTGTTTTACAGGGCCTATTATCGGCCTAAAGGTTATGATTTTGAAGATGTCATAACCTCTATCTCCCTGTCGAGGGAACTCGGCCTTTACACTATGATAAATTATCTTGTATTTCCCGGAATCAGCGACCAGGAAGAGGAGATAGAGGCTATTATCAGACTCCTCAGAAGGACGGGTGTTGACTTTCTTCATATGAAAAATCTGAATATTGACCCTGATCTCTATATGAGAGAGATGCCCGTGTCCGATTCCAAGGTTGTCGGCATGAGGAGGATGGCAGAGATAATTCAAAAGGAGTTGCCGGGGCTGAAGCTTGGGTATTTTAATCAGCCGGTCAGGTGACCTTCCCTTTCTATGGCGCGATATCCGATGTCTGTGCGGTAATAGACATTTTTCCATTTGATCTGCCCCGCAAGGCTATAGGCCTTTTTTTGGGCCTCGCTGACAGTAGCCCCGAGCGCGGTAACGCAGAGCACCCGACCGCCGTTGGTGACTACAATGCCTTCCTTAAGCATGGTTCCGGCGTGGAAGACCTTCAGATCCTCGTTACTTTGATCCGGGAGTCCTGATATATGATCTCCCTTAGCATAACTTTCCGGATAACCGCCTGCGGCCATCACCACCCCGATGGCGGGCCGGTTGTCCCATTCCACATGTGCCTTGTCTAATTTTTTATACAGGGCTGCCAGGCACATCTCAACCAGATCCGACCTGAGGCGAAGCAGTATTGGCTGGGTTTCAGGGTCACCTAAACGGCAATTATATTCAAGGACTTTGGGAGTGCCGTCACCCTGTATCATGAGACCGGCATACAGGAATCCTGTGTAGTGAAGACCTTCCGAGGCCATACCCTTGACTGTGGGTTCGATCACCTGTTTTATTATGCGTTCATGTATCTCAGGGATTATCACCGGCGCGGGCGAATAGGCCCCCATGCCTCCGGTATTAGGCCCCGTATCCCCGTTATAGACGGCCTTATGGTCCTGTGATGTGGCAAGCGGAAGGATATGCGTACCATCGACCATAACGATGAAACTGGCCTCTTCGCCGCGGAGACATTCTTCAACAATCACCCGACGCCCTGCCTCGCCAAAGGTCTTTCCCGAAAGCATCTCCTCAACGGCGGAAACGGCATCTTCCCGGGTTCTGGCGATGATTACGCCCTTGCCGGCGGCAAGACCGTCCGCTTTTATGACAACAGGGATATCCCCTGAGCAGATGTAGTCACGAGCCGGTTCCGGTTCGGTAAATACCCTGTACGAGGCAGTGGGGATGTTGTGCCGGGAAAGAAAGTCTTTGGCAAACACCTTGGAACCCTCCAGCTGGGCCGCCCCCTTTGTAGGCCCGAAACAATTAAGTCCTGCCTGGTTAAAGGCATCGGTTATGCCCGCCACAAGAGGCGCCTCAGGCCCTATTATGGCAAGTTCAATACCTTTCTGAACCGCGAATCTTATAAGGCCATCGATATCTGTCACCTTGATCTCAATGTTCTCAACCTTAGGTTCACTTGCCGTGCCGGCATTTCCCGGCGCTACGAAGATCTTTTCAACAAGGCCTGATCGGGCTGCCTTCCATGCGATGGCATGTTCACGCCCGCCGCCCCCCACAACCAGTATGTTCATGATATATGCCTCTATATTTAATAATTTCTAGAAATACTTTTTTAGGAATTGTCTTGGTGATAAAACAATACAACCTTTTCTCAATTGTCTTGGGTAATGTTTTAGATTGCCTGTAATTAACGGTACATCTTCAGTTATAGCCATTTCAAGGAATGGCGTGTCACCTTCATCCGGCATGTTGTGAACAACTGTATTGCTTGACGAGTAATGGGAGTTTTTTGAAAGATACTCTATAATATCCTCTATGTCCGATTTAGCGAAGTATTTTAAGAAATATTCTCTTTGTATGACATCCGCATATTCCGCGAGGATCCTGTCGTCAATTACAAGCTGTAAGACATCCGTTCTTAAAAAGTCGATAATCCGTCCGGGAGGACCGGATGGGTTCAGCATCCCCGATATAAGGACATTGGTATCCAAAACGATTCTCATTTTAGTCCGCGGTTCTTCCTGCTTTTTACTATTTCGTTCTCGATATCAATATTTTTAGCCGGTAAAATGATCTCTTTTTTTCGCGCCCTGGCAACTGTCTTGGAAAACATCGCCCTACGCACTTCTTTCAGAGATTCTTCCAGATTATCCGGTGTAACTCCGATCAACAAGGCAAAGGGTTGCCCGTCTTTTGTGAGGATCAATTCTCTTTCTTTATCGAGCTTTTCCCTGAGAGATCGGGAATTTTTTAAATCTTTAATGGCCAGATAACTCATTTTAATCTCCTTATTGTATTATTATTAGCTCCTGATTATAGGATAATTTATTTCAAATGTAAAACAAATATTCCTTCTTTATTTTTCAATCCAATTTCTCATGCCATGCCTAACCTAATCATATCGTTTACGACGGCGGATGGTGTGGGGAGGGGGAGTTAAATGCTCCTCTTTACCCGATTAGGTTGTGTTTGTTCCATTTTGTTCTGCGCATGGCTTCATCGAATCAATCCATTTTCTTGAAAACTGAAGTATCCTTTCTTTGTTACGATCACATGGTCGAGGATACGAAGACTGAGAATTTTTGCGGCTTCGGTCAACTGCTCGTGTATACGGCGGTCGGCCTCGCTCGGCTGAAGGTCACCGGATGGGTGATTGTGGGCGAAGATAACTGCAGCGGCGCGGTCTGCGATTACATCGGCGAACACCTCGCGCGGATGAACCGGACTTTTATCCAGAAGGCCGATAGTGACCACCCGTTTTTCGATAACCTCGTTTGCGCCGTTAAGGGAGATACAGACGAAGTACTCCTGTTGCTTTCCGGCAATGTCGGCCACCAGCGGCAAGATGTCTTGGGCGACGGTGATTTTGACACTATCATTAAGCAAGTGCCGTCGGGCGAGTTCAAAGGCCGAAAGGATTTGTCCGGCCTTGGCGAGTCCCACACCTGGAACACTCTGCAAGTGATCGAGCGTTAACCCGGTCTTGTGCTCACGGATCAGACTGGCCACCTGCCGGGCAATCGTGCGCACATCAACTCCTGCGGTTCCCATGCCGAGGATTGCAGCGACAAGCTCCTCATCAGTCAGGGCGGAAGCCCCCTTCTCCCGAAGCTTTTCGCGCGGGCGGCTATGTTCCGGCATATCCTTGATAGTTTTCATGTTTAATTGGCCTCTCTTCTATACAGACATCTCGGCAATACACTTGGCGCAATAGTCCATCCGCGCCCTGTTGAAAGCCCGAATCTCGACACTTTGTCGCGAAAAGTGTCGAGATTCGACTTTCGAACCTAATCTGAGACAGAAAGCGCGACATTCTGTCGCGAGATTTGTCGCGATCCATAATCCCAACAATCTACAGAGCCGATCTCGTGACATTTTTTAGCGTCAAAGGTGAACAATAAAAAAATAAGCAATCACCCCTCGCCAGTCTCTATTTCGGTTAATAGATTGCGCCCTTTTTCTGTGATCCTGTATTTCTGTAGACGACTGTTTGGTTTTTCGGGGATTGAATATTCGATAAATCCGTCCGTTAAAAGCTGTCGAATCTGTTTATTTAACTCTCCTGATACGGTCTTATGACCTAGTGACTTGGCTAAATCCAATTTGCCCAATGGCTTGCCACGCAATATAATAATAACTTTTCGCGCCAGATCCGACTCTAGCCGTGACTCTAGCCGCGACTCTGGCCGTGACTCTGGCCGTGCACCTTTAAACATAGCCTTAATCAAGTCCGAGGCCATATCAACTTTCTTATCCAACTCCGGAATAAACAACTCAAATGCCTTCCATGCACGATCATTTTTATACTCACGTAGTAGAGGACGTTCGTGAAAATGTGAAAATTGTGCTATCGATTCATCTTTTCATGTACGTCCCCAATTTACACAAAACCGGCTATCCCGCAACAATTGTGGGATTTCTTGCGGGATAGGCCGTAAACGGCCCTAGAAGCACCCTTATCCCGCAACCATTTCGAGATTGCCCGGGATTCGCACTCTAAAATATTTATCGAACTGGACTCGCGACACTTTGTCGCGAAAAATGTCGCGCTCTCGGTTATTTCACCTTGCAAGGTGTGGTTATGTTTGCTCCGACCTTCTGCAGCAAGCACAATTCAACAAACCGTCTCAGGTGACGCCGGGCAAGTTCGAATGCCGAAGGAATCTGCCGCCTTAACAAGTCCCATCCCCGGCACCTTAAGGAGATGGTCGACTTCATAATGAGTGGCAGGACCCTCTATTGTTAAAACCAAATTTGTCCAACATCATTAAACAATAAAAACTGCTTTTATTAACAATGGGTTATGAAATCATAATCCACTTTTCTTTGGTTATTTTGATTGTTTTTATTGTTAAATCAAACCTTGCCCCCGATCCAAATCCACTGAGGGAACCGCCTCGAACCTATATTACGGATAAGTCCCGTCTGCCGTAAGGCAGTAAGAAAATTATGAATCATTGCCATTTTTTGATCGGATGACAGCACTTCCGGGAGTTTGTCTACCAACAGCTTGTCTATTTCTTCGCGCGGAACTGGGCCATACTTACGTATAAGTTTAGCTATCATATCTAGGTAATACTGGCGATTTAATCCTCCATCTCGAATATGCCTTGCCTTCTGATCTGTGGCTGCTGCAACTCTTGCGCTCACAAAAAGATTAGGATACCTTCCCTCCACCAGACCCAACTTTTTAAGCACTTGGTGTTCCTTGTTGTTAATACGGATACGCTTCTGAACTTTGTCCAGTAAGATCACTGCCCATAGATCAAGATCGGTCCTCTTGATCAGCAGCTGAGTGTACCTCTCATCCAATATGGTGCCGCTGATTGCAACCACGACTCTTTCTGGTGAGGAAAGATCGTAATCAGGTAAAGGGAAAAACCGCTTTCTCTGAAGCTGAAACATGCGTTTGATACCACCACCTTGAGTGTCAATCATATTCAGATTCACCATGGCTTGAACTAAAGCTCTGTTCCGGTATATTTCCATCGGGGCGTCATGCTGAATGACAGTTTCTACGGTACCGGGCAGGAAACTCCCCACATTGGTGAAAATTAGTCGGTCTGACATTTCCACCAGATTGATACGGCCAGCGAGTGTATAATCCTGATGGGCAATGCAATTGTGCAGGGCCTCACGCAAGACCCATGGTTCATATTGCTGGATCTCAACAGGAAATAATGTTCCACTCGGCAATTGGCGGACAGTAAGGTTTCGAATCTTTGCTAGAATGCGATCCACATTCAGGATAAACGGCGGGTCGAAGTGCTCGTAATCCTTTTGTTCGCCTTTAAGAATCCAGGAAATCCTGGCCACTGTCGGGGAAATGAAAGAGGCTGTCTCTGGACGACCAAGCAAGAGGATTGCCGAATTGGTAATTGCTCCGCGAACTGCCAGACCTATCTTATTAAGGAATGTTCGATCATCCCAGGAATCAGTCTCCGCGACCTTAGCTGGAAATTTCACTTTGTATTCTTGCCGGGCTTTTCGAATAGCATCCGGATCGAGATCTGCCAGGACAGCATTTTCACAAATCTGCGCAGACCAATCCGACCTCCGCTGCCAGATAATACGTTCCTTTTCCGGATGCTTGGCCAACTCTGTCTTAGTGGAGCCAACCCGCACATATGCCGTCCCATAAAACTTCACTGGTCGATCCAGAGCAGGAACGATCTCAAACAAGATGATGTGGCATCCGTCACTCGTGAAGCTGTGGCACTCGAAACCTGTATTGGGCTGGAGCCCCTGCGTCAACCAAAGCAGAAAATCCTGATTCCCTTTACCTTTTTCCTTTTGGGGATCAAACTTTGTACCGACCAAGGCGTGTGTCTTGTTTTCAACGCCAAACACAAGATATCCGCGGGGCTTGCCGTGAATACAGCCGGAATTAGCGAGAGCGGAAAGATACTCGCCGATTAGTTGAGGTGTGTAATAACCTGCCTTGAATTCCAACCATTCCGTTTCCACCGGCTCATTGAGCAATCGCTTTAATAACGCCTTTAATTCTATTTGATCCATAAAGTTCTTTTACAAATCCATGATTAATAATCCAAAATCAACAATCTCCACCTACGCCCTTACCCCTCACACCATTGCCCGCTTCAAGCGCCTTTTGCACAACGCAGTGTGCAAAAAGTGCTATTAGCGGACTCGACTTAGCATTGGTTTGCATCTCCAAGACTGAGCAGTGCATAAATTTCGTAGCCAGATCTATGAGCTTTTCACGGGTGAGTTTTGCCTTACCCGACATCGGATGTCTCCTCTCCCCACACCTCCGCCAGCTTGTCCTGGGCTTGCCGAAGGAGACCTGGATGACGGGCTTGTACCCCCCCATAACGTTTGTGACGGCGGATGGTGTGGGGAGGGGAGTCAAATACTCCCCTTACCCGATTAGAAGCGTTTCAGAATAGCTACAGCATCTCCAGAATCTCTCTCGTTCCCTTTATCATTTCACCTACATCTCGTATATCAAAATCGTCCCACTGAGCATGTAGTGCCTTATTTCGGACAGCCGAATAACCCTTTATTCTTTTTGCTTTTACTGCAGTTATTACATTCGCTTTGACCAGATCATCAATTATGGCCTCCAGTGCTACTCCTGACTGTTTCAACTCGCTCTTTGCAGCCAGTTTTCGCACACTATCCTCAAAAACAGCGGAAGCTAAAACAGACGACTCTATTTTCTTCCCAGTTTTGTGATATTCCTCGGCATGGTCTAGGAAGTCATCAAATGTAGACGCGGCGAATATGTACTCAGCCTTTCTTAGAAGACCGCGTTGAATCTCCTCAAGTACTGAGTCAAGCAGGCCGATGAGCTTCTGAACGACGTGACATGGTACTCCGCTCCGTAGGTTTTTATCTTGAAGGATACGCTCACATTCTTGATGGAAATAAGTATCGGGAGTTGCAATAATTCTGAAAAGATTTGCAGCAGAAGCTATCCATGCCTGAAGCTCGGGCGTCAATTCACTGCTAAACCAATAGCTTGGTGATTCCTGAAAATACTTGATCTGCGAAGCATATCCCTTGCCTCGGTCTATCAATTCCTTACATCGGTTCAGTAGTGCTGTATCCATTCTTGATGTTTCCTCATGATTCTAACGCCTAGGGTAATCAGCGGTGTCAAGAAACTTGCCCGCAAAGCTGCCACGCTTCTCGCCGTCTGGCTGCCCCTGTTGTTAGGGCTTTTTAATATTCGTTACCTAATGACCATATCTCAATTCCTTTTGGTGCCTTATATTCAAAGTACGGACGTTCATCAATGTCTGGACACATAAAAAAAACGTACTTATGTACAGCTTTTACTTTTCTTACCTTCTCAATGTCCTTTAAAAGTTTTTTATTATTTTGGGGCGTTACAGCAGCAAAAACCTCAGCTGCAATACCCCCATCATAATTACTTTCAATATCTGTCCCTGAACGGGCTCCAAGATTAAGGGTCAATGAGTCTAAGACAGGGTGCCATGAAAAAAGCAAGCTCGCTGCCCTAAAAGATGCGAGGTAAGTGAAGGTTTGATTGACTTGCTCAATCAGATTTAGTGAACGTTGTTGGTTTAACGGGTCAAAACCAATTTTTTCAAATTTGATTTTATAAAGCAGTTCTAATGGCTCGGCATAACCTGAAATTTCGGACAATTGAAGTTGTGCTTGCTCTGCAGAAATTAAGAGGTCTTCGATATAGTTTTTTATATCTTCAGCACTTCGTAATGTGATTTGCTTGCTCATTTGTTAATTTTTGATCCCTAACATTACAATATATTATACGGCTGAGTGTTTTTACAGGAAAGAACAACTTCGGACATTGGAATAAAATTGCATGAATACGTCCTTAAGTTTGTAATATTCTTTATCTATTATTACATGCTTTTTACATTCGTGCCATATCATGAATTCGTCCTGTTTCATAGATCAAGTTGGATCATGATTGCTCGTTCTAAACCCTCCAGTTCATTTTTGGTCACTGTCCCAGCTTGGTTAATCAATCTCTTTTTGCTCACAGTAGTGAGTTGATCAGCCATGGCTTTAGCCTTCTTTCCTCGAAGTGTAATATATGTCTCGCTGGGATAGAGTTTACCGACACTACTTGTCAGGGGGACAACTTGAACCCTGTTAAGGAACTGGTTTGCGGCATTATTGCTTATAATTACGGCAGGTCTTTTCTTGCGGATTTCGCCTCCAATGGAAGGGTCAAAATTGACCCACCACACCTCACCTCTTTTCATCATTCACATCTCCAAATGTGGCTTCAGCCCATTCGAGCGCCTCAGATTCTCTGACTTCATCAGCGGCCATCTCTTTATATGCGGCATAGATATCTTTTTTTGTCACATGAGGGCGGACAAGATCCTCAATAAAGCGACTTATTTTTCGCGGGCCAATAAATTCTCGTAATCCTTCATAGACCTCCTCGTCTATGGTCACGGTAAGCTTTTTTTGCATAATTGACACCTCCTTCAGCGACGCACGTATTATACACGTATAGAACAGTTCAAGTCAAGCGGTCTATTTTCAGGACAATTCTCTTAGGTTTTGGTTGCTGATTGCAGTGCCTTAGGTCGCAATGGGATGAATCATAGTTTTTTATTGTAAATCGGGCGGTTTTGCGCTTTAATATATTTAATCCACCGCCCGTTTGCGTTGCTCACTTAAGACGCAGAACACGCCTATTCGTCCTTTGCGACTTTGCGGTGAGGGTGTTTCGGTTTGTGAGGAGATGTATGAAGGTAACAGCTACCCTGATTTCCATCTGGGTTATATGCATTTTCATTGGCACAGGCTGTTCAGGGGAAGAGCCGTCCTCATCTCCTGAAGAGAATCTCGTGGTAAGAAGGCCTATAGAGGCAGTCTCACAGGAAAAGGCTGAGACTTTAACAGTAGACCTGAGCGCAACTCCTGAGCCTGCTGCAAAGATAGAAACGAAGAAGACGGTCGCGACGGTCACGGAAAAGAAACCGGAAAAGAAATCTGAAGGCCTTAAACAGGAAGAGAAGGGGTACTACATTACTGAAAGGGGTGATAGCCTTTCAAAGATAGCTGGGAGGAAGGATGTCTACGGCGAGAGATTGAAGTGGCCGATCATCTATCGTCTTAACATGGATGTACTCGACGGATTGGCAAAAGATCTGACCTTACCGAACGCGGAGATACCCGCTGGGATAAGGCTAAAGACAGTCTCATCGCTGGAGGTGCAGGAGAACCTAACAAAGAGCCCCAAGGATTATTGGATTATTAACGTGATATCATCTCAGGAAGAGGAAGCCATAGTACCTCATGCAATCAAACTGATCACGAGCGGCTATCCGGCCTACATAACCACTGCGGATATTAATGGAAAAGAGTGGATGAGGCTCAGGGTCGGCTTCTACGGACAGAAAGAGGATGCAGACAGAGATGGTGAGAAGTTAATGGAGATCCTTGGTTTCACAGACATATGGACCACCAAGGTGGGGGACATAGAACGAGGGGAGTTTGGCGGATATTCATATGAGAGATAAAAAGATTATTGTTGGTGTGACTGGCGGAATTGCGGCCTACAAGGCAGCGGAGCTGGTGCGGATACTTGTGAAGGCGGGTGCGGAAACTCGGGTCGCCATGACTTCTAATGCCACGAGATTCATCTCTCCTCTGACCCTGGAGACCCTTTCCGGAAACAAGGTCATAGCAGATATGTTTGATCCCGAAATCCATCCCATCTCGCATATTACCTGGGGGCAGGAATCGGATCTTATAATAATATCCCCTGCGACCGCCAATTTCATAGCAAAGATGGCACACGGTTTAGCGGATGATTTTCTCTCTACCATGGTGCTGGCATCTACGGCAAGGATACTTGTCTGTCCGGCAATGAACAGCCGGATGCTGACAAATCCTGTCACACAGGAGAATATCAAACGCATTAAGGAAAGGGGTTGCGTGGTTATGGAGGCCGGGGAGGGAGAACTTGCGTGTCATACGGAAGGCCCTGGCCGGCTGCCGGACCCGGAAGAGATAGCTGAACAGGCCAGGATGATGCTTGCTGAGCAGGATCTTTCAGGCCTGAAGCTGCTTGTAACCGCCGGCCCTACAATAGAGGCCATGGACCCGGTAAGATATATCTCAAACAGGTCCACAGGCAAGATGGGCTATGCACTGGCCAGAGCAGCCGTCATGAGGGGTGCCTCTGTCACATTGGTAAGCGGGCCGACGTCACTGCCTCCTCCCCGTGGCGTCAAGTTCCTCGGAGTGAAGAGCGCTGAGGAGATGAAGGAGGCGGTATTTGACTGTCTCGGTGATATTGATGTGATCATCAAGGCGGCGGCCGTCTCTGATTACCGGCCCAGGGAGGTATCGGCACGGAAGATCAAGAAGGGGGCGGCCTCTATTTCCATTGACCTGGTGAAGAACCCGGATATACTTTCAGATCTCGGTAAGGCCAAGGCAGGTTCTGAATATATCCTGGTTGGTTTCGCGGCGGAGACTGAAGATATTTTGACCAACGCGATGGAAAAGCTTCGGAATAAAAATCTGGATATTATCGTTGTCAATGATATTACCCGTGAAGACTCTGGATTTAAGTCAGACACAAATCTGGTCAAGATAATCTACAAAGACGGGAGCAGGGAGGAATTGCCCCTGATGTCAAAAGATGAGGTAGCAGGCCAGATCCTGGATCGGATCAAGAGATTAAGAGAGGGCAATATATGAATCCCGCATCGGAATTGAGGGATATTGCCGGTCAGCTTAAAAGACTGATAATCTCCAATATGGAGATGGGGATCGATTTTTCGCGCCTATCTTCATATGTCCTGAAGAATTCCTCGGAGAAAAAGGCCCATATAGATAGCCTTGAGGATTTAAGGGCCTTTATCGGGGATTGCAAGCGCTGCAAACTATGGCGAGGCAGGAGCAATCTGGTATTCGGGGAAGGGTCTCCAAATGCCAGGCTGGTTTTTGTTGGCGAGGGGCCGGGTCATGAGGAGGATCAGGAGGGAAGGCCTTTCGTGGGTGAGGCGGGCAAGATGCTCACAAGGATTATTGAGAATGCCATGGGATTAAAAAGGAAGGATGTGTATATCTGTAATGTGGTAAAATGCCGTCCTCCCAATAATAGAGATCCGGAAAGGGATGAGATTGATAGTTGCATCCCGTTTTTAAGGGAGCAGATCCGGATGATTAAACCGGAG
>Ga0214474_1001171_pt1 | contig 12199 bp, 9 predicted proteins | sample RVTome_2_FD_187335 | JGI IMG/M metagenome (GOLD analysis project Ga0214474, IMG submission 187335) | Soil microbial communities from uranium-contaminated site in the Upper Colorado River Basin, Wyoming, United States - RVT95D214 HiSeq ...
TCATCGACATCGGGGCTTCCAACGAGGATGAGGCGAAAGCCATGGGCGTCAGAGTGGGGAACCCAGTCATCCCGGACTCATGTTTCTCGACTATGGAGAAGAAAGTGTTCAAGGACGGAAAGAGAAAGGGAGTCGACACCCTGGCCATCGGGAAGGCCTTCGACGACAGAATCGGGACCTGGATTGCGGCAGAGGCCGTGCGCAGGCTTGTGGACAAGAAGATCAAGCACCCCAACACTGTAGTCGGCGCCGCAACGACCCAGGAGGAGGTCGGCCTCCGAGGTGCGAGAACGACTGCGTGGGTGACGAAGCCCGATGTATGTATCACCCTCGAGGTGGATATCGCAGGGGACGTCCCCGGGATAGAGGCTCACGAGGCGGCTGCGAAGATCGGCATGGGCCCGTCCATCACCACATTTGACAGCTCTATGATCCCGAACCAGGAACTGGTCGAGCTTGTCATCCAGACCGCTGACAAGAACAAGATCCCGTATCAGCTCTCTCAGGTGAAGGGAGGGACGGACGCGGGAGCCATTCACATGTCTTATGCCGGCTGTCCGAGCGTGGTTCTAGGAGTGCCGACGAGGCACATCCATTCCCATGTGGGCATACTGAGCATGTCGGATGCCGAGAACTGCGTGAACCTCATCGTGGAGCTGACCAAGAAACTGGACAAGAAGACGGTCGAAGGGCTGACGAGGGTCTAGGCAAGGGTGTGCGAATGTCGCTCTCGCTCGATCCAGGTCTCTTGAGGGACTTGATAGAGGCGAAGGCGGCAGTCGCTAGACACGGCATCGTCCTCATAAGGTCGCTTGAGAACGACCTTGCGCCAGCGATCGTCTCCGAGGCCAAGGACTCCCTCGCGGAGTCGCCACGGAAGCTCTCCCAGATGAATGAGAGCGAGCTGGACAAGTACATGCTGAGGATTCGAAGGCGGGCGGCGAAGGAGGCGGAACAGCTCGTTGACCTCTACAAGCGCCTCCTTTCCAGGCTCGGGACCGAGAACATCATCGAGCTCCAGAAGGACATCGAAGGGATTGGCCAACTCTTCTCGTGGGAACGGATGTCCCGGTCAGTGAAGGAGGTCAACCCGATACTATCCGAAAGAGGATTCGGACCGATCGAGTTGGGAGACCCAGGCGCTCTCTCCCAGGAGTTCTCGATCGAGCTACTAGAGAAGTGGCCCGTGGCCTTCGACAGGTTCTCCAAGCTCGCGAAAGAAGCTTCGGAGCGGCTACAGCGAGAGGATGTGGAGACAGATGTGGCCCCTCCGAAGAAAGCCAAGAGGGCTCCCAAACGCAGGTGAATGGATGGCCGTCCTCTCTGACAATGACATACTGGATATGCTCAAGGATGGGTCCCTCCGGATCGAGGGTTACATCGAGTCTAACCTCACGCCAAACGGATATGATGTGACCATCGAGGAGCTGTGGATACCCTCTACGGGCGTCAGAACGAAGGACGGGACGATTCGGATTCCGGGTCGGTCATGGTTTGTCATCGGCACCAAAGAGTTCCTAGTCCTGCCAGACACAGTTGTCGGTGAGATATGGATCCGAACCACTTGGGTCAGAAAAGGCATATTGTCCTCTTTTGGAAGAATAGATGCTGGATTCAACGGCAACTTGACCTTTTCGGCGTATAACGCCTCTGAGAGCCCCGTCGAGATAGCCATTGGCGACAGATTCGCGCAAGTGGTTTTTGAGGAACTCCGCTCTCCTCCGAAGAAGGCCTACAAAGAACGCTCGGGGAACTACCAAGGACAGCGAGGCATAACCCTCGAACCCAAGAAGGATCAGACGAACTGAAGATCGAGCCCGTAGAAGTTCATGGTCGGCGAGTAGCTTTTGACCTTCCTCCTGGCCAGTTCCTTCATCACTCGACCCTCGCTCCGCGCAGTGTTGGCGATCTGATCCAGCCTCTCGCCCAGCTTTGAGTCCTCGATGATCTCGTAGTAGTGTATGATGCCACCGGCCTTCAGAGCCTTGATCGCGTCGGCCACGAAGTCGCTGGCCTGATGTGGCAGGTTCATGATTATCCTGTCAGCCTTGTCCAGTCCCGCAATCTCCTCCCTCGCGTCCCCGAGTATAGGCCTGACCGATTCCACCTTGTTCAGGGTGAGGTTCTCCTTCATCAGCGAGATAGCGTCCGGGTTCACATCGATGGCATAAACGACCTTGGGTCGCCTAGTGCGAGCGATCATGATAGAGAACGGTCCAACGCCAGCGAACATGTCAATCACTGTCTCTCCTGTCTGGACCTGCTTCGCGACGATGTCCCTCTCAGTTGCCAACCTGGGTGAGAAGAACGCCTTCGCAACATCGATCTTGAACACCATTCCGTATTCCCGATGTACTGTCTCGGTTGTCTTCTCCCCCGCGACCACCTTGACGTTCCTCGTGCGGAATTGGTCCACGACTCCGGCGTCCAGACAGACGGTCTTGATGGCCTTCTGTGTAGCGATTATTGCCTGTCCGATCTGCTTCGCGAACGGGGCAACCTCGTCAGCCATCTTGACGATAGCGATAGTGCCCAGAGTGTCGTATGACGAGGGCAGTAGCTGGCGAAACTCATCTGGGATGTCGACAAGGACGCGGTAGTCTGTCACCTGCTCATCCGTTTCCTTGAACTCCGCGGTTTCGACCGGGAATCCCAGATCGATGCGCTGCGATATCGGGAAGTATACACTCTTCTTGTCCGACCGTATCTGGAGTTCCCTACGGAGGATTCCCTTCTCCATGAGCTTCCGCCTGATCGGCTCCGCTCTCATCCTCGGTACGACGATACAGAGAGACTCCATCGAGATGGCAAATCGGTCTACTCGATAGATAACTCAATCGGAGAATCCCGCAGGGAGAAGACTACTTTACTCTGGTGTTCAATCAAGGTGAGATGGGGAAATCCGAGGGCCGACTCGTATTCATCGGTCTGGGCTTGCACGACGAAAGAGGCATCACGCTCCGAGGAATGGATGAGGTAAGCCGGGCCGACTCGGTCTTCGCGGAGTCATACACTTCGAGCCTCTCGAGCGGGGCGCTCGCCAGACTGGAGGCAATCACTGGCAAGAAAATCCAGGTCCTCGACAGGACCGCGGTCGAAGCGGGGACGACAATTCTAGAAGCGTGCAAATCCAAGCGGGTCGCGCTCCTCATCGTTGGAGACCCCATGATGGCGACCACGCATGTCGACCTCCGAATCCGGGCGGAGATGGCATCAGTGCACACGGAGGTCGTGCATGGAGTCTCAGTTCTGACGGCCGTACCAGGACTGCTCGGCCTGCAGCACTACAAGTTCGGAAGGACAACTTCCCTGCCATTCCCGCAAGAGGGGTATTCGCCTACCAGCCCATATGAGACCGTATTCGAGAACAATTCCCGAGGGCTCCACACGCTAGTGCTACTGGACATAGACGCTGAGAACTCTAGATACATGACCGCGAACGAAGGGATGCACCTGCTGCAGGACATGGAGCGCAGAGTCTCCAAACACTTCATCACGGATAGGACTCTGGTCTGCGTAGTCGCACGCGCTGGATCTCCGAACGCCACGGTCAAGGCGGGCCCGCTCTCGGAGCTAATCAGCATGGATTTCGGGCCTCCTCTTCATTCCATAGTCGTCCCTGGACGCCTCCACTTCATGGAAGAAGAGGCTCTTGGCACTCTAGCGAAGATGAAGGAAACGCCCACTCAGAACAAGAAGTAAGAGACAGGCGAAGAGCTCCGCCGCCCTTCGCCCGTACAATGGTTTGCTGATGCTCGATCTCAGAGGGACTTGATCTCTTGCTTGACATCGATCCCCTTCGCGGGAAGGCGGTCGACGAACTTCTGCGCCGGGAGCTGCTCGGGCACGATGAGCCCCTTGGATTTCACTTCACCTGCAAGGAGGAGTTCAGCACCTACGGAGCCTCCGACACCTACCAGATACCCCGTGGCGTTGCTCCGGCAAAGATCCCAGGCCTTCTCATGTGACATAGTCATCCAAGTCTTGACCATGGTCCTCTTGCCGTTCTTCATCCCGATCACCTCGACAACTAGCCCGGCGTATCCCTTGACTTTCCCGGCTAGCTCGACAGGCCTCGGCATCAGCGCCACGACCACGTCGATGGGGCGTACCTTGACCCCCTTCACATCGATAGGCGTGAGGCTGTGCATCCCCAGCTTCCTGATCATGTTCGCGGCCGCAGCCCACTCGTCATCAATGGCTATCTTGAAATCCGCCTTCTTGATGCCCTTGATGTACGCTGGCATGAGGAAGGTCTCCTCGTGCGTAGTGTTGTACACTGGCAGCGGGCCAATCGGGTCCGGGAAGGTGTAGATCTCCCTCTTGTGCAACGGTGGAAGGTATGAGTGTTTCCCGTCGACGAACACCGCGGCTTTCGTGGTTCCCTCCTCCAACATGTCCACGGGCGACCATAGGGTGAAGAAATTGAATCCTTCCGCCACACCGCAATCGCCGTCCCGAACGTAGGCTTCCTCCGGAGCATCCAGCTTGTCTGCTCCGAATCTCGCAAATACATCTGAGATTCCCGGGTCCGCCCCACACGCCGTTATTGCCGTGATACCGCTCTTCGCGACCATCTTCTGATGCTCGCGGAACTCATCCATCGAGTTCCCGGTAAGGCTGAAGTCCATGTAGTTGGTCTTTGTTTCGCAGGCAGCATTCAGCACGTGCTTCAACAGTCCCCAGGACACCGAGCTGATCACGAGGTCCTTCCCTTTGAGGAGCTTCTTCAGGTCCGCACTCTTGGTCACATCTACTTTCCTGACAGATATCTTGGGATCCTTCACGCGGTCGGCCATGGCCTGGGCCGAATCAGTGACGGCGTCCGCAAGAATCAGTTCATCGATCTTCGGGTTTGGGGCCAGCAATTCAGCGCAAACCAGCCCTGTTATTCCGCAGCCTAGCTGTACAACTTTCGTTCTTTCGCCCTCGCTTTTGAAAACGCCCCTGTGGGCGAGATGGCAGATGGCAGTATGGGGTGCATTAAGTTGCGCCTGAGGCGTATTAATACCCGGGCGGTGCGGCCGAATCAGACCTTCCTGCATACTAGCAGGCTCAAACGTATCCTGTCACCCAACAAGGGATCTGAGTACGCCCCCCACATGATTTTCGACGACGGCATGGAACTCTCCAGCCTGGACAATATCTCTGCGGCCTCCTTCTCCCAGGGATCGGAGGCTGAGTAGATGACGATTGCAGCAGTCGCCCCATCGATCGGGAAATCGAACCAGGGCGATGTCAGTGCCTCCTTGACGACCCTGTCAACCCGTTCATCTCCCCTGCCGAGACCGAGCCCGAACCTAGAGTAAGTCGATTCGCCAACAGTCTGCCGAAACGCAGGGATGTCGCCCTTGGACATCGTGGCTGAAAGGTCTATCACCGGCCGCAACATGATGCCATTTAGCAGGCCGAACGCCCTCGAAAGCGGTATGCTCGCGCCGAGAGAGGAGAGCTTGTCGTTGTCGAACTCCACGCACAGGGAGCATACAGAAAGAATATCCCGCAGGGCCTCGGAAGCGAGCTCTCGTCTTCGGATGCTTTCTGCCGAGAACGGTGTCGTCGCGAGGACTATGCCTGTGGCCCCCTTCACATGCGCGATCGAGGAAAGCAGCCTGGTTCCGAGACTCCCAGAGACCCCACCGAGCCCGCACATCATGAATGCGACCTCCGTGTTGTTGAAAATGTCGAGGAGCTCATGGCCTACGATCGACGGCAGCTTTCTCATCAGTTCGGGACCCGTGTCTGATACGCCAATCAGCCGGTCCTGGCCGACAAGCACCTTCCTGTCGGCATGAGAGCGTGCAAGGTCTGCGGAGGAGCTTGAGAACGCTACAGCGGGGAACGGAGCTCCCTCGATGATGTTGCATCCCGCGCTTCCTACGCCGAACAACTTGGTCCTAACACGCTGGTCTTCAGCTGACTGTGAGAATCGCACTCTGTAGTTTGGCATCCCGGCACATTGATGAGCGTACTTCATATTCAACCTTTCACGGAGCGGGGCAACCTAGCGTTCCTGTGGAAGATGAAGCCGGCTCAATGATGACGCTTAAGTAAGATGAAACATATCCGCCAGCCAGGAAACGCTGGCTACCCCGACCCGCTCGAGTACGGTGCAGTTAGAATGCTAGATCTGCAGACGGGCTTTCTCATAGAAATGGCAATCGTCATCGCCGTGGCGGCTGTCATAGTTGTGGTCTTCAATCGCTTCAGACAGCCCCTGATCCTTGGATATCTGGTCGCGGGAATGGTCGCCGGGCCATTCGTCGTGGGAGCGGAATTCAGCGTAGAATCTGAGTTGGGCGGAGATCCGATCACGATCACGGCTGAACCAGTGGTCCAGATGCTGGCGCGATTGGGCATCGTTCTCTTGACTTTCTCCATAGGTCTCGAATTCAGCTTCAAGCAACTGCGGAAGATTGGCATCACCGTGATCGCCGCCGCCTCAGTGGAGATAATACTGATGATCGGCGTCGGATACCAACTCGGCCTTGCTCTGGGCTGGGGCGTTCTGGAATCAAGTCTTCTCGGCGCGATGCTGTCCATCTCCTCAACCATGATCATCGTTAGGTCTCTCAAGGAGAGCGGAGGACTGGACAACGAGAAAGCCCGATTGGTCGTTGGACTACTCGTGGTCGAGGATTTTGCTGCTGTGCTGATACTAGCAGTCGTCTCCGGATTCGTTACCGAAGGAGGAATCACACCTCAAGAGATCACGGAACTGCTCCTGAAGATGGGGCTGTTCGTGGCTGCGTCCATCGTGATAGGTTTGGCGCTTGTGCCAAGACTAGTCGACTATGTTGGGAAACAGCGATCCAGCGAACTCTTGGTGCTCACCGTCATCGGCCTTTGCTTTTCGATGGCAGTCTTCGCAAAGTGGATTGGTGTCTCCGAGGCGATAGGCGCATTCGTCATGGGCGTGATAGTTTCGGAGTCGAAGTTCCTTGGAGATGTCGTGAGGAGAATCGAGCCCATCAAGGACCTCTTCGGTGCGATCTTCTTCATCACTATTGGAATGCTAGTCGATTTGAGCCTATTCCTTGAGCCGAGATTCCTGATAGGAGCGCTTGCTATCACCGTCGTGTTCGTTCTGGCGAAGATGTTCTCATGCAGTGTCTCGACATTCATGTTCGGCTTCGGTGCAAGGAACTCATTGGGTGCTGGCCTAAGCATGGTCTCGATCGGCGAGTTCTCTCTGATGATCGCCGCTGTGGCGATAGGCTCGAATGCCATCGACCCAGATCTATCGATCTACGAGACGATCGTGCTGGTGACGACTCTGTCGGCGCTCATCGTGCCCTACAGCGTCAAGTACTCGAACAAGGTGACCAGAACTGTCGAGACCAGGACTCCAAGGTCGTTCCTCGTCATGGCTTCCTACTTGAACCTTCTCGTGAGGAACATTAGGAACAGGTCGAAAACGTCTCTCAGACTGTCAAACGAGATGAGGGACAGTATAACCAGACTGTTCATCTACATCATCGTAATGGTGACAACACTCATAGTTGCCGTCAACTCCGCATCCATGATCGCGGACCTCGCAGATGCAAGTGGAATCGGGGAGGAGCCGCTACTGTTCGTGGTCGCCACGGGCGCGCTCGTGGTCGTGGCAGCGACAATGTATGGTGTCTGGAGCAGGACGATCAGGCTCATTGAGATATCAACAAGTGAGGCCATGCTCAGCACCAAGTCCGCCGAGAGCATTGGGTACCACGACACCGCCAAAGCATTGAAGTGGGTCTTCCTAGCGTTCTATGTCGTGGTCGGGTTCATCGTTGTCTCTCCCCTAATCCAATCCATCATCCAGCAGGGGGTAGTTTTCGCTATGCTTGCCTGTGCGGTGATTACAGTCGCAGGCGCCGCCTTGTGGAGCTCTGTCAAGACGATCGACAGGAAACTCGAGGAGACCTTCGAAAAGAGGACTTTTGCTGCGCTTGACACGTCATCGGACCTCGCGGAGATTGAGGAGATCATCTCGGCGCTGGAGCGTGGCGGAAGGTGAGACTTGTCCACATTTCGGACACGCACCTCGGGTTCAGCGCCTACTCCAAGCTTGATTCTGAAGAGGGCATCAATCAGAGGGAACTGGATATCTACCACGCGTTCGAGCGTGCCATCGACAAAGCAATCGCACTCAAACCTGACATTGTCGTGCACTCTGGTGACCTCTTCGATTCGGTCAGGCCTCAAAACCGGGCGATTGATTTCGCGCTCAAGCAGTTGATCCGGCTCTCACACGCGGGCATTGAGACCGTGCTCATATCCGGAAACCATTCGACTCCGAGATTGCGTGAAACCGGCAACATCTTTCGAATCTTCGAGCATCTCGATCACATACATTCTCTGCATGAACCAGGGATCGCCAAGATGACGATCGGAGGTGCGCACGTGGTCGCCATCCCACACTCCGCGAACCCATCTATAGCGGAGCTAGCGGCGAAGGCGACGCCGTCGAAGGACGCAGAGTCTAACATACTTGTACTTCACGCCGGGATACTCGGTTCTGACGTCTATAGGATGGACGAGTTCAACGAGCAGGCCGTCCCGGTCACCGCGCTGGACAAGGGTTGGGACTATGTGGCCCTCGGTCACTACCACCAGCACAACAACGTCGCTGGCAACGCGTACTACTCAGGGTCGACCGAGAGAATAGGCTTCGGCGAGGTCGACCAGAAGAAAGGGATCGTTGAAGTGGACCTCACCACTCACACCGTTCGATTCCACGAACTCGGAATAAGAGATATGCTGGACCTGCCCGCACTTGACGCTACGGGGCTCGCGTCCTCCGAGATCCTCAGCGAATCGAGGAAGCTCGTCAGCGGGGCTGGGATCGAGGAGAAGATCGTGAGGATGGTGATAGTGAACGTGGCCGCTGATGCGTACCGGTCGCTGGACGTTCCCGCGATCAGACAGCTAGGTTCCAGTGCGCTCCACTTCGAGCTGAGAGTTGACAGGCAGGACAAGGATGAGCGGACCGAAAGCGGCGATACGCAGATAGGTCTGCTCGCCGACGAGTTCAAGAAGTTCGTCTCCAAGTTGGAGTACTCGGATGCGAAGAAGGCTCGGTTGTTGGAACTCGGCATGCCCTACTTGGAGCGTGATGACCAGTGAGGATCAACTATCTCGAGCTAAGGAACTACAGACGGTTCAAGCAACTGAGACTGCAGTTCCCCGATGGCATCGTCGGAGTCCTCGGCCTCAACGGAGTCGGCAAGACGACCTTGATTGAGGCGATCGCTTGGGCGCTCTTCGGGAACGTCGAAGAGGTTGTGAGAACCTCCAGGGAGAGCGTACGCAGGGCAGGCGCGGCCTCGAACGAGAACTGCGTGGCTGTCCTTGAGTTCCAGCTGGGAGATTCTGAATACAGGATAGAAAGGGAGATGGGAGGAAAGAGCCTCTCGATGAAAGCCGAAATAAGGGCGAAGAATAGAGTCCTCGCGACAGGCGATAAGGATGTGAGGCGCGCCGTCGAGAAGCTCATCGGGATGGACCACAAGTCTTTCTTCACTTCAGTTTTCGCGAGGCAGAAGGAGCTGAACGCTCTTCAGAATGTAGCTCCTGGGGAGCGTAAGAAGGTTGTTCTGAGGATGCTCAGAATCGACGCTGTCGACGACGTCCTGGCTGAGGTCCGCGCCGACCGTAAAGAGACTCTGGCCAGGGTTTCCGGCGCTGAGAAGAGTCTCCAGACAGAGGACGGCCGTGACAAGGACAAGGTCATTACGGAGAGGATGCCAGGTCTCACGCTCGCCTCTGAAACCGCTTCCAAGGAGCTTGCAGCATCTGAGAGACTTGAGAAGGACGCAGCCTCCGCCGTGCAGGGAGCCCAGTCAAGAAGGGACGAACTGAGCAAGGACGTGGATGCATTCAATTCCGCAGCGTCCGACCTGAGAGCGAAGAAAGGTTCAGTGGTTGACCTCCAGAAGAGGCAAAGGAGCATCGAAGCACGGCTTGCGGAAGCACGGAAGAGACTGGAGAAGCTTCCCCAGCTTGAGAAGGACGATTCCAGGTGGAAGGAGGTCAGCGATAGAAAGGAACTCCTGGACAAGGAGAAGGTCATGTTCGAGCGCATCCGAATGGTCGCGAGCGAGATCGCCTCAGACGAACGGGAGGAGACCAAGCGGAACGAGGAGCTGTCGAAATCGAAGACGGGCCTCACTGGGATTGCCGAACTCGCGGCGAAGATGGCAGAGGTGGAGAGACTCTCCAATCAATGCCAGACCGCAAGATCTGACAAGACCAGCGACATAGGCGCTTTGCGGAACCGGATCGCAGAGAAGAGAGAGTCGATAGAGAAGGACCGCAAGAAGCTCATGGAGATCACGGCTGCAGGCAGAGCGGGGGTCTGTCCGACTTGCGAGCGCACTCTCCAGGACGCATATGAGCTTCTCATTGGGAAACTACGAGATGGCATAGCTGAGGGCGAGAAAGCGGTCGCCGGGCACATCAGCGCCGTCGCAGCGCTCGAAGCGGAACTCACAGATTTCGGAAAGAGGGAAGAGGCCCTGAAGAAGAAACGCCAGAACCTCGACCAGCAGCTCATCAGACAGAAGCAGCTCGAAGCTTCAATCGAAGGGAAGGAGTCCGAGCTGTCCAAGCTGCGCGAGAGGATAACGAAAAGGAAGGCTGATCTCGCGACACAGGGCCAGTCCAGTTACTCTGACATTGAGCATCAAAACGTCCTCAAGGAGCACGTAGACTTGAGGAAGACGCATGACGAATACCTGGAATTGCGCAGTCTGAAGGCACAGACCGACGGCTATCGCAAAGAGCTTGATGATATTGAAGAGGCCGTCAAGAAGGGAATCATTGAGGAGAAGCAGTACGAATCGATAGTCAAAGAGCTTGAACCAAAGAAGGTCCTTTACGATTCAACAATCAAGGAACTTGACCTTAAAATGGAGCAACTGTCGAAGGCCAAGGATGCGGTCAGGAGACTCTCATCCACGCGCGAGCGTGCGGAAGGCGATCTGGAAAGGTCGAGGAAGGAACTCGCGGAGATCGTCCGTTTGAAGAAAGCTATCGAGGAGGACAGGAAGCGAGCTGATGAGTTCTCTCTGCTCGAGGATGTGGTTTCGAGTTTCAAGGACCACTTGATTGCACGGGTGGCACCGGCCCTTTCCGACCTGACATCCAGAGGCCTCGAGTCGATGACCGAGGGGAAGTACTCGAAGGTCGAGCTAGATGACAACTACGAGATGCGCATCGATGACCAGGGTCAGCTATACCCGGTCAATCGATTCTCAGGGGGTGAGGCCGACCTTGCTAACCTCAGCCTCCGCTTGGCGATCTCAAGGATAATCGCTGACCGGACCGGGGCGGTCCCAATGAACCTCCTCATTCTCGACGAGATATTCGGGTCCCAGGACCCAAACAGGAAGAGGAGCGTGATGGCCGCCCTTTCCCGGCTGTCGAACCAGTACCGCCAGATATTCCTCATCACTCACATCGAGGACGTGAAGGACTCGGTGAACTACGTCATCAAGGTGGAAGAGCAGGAAGATGGCACGAGCAGCGCGTCGCTGGTCTCCTAGGATCCGAACTCGCCGAGCTTCTTCTGATCCTGTATGTCAATGTCCTTCTCCTCGTGTGGGACCGAAAGAAGGTCCATCATCTGGAAGGCGTTCTTGACGGCCTTCGCCCTCCCGTGGTTGTTGAAGTATATCCTGGTGATCGTGCTGTTGGCAACCAGTTCCTGCAACCGGGGTTTCCAAGCCTCAAGCTGATCCAATGAGTACAGGAAGTCGTACCTGTTTATCCTGTAGTCGTCCTCCGACTCGTCCTTGAACCAGATGTCGTAGTTGCGCCCGTGGAAGCGAACATATGCATGCTTGGCTGTGAGTGAGCGAGTCATGGGGAACCCTGGTCCATCGACTATGACGTTCGCCACACCGAATTCCTGCAGCGTCTCCAAGGCGTCTGCCGAGAGCTCGTTGCGCTTCTCGTTCAGCCAGGTGTGGTGTCTGAATTCGACTGCATAGTCGTACGTGTCCGTGTGCAGCATCTGGAACAGGGCGCGGAGCTTACCCAGCGAGTCCCTTCCTTCCAACTTGAAGTACGGAGACAGTTGGATGAGCACGCTACCCAGCAGGCCCTCGTCGGCGAGTGGCTTGACACAGATGTCTTCGAAGCTGGAAGCCTGGGCAGCCGCCTTGTCTGCGTCGGCTTTGAGGATAGACTCATGGGTCACAAGCTGCGGAAGCTT
>Ga0214474_1001172_pt1 | contig 12193 bp, 20 predicted proteins | sample RVTome_2_FD_187335 | JGI IMG/M metagenome (GOLD analysis project Ga0214474, IMG submission 187335) | Soil microbial communities from uranium-contaminated site in the Upper Colorado River Basin, Wyoming, United States - RVT95D214 HiSeq ...
TATCTTTATGAATAATAATCTCGGTCTTATTGCAGTAGCCGGCCATGGCCTCGTCTATGCTGTTGTAGACTATCTCGTAGACCAGGTGGTGCAGGCCGTGTTCGTCGGTGCTGCCGATATACATGCCCGGGCGGCGTCTCACCGCCTCCAGGCCATCCAGAACCCGGATATCTTCGGCGGTATAATCTTGCTGAGAGTTGTTTGTACTCTTTTTAGTTTGTTTTTTCGGCATAGCTACAGAAAACCCTTTTATATTTTTGGTTTTTTATTGGATATTCGAGATTGAACATAATGGGCTGGCAAGCAATCTGTAAATACCATATTTAGTGCCTGCCTGTCCCCAATGTACAAGGGATTGCATTGACTGTATTTTACCACATTTCCCCGAAAACTGAAAGCCCGTATCTACTATTTCCTCTCCCTGGGTAGGAAGGGTGGGCAGGCATCCAGCGAGGATTTACTCGCGTCGTCCTTCCTTTATATTATGGCGTTGCTTATCAAATATTAGGAGGTCGTTGTCAGTACTGAGACAGTCAAGGCAGGTCAATCGAAATTGTCAACGTGTTGACTTTGTTGTATACTTGTGTTATATTGCTGCTTTGTGTCTACTAGCCATTAGTCTGGGTTCCGAAAACCTGATTAAGCCGGCTGGTTGAACCGGGGCGAAACCCTTTGGGGAAGTAGACCGGTGGACAACTAGGTGGCTTTTTAATTGTAAAGACATAAATAAAGGAATTGAAATGCCTACGGTAAATCAATTAGTCAGAAAGGGACGGCGGAAGCTGCCCAAACGGACCAAAGCTCCGGCATTGGGCATTACTCACAATACCCTGAAGAATATAACTCGGCGAGATACACACTCGCCACAGAAACGAGGGGTTTGTGTGATGGTCAAGACGATGACGCCGAAGAAACCAAATTCGGCTTTACGCAAAATCGCCCGTGTACGGCTGACCAACGGCATCGAAGTCACAGCTTACATACCGGGCGAAGGCCATAATTTGCAGGAACACTCGGTGGTGCTCATCCGTGGCGGCAGAGTAAAGGATTTACCCGGAGTCAGGTATCATATCGTCCGGGGCGCTCTGGATACCAGTGGGGTGGAAAATAGGCAGCAGGGGCGGAGTAAGTACGGTGCCAAGAAGGGCAAAGCTGTGAGAATTGCGGGAGTTCCCTCGGGTGAAGCATTGGGCACACCAGCAGTAAGTAAAACAGTCAAAACTTCGGGTGAGGAATAAATGCCACGGCGAGCTAGAGTAGTAACCAGAAAAATCAGGCCCGATTCAAAATACGGAAGCGTTACCGTATCCATACTTATTAATAAAATGATGTTCGGCGGTAGGAAAGCTACGGCCGAACGTGTTATTTACGACGCTATGGATATAGTCAATAAGAAGTTAAGCACAGAACCTTTGCCGGTTCTGGAACAGGCGCTTAAGAACGCTACACCGGTACTTCAGGTGAAATCGCGTCGCGTCGGCGGCGCTACTTATCAGGTGCCGGTTGAGGTTGACCCCGACCGCGGGCTGTCTCTGGCTATGCGCTGGGTAATTAGCTTTGCCAGAGCACGCGGCGGTAAATCTATGGCGGAAAAACTGGCGGCCGAGCTTGTTGATGCTTCTCAGGGCCAGGGGGCAAGCATTAAGAAGCGTCAAGATACTCATAAGATGGCCGAGGCAAATAAGGCTTTTGCTCATTATCGATGGTAATTACAGCAGGAATTAAATCCCAACAGCCCAAAAAGGCCGTTGGAATAGGAAACAATGTCATGACCCGGACTTTTCCTTTAGATAAGGTGCGGAATATAGGCATCATAGCGCATATCGATGCCGGTAAGACAACCGTTACCGAGAGAATTTTGTTTTATACGGGACGTACCTACAAGGTTGGTGAGGTGGACGATGGTACAGCGGTTATGGACTGGATGGCGCAGGAGAGGGAGCGGGGGATTACGATTACCGCAGCCGCTACTACCTGCCACTGGCAGGAACACCGTATAAATATCATCGATACGCCGGGGCACGTCGATTTTACCGCTGAGGTGGAGCGCAGCCTCCGGGTACTGGATGGCGGCGTGGTGGTGCTGGATGCCGTGGCCGGAGTTGAGGCTCAATCGGAGACGGTATGGCGGCAGGCGGACAGATATAAGGTACCCAGAATTTGCTTTATCAATAAGATGGACAGGGTCGGTGCCGATTTCTATCACACCGTGGATATGATTGAGGAACGGCTGCGGGCCAAACCTATACCGATACAGGTTCCCTGGGGTAAAGAAAGTCAATTTAAGGGAATAATAGATTTAGTCGAAAATAAAGCCTGGCTGTTTTCTGACGACTTTAATGTTCCGCCCGTCGAGTCGCCGATGCCGGCAGAGGAGAAAGAAGAAGCAGCCAGACGCAGGCTGTTGATGATTGAAAGACTGGCTGAGAACGATGACCATTTAATGTTACTTTATGTTGAAGGTAAAGAAATCGGCAGCGAGCAGATTAAAGCTGCCGTGAGAAGGTTGACTCTGACTAATCGCATAGTGCCGGTATTTTGCGGAACTGCGTTGAGGAATAAAGGAATACAGCCACTGCTCGATGCGATTGTCGATTATCTACCTTCACCGTTGGACGTACCGCCGCTCAGTGTTATCGATTTGCAAACCGGTGAGGCCGATATCCGGCCGGCCAGCGATGACGCTCCTTTTTCGGCTCTGGCTTTTAAGGTAGTAGCTGACCCGTTTATGGGCAGGCTGGTTTATTTTCGTGTTTATTCAGGTAAAATCCAGGCGGGAAAGCAAGTGCTCAACTCGAGTAAGGGGCGCAAGGAGCGTTTGGGCAGGTTGATTCTTATGCATGCCAATCGCCGGGAGGAAATTGAAGAGGCTGATACCGGCAGCATTGCCGCCACGTTGGGCTTAAAAGACACCTTCACGGGGGACACGTTATGCGACCCGGCCAAGCCGGTGCTTCTGGAAACTATACGTTTCCCTGAGCCGGTGCTGTCGATGGTCGTAGAACCTAAGAGCAAGGCCGACCAGGATAAACTCGGCGAAGCCATGAATAAGCTTTCGGAAGAAGACCCCACCTTTAAAGTGCGCACCGATGCAGAAACGGGGCAAACCCTTATTTCCGGGATGGGCGAATTGCACCTGGAGGTTTTAATAGACCGTATGCTCCGCGAGTTTAACGTGAAGGTGAGCGTCGGTAAACCGCAGGTAGCTTATAAGGAGACCATTACCGTATCGGTAGAAGCAGAAGGTAGATTTATACGGCAGTTCGGAGGCCATGGACAATACGGTCATGTATGGCTCAAGCTAGAGCCGGGAGAAAGGGGCAGCGGATTCAGGTTCGTGGACCAAATTCGTGGTGGAGATGTACCCAAGGAGTATATTCCGGCAATTGAAGCCGGCGTGAAGGAAGCTCTGGAAAACGGTGTGGTCGCTGGCTATCCGATAGTAGATATCAAGGCGGCTCTGTATGACGGCAGCTTCCATGAGGTGGATTCCTCGGATTTAGCTTTCAAAATGGCGGGTTCCATAGCCCTGAAGGAGGGCGCTAGAAAGGCTAAACCCGTAATCCTGGAACCTATTATGAAATTAGAGGTAGTAATGCCGGCCCAATTCCTGGGCGAGGTCATCGGAGACCTGAATTCGAGAAGGGGACACATTGATGGTATCGAGACTCACGGTGAAACTTGTGTGGTTCGGGCTCTGGTTCCTCTAGCCGACACTTTTGGTTACGCCACTGCTCTCAGGTCGCTGAGCCAGGGCAGAGCAACCTATTCACTAGAGTTTTACTGTTACAGAGAGTTACCAGCCAACCTGGCTGAGCAGATAGAGGTAAGGGTCAGGGGTAGATAATGCCTAAACAAAAGATTCGAATCAAAATCAGGGGATATGACCACAGATTGGTTGACCAGTCCGTGGAGCAAATTGTGGAGACTGCGGAGCGTACCGGTGCTGTCGTAGTTGGCCCGGTACCACTGCCGACTCAAATCGAGAAGTTTTGTGTTATTCGCTCTCCCTTTATCGATAAAGATTCACGTGAACAGTTCGAAATGCGTACACACAAGCGCCTTATCGATATCCTCGGGCCGACTTCAAAAACCATAGACGCATTGACTCAGCTCCAGCTGCCCTCCGGGGTGGAAATAGATATCAGGTTGTAGCCATAAAATGATTCAGGGTTTAATCGGTAGAAAAGTAGGTATGACACAACTTTTCCAGGATGACGGAGAAGTGGTGGTGACGGCTATTGAAGCCGGTCCTTGCTTTGTTATTCAAGTAAAGACCGAGGCCAAGGATGGTTATAACGCTGTTCAACTGGGCTTTGGAGAAGCTAAGGCACTTAGCTCTCCGAAGAAAGGTCATGTTAAGGATATTGGTCAGTTGAAACATCTCCGGGAGTTTCAAGTTGATGATGTCAAGTCTGTTCAGGTAGGGCAGAAGGTTGACGCTGATATGTTTAAGCCCGGCGATTTAATTAATGTTATCGGCATATCAAAAGGTAAGGGTTTTGCCGGTGTGGTCAAGCGCCATCATTTTGCCGGTGGACCTAAGACCCACGGGCAGTCCGACCGCCATCGAGCTCCGGGCTCGATTGGTGCCACGACGTCACCGGGACGTGTATTTAAGGGATTACGCATGGCAGGGCACATGGGAGATAGGCGAGTCACACAGCGCAATCTTAAAGTGCTCAATGTAGATTTGGCCCGCCACTTGCTGCTGGTCAGGGGGGCAGTGCCCGGTGCCAGGAAGGGGCTGTTGCTCATCAAGAAAGCCGGTGGGGGATAAATAGAGTGCAAGTTCAGGTCTATAATTTGAAGGGTAAAGCAACCCGGAAAATCGAAATAAAGGACGATGTCTTTGCTGTTTCCTTTAATGAGGCTGTGGTGCATCAAGCGTTAGTCAGGCAGCTGGCCGACCGGCGTCTGGGAACTGCTGATACTAAGAAAAGAGGCGAGGTCACTGGCAGCGGCAGGAAAGTACATGCACAAAAGCATACCGGGCGGGCGCGTCGCGGTGACATCAGGTCGCCCATGCTCAAAGGCGGGGGCGTCGCTTTCGGTCCCCATCCCAGGAGCTATAGGCAGGATATGCCCAAAAAGATGCGCCGTCTGGCTTTGAAGTGCGTCCTTTCGGATAAAGCAGGCAGCGGAGAGTTGAAAATTGTGGATAAACTCGAGTTTGACAGCTTGAAAACGAGGGCGGTGCTGGATATGTTGATAGCGCTGGGTATCGGCGATTCTGTAATCATCGCCACCGCTGAAGCTAAAGCTGATTTGGTTAAATCGGCGCGTAATTTAGCGGGCGTCAAAACAATACCGGCGCCTTTGCTTAGCGTCGGTGAATTACTGTCATATAAGGATATAGTAATGGATGTCAACGCGATTCGGAAGGTGGAACAGATTTGGGGTGAAAAGCCGGTAGCGAAGGCGGCGGCTAGCACTGGATAAGATTCTGAGGTTTTGTTAAGTATGCATCCTTATCAAGTAGTAAAAAGACCTTTGATAACTGAAAAGGCTACCATTATGAAGGAAAGAAGTATGTATGCCTTTGAAGTTATGAAAGAGGCTAACAAGCGACAAGTTAAGGAAGCCGTAGAGCTTGCCTTCAAAGTTAGTGTCGTTAAAGTTACGGTTATGATTGTCCCGGGGAAGATGAGAAGAATGGGCAAACGGCAGGCACTGACGCCGGCTTGGAAGAAGGCAATAGTCACGCTGGCACCGGGAGAAAAGATAGAATTTTTCGAAGGCGTTTAATTAAAGTAGGGGAATAGAATTGGGCTCAGTAATTAAGAAACGCAAGAAAAAAATGGCGAAGCACAAGCATCGCAAGCTCCTGAGAAAGACACGATGGCAAAGGAGGCATCCCTAGAATTAAGGGATGTAAGCTTTGGCGTTAAAAACTTATAACCCAACATCACCTGGCAGGCGGGGCATGGTTAGCGCCTCTTTTGAGGAAATAACCAAGACAGTTCCCGAGAGATCACTATTGTTGCCGATTAGGAAAAAAGCAGGGCGTAACAATAGAGGTGTAGTAACGGTGCGGCATCGGGGTGGCGGAGCCAAACGTAGATTACGGATAATTGATTTTAAGCGAGATAAAGTTGGCGTTCAAGGGAAGGTAGCTACCGTTGAATATGACCCAAACCGCTCGGCCCGCATTGCTCTTATTTATTACGTCGACGGAGAGAAACGATACATTCTGGCGCCCCTGGGTCTCAATGTGGGTGACACTATAATGGCCGGAGAAGGGGCGGAGATAAAACCCGGTAATACCCTGCCGCTAAGCACCATTCCGGATGGCACATTAATTCATAACCTTGAATTTGAACCGGGGAAAGGCGGGCAGATAGTGCGTAGCGCCGGTACAGCGGCGCAGCTAGTGGGTAAAGAGGGCAAATATTCACTTATTCGTTTACCTTCCGGTGAGGTGCGGCGCTTTTTAAGCAATTGCGTGGCTACAATAGGACAAATAAGCAATGTCGAACACCAGGGTATACGGTTTGGCAAGGCCGGGCGCATCAGATTGTTGGGACGGCGGCCTCAGGTTCGAGGCTCGGCCATGACGCCGCGTGACCACCCTCATGGAGGGGGCGAGGGTAGAGCGCCCAGGGGAATGACACCCAGCACGCCGTGGGGTAAGCCAGCCCTGGGTCCGAAGACACGTAATAACAAGGCTTCAGATAGATTAATTGTCAAGCGACGGAAATAAGAAGGTAATTAAGAGGGTAGAACAGAATGTCACGCTCATCTAAAAAAGGTCCTTATTGTGACGCCAAGTTACTTAAGAAGATAACAACGCTCAATCGCTCCGGTGAGAAGGTAGTGATAAAGACCTGGTCACGTGCCTCTACCGTCATGCCGGAAATGATAGGCCATACAATTGGTGTACACGACGGCCGGCGGCATGTGCCTATCTTTATCACCGAGAATATGGTAGGTCACAAGCTGGGCGAATTCGCGATAACCCGGACATTCCGGGGACATGTTAGTAAGGCAACAGTAACTGTTCAGCCAAAAAAACCGGAGCCGGTGTAGACGATGAAAGTAGCATCCGTATCTAAAGATGTTCGTGTTTCGTCTCGTAAAGTCAAGCTAATTGTAGACATGGTACGAGGTAAAAAAGTCGATGAGGCTTTGACCATCCTCAGGTTCCTGCCGCGCACGCTGGCAGCACAGGCTGTGGCAAAAACAATTAAATCGGCGGCAGCAAATGCGGAAAACAATTTCCAGATGGAACCTACTGGGCTTAAGATAACCGATATCTTTGCCAATGAGGGACATACTTTCAAGAGATTCCGGGCACAAGCCAGGGGGCGGGTTAATCCTATTTTGAAGCGAAGTACTCATATAAATGTTTTTGTTGCCGAGGAGGAAGGGCAAAGTGGGACATAAGGTTCACCCTTACGGTTTTAGAATCGGTATCATTAGAGGCTGGAGTGCTAAGTGGTACGATGTGAAGCACTATGCCGAGTTTCTGCTTGAAGATTTAAAGTTGCGCCGGGCTATTGATGAAAGGTGCACCGACGGCGGCATTGCCAGGACAGAAATCGACCACCAGGGTAATGAAATTCTGGTAACTTTGTTTTCTTCGCGTCCCGGCATTGTTATTGGCAGAGGAGGACAGCGCGCTGAAGAATTGAGGTCATACTTGGAGGACATCGGTGGCAAGAGAGTGCGGCTGTCGATAAAAGAGGTTGAGCAACCTGAGCTTGAAGCTCGTTTAGTGGCCAGGAATGTAGCTGACCAGCTTGAACGTCGGATGGCTTTCAGAAGAGCCATGAAACAAGCAGCTTTCAGGACAATGCAAGCTGGAGCTAAAGGAGTGAAGATAAGCTGTGCCGGAAGGTTGGGCGGCAACGAGATTGCTCGCCGTGAAACTACCCTTCAGGGCCAGTTACCGTTACATACACTTACCGCCGATATTGACTATGGTTTTGCCGAAGCTCGCACTACGCTGGGCAATATCGGAGTTAAGGTCTGGGTTTACAAAGGTCATATTTATCCTGAAGTAAGGAGAGAAAGTGCTACAGCCGAAGCGAGTGAAGTATCGTAAAACTCATCGAGGGCAAAGGAGAGGCAAGGCTCATTCCGGGAGTACTATTGTTTTTGGTGAGTTCGGGCTGCAGGCTCAAGAAGCGGCATGGTTGACCTCCAGGCAGATTGAAGCTGGTCGCCGGGTCATCGTTCGTTATCTACGCCGCGGTGGTCAGATGTGGATTCGTATATTTCCGGATAAGCCGGTGACAAAGAAACCGGCGGAGACGCGGATGGGCAGTGGTAAAGGTGCTCCTGATCACTGGGTAGCCGTGGTCAGGCCGGGAAGAATGCTATATGAAATAGGTGGCATAAAAGAAAATATGGCCAAGGAAGCATTGCATTTAGCTGCTTATAAACTACCTATTGCTACCAGGTTTGTAGCCAAAGAGACGGTTAAGGAAGAGGTAACAAGTTGAAGGTCGACGAAGTTCGTGCTTTAGCCGATGCGGAATTATTAAAGCGGCTAGGTGAAGCCCGCCAGGAGCTTTTTAATTTAAAAATTCGCCTATCTACCCGGCAGCTGGCCAATCACCGTGAGCTGCCTAAGGTCAAGAAGAAAATCGCCAGAATGGAGACAATATTGAAAGAGAGGGAGCTTGGCATAAGATAGCTTATGAAAGAGAATCGAAAAACGAGAACCGGCACCGTAATCAGCGATAAGATGGATAAAACGGTGATAGTATTGGTGGAAAGCTTAAGACGTCACCCTCGTTATAAGAAGGTAGTCAGGGAGGCGTCCAAATTCAAGGTCCACGATGCCACTAATACCTGTAAAGTTGGTGACGTGGTAAAGATTGTTGAGACCCGTCCTTTATCTAAAGACAAACGCTGGCGGGTTGTAGAAATAATAGGCAGAAAGGAAGTGGCTGAGAAAGAGCCGGCAGAAGTAATTTAAATTCAGTCAGGTATAGAAGCAGTGATTCAACCTTACACCAGACTAAAAGTAGCCGATAATACAGGAGCCCGACAGATAATGTGTATAAACGTGCCTGGAGGCACGCGGAGGCGGTATGCTACAGTCGGCGATATCATAGTAGGTACGGTGAAGCGAGCCATACCTGGTGGCATAGTAAAAAAGAGCGAAGTCGTTAGAGCAGTAGTGGTGCGTGTAACCAAGCAACATCACCGCCCGGATGGCTCTTATATTAGATTTGATGACAATGCCGCGGTTATACTGGATGATAAAAACAACCCGAGAGGGACTCGTATTTTTGGTCCGGTGGCTAGAGAGCTCCGAGATAAAAATTTTATGAAGATAATATCTCTGGCTCCTGAGGTTCTGTGAAATGAAGATTAGGAAAAATGATACGGTCCTCGTTATCGCCGGCAAAGATAGAGGTAAGAAGGGCAAGGTACGAAAGGCTTTGCCTAAGAACGATAAGGTTATAGTAGAAGGCGTTAATATGATTAAGCGCCATTCCAGAGCTAAAGGTCAAGCCAGGCAGGCCGGCATAATTGAGTTAGAGGCACCGCTGGATATATCTAATGTCATATTGATTTGCAACAAGTGTAATAAGCCGGCCAGGGTGGGCTTTCGTTTTCTCAGCGATGGCAGAAAAGCGAGAATTTGTCGCTCCTGTGACGAAGTAATCGATTGATTGAAAGGTGCATTTTGGCAGTATCGCGCTTGAAGGAAAAATATAACAAGGAAGTAATACCCGAACTAATGAGTAAGTTCGGGTATAAGAATGTGATGCAGGTGCCAAGGTTGAGCAAAATCGTGCTGAATATCGGCCTGGGCGAAGCGATAACAAATCCCAAGGCTTTGGAAAGCGCTGAAAAGGATTTGGCGGCTATTGCGGGACAGCATCCGGTAATCACGAGGGCCAGGCAGTCTATTGCTGCCTTTAAACTCAGAGAAGGCATGCCTATAGGCATGATGGTGATACTGCGTGGCCAAAGGATGTATGACTTCTTCGATAAACTTGTCAGTGTTGTTTTAGCGCGGATGAGGGATTTTCAGGGAGTGTCCCGGGATTCGTTCGATGGCCAGGGCAACTATACCCTGGGAATTAAAGAACAGATAGTTTTCCCTGAGATTGACTATGATAAAGTGGATAAGCCCAGAGGATTCGAAATAACCATCGTTACCACTGCAGACAGCAATGAGGAAGGCAGGAGCCTGCTCGAGTCTCTGGGCATGCCTTTTAGAAGGAGTTAGATTTCAGACAATGGCAAAATTATCTATGATTTTAAAATCACAGCGTCCTCCTAAGTACAAAGTGCAGCACCGGAGCAGATGCAAATTGTGCGGCAGGCCGCGTGGCTATATACGCAAATTCGGTTTGTGCCGCATTTGTTTTCGTCAGCTGGCTTTAAAGGGTGAAATCCCGGGGGTTAGAAAATCTAGCTGGTGATTGAAAGCGCTGGAGGCATAAATTAATGGTCACTGATCCGATAGCCGATATGTTAACTCGAATTCGAAACGCAATCATGGCACACCATGACAGCGTGCAAATGCCAGCTTCAAGAATTAAACTATCTATCGCTAAAATACTTAAAGGTGAGGGATTTATTACCGATTATACTGTTCTCAAGGGCAAGCCGCAGCGGGTAATTAAAATATCTCTCAAGTACATAAACGGGCGCCCTGCCATTGCCGGTTTAGAAAGAGCCAGCAAGCCGGGGCTAAGATTATATGTCGGCGGTCATGAAATTCCCCGCGTCTATGGTGGGCTTGGTATTTCTATTTTGTCCACATCAAAGGGAGTCATGTCCGGCCAGGAGGCATGGCACAAAAATATCGGCGGTGAATTATTATGCTACATTTGGTAAGTAGGCTTAAGGAGAATAGTTCGTGTCTCGAATAGGACTAATGCCTATACCTGTGCCTCAAGGTGTCAAAGTCAACATTAAAGGCAATGAGGTGACGGTAGAAGGCGGTAAGGGTAAGCTGGTACGCTTATTCCACCCTGATATTTCTATTACGTTGAAGGATGGAAATTTGATAGTGGCGCGCCCTACCGATAATAGAAATCATCGCGCCTTGCACGGTTTAACCAGGAGTCTTTTGAATAACATGGTTGAAGGCGTAACCAAGGGCTTTGAAAAGGGCCTTGAATTGAGCGGCGTTGGTTACCGAGCACAAAAAGCCGGCAATAAACTATCTCTGCAAATTGGGTTCAGCCATCCGGTAGAGTTTACGCCTCCGGCTGGTGTGGAGATTGTAGTGGAAGGGACTAACCGTATCAAGATTATTGGCAGTGATAAGGAACTTGTAGGAGAGACAGCAGCGCAAATTAGGGCTCTGCGGCACGTGGACTCATACAAAGGCAAAGGTATTAAGTACACCGGAGAGAGACTCCGTCTGAAACCCGGCAAAGCGGGCAAAGCAGCTCTGAAAGGATAATAAGCATTGGCGGTAAGGACTGATACAAGAGTAGCACGAAAGCGAAGGCACGAGCGGGTTAGAGCCAGGGTAATTGGCACTAATGCTAGACCGAGGCTTTGCGTTTTCCGCAGCTTGAAAAATATTCACGCTCAGGTTATAGACGATTCTACAGGATATACGCTGGTTTCGGCGAGCAGTCTGGACGCGGATATAAAGGAGAAAATCTCGGGGAAGAAAAAATCGGAAGTTGCTGAACAAGTTGGCTCCCTCGTGGCTCAGCGTGCCCTGAACAAAGGCATTAAAAAGTTAGCTTTCGATAGAGGGGGCTACAAGTATCATGGACGAATTAAAGCTCTGGCGGAAGCTGCCAGAAAAGCTGGTCTAGATTTTTGAGGTTTACAGATGAAAGCAATTAAGAGATTAATTCAAGAAAAAACCCGAGTTGATGCTAGCGAGCTTGAACTCAGCGAGAAGCTGGTGTCACTTAACCGCATAACCAAGGTTGTCAAAGGCGGTAAGCGTCTTCGTTTTAGGGCGCTGGTAGTTGTCGGCGATGGCAACGGGCATGTCGGAATGGGTCTGGGTAAGGCCAAGGAAGTGCCGGAGGCAATTCGCAAGGCTGGTGTTAGAGCTCGGAAAGGGCTTTATAAAGTAACTATGTCAGCGACTACCATACCTCACGAGGTTCTGGCTAAATCGGGAGCGGCGAAGGTATTACTTAAGCCGGCATCACCCGGGACGGGTGTTATCGCGGGCGGCAGTATTCGCTCGGTGCTTGAAGCTGCGGGTATAAAGGATGTGCTTAGCAAGTCTCTGGGTAGCTCTAATCCT
>Ga0214474_1001173_pt1 | contig 12192 bp, 10 predicted proteins | sample RVTome_2_FD_187335 | JGI IMG/M metagenome (GOLD analysis project Ga0214474, IMG submission 187335) | Soil microbial communities from uranium-contaminated site in the Upper Colorado River Basin, Wyoming, United States - RVT95D214 HiSeq ...
GAGCCCCATGAGGTGCATCGGAATGAAGGAGAGAATGATTGTAATCGGGATCGTGATGATAGGAACCAGGGCCGATGGTATATGCCAGAGAAAGATCATGATCACGATGCTCACGATGATGAGTTCTTCGATCAGTGTGCCTTTGAGCGTATCAATGGCACGTTCGATTAGATCGGCGCGATCATAGGTTGTCACGATTTCAACGCCAGGAGGAAGGGAAGGCTTTAACTCTTCCAGTTTCGCACGGACTCGCTGGATCACCTTGAGGGCATTCTCTCCGAAGCGCATGATGACGATGCCGCCGACCACTTCTCCTTTACCGTCGAGGTCAGCAACTCCCCTGCGGATGTCAGGCCCCAAGGTGACAGACCCCAGTTGTTTAACAAGAATCGGAGTTCCACCTCCCTTGCTCGTCCCCACGACAATATCCTCAATGTCAGAGACCTTCTTGATATAGCCACGGCCCCGCACCATGTATTCACGGCCTGAAAATTCAAGAAGTCTTCCACCCACATCGTTATTTCCTGTTCGAACAGCATCAATGACCCGGTCGATCGAAATGTTATAGGCCACGAGCTTATTGGGATCTATATTCACCTGGTATTGACGAACAAACCCTCCAATAGGAGCGACCTCAGCCACTCCGGGAACGGCCTGAAGGGCATAGCGCAAGTACCAATCCTGGAAGGAACGTAACTGGGCAAGGTCATTCTTTCCTGTCTTATCGACAAGGGCATATTGGAAGACCCAGCCGATGGCCGTTTCATCACGGGCCAATTCAACATTCACGCCTTGGGGGAGTTTCGGCAGGATGTTGCTCAGATATTCGAGGGTCCGTGATCGGGCCCAGTAAATGTCTGTGCCGTCCTCGAAAATAACATACACATAGGAGTAGCCAAAATCAGAGAACCCTCGTATATCTTTCACCTTCGGAACGCCAAGAAGAGCCGAGGTGATTGGATAAGTCACCTGATCTTCGATGATGTCTGGGCTCCGGTCCCAGCGCGAGTAAATGATCACCTGTGTATCGGAAAGGTCGGGAATGGCATCAAGGGTAATATTTTTGATGGACCAAAAACCTGCTAGGACAGCCATCCCGATGAAGATAATAACCATGAACTTATTATGGGCACAAAGCTCAATCAATTTATTAATCATTGAAAAACCCTCATGTCCTCAAGAAAGTTTGGAGTAATTCGTTCACTTTCCATGCCCAGCATGTGCCGAACCAACCCCCGCCATCGCTTCTTTGAGTTTCGATTCAGAGTCAATTAAGAAATTGGCGCTCGTCACAACCCTCTCACCCACCTTGAGTCCTTTGGTTACCTCATAGTAATCATCCACTTTGGCTCCCACCTTCACCTCTCTTGGTTCAAAATAGCCAGATCCTTTATCAATGATCACCATCTGCCGGATACCGGTATCGATGACCGCTCCTTCTGGGACCACCAATTTCTGCCCTAAGTGAATCTTGATCTCCACATTGGCATACATCTCCGGTTTAAGCTTCCCCTGAGCATTTGGAAATTCAAACCTCACCTTGGCCGTTCGAGTATTGGGATCAAGGGCAGGGTAGATATAGATTGCTTTTCCGGTAAAGGTCTCCCCTGGGAGGTAGGATAACTGGATAGCGGCTTGCTGGCCCACATGGACAAAGGGAAGTTCATACTCATAAATATCCGCAATCAGCCATACAATCGAGAGATCGGCCAGTTTGTAGAGAGCCATGCCTGGCATCACATTCATCCCTTGATAGGCCGTTTTTTCGAGAACAAACCCGGTGAAGGGCGAATAGAGGGTAAGCGTCTTTTTAGCTTCGCCGCCCTCTTCCAGGGACCTAATCTGATCAACACTAATATCCCAGAGTTTGAGGCGGCGTTTGGCAGACTCAGCCAAGGAGTCTCCGCTCCCAGCCACCTCCGGGAAGGGGCTCTTCTTTAGATCCTTCCTTGCCTTGAGAGCGAGGAGGTATTCTTCCTGAGTAGCAACCAGTTCCGGGCTGTAGATCGTGAGAAGGGGGTCTCCTTTCCTGACGAATTTGCCTGTGAAATCGATATAAAGATCTTCAATCCAACCCCCTATCTTGGGTGAAACCATAACGATCCTTTTCTCATCATAATCGACCTTGCCTACAGTTCGGATTACCTTCTCAAGGGGTTTCGATTCAACCACCCCAATTTTTACCCCAATCAATTGCTGTTTTTCTGGGGAGACTTGAACGGCCCCGGAAGATACCTCCTGTACTTTCCCTTCCTTCTGGATCGACTCCATGGTGAGGTTCTTCATATCAAGATCGTCACCTTTTTTTGCCTCCTGCTTTGCTTCCTGTTTTACCGCTTCTTTATGGCCTTCGTGTTTGGAGGCTTCTTTTCCTTTTCCACATCCGAGAATCAATCCGGGCAGGACGGACAACAAGATAAGAAAAATCCATCGTTTCATTTCTACTCCCCCTTTTTAAAAAGTTGTTTTCCTATAACCGCTCCCAAACTGGCCATGTTTTTTTCATATTCCGTCAATGCCTGATGATATTCCAATTCATACTTATAGAGGGTCATCTGGCTATCAAGCAGTGTCATAAAATCGGCCTTGTTCACCCTATAAGAACTCATGGCTGAATTGATCTGAAGGCTCGCCTGAGGAATGATCCCTGTTTTATAGAGTTCCAGTTGTCTCTCCACTCGCCGGATCATGGAGGTCATATCCGTAATCATGAATAGGACCTCATTCTTCATCGCCTGGTATTGAGCTTCTGCAACCTGGGTGTCGGCCTTCACCTCTGCCACTTTCCGATCCTGTTTCGATTTATAGAAGATGGGAATATTGACCTCCATCATCCCTGTCAACATATTCCGGCGTTTCATCCCCTCTGGCCCGTTATCTCTCTGGCCATAGGCAAACTTGAAATTAAAATCAGGATAATATTCTCTCTTGGCAAGATCATAGGCTTTCTGTTTCATCTCGATCATCTTTTTCATCCCTTTTAAGGTGGGGTTCATGTCCAAAGCCATCTTCTGAAGTTCTTCGATCGAGAAGGAGAAGGTCCTGAAGACCACTTCTTCCGGGGCCCCCATGGACCCCTCCGGCGGCCTGCTAAGCAGGGCATTCAACTTTGCTTCGAGCGCTCTTTTTCTCTGACCCAGCATAATCAACTCATCCACCATCTTGGATACTTCTACATGGGCTTTGATCACATCTTGTTGTATTCCCTCGCCAACGGAATACCGGGTCTCAGCAAGTTTGGCAAAACTTTCCAAAATTTCTTTGTTTCTTTGAATCGCCTCTGTGGCTCGATATACATGGGAAAGTTCGTAGTAAGCTGTCTTTATTTCTTTGATGACCTGATGCACTTTAGCTTGAATTTCAGTGGACACCGCCTCTGCCTCTTTCTCTGCCATCTCTTTCATTAAAGGGCGCTTGCCTGGGAAAGGTAATTTCTGCGAGAGGGAGAACTCCTTCATCGTCATGTCCTCTTCCCGGAAGCTGAAGTTGGTGGGAAGGCTGATGATCCCGAAGCCGAACATTGGATCCTCCAAGGCCGAGGCCTGAGGAACTTTCTCTTTATAGACCCCCCACTTTGCCTTTGCGGCCAGGATCTCCGGGTTGTTTTGAAGCGCTTCTTCAATGAGCTGATCGACATTTAGCAAAGGTCCTTCCGACTGTGCCGAGGAGAACGAGAACGGAAATAGCGACAAGAGAAAAAAGAGGAAAGACCCCAAAAACAGCTGGAATAATTTAGGAATCATTTTACCGCCCTCCTTCAAAGAACACGTATTCAAATACATTCTGAGCAAAGTGGAGTCATTATGTAAATACAGTGAATTCGGTATATTTTCGGTTCCAATACCGTATTTTACCGCACAAGAAGCTCTTGGCCGTCAGCTAAACGCCATGCCAAAATTGGTCTTGGAAATTTGCCTCACAAAATTTCGTTATTCCTCTTTAATGGCGGAAAACTTGGAAAAGACGGACTGGTAGGTTTTTAGCGGGTTTTTTTGAACGAAGCTTGTGATACTCCAGCCAATAATGGATGCCTTGGGATACTTTCATAGTGCACCTCCTTTTGGGGTATTGCTTAATGCTATCATAGGATAAACATATCTACAATAAATTGTCTGGAGAATGGGGTTTCTCTCCTGGCAAGATATCCGCAGTTCAGAATCGCCGTCTAATTGTTTTCTTCCTTAGAATTCCTCAGAAACCTCTGAACAACATTTCTTTAGAATTCAGTACGTTCTTCACTCGAAATGAGGAATATCCCTATCTCTGAAAGCAGATTTGGGTATAACTTTATCGTCCTATTTTCTTTGAGAAAAAAGGACTTTTTGATTACAATATTTCTCTTATGGCAATATTCGATAAAGTCTGAAATACTTAAAAAATGTAGATTAGGTGTGTCATGCCATGCGTAAGGCAGTGAGGGTGTCACTGGCGTTTTCCCCTTAAAGAATATCTGAAAACGTGCTAGGTAATGAGCAAAATTAGGGAAACCAACGATGACCTCTCTACCTACTCTTAAAGCTTCTGCCAAAACAATATCTGCATTTTTAACCTGCTGAAAGCTTTGATTAAGTATCACATAATCGAAAGACTGATCTGAGTAGTCGGATAAACCATGATCGATGTCCTCATGAAATACGCTCAGCCCCCTGGCGACACATTGACAGATGGCCTGTTCATCAATCTCAATGCCTTGGGCCTGGACGCTCTTCTCACGGACAAGAAAAGCCAATAATTCACCATTCCCGCACCCCAGGTCAAGCACGGATGCGCCTCGTTTCACCCATTCAAGGATAGCTTTATACTCTAATGGGAGGGGCTCAGATTGCATATTCCATCACTCCATATTCCTCCCCGGCCACTCCATTTTCAAAAGAAACCTTTTGCAGAAAATATTTAACGAGGTGCGTTTCTTCTTCAACTTCCAGAAGAAAGGCATCGTGACCATAGGTGGAATCAATCTCGCAATATGTCGTATCAACCCCGGTCAATTTACAAGCCTTTACAATCTCCTTTGATTGAGAAGCCGGATAGAGCCAGTCCGACTTAAAGGCCAAAACAAGGACTTTCGCTTTGATCCCCTTGAACACCTCATACAATTCTCTCCCACGGGAAGCATCAAAAAAATCGATCGCCCTGGTAATATAGAGATAGGAATTGGCATCAAACCTTTTTACAAAATGATTCCCTCTGTTATAAAGGTAATGCTCTACCTCAGAGCCAACACTGAATTGATGCAGCTTCTCATTTCTAAGGTGTTTTCCGAATTTCTCCGCCATTGAGATTTCGCTCATATAAGTGATATGACCGATCATGCGAGCCACGGCGAGCCCTTTAGCCGGAAGTTGCCCACCGTAGTAATACCCGTCCTTCCAGTGAGGATCAGCCATGATCGCTCGCCGCCCAACTTCATGAAATGCAATTTGCTGTGGGGAATGCTTTGCAGCTGTAGCAATAACGATCGCGCTCTTCAGCCGTTCTGGATAAGCAGTCAGCCACTCAAGGGCCTGCATACCACCCATAGAACCCCCTGCTACGGAAAGCAACTGATCAATCTTCAGATGATCGACCAAGTGCTTTTGCACATTCACCATATCCGAAATGCTGATGATCGGAAAATCAAGACCATATTTTTCCCCTGTACTGGGATTGATTGAAGATGGTCCTGTCGTGCCCTTACAACCGCCAAGGACATTTGAACAAATAATAAAAAACTTATTTGTATCGAAGGCCTTGCCCGGTCCGATCATATCATCCCACCAGCCTGGTTTTTCATCCCCTTTATGGAAGCCAGCCGCATGGGCGTCTCCTGAAAGGGCATGAAGAATGAGAATAGCATTAGACCTTTGATCGTTCAGCCTGCCATAGATCTCATAAGCAACGGTGATGGGACCAAGCCTCTCACCGGTCTCCAGAGTAAGTTCATTAGGGGGCGATGCAAAATGAAAATAGTTTGTTTTCCCAATACCCACGCTATTACTTCCTTCTGAATCTATAAGTTGCCCGGGGGTACCAACACCTTTGTTAGATGGTTGCGTGATCCTATTGGTTTTCTTAGCCAATAAATTTAGCACTGGCATTTATTTCACCTCAGACATTCCTCTAAATGTCTTTCTTATCTCAAATTTCCATTTTCAACCAATGGGGTTTAAGCTAAGCATTTGCTGAGATACAAAAACTTCCCAACGAACATCCGTTATATTGTTGGAAGACCGGATTCGTCAAAGACCCCTTCGAAAAGCGGTCCAGTGAGGTACCGCTCGCCTGAATCAGGCAGTATCACAACAATGGTTTTCCTTTCGAATTCTTCGCTTCTCGCGAGCCTGAGAGCGACGGCAATCGCTGCTCCACAACTGACCCCAGAAAGAATTCCTTCCTCACGGGCAAGCCGCCTTGCATACTCAATCGCCTCTTCGCTTGTGACCTGTTCCACCCGATCCACCATAGACAAGTCCAACGTGTCCGGAATGAATCCAGCACCTATCCCCTGAATCTTGTGAGGCCCGGGTTTAAGGTCCTTACCCGCAAGGCGTTGTGTAATCACTGGGCTTTCCACTGGTTCAACCGCAACACTTATAATCCTTTTTTTCTTTTCTCCTTTAATATATCGTGACACCCCCGTGATGGTCCCCCCTGTGCCCACTCCTGAGACGAGCACATCTATCCCCCCGTTTGTCTGCTCCCAGATCTCTGGACCTGTGGTCTTGAAATGAATCTCCGGGTTGGCAGGATTTTTAAACTGCTGAGGCATAAAGTAATTGGGATTCAGCGCTGTAAGGCGTTCGGCCTCATCCAATGCCCCCCTCATTCCTTTGGCACCTGGTGTGAGGATAATGTTTGCACCAAAAATGGCCAGTACTTTCCGCCGTTCCATCGACATCGTCTCAGGCATGGTGACGTTCAGTTTATATCCTCTTGCGGCCGCTACATAGGCCAATGCGATGCCTGTATTTCCGCTTGTCGGCTCAATAATCTCCATTCCAGGTTTGAGCAAACTCTGCTTCTCCGCAGTCCAGATCATATTCGCACCAATTCGGCACTTCACCGAATAGGCGGGGTTGCGACCTTCGATCTTAGCAAGAATGGTGGCCTTGAGTCCTTGAGCCATTCTATTGATTCGAACCATTGGAGTATTGCCGATTGACAATGAGTTATCATCAAGATATTTTGCCATATTATTCTCCTTTCTTATGTTAATTGATGGTTTTATGAAAAATTATCCTGCTGCCCTCTTCAAAGCTTGGTCAATATCTTCCTGGATATCCTCTATATCTTCTAAACCGACGGAGAGCCTGATAAAGTCTTCTGTTACCCCTGTCTCTCTTTGTTCTTCAGGGGTCAATTGCTGATGGGTTGTTGATGCAGGATGAATGACAAGGCTCTTTGCATCTCCAATATTGGCAAGATGGGAAAGAAGTCTCACCGATTCAATAAACCGTTTTCCTGCTTCTAATCCCCCTTTTATCCCAAACCCAACCAGACCTCCAAAATTGCCCTTTAGATACTTGACTGCCAACTTGTAGCTTGGATGTTCTTCTAATCCGGGATAATTAACCCAGGTGATCAAAGGATGCTTCTTCAAAAATTGCGCAACCTTAAGCGCATTTTCGGAATGTTTCTTCACTCTTAAGGGCAGCGTCTCTAATCCTTGAAGAAATAAAAAGGCATTGAAAGGGCTCAAAGATGCTCCCAAATCACGCAGCAACTGCACCCTTACCTTAATGATAAAGGCAACATTCCCCAAGCCAGGGAAATTTCCAAAGGTATCCCAGAATTTCAAACCGTGGTAGCTTGGGTCTGGTTCAGTAAATTCAGGGAATTTGCCTTTGCTCCAATCGAAATTCCCGGAATCGACGATCACCCCTCCGATCGATGTTCCATGCCCACCAATATACTTGGTGGCGGAGTCAACAATGATATCCACCCCATAGTTTATCGGTCTTATCAATCCAATACCAACGGTATTATCGACAACAAAAGGAATGCCTGCTTCATGCGCTATCTGAGCAATTGCTTCAAAATCCGGAACATCAAGCTTGGGATTACCAATGGTCTCGGCAAAGATCGCTCTTGTCTTATTTGTAATTGCTTTCTTAAATTCGACCGCCTTTGTTGAGTCAACAAACTTCACCTTTCTTCCCAATTTCGGGAACGTATAATGAAATAATTGATATGTGCCGCCGTAAAGATTATTGGCTGAAACAATTTCATCACCTACTTGCGTTATCGCCAGTAACGCAAAAGTCTCGGCAGCCTGGCCTGAAGCTACTGCCAAGGCACCCGTGCCCCCTTCGAGGGCAGCAACCCTTCTTTCAAAAACATCGTTTGTGGGGTTCATAATCCGGGTATAGATATTCCCGAATTCTTTGAGAGCAAAGAGATTGGCCGCATGCTCCGTACTCTGAAAGACATATGATGTAGTTTGATAAATGGGTACCGCTCTTGACCCTGTGGTTGGATCAGGGATTTCCTGCCCGGCGTGAAGTGCTAATGTTTCGAATCCTCTTGTTGCCATTTTTCTGACCTCCTTGTTTGGTAGGGTTTTATTTGATGAGATTACAAAAACAAAAAACCCACTAACCATTTCTTTTGGTAGTGGGTTGTCCCTAAAAAAGCTCATATAAAATGATGCTTACATGAGGGAACCTCCCATACCAAAAAGACAACGCATGGACATGCAGCAAATTTTCATAGATTTGATATTTCTTTTCTCGGTTAGCCCTATCTTCATTTTCTCAACCCAGCAGTGTTCACATTGTTGGAAAGAACTTCGCATTTTCGACAGACCTTCATTTTGTGGCTCCAGCTATTTTGAGGTTTCCCTCGGCAAATGGTTCCGTTGACAAACCAGCAGAGATGCCCTACTTTGAATTCCCATGCCGGACAAACTTGGCGAGTTTGAGGAGGACAGTCCTGAATCTCCCAGCAGGGGCGAATCTCTTTAACGTCCGTTTTCTTCATCGTTAGTAAGAACAGCATCTGTCGCTCTATGTGCACAGGAATCTTGCGCCATCCTTGCTCGAAGCTCTGAATAGCTTTGAGAGAGGTTCCAAGAAGTTCTGATAATTGTTTCTGTGTCTTTTGGAGCCTATGTCGAAAGGTATGGAACTCATGTTGGTCCATTTACATTCCTCCCTCAAAGGAACATAAAATCATATTGACATAAGTACCACATTGTGGTATATTTGTCAAGGAGAAATGATAAATATTTTTATTCCGACGAAGGCATTGGCAACAACCATTTGTAACTGGACCGAGGAGATAGGGTAGGAGAAAGAGGAGAAAACCATTAAAAATGTATTTTGGGGAGTCTGTCCTTATGACATTAAAAAGATACTATAATGAGGCAAAAAAAGAAGGCTCTGAAATCTCGGTCGAGGAGACTCATCACCTCCTTCAAGAAGGGAATCGAGTCGTTCTCCTTGACGTTCGCGAGAAAGAGGAGATTGCCCTGGGTTATATCAAAGGTGCTGTTTTAATTCCGAAGGATCTCTTGGAAGAGAAGGCTCAGGCCCTTTTACCCGAAAAGGATATTCCTATCATTGCTTACTGCGCAGCTGGAGTACGATCCCTTCTCGCCGCCAAGACCTTAATAGGAATGGGGTATACGAGAGTTTTTTCTATGGCAAAGGGCCTTGAAGGATGGAAGGCCGCTGGGTATGAAGTGGCGAGCGATTCTGAATTGACCGCGGATCAACTCACCCGGTACAGTCGAAATATTTTACTTGAAGAGGTTGGATCAAATGGGCAGATTCAACTTCTGAAGGCCAAGGTCCTTTTGGTTGGGGCAGGAGGATTGGGTTGTCCAGCCGGTCTTTATCTGGCTGCTGCAGGAGTGGGGACATTGGGAATCATCGATTCTGATAGAGTTGATTTGACCAATCTACAACGACAGATATTACACACTACGTCCGATGTCGGAAGGCCAAAGACTGAATCGGCCAAAGAGTCCATCGGCCGCATTAATCCTGATGTCAAGGTAATAACTTATCAGGAGCGATTGACACCTCAGAATGCGTTCGATATTTTTCGGAACTACGATATTATTGTAGATGGGGCGGATAACTTTCCAACGAAATATCTTGTCAACGATGCCTCTTTTTTTGCACAAAAACCTTATGTCTATGGAGGAGTTTTCCGATTTGAAGGACAGGCAAGCGTATTCGCTCCAAAGGAGGGAGGTCCATGCCTTCGCTGCCTCTTTCCCGAACCCCCTCCTTCAGGCTCAGTCCCAAGCTGAAACGAAACAGGTGTCCTGGGAGTTGTGCCCGGGATAATTGGATTGATCCAGGCAACAGAAGTTCTTAAATTCATCTTAAGAAAAGGGAACCTCTTGATTAGGAAGCTTTTGGTTTACAATTCCTTGGAGTCGGATTTTCAAACGTTATCCGTTGAGAAGAATCGCTTGTGCCCCCTCTGTGGTCAACAGCCAGGAATAAAGGGACTAGTTGATTATCACGATGAATGCCGGATTACCTATGACGCATCATAAACCCTTGTTGGGAATGTAGGGTTATAAAATCATTGGAGGAACCGAAATGAGCGAGAAAAAACCAATTTTCACTCCAGTAAGTGAAAAAGAAGTGACAAGAGCCATTGTGGCCGCGTTTGCAAAACAGTTTATTGAATATGTGGAAAGTGACTGCCTCATTATCGGAGGAGGACCAAGTGGACTGATGGCTGGGCGGGATATCGCCCTGAAAGGGGTGAAGACCCTGATTGTGGAGCGGAACAATTACATCGGAGGAGGTTTCTGGATTGGAGGCTATCTGATGAATAAAGTGACCGTCAGGGAGCCCGGACAGAAAATCTTGGAGGAATTAGACATCCCTTATGAGAAGGCAGTGAAAGGCCTCTATGTGGCAGACGGTCCTCATGCCTGTTCAAAGTTGATCGCAGCGGCCTGCGATGCTGGCGTGAAATTTGCCAATATGACGATCTTTGACGATGTGGTGTTGAGAGAGGGGAACCGCGTCTGCGGTGCTGTGGTGAACTGGACACCTGTTCAGGCTCTCCCTCGTGAGATCACCTGTGTAGACCCAATCGCCTTGGAAAGTAAGTTTGTTATAGACTCCACTGGTCACGATGCATGCGTGGTGAAGAAGCTTGAGGAAAGAGGTATTTTGAAGACATCAGGTTTTGGTGCAATGTGGGTAGAGCGGTCTGAGGATCTGGTGGTGGAACATACCGGAGAGGCTCATCCTGGTCTGATCGTGACAGGGATGGCCGTGGCAACTACTTACGGTTTGCCAAGGATGGGGCCCACTTTTGGGGCAATGTTGCTTTCAGGTCGCAGAGGGGCTCAGGTCATTCTTGAGAAGATGAAGAAGAAGTGAATAATTTCATCCATCCCATTCCTACCTGCATCGACTTATATGAAGAAGGGGATCTTAGAGGCCTAAACCTTCAGAATTTGGGTCGATATCTTGCAGAAAAAACTGGTGTCCCTTTCCGTAACCCAAGGAATATCTACAACAGATTTTCGGAAAAGAAGCTCAAGGTTGTAGCTCAGGAGTTTGCCAGGATCAAGGTGAAAGATCCCGGGAAAAGGTTTGCTTTAGAAGTACCACTGCAGGCTGAAATTGATTATGAAAGGAGGAGACTCAGTAGCTCTGGTTGGAGAGTTTTTGGAAATCTTTATGAAGGGGTTTTGTATCAAAAGATCGTTTCGGATTTGATTTTCGAAGAGGAGATAGCCTCAGACCGCTGCTCCATCCTCTTCACAAATCAACTCTTCGGGACATGGGACCGTGATAATTGGCGATATCATGCAAGAGTCAGCCTCTATGGTTTTCCTAGTCTCATCTCTATTGTAGGACTTGTGGAAGCACCAGCAAAACCTAAAGAATTCTACTTAAGTAAACAGATGGGTACGCCAATAGAATTATTGAAGGGAGAATATCAAGGGAGATTTCTCGACCAATGCGATTCGAGAATGACAGAAGTTATGAAAGGGTACGCAATGCAGGCTCTTTTATATCATCTCACTGGAGACCCTTTCTGTGAAGATCGGGATTGCCGCCTCTTCAATAGTCACTGGCAGGAAGAGGTTCTCCATTCGCAGATGGGTGGTCGATATGAATTTTGTCCAAGGCATGAATCCATTTTAAAAAAGTTAAAGGGCCGATCGCCTTCTTCCTCTCTCCCCTACTCGACAGGGGAAGCAGGAGTGGGAAGGTGATCTTATCAAAGAGT
>Ga0214474_1001175_pt1 | contig 12188 bp, 9 predicted proteins | sample RVTome_2_FD_187335 | JGI IMG/M metagenome (GOLD analysis project Ga0214474, IMG submission 187335) | Soil microbial communities from uranium-contaminated site in the Upper Colorado River Basin, Wyoming, United States - RVT95D214 HiSeq ...
ATTCAATTCTAAATTGATCCCCGAAGGAGAAGTTTTTCTTCTTGACAGAAATGGCATCGTCTTAGCAAGCCGGGATAAAGATATCCGGTTTAGGAATATTAAAGAATATTCTGAGGAGCTATCCAGACGATTGAGTGAAAACAAACAAGGGGTTTCTCCTGTATCCATAAAAAACACCTCCCATTATGTTTTTTCCCGTAAAACCTCAGAAGAGGACTGGAAAATAGCCGTTCTTGTCCCGTCCGGGTATATTGAAAAACAGATACGACGGCCGGTTTTGTTGACGATTTTAGGAATTTCTCTCGGTTTTTTGCTCCTGAGTATTTTGACGTTGGCCGGGTTGAACGTCTTTGTGCTACACCCGGTAAAGAGATTGAAAAAAGAGATCGATGATGTGACGGAAACAAAGAACCTGGACCGTACCATCAAGATTCATTCCCGGGATGAAATTGGAGGTTTAGCCGACTCTTTTAACAAAATGATTCATACTTTAAACCAAACCCAGCAGACCTTGATGGATGCAGAGAGAGAATTGAGGGAACATCGGGACCACCTCGAGGATCTTGTCAAAATACGGACAGAACAATTAGCATTGGCAACGGAAAGGGCAGAAGAGTCTGACAGACTTAAATCTGCCTTTCTGGCAACCATGTCTCATGAACTCCGGACACCCCTTAATTCTATCATTGGTTTTACCGGCATTCTGCACCAGGGTCTCGCAGGCCCCCTAAACGATGAACAGAATAAACAACTCGGTATGGTTCAGAACAGCGCTCAGCATCTTCTGGAACTTATCAATGACGTGCTCGATATTTCGAAGATTGAGGCAGGCCAACTTGAGATTGTTCGGGGAACTTTCGACCTAAGAAGATCCCTTGATAAGGTGGTTAATCTGGTATTACCCATGGCAGAAAAAAAGGGACTTCCGATTTACCTTCATATGACAGATCCAATAAACGAATTTACAGGTGACCAGAGAAGAGTAGAACAAATACTCATCAATCTTCTCAATAATGCGATCAAGTTTACGGAAATGGGTGAGATAAGAGTGTCCTGTTCGCTCTATGATTCAAAAGTCATTCTATTAGTGAGCGACACCGGAATCGGTATCAAGCCAGAAGACATCGAAACGATTTTCAAACCTTTCCGCCAGATTGATGCGGGACTTTCCAGAAAGTATGAGGGAACCGGTCTAGGTCTTTCTATCACAAGAAAGCTTGCAAATATGATGGGTGGCGAAATTCAGGTAAAGAGTGAAGAGGGTGTGGGGAGCACCTTCAGCGTCATCCTGCCAATGGGTTAAGGATATCGTAACACCTTAGCGCTTTGAAATGGAATGTCATTTGTCCTCCGGTTCCCACCAAGGACGGGGCTTCCAAAGTTTTAGAATGCGGTCTTTCATATTTTATGGCATTGAAACGAAAAAAGTGAACAAGGCGACGCAATACTATTGGAGCCATCTGGATTATCCAGTAAAAGGTTTCCGCTCTAAAACTTTTTCAGTCCCGCCCTTGGCAGGACCCGCTATCCAATGGGTTGGTTTTCAAAGCGCTATAGTGTTACAGGAGAACTAATATGAGTGATACACTGCTTGTCATCGAGGACAATGAACAGAATAGGTATTTAATGAAATTTTTGCTTGAAAAAAACGGGTTCCGAGTGGAGGAAGCCTCGAGTGCAATGGAGGGAATCGAAAAGGCACTTTCTGCAAAATATCTTGCCATCCTTCTGGATATTCAATTGCCCGATATGGATGGGTATGCGGTCGCCAGAAAGTTAAGAACAGTTGAAGGACTTAGAGCAATACCGATTATTGCAGTAACGTCGTATGCCATGATCGGTGATAGAGAAAAGGCATTAGATGCGGGTTGCACGGGATATATCGAGAAGCCGATCAACCCGGATTCCTTTGTAGGGGAGATAAAAAAATACTTATGAAATCCTGTTGAAAAAGGGCTAATGGATAAGGGTGAAAGGAAGGTGAGGGTTATATGAAGGTTATGGTAGTGGATGATAATGAACAGAACTTGTACCTCTTGGAGGTCTTGCTCAGGAGCGAGAAATATGAGGTTGTGTGTGCAAGAGATGGTTTAGAAGCTCTTGAGCACATAAAAAAAGGCCCCTTCAGTCTCATCATATCCGATATCCTTATGCCCCGAATGGATGGGTTTCAGCTGTGCAGAGAATGTAAAACCGATCCCCACTTGAAACATATTCCCTTTATTTTCTACACAGCCACCTATACGGATCAGAAAGACGAGGAGTTTGCCTTAAGCCTTGGAGCTGACAGGTTTATCGCAAAACCTATCGAGCCCCAGATATTTCTGACCATTATCAGGGAGGTTATTAAGGAATATGAGAAAGGGGCCCTGACGGCGAAAGAATCCCTCATCAAAGATGAAGAACTGTACTTGGTCGAGTATAACAAGCGCCTCATTCAGAAGCTCGAAAAGAAGATGCTTGATCTGAAAATAGCAAATAAAACCTTGGCAGAGAGTGAGGAGAAGTACCGTATCCTTGTGGAGAACGCAGTAGAAGCGATCTTCGTAGCCCAAGAAGGCATGCTCAAGTTTGTCAACCCAAGGGCTACAGAAATGATCGGGTATACCCCGGAAGAATTAACCTCCAGACCTTTTACCGAGTTCATCCATCTTCATGATCGCGTGCTGGTAATGGAACGATATACCCAAAGGCTTCAGGGGTCCACGATTCCTTCTACCTATGCTTTTCGGATTATTCACCGCTCGGGAGATCCGCGCTGGGTGGAACTGAACACGGCTCTCATAGAATGGCAAGGGAAACCAGCTACCTTGAATTTTCTGACCGATATCACTGAACGCAAACGGGCAGAGGAAGAAATCCGCCGGCTCAATGAATCGCTGGAACAGCGGGTGCAGGAGCGCACTGCCCAGCTCGAAGCCGCCAACAAAGAGATGGAGGCATTTACTTACTCTGTCTCTCACGACCTGCGAGCCCCGCTGCGCGCGATGGATGGATACACGCAAATCCTCCTCGAGGAGCATGCTGCCCACCTGAACGAGGACGCCCAAAGCATCTGCAGCAACATCCGAGAAGGCGCCCAGCGTATGGGCAAGCTCATCGAAGATTTGCTTGCCTTCTCCCGCCTGGGCAGAGTCGAGATACAGGCCTCGTCTATCGATATGTACGGCCTCGCCCACTCGATTTTCTTTGAACTCACCACCCCGGAAAGCCGTGAGTCCATTGATTTCCGGCTGCAACCGTTGCCCCGTGCCGAAGGTGACCCAACGATGGTCCGTCAGGTATGGATGAACCTGATTTCGAACGCGCTCAAATTCAGCTCAAAGCGTGAGCGGCCCTTCATCGAGGTCGGGTGGAAAGAGGGAACTAAGGAAACGATCTATTTTATTCGAGACAATGGCGCCGGGTTTGACAAGCGGTACGTTTACAGATTGTTCGGGGTTTTCGAGCGCTTGCACAGTTCCCGGGAATTTGAAGGAACCGGTGTTGGATTGGCAATTGTCCGACGCATTGTTCACCGGCACGGTGGGCGCACGTGGGCAGAAGGAGAGACCGACAAAGGTGCGACGTTTTACTTCACGATGCCTAAGAAAGGAGAACGGGATGAGTGAGCCGAATGCTCTCGAAATTCTCTTGGTCGAAGACAATCCTCAGGACGCGGAACTAACCGTTCGCACACTGCGAAAACACAATCTGGCTAACAAGTTACATGTGGTGGAGGATGGCGCAGACGCCCTAGACTTCATTTACTGCCGAAATAAGTATGCGCAAAGGGATATTTCCCACTCTCCCAAGATCGTTTTCCTTGATCTCAAACTTCCCAAAGTGAGCGGCCTCGAGGTGCTCCGACAACTCAAAGGAGACGAAAAAACGCGCTCGATTCCTGTCGTAATTGTAACCTCCTCACGCGAAGACCCTGATATCAAACAGGCCTATGCGCTGGGTGCAAACAGCTATGTGGTCAAACCGGTTGACTTCGATGAATTTCAGGGGACCGTTACCCAGTTGGGTCTCTACTGGCTTCTGGTGAACCAGCCTCCTCGTTAGGGAGACGAAGTAGAAGGGATGAAAGACGAATGACAAGGGATGTACGATGAAGGATGTAAAAGGGAATTCGTCTGTCGTCTTAGCAAGCGAAGTGAACGCTCATCCATTATGCATCGTAAAAGGAGAAGCCTGTGGATAACATCGTGCGCATCCTCATCGTCGAAGATCTTCCCTCGGATGCCGACCTGGCTAAACGGGAGATCATCTCAACGCTTTCTTTGTGCGGTTTTGAGGTAGTAGAAACAGAAAAGGACTACCTTGAAGCCCTCGAGAGGTTCCAACCCGATCTTATCATATCAGATTATAAAATGCCCTATTTCAACGGGTTGACGGCGTTGAAGCTGGCACAAAAATACGCGCCCGTGGTACCTTTCATCATCCTCACCGGATCGATGAACGAGGAAACGGCTGTGGAATGCATGAAGGCGGGTGCGACAGACTACGTCATCAAGGAGCATATCAAGCGACTGGGACTTGCTGCCGTGAGCGCACTTGAACAGAAGCGCCTACGCCTTGAAAAAGAAAAGGCCGAAGCAGAGGAGCATGCAGCACAGAAAGCACTACGGGAGAGCGAGGAACGGTATCGCTCCTTCTTTAACAACAGTATCGATGCCGTCCTTTTGACTTCTCCTGATGGGAGTATCCTGAAAGCCAATGCTGAAGCCTGCCGTATTTTTGGCCACACAGAGGAAGAACTTCATCAAGTCGGAAGGATTGCCGTTGTTGATACCTCAGATCCACGATTGTCTCGCGCGTTGGAAGAAAGAAACCGGACGGGCAAATTTAAAGGCGAACTCACTCTAATACGTAAAGGTGGAACAAAATTCCCAGGAGAAATATCGACCGCTGTATTTAAAGACAAGGATGGCGCTGTTAGAACAAGCATGATCATTAGGGACATCACCGAACGTAAACGGGCGGAGAAAGAGATGGTTGCCCTTCAGGAACAATTTCGTCAATCACAGAAAATGGAGGCTATCGGTCGTCTAGCTGGCGGTATTGCCCATGATTTTAACAATCTCCTCACCGTCATTAAGGGTTATAGTCAACTCTTTCGCGCCGACTTTAAAGAAGGTGATCCTCGGAGGGGAAATATCGATCAAATCACAAAGGCTTCAGACCGGGCCTCGGGTCTTATTCGGCAGCTTCTTGTCTTCAGCCGCCGCCAGATCTTAGAGATGAAGGTTCTCGATCTTAATTCTGTCCTTAGAGATCTGGAAAGGATGCTCCGCCGTGTCATCGGCGAAGACATTGAACTGATCACCCTTTTGACGGATGATTTAGGAAGGGTGAAGACAGACCAAGGACAGTTCGAACAAGTAGTCATGAACCTTTCAGTTAATGCGAAGGATGCAATGCCTATTGGGGGAAAGCTTATCCTTGAGACAGCTAATATAGATTTGGATGAGTCATATGCTCGTAGCCACATTGGTGTGATCCCGGGCCGCTATGTGAAATTTTCAGTTAGCGATACAGGAGTAGGAATGTCTCCTGAGGTGAGGGATCATGTCTTTGAGCCTTTCTTTACCACCAAGGAGAAAGGCAGGGGTACAGGACTCGGTTTATCTACGGTTTATGGGATTGTGAAGCAGAGTGAAGGCCACATCTGGGTTTATAGTGAACCGGGAAAGGGGACAACGTTTAAAATTTATCTTCCTATGGTAGAAGAAGCCTTTGACGAAATCGATGAGAGAGTGCTCATTGAAGAGCTTCCCCATGGAAGCGAGACGATTCTGGTAGTTGAGGATGAAGAGGGGGTTCTGAAATTGACCATTGATTTCTTAACGCTGCATGGATATAAAGCTTTGGGGGCGCGTAATGCAGAGGATGCCTCACGCTTGGGTGAGCAGCACAAGGGCCCTATTCCGATGATGATAACCGATATCGTGATGCCCGGAATAAATGGCCCCGCATTATATGAAAGTCTAGCCTCCGTCCATCCGGAAATGAAGGTTCTCTATATGTCAGGCTACACAGAAGATACGATTGCCCTTCGTGGGATTCTCGAGAAAGGGATGAATTACATCCAAAAACCCTTTTCGATGGAAGAGTTGACTCAAAAAGTGAGGGGAGTGCTGGACAAATGAGTTTGAAGAAGATTACCTATTGCCCGATAATATTTAACGAACGGTTTATGAACGAAAACCAAAAATCACCCTAACGGCGGGGATAGCCTCAAGATTTCACCCTTCAGGACTGCCGAAACGTCTGTACAATCTTTCCTTGATACATCAATCTCTGTTTTTGGGGGCACCCAAATTCCGATTTAGAGAATGAATCCCTTTCCCCATTCTGTCTTTGTGAGCACCTGAAAGGTGCGTGCCTGCTCACCGTAGTGTATCCGCCAATGCGTTTTGTTAAGGTATGAGTTTCGGCACGCAGGCGTGGCAATCTCATCAAAAAAGGCGAGATTGCTTCGTTTCACTCGCAATGACAATTTCCTAAATCGGGATTTGGGCGGCAGTTTCCCTGTTGCAATAAGCGCCTAGCCATGCTACACTGCGCAAATAGGAAAGGGGGCAAATACTCTTACCCAGAACATTCTTTATCAAATCACCAATAACCAAGCACCAAGATCCAAATCATATCTTATAATCAAATTCCAAAAGTCCTAAATTTTGTTTGGTGATTGGATCATTGGAGTTTATTTGGAGATTGGAATTTGGTTATTGTAATTCATTTATCGCCACAGCATGAATATGGACAAATTATTGAATATTCTAGTCACCAATGATGACGGAGTCCATTCGGAAGGCCTCATCCTCTTGGCAAAGGAACTTCGTCAAATTGGGAATGTTTGCGTTGTAGCCCCCGAAACAGAAAAGAGTGCCATTGCTCACTCTCTCACCCTTCATCGGCCCCTTCGAGTGGAGAAAATAAAGAAAAATGTCTATGCTGTTAATGGAACCCCTGCTGATTGCGTCCATCTGGGAGTCAATACCATTCTCGCCGAACGTCCCCGATTGGTCGTCTCGGGCATCAACAAGGGAGAAAATCTTGGGGATGACGTCACCTATTCTGGAACCGTCTCTGCCGCTTTCGAAGGGACGTTGTTGGGGATCCCTTCGTTTGCCATTTCCTTGGTCGCAAGGAGTCATTTCAAATTCCACACCGCTGCTCGGTTTGCTGTGAAGGTAGCACAACATATTCTAAAGAAGGGGCTTCCAAAGGATACCCTTCTCAATATCAATGTTCCCAATATTGAGGAAGAGGAGATCAAATCTTATAAGATTACCTGCCAGGGGAGATGGACGCATAATGGGAGTGCGGTTATAGAGAAGATAGATCCAAGAGGGAAGAAATATTATTGGATCGGAGGTGGAGAGTTGGTCTTTGACAAGAGAGGGGATACCGATTTTGAGGCGGTATCCAATTCCTATATCTCCATCACTCCACTCCATCTCGATTTGACGAATTATTCTTCAATTCAGCAGCTAAAAAGGTGGAGACTTTAGGATTGGAATGTGGACTGAAAAATTGATCGTCCAAGAAAAGAAGAAAGGAGGTCCCACGATGCAATTCGAACAAACCTTCATGAATTTTCTCATTCAACACCAGGAGAAGCATAATCGCACCTACCACTTCCTGATCCTCATGGAAGCAATGATTAGTGCGGCAAAGCATATTCAACAATACTATCTCACAGGTGCCTTAAAGGGAAATCTTGGCCTGGCAGGTAACGTGAACGTGCAGGGTGAGGATGTTATGCGTATGGATCAGATTGCCCAGGAGATCACCATCTATTATTTGAAGAGTTCAGACAGGGTCATTCATGCAGTTAGTGAGGAATCGGAGGAGATCATTTCGATCAACCCTGAAGGAGGACGTTATTTTGTCTATTTTGATCCTTTAGATGGTTCATCCAATATTCCCCACGGACTGCCGATCGGCTTTCTATTCGGGATTGCGAAACGTAATTTAGAAGGTCCTGAGAACGGCCACCTGAGAGCAGGGAAAGATTATATCGCTGCCGGCATGTTTGTGATTCCAACTGGGATTTTCACCCTTGGCCTTAAGGATGCAGGCACATGGCAGTTCCATATCGACGAGACAATGAATTTTGTAAGACCTAACCAAATGACCCTTCCCGAAGACACAAAAACCTGGGAACTTTCATTCAATGCATCTAACCGAAAGACCTATGCTGAACCAGTTCAGAAATGGATCATGGAGAATGAAAGTCTATACGCTTTCAGGTACCTCGGCGCGTTAGCTGGAGATTTCCACAGGATTCTTGCGAACGGCGGTATGTTTATGTATCCAGCCATTGTCAATCATCCGAACCCCCAAAAGAACCGTCCTGAAGGTAAACTGCGCCTCATGTATGAAGCTGCAGTAGTGGCCTTCATGTGTCGTGAAGCAGGTGGAACAGCTGTGAATGAGGCAGGAATCCCAATTCTTGAGATCCAACCCCAGAAACATCACCAGCGAACAGCTCTCTACGTAGGTTCAAAGAGATTGGTGGAAGATATTGCTAAGGTCTTGAGAGAAAAAAGATAAGGTTAAGGCTAAGGCTAAGGTTGAGGTTAGGGTTAAGAAAGGAAGTAAAGCTTAACCCAATGAAAGGAGAGAAGGTCATGGCAAAAAGCAAAGTTTCCAAAGCCGATTTCAAAAAGGCCCTTGAGATAGGACGCCCCCCCAATATCAAGAGGCTTTTCCCCAATTCAAGGGCCTTGATTGTGAGCGGAAAAGTAGTGGATCGGGCTATGATCGCTAAAGGAAAAGCGATAGCAATGGCTGCAAACGGCAGAAATCAATTTGTCATCCGGGGAGTCCTTCAAGCGGCCCAGCGAGCCAACGCTCCTGTCATTATTGAGATCGCAAAATCGGAAGGAGGAACAAAAGCCTATTGTGCAGTTAACTTCTGGAATATAGCCCTATTGGTCGATGCCATCTGCAACGAACTTGGAATTACCATCCCTGTAGCAATCCATGCCGACCATTATGGAATCAAAAATGAGAAGGACATTGCCGCTGCTAAGGTTGAGATTCCTACCCTCTTTGAAGCAGGAATGACCTCGGTCGCCATTGATGCCTCTCATCTTCCCGATGACAAAAACCTTTTAGCAAATATCGCCATCCATCCTTATATTCCTAAATGGGCAGGGCTTGAAACAGAAGTGGGTGAAATCAAGGGGGAGGAAGGGCTTTCTACAGTTGAAGAGGCCCTGTTTCTCATCCAGGGGCTGAATGCTCATGACATCTTCCCGGATTGGATCGCCTTGAACAATGGAACGACCCATGGTATCGAAGAAAAGGATTCGGGAATCCAGGTGCAATTGACTACGGATATTCATATAGCATTAGAAAAATATAAGATCTCTGGTGCTCAGCATGGAACCTCCGGTAACAGTTCCGAAAGGCTTCGCCAAATCGCTGCCAAAACCCACACGACAAAGGCCAATGTTGCCACAGCCCTGCAGATGATCTCTTGGGGTGTCCAGGTAAATGATTATGGAAATGCCATTCTGGATGCAGATGGAAATTTCAACAAAGTGAAAGGAGAGGGTGTTTCTGAAGAGATGTGGGCAGAGATGGTGGGTTATGCCCAATCGAAAAGCTGGAAGAAGGGGGATTATAAGAATCTTAGCCTCCCGTTTGAAAATAAACTGCTCGCCCAACCAAAAGAGATCAGGGATCGGATGGTAAAAGAAGTGGAAGACTTCGTTTACAGGATGATGATAGAGGTCTTCAATTCCCAGGATACAGCTCCCCTCGGCATCGAGGCTATTTTGAAGGCAGACTCCAATGATCTTGGTCCTAAAGTCACTCGGATGGAAAATCCTGAGGACTGGACGGAGAGTAAGATTACAGAACGGGCCTCCCGTCTTGGAAGCGACAAGGGACCTACAGGCAAATTTGATGACTGAGAAGCCAGGAGGCAAATCAAGGAGAAACTATACACAGCGACATTAATCACAGCAAAGGCCGTCATTCCTACCCCGTTACAGAACGGGGCAGGAATGACAAGTCCGAGTAATCTATAGAACAAGTTTTTTCAAAACATGCCGGAGCAGAAGCGCGTTTATATTGAAACTTATGGTTGTCAGATGAATGAACAGGATTCGGAGCGGATGCTTCGGATCTTAGAGGGCTACGATTATTCAGAGACGAAAGAAGCCAAAGAGGCAGACCTTATCCTCATTAACACTTGCAGCGTCCGGGAGAAACCCGAGCATAAAGTCTACAGTGCTCTGGGAAGATTTAAGGAATTAAAGGAGGAGAAGTCAACAATCATTGGAGTGGCTGGGTGCGTCGCCCAGCAAGAAGGCGAGCGGCTGTTTGACCGGATACCTTATCTGGATATGGTTATTGGAACGCATGCCATCCCAGCACTTCCGAAATTGCTTCAAAAAGTCGAAGTCTTCGGGCAAAGGGTCTGTGAGATAGGTTTTGATCCAGATGGAGAGTATCTGAAGACTCCCCTACCCCAAAGACCTCCCTTGGTCGGGTCTATCCGACCCGTTAAAGTCAAATCCTATGTCACCGTCATGCAGGGTTGCGATCACTTTTGTTCCTATTGTATCGTACCCTATGTAAGGGGCAGAGAAAAAAGTCGATCAAGTCAGGAGATTATTGAGGAAGTAAGGTGTTTAACTCAAATGGGCATAAAAGAGGTTTGTCTCCTCGGTCAGAATGTAAATGGTTATGGTAAAGGATTGGAGGGAGAGATAAGTTTTCCAGAGCTTCTCTCCCGTATCAATGAAATAGACGAGCTCCAGAGAATTCGATTCACCACCTCCCATCCCAGGGATTTATCCGAAGGACTGATTCAGGCTTTTTCAAAATTGCCTAAACTCTGCGAACATATCCATCTCCCTTTTCAATCGGGTTCGAACAAGATTCTAAAATCCATGCATCGGGACTATACCAGAGAATCCTATCTTGAAAAAATTGGCCGACTGAGAGAAAGATGCCCTTCAGTCGCTATCACTGCTGATGTCATCGTGGGATTTCCAGGCGAAGAAGAGGACGACTTTAATCAAACCCTGGCCTTGATTCACAGGGTTCAATTCGATGATCTCTTCTCCTTCAAATACTCACCGAGAAAGGGGACCCGGGCCGCACAAATTCAGGATCAAGTAAACGAGAAGGTAAAACAAGATCGACTTGCAAAACTTCAGGGAATTCAAAAGGAGATCACCCTTCAAAAAAATCAGGCCTTAGTGGGGTGCATTGACGAGACCTTGGTCGAAGGCCAAAGCAAACAGAGCGACCGTGATGTGACCGGAAGGACTCGATCCAATAAGATCGTCAATTTTGAAGGGGACTTAGGATTAGCGGGAGAACTTGTTCCAGTTCGAATTACCAAGGCTTACCCTCACTCACTCCGTGGCGAAATCTACACTCCAACTTAGTACTACTCCGACGGTTTGTCATTCTGAGGGGCAAAGCGACGAAGAATCTCGATCTTGTCTGCCGATTTCCTGAGATTCTTCGCTTCCTTCGGTCGCTCAGAAAGACACAAAGGATAATATGTCGGAGTAGTATTAGGCCAAGACCCTCTCATCAAAGCTAACACCTTAATCTAGTGACAATTCGATAACGATCTGTAACTCAAACCTTAACTATTCTATCCCCCATCCTGACTCCCTTTTGATAGGAGAGGGAGGCAAGGCTATTTTACTCCGCTTTTGGGGTCATGAACTGTGAAATTGAGAACTATTTGGGAAAATTTTTAACAATCCTTACATCTTTTGTCAGTCTGTCATATTTTTTTAGGGGAGTACCACCTTTGGATCTTTTTTCAACAGCTTAAATAATGCTTTAAAGTCAATCGCTTATAATCAAGGGTCCTTATTCGATCTCTTTGGCATATATCTTGCAGTAAAGTGAGAAAAAATGGAGGTAATTCAATGCCTTTCATGGACAATGATCTCGTCTTAACCACCGAAGAAGCAATTGAATACCTGAAGATCTCCAAACCCACCTTCCTCAAATATATCCGCCTCGGTAGAATCAGGGCCATCAAGGCAGGAAAGGGTTGGAGAATCCTCCAATCAGAACTCTATCGATTCCTAAAAGGGGAGATCGAGGTATGAAGGTAAGGATTGGAAAAAGTCTGACATTGAAATGGATGGTCTTTCCGATTCTCTTGGCGACCATCCCTCTGATCATTGCAGGTTTCAGCAGCATCGTTG